>Ga0315910_10005283_pt1 | contig 10612 bp, 7 predicted proteins | sample EdamamesoilMG_FD_204470 | JGI IMG/M metagenome (GOLD analysis project Ga0315910, IMG submission 204470) | Garden soil microbial communities collected in Santa Monica, California, United States - Edamame soil | ecosystem: Environmental > Terrestrial > Soil > Garden | place: USA: California...
ATCAGCGAGCTCACGGGCGGCCTGGTGGCCGACTTCCAGGAGATGGACGGCTTCGGCCGGGCGCTCTCCGGGCTCGGCGACCTGGACGGGGACGGCGTGCCGGACCTTTGCGTCGGCGCAAACGAGGAGGACGAGCCCGACTCGAACTCCGGCGCGGTCTACGTGCTGTTCCTGAACCGCGACGGCACGGTCAAGGGCCAGCGCAAGATCAGCGCCCAGAGCGGCGACCCGCTGGCCTTCGTCCCGCGGCGCGGCTCGGAGTTCGGCGGCTCGGTCGCGGGCCTGGGCGACGTCGACGGCGACGGCATCCCGGACGTGGCCATCGGGGCGCGCTTCTCCAACTCGGTGCAGGTCTGCTTCCTGCGTCGCGACGGCAGCGTGCGCGCCGCGAAGAACCTGACCTACGGCCAGAACGGCTTCACCGACCGCGCCTCGTCCTTTGCGGACCTGTTCGGGATGAGCTGCGCCAACATGGGCGACTTCGACGGCGACGGCGTGAACGATCTGCTGGTCGGGGCCTTCGGGCGCGAGTACCTGGGCATGGACTTCGTCGGCGGCCAGTACCTCCTGCTCCTGAACCGCGACGGTACCTGCAAGCGCTGGTTCTACTACGGCGCCGAGCTCATCAACCCGCGCACGCAGACCCTGGGCCTGCACTACGACCTCGGGACCGCCTGCGCCGGCCCGGGCGACGTGGACGGCGACGGGGTGCTCGATCTCCTGAGCGGCGCCCAGCGCGAGGGCTCGGTCGATGGCTTCGAGCGCACCGAGGGCTCGAAGAAGGGCGCCGTGTACCTCCTGCTCTTGAACGCGAACGGCTCGATCAAGACGGTGCAGCGCATCGGCGACCGCGCCGGCGGCTGGGACTACCTCGTGAACGACGGGGCGCGCATCGGCGAGGCCCTGGCGGCCCTGGGCGACCTCGACGGCAACGGCCTGGTCGACGTGGCCATCGGCTCGCGCTTCGACTTCTCGACCGGCGCGGCCTTCCTGTGCGAGCTCCAGAACCGCGCCTCGGTGCCGCTCGTGGCCGACTTCTCCGGCGTTCCGCTCTCCGGACCGGCGCCGCTGAGCGTGACCTTCACCGACCTCTCGACCGGCGCGATCGCCGCGCGCGCCTGGAGCTTCGGCGACGGCGCCACCTCGAGCGCCGCCAGCCCGAGCCGCACCTACGCGAACCCCGGCACCTACACCGTGTCCCTGACCATCACGGGCGAGGACGGCACCAGCCAGACGCGCACGCGCGCCGGCTACGTGGTCGTCACCGAGCCGAGCGGCCTGCCGCCCGGCGTGCAGGCCCTCGGCTGCGGAATCAACCCGGCCGGCAGCTTCCGCCTGCTCTCCGGCGCCCCGCGTCTCGGCACGACCATGACCTTCGGGGTCGACAACCCGCTCGGCACCCAGCGCGCCGGCTCGGTCGCCTCGCTGGTCGTCTCCTGGAACGCCGACCCGGCCCGCCCCTGCGGCACGCTCGCGCCGAACCTCGGCATGAGCGCCCCCGGCGCGAGCGGCGAGCGCCTCTTCGCCGCCCCGATCCTCTCGATCCGCACCGGCGGCGTCTGGACGGGCCCGGGCACCCCCGCCTCGGTCCCCTTCCGGCTCCCCACCAGCCTCGGCCTCGTCGGGCGCACCCTGATCGTCCAGGGTCGCCTCAGCGACGGCTCGGCCGGCGCACCGATCCCGCTGGCGCTCGCGGACGGGTTCGCGCTGACGCTGGGGCCGTAGGAAAGCCGACCGCGGAGCCACGGAGTGCGCGGAGCGGCGCGGAGAAGACGAGGATCGTCGGATCGCAGGTGCTGGAGCACGAAGCGCTCCCCGTCGATCCTCCGCGCGCCTCCGCGCTCTCCGCGGCTCCGCGGTCTTGCCGTCTCAGATCAGTCGCGGTGCGCGAACGGGTCGCCCAGGGCCAGGCCGCGCTGCGGCTGGCCGTGCGCGTGGCCGTGCGCGTGCGAATCGGAGGCGGGCGTCGCGCTCGAGCCGTGGTGGCCCGGACTGGTCAGCAGGGCCTCGGCGAAGGTGCGCTTGAAGCCGGAGAGGGAGCCGCCCTGCTGCTGGACGCGGGCGCGGACGGCCTTCTCGAGGGTGCCGGCGTCGGCGAAGGGATTCTCCTGGCGCACGTGGGCGATGTGCTGGCGGAGGTCCTCGACGCTCGGGACGGGCTTCTTGGTGCGTGACCTGGACTTGGACTTCTTCTTGGCGCCGGTCAGGGCCGCCATGGCGTCGTGGACGCGCTCGAGATCGGCCTCGATCTCGCTCATCTGGCCGCGGACGGCGGCGAGCTGCTGCTCGAGCTCCTTGCGGCGCGCTTCCAGTTCGTGCTCGACCGATTCGAATCCTTGCATCGCTTGCCTCGGCTGGGGTTCCTGACGGGTCCGCGGCCCGTATCGGCGCGCGGGCGGCGCGGCTTGAACGAGCGGCACGGGCTTGCGCAGGGGAAACGGCGGAGGCGGGGCACGCGGCGGGCCCTGGCAGAGCCTTCCGGGCCGGCGCGGGGCGTATCCTCTCCGCGCGTGTCCCCGCCGGATCCGGCCCCGGGCGAGCTGTGGCGCCCCTGCGACGAGCTCTTCCTCGTGCCGCTCGAGGAGCTGACGCCGGAGGGGATCGCGCCGGGCTTCGCGGCGCGGCTCGTGACGGCCGGGCTCGTCTCGCCGGCCTGGGTCGAGCGCTTCGACGCGGCCTTCGCGCTCCACCAGCGCCGCGCGCGCGCGCTGGCGGCGCGCGCCCCGCGCTCGGTCCCGCCGCCGCGGCGCGCGAACGTGTGCGTGGCGCGCGACCCGCTGCGCGTGCGGCCCTTCTTCCAGCCGCTCGGCGCGGCCTCGTGGCTCGTCGACCAGGGGCTCTTCGAGCCGGCGGGCGGGAGCGTGGAGCTGGCCGCCTTCCAGCTCGCCCAGGCCGAGCGCCTCGGGCTCGCGCGCGCGGTGGTGCCGGCGCTGCAGCAGGACCTCGCCTGGTTCCTCGCCCTGACGCCGGCCGAGCGCGACGACTTCCGCGCCGGCTGCCGGCGCGCCGAGGGCGGCCGCGCGCCCGGCTGGCGCGCCCTGGCGCGCGCGCTCGAGTGGCTGCCGCAGGCGTTCCACGAGGAGCTGCGGCCCCCCACCGGCGCGACCGGGCCGCTGGCGCGGGTCGCCGGCACGCGCCTCCTCGTCCCGGAGCGGCACGCGGCGGGGCTCGCGGCGCTGGAGCGCGAGTGGCGCGCGGCGGCCGAGGAGCGCGTGACGGCCTTCCGCGCAGCCCACGCGGCCCACGCGGCCACGCAGGCCGGCGACGCCGACGAGCTCGCCGCGTGGCTGGCGGAGACCCGTCCGCTCGTGCTCGTCACCGGGAAGGGCGGCGCGATCCTCTGGGATCCCGAGCAGCCCGACGAGGTCGCGCGCGTGCGCGCCGAGCTCGCCGGAGTGACGCGTGCCGCCGCCGAGCGCCTGCGCGGCGACCTGGCCGTGGTCGGCGCGCGCTCGCGCGCCTTCCTCGACTCGCTCGTCGAGCCCGATGCGCTCCCCCGTCCCGGCCCCGAGATCGACCAGGACGGCCTGGCCTACATGCACCGCGCGCGGCGCCTCGTCGCCTACGGGCTCGACGAGCCCGGCATGGAGCGCCGGCGCGAGCCGAGCGTGCCCTTCGAGCGCTGGATGCTGGCGGCGCGCACGATCCACGAGTGGGGCCACCTGGCGGTGGACGCGGGGCTCGTGCCGGTGCCCGAGGAGCGCCAGGCCGAGTTCGCCGCTGTTCAGGCGGAGCTCGCGGGCCTCCTCGACGCGCTCGTCGTCGAGGCGCCGTCCGCGCTGCGTGCCCTGGCCGCGAGCGAGCTCGCGCGCCTCGCCCGGACCCACGGCTCGCCCGGCCGCGCGCTCGTCGCCCAGTGCCTCGCGCGCATGCCCGACTGGCAGGCGAACCTGCTCGCGCAGCGCTACCTCCTGCCGGTCGAGCGCGAGACCTACGTGCGCAACAACGTGCGCCCGCTGCTCGGCGAGCTCGGCCCCGCGCAGCTCTTCCAGGCCCTCGCACGCTACGCCTTCGAGTACCAGTACCTCTGCTTCGACCCGGCGCGCGACGCGCGCGGCTACTTCCTGGCCTGCACGTGGTTTGGCGAGCAGTTCCTGAGCCGCGGCCTGCTGACCGAGGCCCGCCTCGACGCGCTGCTCGCTGCGGTCGGACGCCTGTGCCGGTGTCACGAGGTCGACCGTGCGCGCTTCCGTCGCGCGCCGGTCCCGACCTGATCCGCGCGCCGCGCTACCCGCGGATCAGCTTCGCCACCGCCCCCTTCGTCACCGGCCCGGCCACGACCAGGCAGGCGTGGCGCGGGAATAGGTGCGCCTGGGCCACGCGGCGCACGTCGTCGGCGGTGACGGCGGTGACCGCGCGCACGAGCTGCTCGAGGTGGTCGTCCGGCAGGTGGTTGCGCTCGGCCGCGACGATGGTCTGAACGCGCCGCGCCGCGCGCTCGAAGCCGATCACGAAGGACCCCAGCAGGTAGCTCCGGGCGAGCTCGAGCTCGGCGCGCGGCACGGGCTCGCGCTGGATGCGCTCGATCTCGCGCCGGAAGCCGGCCACGGCGGTGGCGAGGTTCGCGGGCGAGGTCCCGATGTAGGCCGTGAAGGTGCCCGGCAGGACGCCGGCCGAGCTCGAGATCGAGGCGTGCACGGTGTAGGCGAGACCGAGCTCGTCGCGCAGGCGCCGCGCGACGCGGTTGGTGAAGCCGGGACCGGTGCCGAGCACGTGGTCCATCACGAGCAGCGCGGCGTAGTCCGGGTCGGCGCGCGTGATCCCGAGGTGCCCGAGGAACACGTGGGCCTGCTGGCGCTCGGCCGGGAAGCTGGCGGCGCGCGGGACGCGCGGCGGGAAGGTGAGGTCCGGCGGGCCGAGCTCGCGCCCGGCCGGGAAGCGTGCCAGGCGCCGGTCGAGCAGGCGCCGGACCTTCTCCGGCGCAACGTCGCCGCAGAAGACGATCAGCGCGCGCTTGCCGCACCAGTTCTGGGCGTGGAAGCGCGCGAGGTCGGCGCGCGCGATGCGACGCACGGTGGCCGCGTCGCCGGCCTCGGGCCGGCCGAGCCAGTGCGCGCCGTAGACGAGCTTGCGGAAGAGCTGCACCCCGCGCGTGCGCGGGTCCTGGTGATCGACCACCAGCCGGTCGATCAGGCGCTGGCGCTGGCGCTCGATCTTGTCGCGCGGGTAGGTCGGCTCGGTCAGGCACTCGGCCAGGGTCTCGAGCAGGACCTCCCAGCGCTCGTTGGCGACCTGGCCCGAGATCCCGGTCGCGCCGCCGGCCAGGCTGCCGCCGGCCTTCTCGAGGCGCGCGGCCAGCTCCTCCTCGCTCGAGCGGCGCGTGCCCTGGTCGACCAGGCGCCCGGTCAGGTAGGCGAGGCCGAGCTGCCGGGCCGGGTCGAGCGAGTTCCCGCCGCGCAGGTGCACCTGCACGGCGCACACGCTGGCGCCACGCCGGGGCGAGACGATCAGGCGCGCCCCGCAGGCGAGCTCGAAGCGCTCGAGCGGGAGGCGCGGAACGGCCAGGGGCTTCCGGCGAGCGCGCACCGGGCTCATGCGCGCGTCCGGCGGGCGGCCTTGCGGCGCAGCGGCCGCCGGCGCGCGGCGCGGGCCGCGCTCGCGCCCTTCGGGACGCACCAGCCGACGACGCGCCGCTCGGGGCGCAGCACGCGCTGCGCGACCGCGCGCAGGAGGGGTGCCCCGAGCACGAGGTGGCGCGCGCAGCCGTCGAAGGCACGCCGCCAGTCGTCGTCGACGGCCCACTCGCCCAGGGCCTCGGCCACGTCGGTCACCGTCTCGCCCTCGAAGGCCTCGCCGGCGACGAGCAGGGCACGCGCGCGCTCGAGCTCGGCGCGCGGGATGGGCTCGCGCGCCAGGCGCGCCAGCTCCTCGTGCAGCACGTGCTCGAGCTCGTCCGGCCGGGCGTCCTGCGCGCACTCGGCGAAGACCCAGAAGGCCCCGGCCTCGACGCGCGAGTCGTTGTTGGCCGAGACGCTCGTCGCCAGGCCCTCCTCGACCACCAGGCGCCGGTGCAGGCGCGAGAGCTGCCCGCCGGCCAGGACGGTCGCGAGCACGTCCAGCGCGTCGTCGTCGCCGGTCCCGACCTTCGCGGCCGGGAACACGACCACCAGGCGCCGGCCCGGGTCGTCCCAGCTCGACTCGACGCGCTTCTCGCCGGCCGGCTCCTCGAGCTTGCGCCGGTAGCAGTCGGTCTCGGCCAGCGGCTTGCCCGCGGGGATCGCGCCGAAGCGCGCGCGGATCGCGGCCAGGGCCGCGCGCGGCTCGACGTCGCCGCCCACGACCAGCGTGGCGTTGCCCGGGTGGTAGAAGCGCCGGTAGTAGGCGCGCATGTCGTCCGGCGCGAGGCCCTTCAGGCTCTCGGGGTAGCCGATGATCGGGCGCCCGTAGGGGTGGTGCGGGAAGAGCGCCTCCTCGACGCGCCGCAGCAGCGCGCGCCAGGGGTCGTCCTCGCCCATGGCCAGCTCCTCCAGCACGACCGCGCGCTCGGCCTCGAACTCGGCCCGCTCGAGCGAGAGGTGCCGCATGCGGTCGGCCTCGAGCTCCAGCGCGCGCTCCCAGCGGTCCGAGGCCAGCTCGAACCAGTAGGCCGTGTGGTCGTGGCCGGTGAAGGCGTTGTTGGCGCCGCCCAGCTCGGTCGTGATGCGGTCGACCTCGCCCTTCCCGAAGCGCGGCGTGCCCTTGAACATCATGTGCTCGAGGAAGTGCGAGAGCCCGGCCTCGCGCTCGGTCTCGGTGCGCGCGCCGACCGGGTAGAAGAGCACGCTGGCGACGACCGGATCGCCGTGGCGCTCGGCCAGCAGGACCCGCAGGCCGTTGGCGAGGCGGTGCTCGCTGACCTTCGCGCCGGCCTTGAGCACGGGTCGGGAGGAGCGGAGCGGGGCCGGACGGCGGAGGAGGCGCGCGGGGCGGTGGAGCATCGGGGCAGGGATCATATCGGCGCTCCAGGCGCCCGCCGTGCGCTTCCCTCGCTCAGTTGCCGCGCTCGACCCGGGCGAAGCCCTGCGTGGCGAGCCAGGCCGCCAGGCGCTCGCGCTGATCGCCCTGCAGCACCAGCGTCTGACCCTCGACGCGCGCGCCGAGCCCGAGCGCGCGAGCCGCCCCCTGGGCCAGCTTCGTGAGGTCGCGCCCGGCAAAGGCCGGCCCCTCGGCGATCGTCACGGTCTTGCCGCCGCGACCGGAACGCTCCTGGCGCACCGTGACGCGCGCCTCGATCGTCTTGGGCCTGGCCGCCGGCGACACCACCTCCGGCCCTCGGGGGAGCGAGTCGCCGAGCTTCTGGCGCAGGGCCTCGAACGGATTGGCGCGCGCCGGAGGACGGGGATCGCCCACGCGCTCCAGGCTACCCGGCGCCCTGCTGCCCGGCGACCCCGCCTTCTCTCCGCGCTGCTCCGCGCCCCTCCGCGGCTCCGCGGTCGGCTCGAGGTTGCTGATCCCGTCCGGCTCCGCCGGACGCGATCAGCAGCGCGGCACGCGCGCCCAGCGCAGCGTCAGGCTGTGCCCCGGGATCAGCCCGATGACCTGGAACTTGAAGTGCTCCTCGGCCGAGCTCTTGTCCGTGCGGATGCGCAGCACGTAGACGTGCCCGAGGCGCGGCTCGAGGTGCCGGATCCCCGCGCGCGGCATCGCCCCGCGGATCACGTCCGCCGGGCTGTAGGGGTCGAGGTCGCCCCCGGGCCGCACGTAGGCGAAGCCCTCGTCGCGCAGGGCCAGCGTGTGCACGAGCGAGATCGGGAACTCGATCGCCCGGTCGCGCGTGCGGGCCTCGGGCGGCACCGTGACGTCCCCGAGGTCGACGATCTCGACCCGCTCGTCGTCCGCGAAGCCGTAGCTGAGCTGCCCCTCCGCCAGGACGTCGAACAGGATCTGGGCCGATTCCAGGCGCACCTCGCCCTCCTCCAGGCGCCCACCGGCCCCGCCCGAGCGGAAGTCGAAGGACGAGAGCAGGTCGTCCTGGGCATAGAGGGTCGCGACCCCGCCGCTGGGCGGCCCGTCATCCTGGCCGGCGCCGGCCAGCAGGGAGGCGAGGAGCGTGGGGAGGGCGAGGAGCGACAGGCGGGCCGGGCTCATGGCGGGTGATTGTCCTTCCGGGAGGTCAGGGACGCGGATTCGCGCGCCCGCTGGCAGCTCCCGTGCCAGGCTCGGCTCCGAGCCGCCTCAGAGCTGCTCGTAGTCGAGCTTGACGAGCCGTCCCACCGAGGGGAGCCCGAAGCCGTCGATCAGGAAGAGCATGTAGTGCCCCGGCGGCGCGAGGGTGCTCTTCACCGGCGGGAGGATCTCCAGGTTGCCCGCGCCGCACTGGGCGCCGCGCGTCATCAGCTCGACGTAGCGCTGGCCGTAGTCGAAGTGGTGCGTGACCGAGCCGACGCCGATCAGGACGGCCTTCTGGATCCACACGGCGTTGGTCTGGACGCAGAAGGTGTTCGGGTCGCTGCCGTCCGGGTAGTGGATCTCGGCCGGGACGCTCGTCAGGGACGGGCGACCCGAGTAGTAGAGGTAGGGCGGGCGGTAGACCTCGAGGGTGTGCATCGAGTTGAGCGGCGAGGTGCCCTGCGCGCCCCCCATCACGACCACCTCGCCGCCCGGCGTCAGCAGCGCGGCGCTGTGGTACACGCGCGGGATCGCGCTCGACTGGCCCGAGGGCGCGAGGCGCGTGTGCACGCGGCGCCAGGTGCCGGGCATGCTCGGGAGGCCGGGGTCGAAGAGCTCGGTCGTCGCCAGCGGCACGCTGGCGCGCAGCGCGCCCCCCACCGCCAGGAGCTCGCCCGTCGGCAGGATGACCCAGTTGCCGACGGCGCGTCCGACCTCGGCGCGGGCCTTCTCGAGCCAGGTCCAGGAGCCCATGGGCGTGCTGGCGGCGCCCTGCAGCTCGAGCGTCACGCTGTGGCCGTCGTAGGAGACCGTCTCCGGCTGCAGCTTGGGCACGCCGCCGAAGGCCAGCACGCGATCGAGGTCGTAGCGCGCGAGCGCCGCCACCGGGTCCGTGGTCCAGGTCCAGTTGCTCTTCAGCGTGTGCAGGACGACGGCGTTGTTGTAGTTCCAGCCGCGCAGCGGCTGGTGCGGCCCCTTCGGGAAGCCGGCGGCGAAGACCACGTTGGGGTCGACGTTGGGGAGGTCGAGCTGCAGGCCGCTGGCGAGGTCGATGATCTGCACCGGGTTCCCGCCCCAGTCCTCGGTCTCGTAGGGATCGGGGACGTCGTCCTCGCAGGTCACGACGTGGCCGGCCGAGAGGATCACGTTGCTCGAGAGCAGCAGCGTGCGCGGGTACTGGAACCAGTGGCTCGCCGTCGGGTGGATCGTCCAGGAGCCGCTCGTGAAGGGCGCGCCGAGCGACCACCACTTGTCGAACAGGTCCGGCGGGCAGGTCTCGTGTGCGCCGGTGCGCGTCCCGCCGATCGTGGCCACGCGCGAGGCCCGGGCCGCGTCGTCGCCGTAGACCATCACGCTCGGGTAGTAGTTCACGTCCTCGAGCGGCAGGTCGACCGGATCGGGGCCCGGGTTCCAGGAGACCGTCTCGGCGTCGAACCAGTAGGCGCGGTTCGTGAACGAGCCGCCGACCGTGATCAGCTTGGCCTGGCCCTCCGCGTCGAGCACCCAGGCGTGGCCCGAGCAAAAGGAATCGCGCGCGCCGCTCGGGAACGGGATCTTGGCCGTGACGAGCTGGCTGACCGGATCCCACAGGTAGGAGCCGAAGCTCGGGTTCTGCACCAGGCGGTCGCAGCGCGTCCACAGCAGGATCTGGCCGGCGTGCGGCCCGCTCGGGACGAGTGCGGCGTGCGCGACCTCGTCGCCGATCTCGCAGCCGGTGCTGCAGGGCTCCGTCTGCCCGCACTCCGGGCTGACGACGTTGCAGCCGATCGGGCCGCTCGTCGTGCACAGCTCGATCGGCTCCATCCAGCGCCCAACGCACTTCGGGCCGTTGGGGTTGTTGACGCATGGATTGGTCGACGACTGCGCGACCAGGACCGGGGAAAGGACACAGACCAGCGCGAGCGTTGCTCCCATGGCGCTCATCGACTCCTCCGAGAGACGAGACTGCGGTCGGACCAGGCCGGGACCCCCCCGGCGGGCGCATGGTAGCGAGCGCGCCTCAGCGCGTCCGCCGCCTCGGCCGTCGCTCCGGCGTCGCGCTCCACGGGTCGTCGGGCCAGGCGTGGCGCGGGTAGCGGCGGCGCAGCTCGGCCTTGATCGTGTGGTAGGCGCCGTTCCAGAAGCTCGCCAGGTCGTCGGTGACCTGCTGGGGGCGGTGGTTCGGTGCGAGGAGATGGAGCAGGACGCCGACGCGCCCGCGGGCGATGCGCGGGGTCGCGGCCAGGCCGAAGAGCTCCTGGATGCGCGCGGCCAGGACCGGCGGGCGGCCGGGCTCGTAGCGGAGCTGGATGCGCGAGCCGCTCGGGACGGCGAGGTGCTCGGGCGCCTCCTGGTCGAGGGCGCGCTGCTGGGCGGGGGTCAGGCGCGCGCGCAGGAAGGCGGCCAGGTCGCGGCGCTTCAGCTCGGAGAGCGAGCGCGCGCCGTGGGCGAAGTCGGGCAGCAGGGCCACGAGCTCGGCCTCGTCGAGGGCCGGGAGCGCGAGCTCCGGGATCCAGGCCCCGAGCGAGCGCACGCGCGCCAGGAA
>Ga0315910_10005285_pt1 | contig 10611 bp, 9 predicted proteins | sample EdamamesoilMG_FD_204470 | JGI IMG/M metagenome (GOLD analysis project Ga0315910, IMG submission 204470) | Garden soil microbial communities collected in Santa Monica, California, United States - Edamame soil | ecosystem: Environmental > Terrestrial > Soil > Garden | place: USA: California...
GGGCCTAGCGTCTGCATGTCCTTTGGTCCTCCTGAAACACAACCTAAGTTGTGACCGGCCAATGTCAAATGTCCGACCGGCCGCCACCTGGATCAGCCGGTTACTGCGAGACATTTAAGGGTTGGTTTATCAAAGAGATTGTGCTTGCCCAGGGCGGGGCCGGACGCCTTCGCCTCGGAGCCGCCACACGCCGGGTGATGCCTGTGCGCGCCGTCCCCGCGTGGGTCAGCGCTCGGCGGCCGAGGGGCCGCGCGGCTCATCGAGGCACGTCGCGAACGTCTCGGAGTGACGCGAGACCGCTCTAGCGGACCATCAGAGCGCGTACCGGATCGCCACGCTCGAGAACCACACCCACGGCGGCCGGCTGCCGTGGACTCGCTCGAAGTTTTCGAAGTAGTCGCGCGCGCCGCCGGAGACCGAAAGCGCGTAGTGCGGGCTGAGCTGATACCATTCCACACCGAGCGCGGCTCCCGCGAAGGGGTGGAGTCGATCGGCGTCGGGATATCCGTAGGTCGAGAGCACATCCTCCGTCACGCTCGACACGCCCGCCTCGCCCTGCAGGTAGAGGCTGACGGAGTGGAACGCCGCCCACGTCAGCCGGGCGCCTGCGCCGGCCCCAAACAGCGCGTAGCTTCTCTCGGCGGGTGGACGCTGGGCGAGCGACGTGCTCGACAGGGCGACGTCGCCTTGGCCGAAGAGCATCAGCCAATCGAGCAGCTCGTAGCCCACTTGAAGCCGGAACCAAGGCGATACCGGCGACACGTCTCGCATGTTGCCCAGGTGGCCCAGAGCCCCCACGCTCCCCTCGAAGACCACGCCGTGATGGCGCGGCGGTGGCTCGGGCACATCCGGATCGCGGGTCGCCTCGTCGTCCGTTGGCTCGGGCTCTCGGCTCAGCCAGGCGTCTAGGCCAGCCTCATCCAGCTCGGCTCCGCCCTCCGCGGCCGAGGCGACCGAGGGAGAGGCTCCGGCAAACAGCGATAGCAGCCCAAGAACAGCACGACGCGCCACGCTCAACGGTAGCGTGAGCGGGCGGTGCGCTCAAACGGCGGGCGCGAAGTCGGTGCGAGGGTGTGCGAGCGCCGCTAGCTGACCCTGCGCGCGCCTCTCCCGGCGAGCGCGGGCCAGGACTCGGCGCTCGCACTCGTCGGGACTCGGGTCCGGCTCAGCGCCGAGCGAGCTTCTTGCGCGCGCGCACGCCGGGCCGCGGCGCCGGAATCACCGGCGGGGGCGGCGCTTTCTTTGGGGGCACGCTCTTGGGCGGCGACGGCACGGCGGCGAGCGCCACCGGTGCGACGGCGACGGGACGCGGCGCGGGCCGCTCTGCCGGAACCGCCGCCGGGCGAGCCTCGGGTGCCCGGTGCGCCGACACGCGCGAGCTGCTCGAGCTCGGCGTGCCCGAGGTGCGGACATTACCCTGAATGTGAGCGCCCTCGCTCACGCCGATGCGCGGCGCGGAGAGATCGCCGACGACGCGTCCCGAGTCCTCCACGAGCACCGCGTCGGAGCCTGTCACGTCTCCCTCGACCGAGCCGCCCACGATGACGCGCGCGCCCGAAACGGAGCCGAGCACGACCGCGTCGGGGGCGATCGAGACGTCGCCGCTGACCCCGATGTCGCCCTCGACGCGCCCCTGGACCTCGAGCGACGTGTCTCCCCGAACGTTGCCGCGGATGACCGCGGAGCCTGCAATGACTGATGCGTACGCCATGCTACTCACACACCCAATCGACCTAGACATCCATATCGACATTGCCGCGGAACGACGCGCCGTCGGCGATGGTCAAGCGGTTCGCTTTCACGTCACCAACGAGGCGACCGCCCGCCTGAATGTCGACGCGCGAGTTCGCGCTGACATTGCCAGTGAGCTGCCCCGCGATGCTGACCGAGAGCGCCTGGACGTCTGCTTCGACGACTCCGTCCGCTCCGATCGACACGGCTTCGCTCGTGGTGAGTGTGCCCTTCACGGTGCCATCGACCAGCACCGGTTCTTCACTCGTGAACTCGCCTTCGATGATGAGTCCCGCGCCCACTACGCTGCCTGCCATATCACCTCGTCCTTAGCGGTTTCTAGCGAACAGCCCCCGAGCATCGCCGAGCGGGGGGCGAGAGTCACGCTCCAACTTGGTAGCTCGAGACCAAAGCAGGTGTCGAGCACTAGTGTCGCGCGCGCCGGAAACCCGCGGGACAAGCACTGCCAGGGCACGAGCGCTCCCGGGGTAAAGCGCTCCCCGGGGTCACATCACGGTTGCGAGCGCTTCTGTCGCTGCGCCGTCGCAGCCCCCGTCGGTGGCCCTGCCCCGTTTACAGCCCTGCCTCGTTGCTGCGGCGGGAGCTCCACGCTCGGAGCTCCCGGTTACTGGGCCGCTGCAAGCTGCCTCGCGCTCCGAGGATCGCTCAGCGGCTTTCAAAGGCGTCGAGCACCTCGAGAGCGCGGGGCACCGTATAAAACAGCGCGCGCGCGTACAGGTGCTGCCGCGCTTCGCTGGAGAGGTCCCCGCTCCTGCCGCGCGTCGCAGCCGCGAGCAAGACCGCCGCAGACACGCTGACGTTGAGGCTCTCGACGAAACCCCGCATCGGGATCCTGACGCTGCGCGCCGCTGCTCCAGCGAACACCGGATCGATGCCCCGGTGCTCGTTGCCGAGGATCAATGCCACGCGCGGGATCGCCGACAGGTCGTCGGGCGTGAGCTCGCCTTTGGGGTGCGTCAGAACCAGCTCGAAGCCGCGCCGCGTGACCTCGGCCACCGCCGAGCTGGGGTCGGAGTGAGCAAACACGTTCACCCAGCGCTCGGTCCCTGCCGCGACGCCATGGTGCACCGAGAAGTCCCGCGCCGGTTGCACCGAATGCAACTCCTGAACACCGAACGCGTCGCAAGAACGCACGATCGCAGCGCGGTTGTGGGGATCCGAGAGCTCGTCGAGCAGCAGGGTCACGCTGCCGAGCCGCCCGGCGATCACCTCGGAGATGCGTTCGCGCCGCCGGTCGAGCACCAGCGGCTCGAGCTTGGCGATGACGCGCTCCGCGCTCCAGCGCGGGCCCCAGAGCTCGGGCTCGCCGCTCGCCGCGCCAAGACCAGGGTTCGCCGGAGGGTGCTCCGAGCTGCTCGGGGAGGTGTCCAACATGGTGGGCGGCCTTAGCACGACCTGCGACGAGCGCCCCCGTCAAGGTCCCACCGCGCGAGCACGCCCGTGGGCCGATCCTGATCCGGGCCAGCACCCCGCTCGCTACACCGTTCCCCAACCGCGACGAAACCTCGAGGATTCCCGCGGCGATGGGATGCGTTGCGGTCGTGGTGGACGTGCTTATATTATGCGGCACGCCAAAACGCGGGCGCCCAGTCGCGCCCGGGCAGCGGCCCATCGTCAACGAACAATACCCGGAGAAAATATGGCAAGCGAGTCCGTGCATGTCTTCAACGACATGAATTTCGAGACCGAAGTTCTACAGTCGGGCGAGACCGTGCTCGTCGATTTCACGGCCGCGTGGTGCGGCCCCTGCAAGCGGCTCGCGCCGATCGTCGAAGAGGTCGCCGAAGCGACCAAAGGCAAGGTGAAGGTCGGCAAGCTCGACATCGACGAGGCGCCGATCACCGCCAGCAAGCTCGGGATCCGCAGCGTGCCCACGCTGATCGTGTTCAAGGACGGCAAGGCCGCAGGCCAGCACCTCGGGCTCACGACCAAGGCCAAGATCCTGGATCTCGTCGGGGGCACCTGAGGTCCTCGGCGCGATGAGCTGGGGCGGCTCGCGGCCGGCGGCGTATGCGAGGGGGGCGCTCGGCGCGGCGCTGCTGGGCCTCGCCGCGTGCAGCGCCTCTGGCGCGGGCGCGCCGGCCCGGCCCTCGCTGCTCGAGCCGGCCAACGGCGCTGGCGGCGAGACCCGCGCCGAGTGGCGCTATCACCCGCGGCGCGCCGCTGGCCTCGAGCGCAGCTATGCGCTCGCCGACGGGCAACGCCTGCTCGTCGGCGCGGCCGGTGAACGTTGGCTGGTCTCGGCGAGACGGGCCAGCGCGGCCGCCATGTTGGCCCCGGAGGCGCTGGTGGGCGCCGTGCCAGTGGGCAGCGGTTGGGCCTTCGTCGGCCAAAGCGGGAGCACCTACTCGGCGCGCTCCCCGCTCGGTCCGTTCGTCTCCAGCAGCGCGCCGTTGGTGGACATGGCCAAGGTCGACGCCGGCGAGCATCACGTGCTCGGCGTCAGCCGTGCCGGTGAGCTCTGGCTGAGCGACAACGCGGGCGGCGCCTGGCGCCGAGTGGGGCCAGCAGACACCCGCTTCGCCGACGCGCTGCTGTCGGGCGCCCGCGCCATCGCGCTGGAGCTGCCCGAGCGCTTGTGGCTTTCGGAAGACGAGGGGCAGTCCTGGCAGAAGCTCGCTCAGCCTCCGTTCGGGGTGCGCGCTCTCGGCCGCGACGAGGAGGCCGGCGTGACGGCGCTGTCGGTGCTGGGCGCGCGGGCAGCCTTTGCGCAGCCGTCGGGGCTGACCCCACTGGGGCGCGCCTTCGTGCCCGCCGAGCCCAAGCTCGATGCCCCGCCGGCGCTCGGCCCCAGCGCGCGAGCCATCGCGCAAGGGCGCGCCGTCGACGCGCGAGGGCGCTATTTCGAGCTGATACTGGGCGTGAAGGCCGAGACCCTCTCGGGTCCCTCACATGCCGAGCTCGAGCGGCGCAGCGCCCCGGAGTTCGCAGCCTGCAGCGACGCGGGCGTCGGCGGCTTCGAGCGCTGGGTTTATGTCGCTTGCACGCGCGAACGCAGCGGCTCGTCTCGGCAGATCGAGCTGTATTCGAGCGAGGACGGCGGCACGAGCTTCGAGCGCGAGCCGTACGCGGCCCGCGGTGATCCCGATCTCTTGCACCTCGCTGTCGGCCAAGCCGGGGTGCTGCTCGTCACCGGCTTGTGCTCACCTGGCGAGAGCGTGCCCGGCTGCCGCCCGCGGGGCATCGCCCGGCGCATCGGCAACACGGGCGACGCCGGCTCGGCGCTGGCCCTGGTCCCCGTCGCGGCGCCGGCGCTGGAAGAGCACGCCCGCGCCCTGGCCTTCTCCGCCGACGGGCGAGCCGCGTACGCGGTGGGTCCTCGCACCAAGAGCGACGCCTTGTTCGCGTTCGTCTCCGACGACCTGGAGCGTGGCTTCAGCCCGCGCCCCTTGGGCGCGCTGGAGGCGGAAGTGCGGGCCAGCAGCGACGTGCTCGAGCTGTCGGCTTCGGCACAAGGGCAGCTCTCGCTGGTGTTGCGCGACAACTCTGGAGCCGAGCGCCTGCTGGTGCTCGACGCGGACGGCCGCACGCTCTCCATCAACGCCGCGCCCGTCGACGCCGCGGCCATCGGCGCTCACGGCGACCGAGCGCTCGCCGTCAGCCCGGAAGAGGTCTGGGAGTCTCTGAACGGCGGCGCCGAGTGGCGCAGCGTCGGGCGCTTGCCGCGCTCGGTTTGCTCGGCCTCCGCGGGGCGCTGCGCGGTCCGCGTGCACTGCAACGCCGAGGGCTGCACCATCGGCGACAGCCTGTCGCGGCGTGGCTGGCGCGGGCACGCCGAGCCGTCACCCTTGCCTCCCCCACCCTCCGCGCGCCCGCGCGCGGGCTCGCCGCGCTCCCTCGGTCAAGGCTACGGCTGTCAGCTATCCGGCACGGAGTGGGCGGAGCTGCGCGGAGTCGACCGGCTCCCCGACGCCGCCCAGTCGGCGATCGGCAGGACCGCCTGGTTTGCGCTGGCAGCCGACGACGCCACCACCAGCTCGGGCCTGTTCCTCGCCGACGGGTCGTCCACCTCCGACGATCGCCTGCCTGGCGTCCGTTACTCCGAGCTGCTGGGCGGCGTGCCCCACGCCGCCGATTTCGCCCACTACGCGACCCTGCAGGTCGAGGGCGGCGCTGCGCTGCGCTTCCGTGTGCCCGAGGGCTCTGCGGGCCCGATCGCGTCGCTGGAGGTCGCCTGGGAGAACTTGTTCGAGGGCCAGCACCGGCGCACCGTGATCCCCGATGCCGGCGCGCTGCTGCCGGGCGATGTCACCAAAGGCGATGGCGTGGCACGCCGTGCCCAGCCCGACCTGGTCAGCATCGCGAGCGGCGGGATCTTCGTGCGCCCCCATCGCGGGCCGCAGCAAGATCAGCCGACCTTCTTCCTGGATGGGACCCACATCGAGCGTGTCCCCGCGCTGCCGTGGACGTTTGGCCCCGTCAAGGACGTGGGCTTCGAGATGGCGCGGCTGGGAAGCGACAGCGTCCACCTCGGCTTCGTCGATCGCGGCGCGACGGTGGTGCGGGCGCGGCGCGGCGCGGACGCCTGGCGCTTCGACGCCGTCTCGATCGGCTACGCCACGCCGGACAGCTTCTCCATCGAGCAGCATCGGGACATCGCATATGCGGGGGGGCGCACGGCGGTCCTGCTCTCGCTGAGGCGCGGGGACGGCTCGATGCAGAGCCAGCTCTTCCCATTGCTCGCCGACGGCCCCGTGCTGGGCGCGCCGATCGCTGCGCCCACCCAGCAGGACCTGCCAGACGCGCCGGCGCCATGCTCGGCTCGACAACGCACGGACAGCTCGCGCGTGCTCGTGCCCTGGTCTCCAGGGCAGCGCCGCCCCGTGGTGGTGCACGACGCCGTCGAGCCGCTGCGAGTCTTCTTGACGGATGCGGCGGTCCTCTACGGCAGCCCCGACAGCCCCTGCCTCGGTGCCTTCGACACCGACCTCGTCCGGGTCACTTCGGCGACGAGCGGCGCCCGCGAGCGCGCGCTGGTGTTTCCGGACGGCCCCTCGTGGCTGTTCCGGTTAGCCCCGGACAGCGCCCGGCGTGAGCCGCGCGTCGAATACCGGTCGATGCTCTGCAGGCCCGATCCCAACCTCGAGCTCCCCCCCGAGGTCTACGAGATGCCCGGCACCGAACGCGCCCCGTGAGGGCACGCGCCGGGCTGTCTCCCGCGCAAAAAACTCAGCGCCCGAGATCCGAGCCGACGAAAAAGTAGGCCGTCTCGCGCAGTCCGTTCTCCACGGAGTCCGAGCCGTGCACCGCGTTGCTCGACAGATCCGTGCCAAACTTCTGCCGGATCGTGCCAGCGTCGGCCTTGCGCGGATCGGTCGCGCCGATGACCTTGCGCCAGTGCGCGACTGCATCGGGCCGGCGCAACGCGGCCAGGATCACCGAGCCCTGGCTCATGTAGCCGACGAGCTCGCCGAAAAACGGGCGCTCTCGGTGAACGGCATAAAAGCCCTCCGCCTCCGCCTGCGAGAGGCGGTGCTGGCGCAGAGCCACGATCTCGAACCCCTCGTCCAGGATGCGCTGCAGGATCTGCGCTTGGTACTTCTTGGCCACTGCATCCGGCTTGATGATGCAGAGCGTAAATTCGCTGGCGTCTTTCGACATACTTCCTCTTCTCGATGAGCGGTTGTCCGCCCTCCCCTCGCCATTGCTAATAACTCGGAAGGCGCCGGCTCGGTTCGCACCGCCGCCTCGGCGGCGCCGAGTCTGGGGCTGCGCACCGTCGCCGACGCCTCCATGAGGGTAGCCCTCAGAGCATGCTCTTGAGGGTCTTGCCCATCTCGGCCGGGCTCGGCGCCACCCGGATACCCGCTGCCTGCATCGCCGCGATCTTCTCCGACGCGGTCCCCTTGCCGCCCGAGATGATGGCGCCGGCGTGACCCATGCGCTTGCCCGGCGGAGCCGTGGTGCCGGCGATGAAGCCGGCGACCGGCTTCTTCATGTTCTTCTTGATCCAGTCGGCGGCGAGCTCCTCGCCGTTGCCGCCGATCTCGCCGATCATCATCACGCCCTCGGTGTCCGGATCCTCGTTGAACAGCTTCAGGACCTCGATGAAGTCGAGGCCTTTGACCGGGTCGCCGCCGATGCCGACGCAAGTCGATTGACCCATGCCGAGCGCCGTGAGCTGCCCGACCGCTTCGTAGGTGAGCGTGCCCGAGCGGGAGACGACGCCAAACTTGCCGGGGCGGTGAATGTGCGCAGGCATGATGCCCAGCTTGCACTTGCCGGGGCTGATCACGCCGGGGCAGTTCGGGCCGAGCAGCGTGGCCGAGCTACCGTCGAGCGCGCGCCGCACGCGGATCATGTCCGTGACGGGAATGTGCTCGGTGATACACACGATCAGCCGGCAGCCCGAGTCGAGCGCTTCCAGGATCGCGTCCGCGGCGCCGAGCGGCGGCACGAAGATGATCGAGGTGTTGGCACCCGTCTCCTGCACGGCCTGAGAGACCGTATCGAAGATCGGCACGCGCACGGCCTCGTCCTTGGCCCCTTTGGCCTCGAACACCTCACCACCACGCAGCGGCGTGCATCCGGCCACGACCTGCGTGCCGTAAGCGATACACTGCCGCGCGTGAAACGAGCCGGCGGAGCCGGTGATGCCCTGGAAAACGACCTTGGTGGTGTTGTCGACTAGAATGCTCATTTCGTAGCGCTCACGATCTTCTGGGCGCCGTCGCCCATGTTGTCTGCGGACTGAATGGCCAGGCCGCTCTCGGCCAAAATGCGCTTGCCGGCGTCCACGTTCGTGCCTTCGAGGCGCACGACCAGCGGCACCTTCAGCCCGAGCTCCTTGGTGGCCGCCACGATGCCCTCGGCGATCAGATCGCACTTCGCGATGCCGCCGAAGATGTTCACGAAGATGCCCTTCACCTTGGGGCTCTTCAAAATCATGCCGAACGCCTGCTTGACTTGATCCTTGGTGGCGCTGCCGCCGACGTCCAGGAAGTTCGCGGGCGTGCCGCCGTAGTGTTTGATGATGTCCATGGTGGCCATCGCCAGGCCGGCGCCGTTCACCAGGCACCCGATGTTGCCGTCCAGCGAGACGTAGCTGAGCCCCGCTGCCTGGGCCTCGAGCTCGACCGGGTCTTCCTCGTCGGTGTCGATCAGCTCGGCCCACTCGCGGTGGCGGGCGGAGGCGTTATCGTCGAACGTGATCTTGGCGTCGAGCGCGACGATGTCGCCCTGACCGGTCACGATCAGCGGGTTGATCTCGCACAGCGAACAGTCTTCCTTCTCGAACAATCGAGCCAGCGTCGAGACCACCGACACGAACTGGTTGATCGTCGATTTCGGGTCCGGGCTCCCCTCGCCCACGCGCAGGGCAAACGCCAACTTGCGCGCCTGGAAGGCCGCCAAGCCGTGCAGCGGATCGACGAACTCGGTGATGATCTTCTCGGGCGTATGGGCGGCGACCTCTTCGATGTCCATGCCACCTTCGGTCGACGCGATCACGGCGATGCGCCGCGTCTCGCGATCGACGACGAGCGCGACGTAGAGCTCGCGCTTGATGTCGAGCCCCTGCTCCACATACAGGCGCCGAACGACCTGCCCTTCGGGCCCGGTCTGGATCGTGACCAGCGGTTTACCGAAGATTTTCTCCGCCGCGGTGCGGGCCGCTGCCGGCCCGCCCTTGACGACGACAACGCCGCCTGCCTTCCCACGCCCGCCAGCGTGAATCTGCGCCTTGACCACCACGACGGGGACTTTCGTCTCGTCGATGAGCTTCTGGGCAGCGGCGGGGACGTCTTCCGGCTTGAAGACTGGGATACCCTTCGGCACGGCGATGCCGTAGCGCGAAAAGAGGGCCTTACCTTGGTATTCGTGAATCTTCATCGTCTTGCTGCTTCTGCTGACAGCGCGGTCGGGTGACGGCGTTGACGTTACGCTCTGCTGTAAACGGCTCGGGGGGTTCGCGCGGCCTCAGGCCACGCTCTTGACCACGTCGACAACCTTGCGGACGCTCGCCGCACTCTTCTCGAGTGCCGCTTTTTCGTCGCCGGTCAAGCTGATGTCCACGATCTTCTCCACGCCGCCGGCGCCGATCACGACCGGCACGCCGAGGTACAGATCTTTGTAGCCATACTGGCCGCTCAACAGGGTCGCGGCTGCCAGCAGGCGCTTCTGGTCGAGCAGATATGCTTCTGCCATGGCGATCGCGCCCGCCGCCGGAGCGTAGTACGCGCTCGTACCCATCAGGCCAACGATCTCACCGCCACCGGTCCGCGTGCGGGCGATGATGGCGTCGAGCTTGTCCTTCGCAATCAGGCGATCGACCGGAATGCCATTGATGGTGGTCGCGCTGGCGATCGGCACCATGTCGTCGCCGTGTCCGCCGAGGACGAGCGTGCGGACGTCCTTGACCGAGACTCCCACTTCACGCGCGAGGAAGAGCTGGTAACGAGCGCTGTCGAGCGCGCCCGCCATACCCGCCACCTTGGCGGAGGGGAAGCCGGTGCGGCGCTGAAACTCGTAGACCATCGCGTCGAGCGGGTTGCTGACGACGATCGAGAACGCGTTGGGAGCGAATTTCTTCGCGTTGTCCGCGACGTCGCGGATGATGGGCAGGTTGCTCGCCACCAGGTCGTCGCGCGACTGGCCCGGCTTGCGCGGAATGCCCGCCGTGATGATCAGCACGTCGGCGCCGGCCACGTCTGCCCAGTTCGAGGTGCCGCTGACCTTGGCGTCCGCGCCGCTCAGCGCGCTCGCCTGTTCCAGATCGAGCGCCTTGCCCTTGGCGACGCCCTCCTTCTGCGGAATGTCGAACAGGACGACATCTCCGAGCTGCTTCTGCACGAGCTGGTTCGCCAGCTCACCGCCGATGTTCCCCGCGCCGATCAGGGCAATTTTCTTCCGTGCCATGTT
>Ga0315910_10005287_pt1 | contig 10608 bp, 7 predicted proteins | sample EdamamesoilMG_FD_204470 | JGI IMG/M metagenome (GOLD analysis project Ga0315910, IMG submission 204470) | Garden soil microbial communities collected in Santa Monica, California, United States - Edamame soil | ecosystem: Environmental > Terrestrial > Soil > Garden | place: USA: California...
ATGGGCTGTGGATGCAGTTCGAGCAGATGGCGCGCGAGCTTGAGTGCTCAGTGGACTACCTTATCAACGACGCGATGAAGCAATACGCGCGTCAGCGGGGGTACACGACGGTCGCATCGTCCGCGAGCCTTGCACCACCGTCCGCGCCCACCACAGCGCCACCAGCGGCGCCGCTGCCAGCTCCGCCGCCCTTGGCGGCGCCACCACCGCGCGCGGCTCCACCGCCGCTACCTGGCATGGCTGCGCCCATGCCGAGCCACTCGCCGCCTCCCCCGCCGCCACCACCCGGCGCGAGTCGAGCTCCGTTGCCGCCTCCGCCAGGTCGTGCGCCACCACCAATGGCGCCTGGACGTCGACCAGGACCACCCACGGCGCCGCCTACGGCTCCTGCTCCTGCTGGGCGCTTGGCACCACCGCCGATGCCAGGCGGGCCCACGCCACCACCACCACGAGCGCCCACTGCGGGCTTGTCGATCCAGTACCAGGGCGAAGTCTTCCGCATCAACAAGGACCGCTTCATCATCGGGCGCGGCAAACAGTCGAGCGACCTGACGATCAAAGATCCAAACGTGTCACGCCAGCACGCGATGATCGAGTTCTTGAACGGGCAGTACTACATCGTCGACATGGGCTCGACCAACGGCGTCGAGTACAACGGCCAACGCGTACAGCGCAAAGCCATCCATGAAGGCGACACGTTCCGCGTCTGCGACCACGAGCTCCGCTTCTCGTATCAGTGAGCCACGTCAGCTCGTGTGAGGGCGCCAGGTTCGGGGGCAACTCGATCGGCGCACGGTCTCAAGCGAGCGTGATGGTCCGGTCGACGCAGAGCTCGGCGAGAAAGGCACGGTCGTGACTCGCCACGACGAGCCCTCCAGGCCAAAGCTGCAGCGCGCGAGTGAGGCCGCGCAGGCCTACTAGATCGAGGCTGAAGGTGGGCTCGTCGAGGATCAGCACCTCGACACTGGGAGAGCGCGCGAACAAGGCGATCAGAGCGGCGCGGGCGCGCTCTCCGGGGCTCAGGCAGCGGAGCGGACGCTCGGCCAGGGCAAGTGGGAACTTGTGGCTGACGAGCAGCCGCGCGGAGTCGTCACCCGTCGTTCCCACCCCGCAGAGGTGTGAGCGCAGCGACTCGTCGAGGAGCCAGTTCTGCCCGCCTTGGTCGATCCAGCCAATTCTCGAGAGATCGGCGCGCGCTCTGCCGCGGTCGGGCCGACGACGACCGAGCATGATTTCGAGCAGTGTCGTCTTGCCGGCAGCGTTCGGACCCACGACGGCTACGCGCTCGCGACCGAGCCGCAGATCGATCCCGCTGAACAGCGTACGTCCCCCGGCGTCTTGCGAGACGCCGTGAAGCACTAGCACCTCTTCCCCCGCATCCGGCGGTAGGTCGGGTACCGCTAGCTCGAGTGAGAGGCTGACGGACAAGGCCCGTCGCGTCGATTGCGTCCAGCCTCTCAGCGCAGCGAGGCGCGCCTCGCGCAGCCTGGCCAAGCGCCCGTGACTGACTTGGGCGTAGTCTCGCTTTTGATTCAGGCGCATCCGAGGGGTCGCGCGGTCGAGCTCACGGCAGCGCCCGCTGCGCTTCTTGCGTGCCTTCCGGCGATCCACCTGCGCCGTGTGCTCTTCTGCCGCTGCAAGTCGATTCAAGTTGCGAACGTAGCGCAGCTCGATCACCTGATGCTCGCGCTCCAAGTGCGCTTCGAGCTCAGCGAGCGAGCCGCAGAAGTAGTGGCAGCCAGCCTCGCTCACCACGAAGAAGTGCCGAAAGTCCGCGAGAAGCCGGCGATCGTGCGAGGCCACGATCAGGCAGCCAGCCCACGCCCCGAGCCACGCCCGGAGTGCCGCGACGGCGGCTTCGTCCAAGTGCAGCGTCGGCTCGTCCAGCAGCAAGATTTCCGCGCTCGAAGCTTGCGCCTCGCGCAGGGCTTGCTGGCGTAGCTCACCACGGCTGAGCGGCGCGTTCAGCTCATCGGCTTGCGGCAAATAGTGAGGCTTGCTCCGCACTGTTACGCGCCCGGTGGACGCTTCGCTCGAGCCCGCGAGTAGCGCAAGAAGCGTCGACTTGCCGACGCCGTTGCGCCCGACCAGAGCCACGTGCTCATCGGCGATGGACAAGCTCAAGCCTTCGAAGAGCGCGCGCCCCGTCGGTGTCTTGACCGACACATTCGTCAGCTCAATCTGCGCTGGCATCACTTCACCTTTCCCAAGTCATGCTTGATGCGTGACATCACGGCCGGTGGCCCTTGAATGCGCAGGGTCAAACCGGTGTCGCTCGCGTCGTTGGCCACGACCCGACAGTTGGCATAGACCAAGTTCAACACACTCGACTTCGCGTAGGGCACGAAGGCCGTCAGCTCTTCCTCTTGGCTGCGCACGCTTGCTACCAACGTCGCGTCGAGCTTTGCGACGGCTGCTGCGTCGCGCGTGCTGAGCGCCACCCAAGGGTGACCATCGCTCAAATGCGCCAGCTCTTCGTCATCGGGCGCCTCGGCCAACCTATCCAACTTGTTGAATACGTAGAACCTGGGCAGCTGCTCCGCACCCATCTTCTCGAGCAACTCTAGCGTGGTCTGGAGCTCGAGTTCGTGCTCGGGATCGGAGATGTCGACCACGATCAACAGCAGCGATGCTTCGTTGATCTCCGCGAGAGTCGATTCAAAGCTTGCCAGCAAACGCTCGGGCAAGCGCCGAATGAAGCCCACGGTGTCACTGATCACGACTTCGCCGCCGTGCCGAGAGAGACAGCGAGAAGTGGTGTCGAGCGTCTCGAAGGGCATGTCTCGTGCGGAAAGGGCGGCGTTCGTGAGCGCGTTCATGAGCGAGGTCTTGCCGGCGTTGGTGTAGCCGACCAACACGATGCGCTTGCAATCGCTGCGCCGCTGGCGCTGAGTCTTGCTGGAAACCTCACAAGCCGAGAGTGCGCTCTTTAGCTCTTTGAGGCGACCATCCAACTTGCGCGCCATTAGCTCCGAAGCCGTCTCACCTGGACCGCGCGCGTTCTTGTTGCCACCCGTCTGCTGGTCCATGTCGAGACCCATGCCGCGGATGCGGGGCCTCAAATATTCCAGCTGCGCAATCTCGACTTGGATCTTCGAACGGCGAGTGCGAGCATGCCGCACGAAAACGTTGAGAATGATGGCTTCGCGGTCGCAGATCGCGATGCCCACCGCGTCTTCCAGGTTCCGGGTCTGCGAAGGCGAAAGTTCGGCATCGAGCACGAGCATGGTAGCGCCGCCCTCGCGTGCTCGTTCTGCAATGGCTCGAGCGGAGCCCTTGCCCAGCAGCGTGCGAGGATTGGGCCGCGTGAGATGGCACAGCTCTCGTCCGACGATCCGACCGCCCTGATGCTGGACGAGCGCCACAATCTCCGCGAGCTGCGCGGCACGCGCGATCGGATCGCGATCGTTGCCGATGGACACGACATAACAAGCGCTACCGTCGCGATCGATCGCAGCGCTCGTAGCCGCGCGAGCGCTCCAGTGCTCCACCAGCTGCTCGAGTTGGCCGTCATCCGCGAGCGGCACCTCGGAATCTTCGGAAACAGGCTTGGAAATGAACTTAGGCATACAAAAATCCTTCTTCAGGTCGAATCCCGCGTAGAACTCCACGCGCGTACCCGCGTACCCGAAGCGGAAAACGCAGGTGCCGTGGCGGCGCAACCGACGCGACCGCTTACCTGGTCGGGTTGCTCAGCACGTGCTGACGCAATGCCGACGATCGCAGCCGCGAGCGTGATGCTCCGTGGCGCAAACTTCGCCGAGGCTCAACGAGCGCGAGGCAGTGCGGGACCTACATCGTCACAGAAACGATGACGCTCCCCAACCTCAAGCAGCTCGAGCAGTAGCCTCAAACGAATTCGTACAGCCACATGGTGAGCATTACTTAACACGGCTCACGCTTGGGTCAAGCTGCTTTGGGTGTTCCAGCACTAGCTCCCCTCGCACTCGACGGTGACGCTGATGCTGGCGGTGCCAGACAAAGCTTCGCAAGCCGCGGGGCAGAGCCGAATCGTGGGGACGCCGTTGACGTCCGCCCGCAGATAGGCGCTGTCGCTGCACCCGCCTTCGCTCTCGACCTGGATGAGCTCGACGGGTTCGGGAGCTGGCTCCCCGACGGAGACGTCTGCCGACAACTCCACGCGCACGGTATCGAGATCGACGAGGCCGGCATCGGTGGACGGCACCGCAAATTCACAGCCGGTGACGGATGCCTGGATGGCTTCGAGGGCAGCTACGAAGGCTGCCGGGTCGCCGTCTGCGACAGACCAGTAGTGGCACGCCGAATCGGACGCGCTCGGATCGCAGAATTCGCTGTGCTCGGGCCCGCCGCCATCCTCGGCCAGAGCTTCCAACATCGCCGGATCGGCGCCGGTCATACCGATGATGAAGGTGGGGATGCCGGTGCTCTCGAAATGACTCTCGGGAATGGCGGCGAGGGTCGAGAGCGTCTTGCTGCAGAAAGTCGGATCGCCGTCGGTGACCAGCACGCCGATCATTTGACGGCCCGGGGTGCTGTTGTCCGCGGTGTACATGGCGATGCCATTCAGCGCTGACTCTATGGCGGTGCTCGTGTTGTCGGCCACCGCGGCCGCGAGCGCCGCTACCAACGGGCCGTCGATGGTGCTCGGGAGCTCGGTCAAATCTACCTCCGCTCGCGCGTGTAGATTCTCGTCCGTAGCTTCACATTCGATGCTCGTGCTCTCCGAGGGAATCATGAATTGCAGCGCCGCACGGTAGCCAGGCGTCGCGGCGGCGGTGAAGTACTGCGACAGCGCCTGAGTTGCCTTGCACCACTTGGTGTTGAACGTCGGCGGGTTCTCTGCGCCCAGCTGACAGTCTTCTCCGGCTGGCATCTCCTCGATCATGCTGCCGGTCCTGTCCAACACGATGTACATGTCCAGGGGCAGCGGCTCCGCGCTCAGCGTCTGTTCCGCGCAAACAACCGGATCCAGGTCCTTGTCGGGATCGTAGACGAACTCGATATCGGGGTAGTCGGGCCCGGTCGTAGTGGCACCACCCATCCCTGTCTGCGCGCCGTCAGTGCCAACGGGCGCGCCTCCCGCGCTGGTCTGGGAACCCACGGCTGCCGTATCTGCCGCCGAGGCGTCAGCGCCAGCTCCAGCGCCGGTGGTCGACGCTGCCTGCGCCGACGAAGAGTTGCCGGCAGTCTGCTGATCGGAGCTGCCCGCAGCCATTTCGTGGCCGGGCTCAGGCTCCGAACAGGCGCTCACTCCACACAGGAGGCCCGCCGTCAGGCACGACCTGTAAACGAGCAACCAGATCGGGGCTTGATGCTTCATCAGCGTTCCTTGCTTGGCCAGGTTCACTTGACCACCGTGTCGAGGCAGCGAAACAGCACCCGAACACTTCCCTCGAAATCGGCCCTTACGCGCTGGCACGCGTTGCCACACAGCACGATCTTCTCTTTCGCTTCGGAGGTGTACTGCCATCCGTCGGCCTCGGTCCCACAATCCCGATCGTCCATCAAGAAGGTCTCTTGCTCGCCCTCCCCCGACGTGAACACGACATTGACCTTGCTTGGATCGACGAATGCATTTTCCGGCACGTCGAAGTCACAGCTCGCTTGAGTGTCGTTCGCGATGCTCGAGAAAACTGCCGCCAAATCACCGGAAAAGTCCATGGACTCCGTGAGATCGATGTGACAGTCACCGTTGGTCGGCACTTCACCACCATGTTCACAGTCAGGGCCGGCGGCAGTGCCACCGCGCTTGGCAATTTCGCTCAGCAGCGCGCGCGACTCGGCGCTACCCGGCGCTCCGATCACGTAGGTGCGAATGTCGAAGTACTCGAGCGCTTGCGTGACGTAGCCTTTCAAGTCCTCGAGCGCGTCTGGTTGACAGGTCTCGACCCCGTCCGTCATGAGCACGAGATAACTGTGTCCGGAGAGCTGACCCGAAACTAGCTGCTCCCGCAAGATGTCGAGGCCTCGAATCGCAGCTCCAGCCAACGGAGTTTCGCCGTCGGGCACGCTCTCGAGCGCCGTTGCGAGTGCATCCGCCTGCTCGCCGTCGAGCGCCGCCATCTCCGTCGTCAACTCACCCCGCGGCAGAATGGCGCAGCGACTGTCCGTCGGAAACGCGATCAGGCCGGCGCTGAGGCCCGGGGTATCGACCAGCGTTCGCAGTACACCGCGCTCATCGACGTCCACCGTCGCCGCATCGTCGATGCCGACCAAGGCCGCCCGGGTGCTTTCCCACTTCGAGGGCGCTTGCTCGTCCTGCTTGATCGGCAGCAGGCATTCTTCGTCGAGTGGTGGCGCGTTGCAGTTCATGCTGCCGCTCTTGTCGACCACGAACAGCAGGTTGGTGGGCACCAGCTCCGCGGGAGCCTCGCCTTGCTCGCACACCTCACCCCCCGTGTCGCCGCTCGTGAGAGTCGGAGCGAGGACGCCAGTGGTGGAGTTGGTCGTCGGCTTCGCCGGTCCGCCCGTCGTCATTGCTGGGGCGCCGCCAAAACCGCCACTTCCCTGCCCGCCGCTGGCGCCTGGGCTGGGGTCGTTCGACCGGCAAGCCCCCGCACTTCCCAGTAGCAGCAGCCCAACGCCCGGCGCCTGCAAGGCGCGTCCGACTCGCAACAAGACAGAATGACGGCGGGATCGCATGGGCACGCTCGGGGTCCTGTTATGACATGCAATGGGGGCCGACGCATTCGATCGCCGGCCCCCACCTGGTGTTACGCTTCTCGGTCTCGCAGATCGCTTGGGGCGACTAGTAGGTTCCCGATGCGCTCACGATCGTAGGCAGCGTGGTGCTACCTGCTGGCCGGGTTGCACAGAACCCGGCGTCGCTGTTCGTCACACCGGGTTGGATGGCGTTGTTCCAACCGATGGGCCCCACGTTGTGCGTGCCAGTGCCGGAGATGAAGTCCGTGTTCCAGCGCTGGTTGACGTTGCTGTTGCCGCTGTTGACGACCACCAACCAGTCTTTGGTGGGCACGGTGTTGTTGTTGGTGACCTTCACTCGGGCGCAGTAGCCAGTGCTCCACTGGTTGTAGACCTCGAGAGTCGCTGCGAAGGTCCCCGCCGGGGGAGCGCCACACGAACTCTTGCCGTTTTCTACGACTCGCACCTTGTCCAAGAACAGGTTGCGATCGATGGTCTGGCCGTTGCGTTGAAAGTACACGTCGTTCGTGAGGTAGACGCGAACTTCGGCGCTTCCCGCCGGAGCATCGAAGGTGAACGTGTAGTCCTTCCAATCTGCGGAATTCACCTCGGTGAGCAGCTTCTCTTGCCCGTTGACGGTCACCCGCATGACTGGCCAGCCATCGCCGTAGGCACCGGCCGCGGTGACCACCATCTGTTGGGGACCACCCTCGAACGTGTTGGTGAACGCGGCGTAGCTAACGTTGTCCCAAATGTTCCAACCCTCGGGGTGTGGCCCGCCTTGGTAATGGGTCATGTCTTCGCCCTGGTAGACGCCCACGTACTGGCGCAGCCAGTCGACGTGCGCGCTCACCCGGCTGAACACGTTGGGCCCGCCGCAGCCCGGTCCCCAGCTGAGTGCACCAATGAGTTCGGGGCAACCCGTTGCCCGCACGACGGTGAGCGGGCCACCGCTGTCCGCGTTGCAAGTGCCCGGGGAGTCTTCGTAACCACCGTCGCCATCGCTGCCGCCCACGCAGAGCTCCTTGGCGTCGACCAGCAAGGGGAGACCAACGTTGGGATTGATGTCGTTGCAGCGGGCGCTCGGGTGCACCGTCATGTCCGCGGTCTGCAGAATATCGGGCCAGGACGGGTCATTGTCGGTGAAGCCCCAGCCGGAAAACTGCGCGCGCTGTCCGGGAGGCGTCGGACCGTCCCCACCAGAGGCGAACTTGACGACCTTGGTGTACTGGTTGATCTGGACGGGGGAATCCAACTCGATCAGCGCAACGTCATTCGGCTCCGCCGGATTTGCGAGATCGAAGCGGTCCCCAAAGGGCTCACGATAAATGATCCGCTTCACATTTCGGATCTGCTCCGAGCCTTCGTTGGGGTTCAATCGACTGTGGTCGCCCAGGGTGACTCGAATCACGTCATAGGGGATGCGACCCGCACCGCCGAAATCATCGGCGACACAATGTTGAGCCGTCAGCACCCAGTTCGGCGCAACCAACGCACCGCCGCAATTCTGGTCGAACACACCATCGTGATCCCTGTCGTAGCTGAGCATGGCCATCCAGGGATGCTCTCCCTTTACGGCGTCGTCGCCGCCGATGATGCGTTCCGAGACGCTACCGATCGTTTCTTCTGACTCGCCCTCTGACTCCGGCGAGGCGACGCAAGCAACGCTAACGATGCTTCCCACGAGCGCCAATGGTGCCAGTCTTCTGGCGTTCTTTTTCCAGTTCGTCATCGTACCTCCCTAGTTTTGATACACCGCCACCGTGCTCGTCACACGGCGCGAGCTTTGTTGCCAACCAATCTCATAACAAATAACACATCTCAAAAAAGGATCCTATACCGATCGCCCCCACATGTAGTTGTTCGGCGAGTCGCCCTGCAGAGCCACACTCTGGCGGACCAGGTTCACGGCGATGTTCACGATCGCGTTCACGCTGACATCGATTCCGAAGGCAGATTTACGTGAATGCTTTGTTAACGCAGACACCGCCTTGTGAGCGCCAAAAGCCCGACGTATTTCGCAGCTCGTACACATGATGCAATTGTTACCAACGCCAGTAGACCACCCGAGCCGGACACTAGATCTTCGAACGCTGACACCACCCACATGACGGTCTCGCAGCGAACGCATGACCATCAATTTTCGCAGACAGTGATCGACTGCGAAGCCGAACGTCACCCGAACCCGCTTCGGTCCGGTCCCGATGGCAGCTCGTGAAGAAGCTAGCTGAACGCGTCGCTCCGCCACCTGCTCCCAGCGCGACGAACTCCACCACGGACGCATCTGCGCCGAACTCCCACGGCCCTGCTGCGGCTCAAAGGCAGCTTCGGTCAAGCCTCGCCCGGCGGGACCACCCTTCCCGTCACACCACTATGTTGACACCACCACCCATGGCTGGTCGCATGTGACGAGCCATCGAAGACACACACTACCCGATGACTGAACATATGTCAAGGCATAATGCCCAAGTTCGAAGCCGGTTGGCGGCATCGCATTGCCCGGTTACTTGGCCGCGCCGTGCTCGCCGGCTTGGGGTTTGGGCCGCCCTGCTCGCCGCCACTGTCGTTCCGACGGCTCTTGCCCAGCAGAGCCCGTGGGCGGCCCCTCGCACGCCCCCGCTGGCGAGCGATCACCGCAGCGTGGAGATCTTGCGCGCCGACGAGCCGCTCTTTCAGAGACCGGACATGCAAGCGCCGCGGCGGGGCACAGCCGCGCTCGGGGCGCGTCTGCCGATTTTCGAAACCACGCTCGGCAACGGCTGTGACGGCCGCTGGTTGGCGGTGGGGCCCATGGCGTGGGTCTGTGAGCGCGTGGTACGGCTCTCTGCAGAGTTGCCCGTGGCAGCCAAGGCGCGTGCCGCCCCGCCCAACGACGGGCTGCCGTACCGCTACTACTTCGTGGGGCCCGATGGCAGCCTTGGATATCGAGAGCTCCTGTCGGCGGAACAGGGCGTCCCCGATGCCGAGTTCGAGCCTGGTTTCATCGTCGCCATCAGCGACGTGCGCCGGCGAGCTGCGGACGACCCCTTCGGCCTCACCACGCATGCGCTCTGGCTGCCGATGCGCGACCTCTCTCCTGCCGCGCCCACATTGTTTCATGGCGCCGAGCCGCCGCTGCCCGCGCAGGCCTGGGTGATCACGGACGCTGCGCCTGCATTTGCCAAACCCGGCGGGCGACAGCTCTCGAAGCGTTATACACGCCTCACGCTCGTCGAACGCTTCGAGGAGCGCGAAGTGGGAGGCCAACGCTGGTTTCGCGTCGGGCAGGACGAGTGGCTGCGCGCTCGCGACCTGACGTACGGCTCCGATGCGGCGCCACCCACGGGGCTGCGCGCCGGCGAACGCTGGATCGACGTCGACCTCGAGCGCCAGGTGCTGACCGCATTCCAGGGTACGCTGCCGGTACTGAGAACGCCGATCTCATCGGGACGGGGCACTGGGAACGCAGAAAATGCGACACCAACGGGCGAACACCGCATCTGGGTCAAGCTGAGGGCGAGCGACATGGACAACCTCGAAAACCCCGAGGCCAGCCGCTACTACGCGATTCAAAGCGTGCCCTGGATCATGTACTTCAAGCAGGGCTATGGTTTGCATGGGGCGTTCTGGCACCACGATTTCGGGCAGGTGCGCAGCCACGGTTGCGTCAATCTGAGCCCCCTCGATGCCCAGCGTTTGTTCGACTGGACGAGCCCACACGTTCCGGCAGGCTGGACTGCGGTGTTCCCTACGGAGTACGAACGGGGCACCCTGGTCAGGGTCCGTTGAGGCAGCGCGGGCTTTCCGAGAAAAACATGGTCTCCATCCTTCACGCAGCGCGAGACATTGGTAGGGTCCGAGAGATCTCGACCGTGCTGGTGCGGCATGGCTTCGGCGAGGTCGTGACTCGACTCGGCTTGGTTCGCAAGAAGACTGCCGAGAGCAGCGGCGAAGCAGAAGACGAGGCGCGAGGCGCTCGCGCCGTCAAGGAAATGACCCCCGCGG
>Ga0315910_10005288_pt1 | contig 10606 bp, 9 predicted proteins | sample EdamamesoilMG_FD_204470 | JGI IMG/M metagenome (GOLD analysis project Ga0315910, IMG submission 204470) | Garden soil microbial communities collected in Santa Monica, California, United States - Edamame soil | ecosystem: Environmental > Terrestrial > Soil > Garden | place: USA: California...
CACTAAAGCTTACCTTCGCACTGGCAGCCAATGGGATTGTGTTCCTGTTCGTAGGCCGTCGACGGGATAGTGAGCCATTGCGCCTGGGTGGTTTTCTCGCCAGCGGCCTCGCCATGCTTTGGGGTTGGGCAAGTTTGCAGCGCGACGATTCACTCAGCCTCTGGCTCGGCATCGCGCTCGGCGCAGTGATGGTGGCGCAAGCCGTCTGGCTGCACCGCGAATCCGCTCCGGACGACCGCCGGGAACTGCGTCCGACTCCATCGTATCTCGTCGCCCTGGCGCTGCTGATCTGGTTGGCGACGACGTGGTTCAACACCAGCCGGGAGAACTTTCCCCTTGTGCTCGCTCTCGAAACCGTCGCACTCACGGCTTCGATGTATGTGTTGCGCGTGCGGGAAATCCCGTTGCTTGCGCAGGGCCTGATGCTGACGGCGCTGGCGGCGTGGCTGACGCGATTCATTGCTTACTCTCCAGCACCGGTCTGGTGGAATCCGCTGGTCATCATCGGCTGCTCTCTGGGATTAAGTCATTGGTGGCAAAAGCAGAAGATCATCGCGGGCGCGCCGGCGCGGGAACAAACGTTGCAGACGCTTTACGCCTTGGCGCTCGTGGCGGTGACCCTCGTGTGGCTCGCGCCAAAGTACGAAGCCGGCCCGTGGATCGCGATGACCAGCCTGCTGGCGGTGGGTGTGACTGCTTATGGCGTCGCGACGCGCGCCTGGCCACTGGCGATTTGCGGGCAAATCTTCCTGCTCGTGAGCGGCGGCCAATTGCTCGTCCGGATGTTCACGCAACGGCCGGAATGGTATTTCCCCCTCGCATTCCTCGCCGCCCTCGGTGGGTTGTCCTATGCCACGTGGCAATGGTTCGCAAGCAAACCGGAAAGCAATCCTGCCGTACGCACGCCCTTGCTGCAACTAGCCATGCTGTATCGCTGGGTGGCGCTCGTGATGTCACTCTGGTGGGTTACTGAATATATCGCTGAACGCGAGCGCGTGTGGGTTTTCATGCTCTTGGGACTGGCGGTGTTTGGATTTGCCGGCTGGCGACGGAGTCGCGAAGCGGCGTGGTTTGGTGGAGCCTTCACTTTGGCCGGCTTGGTGACATTCTGGCTGACCTTTCCCGGCGAACGACTGGTTTATCTACCAAACTTGCTCGCACTGCTCACGCTGTTGGGTCAGCAACAACTCGTGCGGCGATTGCCCGAACGCTACGAACTCCCGCGCGGCGCCCAAAGCACGATCATCGCCATCGGCTGCCTCGCAGTATGGCGGTTGCTGAGTGACTGGGTCTGCTTGCTCGCGCCGCCGGACGCGAGCGGATCGTATCTCACCGCCAGCTGGTCGCTGCTCGCGTTCACGTTGTTCGGCTGCGGGGTGGTGCTGCGCGAAAAGATGTATCGTTGGATGGGGCTGGGGATTCTTGCCGGCGCGCTCGGCCGGGTGATCATCTTCGATGTATGGAAACTCCAGACGATCTATCGCGTATTGAGCTTCCTCGCGCTGGGCATCGTGCTGGTCGTACTGGGTTTCATCTACAACAAGTATCAGGAGAAGCTCCGGCAGTGGCTGTGATTCACGCACGCTTCTATTTACTGCCCGGCTTCATCGCAGGAATTTTTGCGAGGTCAAGCGGCAGCTTATCGGGATCGAACGTCTCCACATTCAACGCCATCAGACTGAACATCGGCACGCTCAGTTGTGTCGTGCCGTTGGAACGATCCACCACCATCGCCACGCCGAGCACATTGCCGCTGTGGGCACGGACGATCTCCATGGTTTCCATCACGCGCCCGCCTTTGGTGACCACGTCTTCAACCACGAGGATTTTTTCGCCCGCGGAAATCTTGAAGCCACGGCGTAGGACGAGTTTGCCCTCTTCTTTCTCGACGAAAATGAAACGCACCCCCAGTTGCCGCGCGACCTCCTGACCCATCACCAGCCCACCCATCGCTGGTGCGATCACCGTCACCACACCGAGCCCACGAACTTTCGTCGCGAGCGCCGCGCCAAGTTTTTCCACCGTCGGCATCTGCTGGAGCGCGAGGGCGCATTGGAAGAATTGCCGGCTGTGCAGCCCGCTGCGGAGGATGAAATGCCCTTCCAGCAATGCGCCCGTATCGCGGAAAACCTGGAGAACTTCGTTCTGAGTCATTGTGATGATGGTATGAGCGGAAACTGAAGTTCAAAGTACATTTTGCCGAGCCGCGCGGATGCACACGGGAAAAAGTTTTTCTCTGTGACTCTGCGTCTCAGTAGTTAATCTCCCGCCCGTGCCGAAGTGGGGCAAAATGTTGATCGCCATCCTGCTGCTGCCCGTCTGCGTCAGCGCGGGTATGGCGTTGTGGAAAACCGTACGCGCTTGTGGCAATGCCGATACCACGCTGGTGCCGTTCGGTGCGGGCGCACTGTGCTGGCTCGCAATCTATCTTCTGCTCCCCCGCCCGATGTGGATCTATGTGTTCGGCCATGAACTGACGCACGCCTTATGGACGTGGATTTTCGGCGGCGAGGTAAGAAAGTTCAAAGCTTCGGCGAGCGGCGGACATGTGGTCATCAGCAAGACCAACTTCATCATCGCGCTCGCGCCTTATTTTTTCCCACTTTACGCCGTGATGGTGATCGCTGCGTTTGCCATCGGGCATCTGCTCTGGGGCTGGCAAAACTACTTCGTGTGGTTTCATCTGCTGCTCGGGGCGGCCTACGCGTTCCACATCACGCTCACCGGTCACGTGTTGAAGACGGAGCAGACCGACATCACCGGGCAGGGCTACTTGTTCTCCGCCGTGATCATCTACCTGGGCAACGTGCTGGTGCTGCTGCTCGGCCTGCCTTTGCTGACGGCGAAAGTGGATCTGACCACAGTGCTGGGCTGGTGGTTGGAATTCACCGGCGAGATCGTGCACCGGATCGGAAAATTGTTCTGAAGCGGATGCCAGTCCGATTCACTTCGGCAACCGTTCATCGACGATTCCACAAATCACATGGAAGAGCAGCTTATGCACTTCCTGGATGCGTGCGGTGTTCGGCCCGGGCGCAATGATGTCGAGCGTGGCCACACCTTTTGTGTAACCACCATCGCGCCCCAAGAAACAGATGCTGTCCACGCCAAGCTGCCTGGCCTTTTCCAGCGCGAGCAAAACGTTGCGGGATTTGCCGCTCGTCGTGAACGCGATCAGTATGTCACCCTTCTGTCCGAGCCCCCAGACCTGCCGGGCGAAAATCTCATCCGCCCCGTAGTCATTGCAGACCGCCGTGATGTACTCGCCGTTCGCCGTAAGCGAGACTGCCGCGTATGGCCGCCGGTCATCGCAGAAGCGGCACAGGATTTCCGTGGCGAGATGCGTGGCGTCGGAGGCGCTGCCGCCATTACCGCAGACGAGCAGTTTGCGGCCAGCCGCAAGACAACGATAAATCATGTCCGCCGCCTGCTGCACCTGGGGTTCGAGCGCAGCGCTGGCTTGGAAGGCGGCGACAGCTTCTTGTATGGCACGTTGCAGTTGATTCACGGGCGAAAACCTAGTGAGTTGCCGGCGAGCGGAAAAGGGAAAAGTCCAACGCCGCCAACGGGCATCAGGGTACAGCCGCGGACGGCTCGACCAGTTTTTTCCACAAGTCGAGTTCGACATAGAGTTCGAGAAACACGCCGGGCCGCAGTTCGAACAAGCCTGCCATCAACCAGCGTCGCTCCGTTTTCTCATCAAGCGCGATCCCCAACTGTGTGTCGGCGATGACGATCGGCGCCAGCAAATCCTCCGGCGGTCTGGCCCACCAACCGATTTTCTTCAACGACCGCAGATACCATGGCAACGGCCATTCGCTGATGGGCATGATGACTTTGACGGGCATCGCGTCGCCCTCCGGATGGATGCGCGCGAGTGATTTCACGCGCTCAACCAAGCGTACCCCATCTGGCGTGGTCTGGGCATAGACGTAAGGATTGCGCCGGTCCGTGGCAAACTCATGACTCGCCCGCCATGCCTGCCAGCTTAGATGCCCCAGCATACCGGCGGTCAGAACCAAAGTCACAGCTCGCGCTGGCATGCTGTTGCCTGATCGCCAAAACGCGGCGACGCCGACGCCGGCCAGGATCAACGCGCCGCTCCAGAACCCAAGCAGGCACCACGGCGTCTTGTAGGGAATCACCGCGTAAATCATCGCAAGCGTGGCGGTGTAGATGGCGATGAAACGGGCAAAACCTGGCTGGGGCACCACCGCCCGATTGCCTACAAATGCAGTTATGCCCCCCACGACCGCCAGCAATGCGATCGTAGCTTCAGTCCAAACTAGTCCACGAGCCGGATGGAACCAGAACAACCGTTCAAAGTAGAAATGCCATGGTTGAATGTGAGGCGAAGCCCCACCCGCGCGATGAAACCAAGCTTTGTATGTGAGAACGGAGTCCAGCACGCCGCGCCAGTTTGAGAAGAAGGATGTGAAGAGAATCCCGCCGACAAGCAACGCCGTGAGCGCGAGAACCGCAAGCGGCGCTGGCGCGAAAGTCCTGCCTGTCCGGCGACGTTCAAGGGCCGCGCATCCGCAGGCTGCCGCAATCACTGCCGCGATCACGAACACAAACGTTTCCTTCGTCGCCCACATCAACCCCAAGCCCACGCCACTCAAGATAGCCCAGCCGATCTTACGCGATTGCCAATAACGCCAACCACAGGCCAGCGCAAAAAGCGTGAAGAACACCAGCAGCATTTCGTGGATGAAATAACGGCTGTAAAAAACCATCGCGGGGGACGCCGCCGTCAGCAGGCCGGCGCCCACGGTCGCAACATCACCCAAAGCATCGCGCAACAGGAGCAAAAGAAGGATCAACCCCACGCCCGCGAACACGGGCGTGATGCGGAGGACGGTGTCACTCAACCGCGCGGCATCACGGGCACCGCTAATGCGAACGACCAGCGCGGACAAGTAATAGAGCGACGGGCCGTGATATTCGTGCGGGTCGTAACGAAATTCGCCGCGCTCAAGCAGCGCGGCGAGTTTGTGGGCGTTGATGCCCTCGTCGTTATGAAGCGGACGGTGGTCGAGCGTGGGCAGGCGCAACGCGAGCGCGAGCACCAGCGCCAGCAGGAACGCCAGTGCGCCCCACCGGTTCATTTGGCCGGCAGCGCGTAAACTTCCACTTCCTGCCAGCAGTTCAGCGCGCTGTTCGAACTGCCCTTGGTGTAGCAGCGGATGTAGCGTGCCTTGGTGGCCTTGCCATCAATCACCTTGCCGAAGTGAGTTTCAAAATACTGACGGTCCGTACCGACGCCCTGACCGGTTTCGTTCTCGGTGTCGTTGTTGAAGAGCGTGGTCTTCTCCTTGAAATCAGCATCATTGGAGACTTGCACCACCACGCCACGATAAGCCTGGATGTAACGATGGTCATGCCACATCGCAATGGCATGCAGTTCGAAGGTCGCGCCGAGGTCAAGTTGCACCCATTGCGCGCCCTTCTTCATTTCGACGGTGTCATAGTCGAACGCACCCTTCTGGCCATCAGTGATCTGTTCCAAGTCACCGGTGAACGGTTTCACACTGGAAGTGACCGCCTTGCCCTGCGCCATGTTCTTCGCGCCCTTGGGAATCTGAATGGGCACGGGCTCCTTGGTGGGTGGCGGCTCGATGTTCGGACCTTTGGGCAGATCTTCGGGTGTGCCTTTCAACGTCGGCGCCGGAAATTCCAGTTTCAGTGCTTCCTTCTCCTGGGCCTGCGTGGAGCCGGTTTGAACAAGCGCGAGCAACGCCAGCAATACGAAAATCCTGAAGGTCTTCATGATAACAGCTTCAAAGGTCATTTGTTTATCTCACACTAATCAATCCGGCACACCGATTAAAGTCATTTTGCAGACGTCAACCGGTTAACCGCTATTCAGGCTTGCCAAGGCGGGTCACTTCCGCCTGCAACTGCCGCGCGAGCTCTTTGCGGTCGTCCGGGAGTTCCGTCACCGCGCGCATACTCACCCGCGCCCGCACCCGGGGCTGGCTCAACAGCTTGAGCATGTGCGGGAACAATGTCATATCACCCCAATACGGCACGTCTGTTTCCGGCACGCCATCGGCGCGCGCGTAGCTCACATGGGCCGCGTACACGTCCCGCCCCAACTCGCGGACGGGTTCCAGTAACGAAGATTTGAACGGCAGCACGGCCCGCCCATCGGAACTCGTCCCCTCGGGAAACAACACCACCAGGAAACCCCGCTTCAACCGGTCGCGGATCTCATCACCGATACGGGTCACATCACTGCGCACGGAACGCCGCACAAAAATCGTGCCGCACCCGCGCGCAAACCAGCCGAACACCGGCCAGTCGGCAACTTCACTTTTCGCCACGAAGACCGCGGGCGCGATCGAACCCAGCACCAGGATGTCCACATAGCTCACGTGATTGCACACGAGCAAACCGGCGCCGGGCCGGATCTTGCCGGTGTCGCTATCAGCGACGATGACTTTGACGACCCGCCGGGAATTACGCTGCAGCCAAAGTGAACGTGCGTGCGAAGAAGGATGAAAGCCATGCCGCAAGGCCACGAAGAAGAGGTCCAACGCCGCAAACAGCAGCGTGCCGACGAACCAGATTGAGGTGGCCAGAAACCTGAGTAGTTTCACCAGAAATCACTGCCCCAAGAACCGTGCCCGTGCCGCCGGTGGCAGCGTCTGTAAATCGATGAACGTCAGGAAATCGATCGTCTTGAACGCGCGATCCAACGCCGGCGGACCGCAGATGTGCGCGCCCACGGAGAGATACGCCCGCAACAGCTTGGGAATCTTCGGCCCTTCATCCGCCAGGTGTGACAAGGGACATTCAAACTTGGGCTGCGGCTTGGTGCGAAACCTTGGCTCGACGAGATGCTTCCGGCAAAGATCCGCATAGGCCGATGCGCCGAACGTCGGGTCTTGTGACGTTATGGAACTGCACCCGCACAGGTAACGCCCACCGTGCGCCAGCGCGTAATCGGCGATGCCCTTCCACAGCAGGCCGAGCACGGTGAGATTTCGATGGTTTTTGTGCACGCACGCGCGGCCGAGTTCAACCAGTTCCGCCCGGATGCTTTCGTAGGGAGCAAAATCAAATTCCTGTTCGCTGTAGTACCCCAGTCCCTTGGCAGCCATCAAGCCAGTTTGCAGACGATACGTGCCGACAATTCCGCCGGTCTTCACATCCGTCACCAGCAGGTGGTCACAAATCCGGTCAAAGGGGTCGGCGTCCAGGCCGGTTTTATAGGAAGCTTCCAGTCCTTCGTTGAGTTCCAGGTTGAAGACCTCGAACCGCAATGCCTGCGCGGCCTGCAAGTCTTCACCGCCCCGGGCCAAACGCACGGAGTAATGCGCTGCTGCGCTGGTCAGCAGCCGGCTGGTTTCGATATGCGATTGCCCTATGGCACTCATGCTTACGCGGCGAGGGGTTGGTCGCAGACTGGTCGCATCCCTGACAGAATCCGGGAACTGCTTGTCGGCCAGGTTACAACCCTCAAACATTTCGCCGAAATAACAGGGTGTATCATGCCTGACGCTCCAAGCGTTGGCAACGCTTTTGAAACACCAGAGGAACCTCCATGCAAGCGCTTGAAACAAAGAAATTTGAATTGCCGCGGGGAGGATTCAGTCCATTCTCCGAAATCCCGATTTTTACCTGACCAAACACCCAAACCCATGAACACCAACATCTCCACCTTCCTCGCGTGCTCGCTCCTGGCACTTGCCCCGGTCGCCAACACGGCAGCAAATCCCAACGCCAATTGGGGCCAATGGCGTGGCCCACTTGGTACCGGCAACGCTCCCGATGCCAACCCACCATCGGAATGGAGCGAGGACAAGAACATCAAGTGGAAGGTCAAAGTCCCGGGTTCGGGCATCAGCACGCCAATCGTCTGGGGCGACAAGATCTTCCTGCTCACAGCGGTTGCGCCGGAAAAGAAGGCTGACGCTGTCGCGACACCAGCCGCCGCGACGGCATCCGACACAAATGCGCCAGCCGGTCAGGGCGGGCGCCGCCGCGGCGGTGGCTTTGGACGCGGTGAGAAACCCACCGACAAACTCAAATTCACCGTTCTTTGCCTGGACCGCGCGACCGGCAAGACGCTCTGGGAAAAGGTCGCCACCGAAGAAATCCCGCACGAAGGCCATCATCAGGACCACGGCTTCGCTTCCGCCTCGCCGGTAACCGACGGTGAACACGTCTGGGCTTACTTCGGCTCCCGCGGCCTGCACTGCTACGATATGGCGGGAAACAAGAAGTGGTCGAAGGATTTTGGCGACATGATCACGCGCGCCAGCTTCGGCGAGGGAGCGTCGCCCGCACTCTACGGCGATGTGCTTGTGATCAACTGGGACGATGAGCAGGACGGCGATTTCATCATCGCGCTCGACAAGAAGACCGGCAAGGAACTCTGGAAGAAATCCCGGAACGAAGGCACCAGCTGGACCACGCCGCTGGTACTTGAGCACAGCGGCAAGAAGCAGGTCATTGTCAATGCCGCCAACAAGATCCGCAGCTACGACCTGGCCACCGGCGAAGAGATCTGGTCCTGCGGCGGCATGGGCTCGAACCCCGTGCCGGTGCCCGTAGTGAACAACGACACCATCTTCGTGATGAGCGGCCATCAACGGCCCGCGTTGCTGGCCATCGCTTTGGGTCGCACCGGCGACCTGACCGATACCGACGCCATCCGCTGGCGTTATGACCGCAGCACGCCGTATGTGCCCTCGCCGGTGTTGCTGGGCGACCAGCTGTATTTTCTCACGCGCAACGACGGCAAGCTCTCCAACTTCGATGTGAAGACCGGCAAGCCGAATTTTGAGGGCGAAACCTTGACCGGCATCTTCGGCGTGTATGCCTCGCTCGCGGCCACCAAGGATCGGATCTATGTCCTGAGCCGCGAAGGCAAGTGCGCCGTGGTGAAACCGGGAACAAAACTCGAGATCCTCGCCACCAACAAACTTGAAGACCGCACGGATGCCTCAATGGCCATGGTCGGCAAGGAGCTTTTCATCCGGGGCCGCGAAAGCCTTTATTGCATCGCGGAGAAATAGTTTCATCTGATATTCAAATCGCCGCCGTCAGCACTTCGGCCAATTCCGTAGGCGAGAGCGTGATCGGATTCGCCTTCATGCTGCTGGCGTTAGCGGCTTTGGTGACGATTTCAGCAACATGCTCAGGCTTGAGACCGTAAACACGTAGTGGCGGAATCTGCAATTCCGCTACCAATCGTGAAACCCACGCCACACCGGCATCGGCGTTCGCTTGTGGATCGCCGGTCACGAACGTCGCCACGTGTCGATAGCGCTCCAAAGCCGGACTGGCCGGCGCACGTTCTCGGAGCGCGCGCAGATTCATCGTCGTCACGTGTGGTAACAACGCTGCGCAAACCGCCCCGTGCGGTGCGGGAAACATCCCTCCGATCGGCCCGGCAAAACCATGCACCGCGCCCAATCCCGCATTCGTCAGGGCCATGCCGCCGTGCAGACTCGCCAACGACATCGTTGCACGCGCCTCGCAATCGTCACCATTCGCAAACGCTCGCGGCAAAGCGCACGCCGCGCGTTTGATGCTCTCCACGCACAATGCATCCGTCAGCGGATTCGCCCGCAAACAAACATAAGGCTCGATGAGTTGGGTGAGCGCATCCAGTCCGGTGCTGGCGGTGAGCGCGGGCGGCAGATCATAAGTCAGTTCCGGATCCACCGTCGCGACGCGTGGAATCATCAGCGGACTGCGTAAGCTGACTTTGACTTTGTGCTCCGGCGACGCGAGCACAGCGTTGCGCGTGACTTCCGCGCCCGTACCCGCCGTGGTGGGAATGGCGATGAACGGCGCGGACGCCTTGGTCAACGCCTTGCCACGGCCGATGACTTCGAGGTAATCCAGCAACTCGCCGTCATTCGTCATCATCGCGGCGATGGCCTTGGCTGCGTCCAGCACACTGCCACCACCGATGCCGATGACGCAACCACACTGCTCAGCCTTTGCGAGCTTCGTCCCCTGCTCCACCGTGGCCAGTTCCGGCTCGCCGGAAACGGGAAACGTCACCGCGCTAACGCCGTGCGATTGCAATGCGGCCATTAACTTCTCGGCCCGCCGCGCCTCGCGACCTGTAACCACGAGCGCCCGCCGCCCCAGTTCCGGCACAAGCGAGCCGACCTGAGCCAACGAGCCCGGGCCGAAGACAATTCGCGGGGCGGTTAGAAATTCAAAACTCATGGTTCGCCGACTTCTGCCTTTGCTGGGTGTTGCTCAATGCCGATTCCTTGACCAAAACGATGCTGGACACAGACTTGCGCTCAGAATACGGTCAACTCGTGAAAAAGGATAGGCTGCAAAACGCTGGGCCTACTCAATGTTAGCCCGCATACACCCAGCCCATGACGCAGCCGCACCACCAACCAAGCCGAGAAGACCTGAAGTGTCTGGTTGAGTCCGGGCTTGAGGCAGCGACGCACATTCCGCTACGGGAGGCACTCACACCGCATTTGATCGAGCCTTACATCCGGATGCTTGTGTGGCCTTACTCCAAGCCGGAGGTTGAGTTTCCTTGCTGGATCATCGCAGACCTTGGTTTCCACCAGACGGGTCTGACCCTTGCATACTCCGCAGATGGTCACGGCAGTCATGG
>Ga0315910_10005289_pt1 | contig 10605 bp, 6 predicted proteins | sample EdamamesoilMG_FD_204470 | JGI IMG/M metagenome (GOLD analysis project Ga0315910, IMG submission 204470) | Garden soil microbial communities collected in Santa Monica, California, United States - Edamame soil | ecosystem: Environmental > Terrestrial > Soil > Garden | place: USA: California...
AGAATCACTCAAGCGCATCCGCGCGCTCTACGTCGAGCTCAACCCGAGCGAGCTCCTCATCGTTGGCCACACCGACACGACGGCGGAACCCGACATCAACGACCCGCTCTCGGTCGAGCGGGCAACTTCGATGCAGCAGTACCTCGAGGACGATGTCGACGGCTGGCTCGCGAACTACGAAGACTCGAAGCCCAAGAGCAAGCGCTGGGGGGCACGCGAGGACCGCTTGATGGTGTTGGCGATGCCGGGCTTCGAGCTGAAGCCCGAAGCCCAGACCCCGATCGAGTGGTTTCAAGAACAGCACAATCTAGCCGTGCAGGGCGGCGCGAAGTCAGGGCGGCCCGAGCTGGAAGTCGATGGCAAAGCGGGGCCGAAGACGCGTCGTGAGCTAGTGACCGACTACATGGCGCTCGATGGCACCAGCCTGAAGGACAACGACGAGTTTCAGATCCCCATTCGAACGCACGGCTGCGGCGAAAACTTTCCCCTCGACGAGACGGCGACCGAGGTCGACGAAGCGCCTGAAAACGAGCGCGAGGACCGTGTGGATCGTCGCGTCGAGCTGTATTTCTTCCATGCAGAGTTCGGCGTGCTACCGGCTCCCACGACGGCCGACGGCGCCGAGTATCTCGAATGGCGAGAGCAAGCAGAAGAAATGCACGACTTCGTCGTGGCAGGCATCAATAGCGAAGTCACCATCCTGCCCTTGACCGACGCGCTGTTCAGGACCGGCAGCGCGGTCATGCTGCCGGAGGGCGAAAGCCCAGTACAGGGCACGGGCACGGGCACCGCGCTCACCAGCGCCGGCGCACTGGCGACGGTTCTGCGCCGCAACGAGGAGCACCCGGACGCTCGGTTGCTCATCGCCGGCCACACCGATTCGGTGGGCTCCGACGCTGACAACGACAAGCTGTCGGTCCAACGAGCAGAGCTCGTTCACTCGGTTCTGATGGGCCAGCGTGACCGCTTCGCCCAGATCGCCAACGAGACGGGCAAGGTGAGTGACTGGAAGCAGATTCTGAAGTGGGCGTCGCTAGAATTGCCGGTCGTTCCCCCGCTCGGAGATGCTCCCGACGCCAGTAGCCCCGACGCCAGCAGCTTCGCCGACGCAGACCCGGGCGTCATCGACGACAACGAGTTCACGGGCATCGAACCACTCAAAGCCTTCCAGCGCGCTTACAACGCCAACAAGGCGAACCTGGGCGCGACGGCGGCAGATCTGAGCGTAGATGGCGACATGGGCGAAAAAACTTGGGGCGCGGTCTTCGACCTCTACCAGTACAACATGGCCAGCGAGCTCGGCGAGGATCTCGCCGGGGTCGCAGCCCTGCGGGCACTGATCGAGTTCCTGCCCACCAAACAGCCGTTCGTTGGTTTTGGCGAGCACCACCCGAACGACGGGGTGACCGCCGACAATGCGGAGTCGCAGGCGAATCGTCGGGTCGAGATCATGTTCTTCGAGCCTGGCCAAGAGCCAGATCTCGTAGTGCTCGAAGAGGCGCCAGATATCACCGAGCTGTACCTGCCGGATGCGTACCGGCGCATACTCTTGGATGTAGAAAGCACCAGCTTCTTCAGCTGCCAGATCTTCTCGGATCAGGGCATCCCCCTCGCGGGCACGCCGTTTTCCACCGAGGAATTCACGGGCGTCACCGACGCACAAGGGTTCGCGAAGTTCAGTGTGGGCGACGCAGAGCAAGCGGTTACGCTGAGCTGGCTCGACGAGCTAGAGGTCGTTCGCAGTATCAAACTGCTCATCGACGAAGATGCCCAACGCCTGCACAACTTGGGCTACGAAAGGCCGACCTTGAAGCAGCAGTTGTCGCTCTATCGGCTCGATTTCGGCCGCGCAGAGGCGATCCCCGACACTGCGCTCTTGAGCGAGGTGCGCGCCTGGCACGACCGGGGCATCGTACCGACGCGCAGCGTGTGAAGGCGAAGGCCCTAGGGCGACGGTGACTTGCGGGCTGCGCGTCGCTGCTCGATGATGTCGCGGAGGCCGCTGCTCTTGACCGCGTTCCAGGCCTTGTCGGCCAGGCGGTGCGCTCCAGCTTCTTCATGACAAGCCCCAAGGTCGAAGTAAATCTCGTCGGTCCTATTGCGGCGCTCTCTCGGCACCGCTTTGACCATTCGCGACAAGAGTGCCGTGCACTGCGCGAAATCCCCTCGATGACCCGCATCGTAGACAAAGAGATCCACGATGTCGAAGTGGACTAATTTCAGCGCCTCTGCGAACTCGGGCTCGGCAGCCAAAAACTGCGCATCGGCGAGCAGCAGGTCGAACCACTGGAGCGCCTCAAGTGTGCGCTTCAATTGATGCAACGACCAGACCAGGGCAACCAGCACCTCGCCCGGCGGAGTCTCTTTGGGGAGGAGTTGATGGCGCTGCTCGAACACGAACGTCGCTTCGGGGATCGCCCAACCGAACAGCTCTTGCTGTCGGACGGGGTTCTCGCTCTGCTCCCCAAAAGCCCAGTAAACCCAGGCGACCTTTGCAGCCGCTTCCACCACGAGTGGGTCCGAAGCGGGCAGCAGTTTTCTACACTCGCCGAGCTGAGTGGCGAGTTCCGAGGCGGGAAAGTCGGAGTCCTCCAGGTCATACCACGCTGTTTGCAGAAACTTGATCCCGGCTCGCACGTCCGCCGGGTCGCAACGGGGCGCCATCATCCGGGCATGGGCCAGCGCGACCCGATCTTGCCATACCGACGGCGCATTCGGAGCCCTCATAAAAGTGTCCGCGAGCTCGGCGACACGCTGGAGCTCGCGTTCTCGTTCCGTGCCCCCGAGCGCCGTTGGGTAGACCTCCAAGAGCATCCAGGCCAGGTCTTGATCGCCGCCGGTCGTGCTCGAGAGGTCGCGTTCCCAGCGGGCACGCAGGTGGCTACCACAACGAGCAGCGAATTTTTTCTGCACCCTCGCATACTCGAATCGTGATTCCAACTCCGCCCGGGGTTTTATTTCGCCGTAGTCGCGCTCGCACTCGGTTTTTTGGCGGGCCAAGCGGGCCGCCGCGACTTCGCTGGTCGGCGCTGGCGGGACCGTAGGGGCTCGGGGCGCGGGCCGTGCGGGTGGGGGAACCTTGGATGCCGCGGCGCTGGCGCACGCAAGGCATCCCCCGAGCGTGAGGCTCGGCCACCCGCGCAGCGTGTGAAGGATGCGGCGAAGTCGAGGTACCTTCATAACGAGTGCCGGCGTACGAGCCTAGGGCGACGGTGACTTGCGGGCTGCGCGTCGCTGCTCGATGATCTCGCGGAGGCCGCTGCTCTTGACCGCGCTCCAGGCCTTGTCGGCCAGGCGGTGCTCTCCAGCTTCTTCATGACAGGCGCCAAGGCTGAAGTAAGCGCGGTCGGTGTTTTCTTGGCGTTCCTTCTTCGGCAGCACTTTGACCAGCTGCGACAAGAGTGCGGTGCACTGCGCGAGGTCTCCTCGAAAAGCTGAATCGTTCGCGTAGTCGTACACGAAATCGAAGTGGACTTCTTTCAGCGCCTCTGCGAACTCGGGCTCCGCAGCCAAAAACTGAGCATCGGCGAGCAGCAGGTCGAACCACTGGAGCGCTTCGGGTGTGCGCTCCAATTGTCGCAATGACGCGACTAGGGCAACCAGCACGACGAACGGCGGTGGCACTTTGGGGAAAAGTCGATCGCGTTGCTCGAACACGAACGTCGCTTCGGCGATCGCCCGACCGAGTAATTTTTGCCGGCGGATGGGGTCCTCGCTCCGGTGCCCAAAAGCCCAGTAAGCCCAGGCGGTCTTTGCCGCCGCTTCCACGACGAGTGGGTCCGAAGCGGGCAGCAGTTTTCTACACTCGCCGAGTTGAGGCGCGAGTTCGATGGCGGGAAAAAGGTCGGAGCCCTCCAGTTTAGGCCACGCCCGTCGCAGAAACTCGATCCCGGCTCGCACGTTCGCCGGGTCGCAACGGGGCGCCATCATCCGGGCACGGACGAACGCTGCCCGATCTTGCCATATCGGCGGCGCATTCGGGGCCTTGGCAATGGTGTCCGCGAGCTTGGCGACACGCTCGAGCTCGCGTTCTCGGTCCGTGCCCTCGAGCGCTGTTGGGTAGACTTCTAAGAGCATCCAGGCAAGCTCTTGATGTTCGCCGGTCGTGCTGAGGAGCTCTCGTTCCCAGCGGGCACGGAGGTGGCTACCACAGCGCGCAGCGAGTTCTTTCAGCACCCTCGCATCGTCGAATTGTGATTCCACCGCGGTTCGGGGTTCCATGTCGCCGTAGTCGCGCTCGCACTCGGCTTTTTGGCGGGCCAAGCGGGCCGCGGCGGTCTCGCTGGTCGGCGCAGGCTGGCGCGTTGGGGCTGGCGGCGCGGGCCGTTCGGGTGGGGTGACCTTGGACGCCGGGGCGCTGGCGCACGCAAGGCATCCCCCGAGCATGAGGCTCGGCAACCCGCGCAGCGTGTGGAGGATGCCGCGAAGTCGAGGTACCTTCATTCGGAGTGCCGGCGTACGAGCCTAGGGCGACGGTGACTTGCGGGCTGCGCGTCGCTGCTCGATGATGTCGCGGAGGCCGCTGCTCTTGACCGCACTCCAGGCTTTGTCGGCCAGGAGGTGCTGTCCAGCTTCTTCATGACAGTACCCAATGCTGAAGTAAGCGCGGTCGGTCTTTTCTTGGCGTTCTTTCTTCGGCAGCACGTTGAGCAGCTGAGACAAGAGTGTGGTGCACTGCGCGAGGTCTGCTCGAGAGGGCTCCCGCAGCGTCAAATCGCCAGCATAGTCATACACGAAATCGAAGTGGATCTCTTTCAACGCCTCTGCGAATTCGGGCTCGGCAGCCAAAAATCGCGCATCGGCGAGCAGCAGGTCGAACCACTGGAGCGCTTCGGGTGTGCGCTTCAATTGATGCAACGACGCGACCAGGGCATGCAGCACGAGGCCCGAGGGTGTCTCTTTGGGGAAGAGTCGATGGCGCTGCTCGAACACGAACGTCGCTTCGGCGATCGCCCGACCGAGCAGCTCTTGCTGCCGGACGGGGTTCTCGCTTCGCTGCCCAAAAGCCCAGTAAACCCAGGCGGACTTTGCGGCCGCTTCCACGACGAGTGGGTCCGTAGCGGGTAGCAGTTTTCTACACTCGCTGAGTTGGGTCGCGAGTTCGAACGTGGGAAACAAGTCGAAGCCCTGCAGGGTAGACCACGCCGACCGCAGAAACTCGATCCCCGTTCGCACGTCCGCCGCGTCGCAACGAGGCGCCATCATCCGGGCACGGACCATCGCGGCCCGAGCTTGCCATATCGGCGGCGCATTCGGAGCCTTGGCAAAAGTGTTCGCGAGCTCGGCGAGACGCTCGAGCTCGCGTTCTCGGTCCGCGCCCTCGAGAGCTGGGTAGACTTCCAAGAGCCTCCAGGCGAGGTCTTGATCGTCGCCGGTGGTGTTCGAGAGCTCTCGTTCCCAGCGGGCACGGAGGTGGCTACCACATCGAGCAGCGAGTTCTTTCAGTACCCTCGAATCCTCGAATTGTGCTTCGACGGCGGTGCGGGGTTCCATTTCGCCGTAGTCGCGCTCGCACTCGGTTTTTTGGCGAGCCAAGCGGGCCGCCGCAGCCTCGCCGGTCGGCGCAGGCTGGAGCGTAGGGGCTCGGGGCGCGGGCCGAGCGGGTGGGGTGACCTTGGATGCCGGGGCGCTGGCGCACGCGAGACATCCCCCGAGCATGAGGAGTAGGGCAGCGAGCGTGCGTCGGCGCCTCACGTCAGCTCCGGAACGTCCGGAGTCTCCCAAGGGTTTGGCAGTTGGCCTTCCACCGGCTGGGCCAGAACGTTCGTGCCGCAGTGAATACCCCCATCATGGATGTGGTAGAACCATGAATCCACGAAGTGGGCAGTCAAGCCCGCATCCTCGACCACCGCCAGCGTGAACAGTTCGAACAAGTCGACCATCCCATCGTTGATGGTGAACCTGTGAAAACCGTCTTTCAGCGTGCGGCTGCCTGGGGCTCCCGTGAACGCAGCCGCGTTTGGCGTGATGATGTTCTGCTCTAGTGTGGTTGGCGAAGCGCCGGGAAAGCTATCGCTGAATTGTTCCATCACTTCGTTCTCCGACTGGATGCCCGGGAACTGCGTCGTGCGCGATCCGACCTGGAGGAAGGCTGGGGCTAACGGCTCGACCCAATAGATAGCTGTGCCCATCCGTTTGCGCGCGATGAGGGCGTTGCTCACACGCTCGATGGTGGACGTCGGGAGCTCGAGCGACGACATGACCCCTGTTACGACAGCAATGGCATCCGCAGGCAGCATCCGAGGTCCATAGGGGCGAGGGATGAGCAGATGGGTCCCCAAAACCTGGAGATTGACCAAGTCGGGGGTGAAGGCGATGGTTTGATCCTGGCGTGGGTTCTCCCCCCACTTGGCGGTGTCGCGTGAGCGATCGAAGATTACGGGTAGCGGCAACACCGCCGTATTCGGGACCGCCGCCGCAAGCTTGCTGAAGGCGGGCGCGATGAACTTGGTCTGAATGAACTCCTGCGTGCTCGCGCCGTTCGCATCCTGTTCGCAAAATAGGATCTCTCTCACGGAAATATCCGCCCGATAACGCCGGTCCGCACCAGCACCGGGAACGTACACGATCTCTTTGTCTGGCTTCCCGGCTGAGCCCTGACTGCCTCTGAACTCCTCAAGCAGTTTTGCCAGGTTTTGATGCAGCTTGGGCGAGTCCGCTTTCAGGTTCCCTCCGGTCGGATGCTCGTGCAGCCAGCCCTTGCCCCGTAGCAAGCGCGTGACTGGCGACGTACCGTCCGACGTCTCACGTTGATCGAAGATGATGCTGTTGCGGTTAGGTTCTCCCCGATGATTGTGCGGCGCCCCATTTGGTAGTGTCGTTGGTAATCCTCTCACGTAGCGATCATGAGCTGCCCGAACGATCGCCAGTGCTGCTTGTGGACTGGCCTGGAGGAAAGCGAACTTCTGTCCCCCCCGCGTGCTCGGGACGACCGCCATGAACTCGTCGATGTGGCCGACGCGCAGCCAGGTCGGGTCGATCTCGACGATCTGTTGCTTGCGCTGTTTGGCAAAGACCCTGAGCACCTCTGGGTCAACGTGGTCGCCGGCAGGGTCTCGTACGTTACCGATGATGATCTTGCCCAGCGGCGCGCCGTCGAACGGGGGCGTCGACTCGATGTTGCCGCCGTAGTTGCCGGAGCCGTGCATGACGAAGAGTCGATTGTAGAGTTGGTTCAAGAAAGTTCCCGCCACTTCGACCTGTCTGCCGTCGATGGTGACTTGGACCTCCGACGCACCAAAAGGAAACAGCTCCTCAATCGTCTCGGCCAGCTTGTTGGCGCGGTCTCGGCGGGCGACCAATTGATCCGCGGCGACTCCTGACGTGCGAATGAGCCGGGCGTCCACCTCTTGCACGAGTCGATCCTTGAGCACCGGGATGTCGTCTCGCATCGCGCTCCACTCATCGGCGGCAATGGCCACCCAGTCTTTGCCGGCAACATGCTCGCCCATTTGGTTCAGCTCGACGTGGGCCTTGCGCACGTTGTCCATGTCCATCAAGAGCTTGAAACTAGGCCCGAATTGGACTCGGTTTTGTGACCCGTCGCTGCCAATCACCAAGATCGAACGCTCGCGCCAATCGCTGAACACCCCGATCCCCTTGGAGGGGAAGTGCGAGTCTACGAACTGCGCCAAGTTGCTCGTGGCGACATCGAACACCATGTTGCCCACCTGCCTCGGTGTGTGCAGCAAGATCTGCCGCCAGCCGCCGCGCGGGGCGCGCGTCACAGCGTGTTGGTATTGATCCTGAAGCCACGTGTCGCCGTTAGCGACGCTGGTGGGTACCAAGACCAGCTTCACAGACGGCACGGCCTGCATCGCTTGTTGGATGTCACGGCGCGTTGGTTCGTTTTCGGGGACATCGCACAGGTACAAGCGTTGTGGAGGCGCGGAGCGGTCGACCAAAATGATGGGCGCCACGCTGAAGCTCGCTGTATCGTGCAGGGTTTCTAGATCGGGATCTTGGCTGCCGGGTGGGCGCGATATCAGCTCGAGCTGGAAGTTGGTTTCATCGAAGTTGTCCTTCTGGAACGTCAACCGCGTGACATCGGACGATTGCGAGAAGGGCGAGCCAGCGATCGTGCGCGCCTCCAGCGTGACGTTCAGCACACCGTCGGCGGGGAACGGCGGCAGAATTCTTTCGGTCCCGACCCCTGGGGGGTTCCTCAGGATTGCCCCGCTCGCGTCGTTGCCGCTAATGCGGGTGGGCATCACCGTCACGGGCACCCCCGGCGCTGGGTTCCGGGGCGCGACGAAGCGCAGAATGAATTCGGCTCCCGGAACGGCGGTGGGCGGCTTCTTCTTGATCCGGAGCTGCAGCAGGTCCGGGTCGCTCGCGGACGCGGTCCCCTGATTGAAGTCCTTGGTGGGAGCGCTGCCCTCGCTCACCGTCGCGGGCAGTGTGCGAGCGTTGACGTCCACATTCGCCACCAAGACCGCGCCCGGCGCCTGGGTGCGCACGTCTCGTTCCGAGGCGCTCTCGTTCAAGCCGCCCTTGCGATCGAAGTCGGCGTGCAGCTCGGCCTCCGCATCGGCCTTGGCCCGTGCACTCACCCTTCTGCGCCTGAGGTCTCCGTTCGCCACCTGACATTCCTCCTCCAAGTATTGAAGTCCTGCTCGCGCCGTTCTGCAAGTCGTGGCGGCACCCAATCATGGGGGTACGGGCCCGCCCAGGCAGGTTTCACGTGAATCGGCGTTAACGGGAAGGGCCTCTACCCAGCTTTGGTGGCATCTGGCGCTTGCGGAACGGAACGCGGCGCCCCGCAGCGCGGCACTCTATCCGCGGGGCGCCCAGGACCAATTTTATTAGTTGATGCAAATGTCGAAGTCACTGCGGGCAATGGATCGGTTGTTGGCAAACGTGCGGTCGGTCTGGCCGCCGGTGTACGCGGCGAAAGCATCGGTATAGGCGGGCGTGCCACAGTTCACTTGGGCTTCTGCCCAGACTTCGAAGGTAGCGCTCGAACCCCAGGCCAGCTTGCCGTGGCAACTGACGTAGTAGAAGTTGGGGTCCCAGGGCCTAGCACCGAACTGGCAGCTGAACCCCGCCGGTGCCTGTACGAACAGCGGCTCGAACCCGGCGAGGTCCATCGTCACGACGACGTCGTCGTTGGGGACCCTCCGCAGCAGCATGTTGGCAGTCGGTGCGAGGTTGGTTGCCGTCATCGAGAGCGCGGCGATTTCGTAGGCCTGCATCAGCGGTGGGGCGCTGACCGCTGCAGTGAGGTCGGGGAGTTTGTCGGGCGGAATGAGGGTTGCCTGCGCGTTGGCGTCGTCCGTCGATCCAATCGCCAGCCCTGCGATCGCGGCCGCGAGTGCCCAGCGCGCCCACTGGCTGGCGGCGGACTTCGTGGAAAGAGCGTGGACGGAGCTTGAGGTCTTGAGCGTAGTCATGTTCTTTGCAAACCCTTGAGTTGTGCCGCGTGAACCCTTCACTGCGGCGGATAGCGGGGTACTTTGCAGCTGCCGTGCCGACGTCACCGGTTGCCGGGGGCGCTCAGGTGCGTGTTGAAATGGTAATGCATTGCAATTAGTTACGAGATCGGTGCCGTGCGCCCCCGCAGGCTCCCGACGGCCGCGACCATGCGCGCGACCATGAGACAGTGTTCCTGCCGAGGCCCTGCGCTTCAGCACCCCTTGCGTGAGCGTGGTAGCCTATTACCTTCCGCAAAAAAGGGAGGGTGAGCGCGAATGAGCATTGGGCTGCCAGTCGAAATCCTACTGGTCGAGGACAGCGAAAGCGATCTCAAGCTTGCGTTGCGTGCACTCAATAAGGCCAACGTCAGCAATCGCATCGAGGTGGCGCGCGACGGCGAGGAAGCCCATCGACTTCTTGCTCGCCCGAGGCGCTCACGCGGACCGGCCCAACGAGAATCCTCGGCTGGTGTTGCTCGATCTCAAGCTGCCGAAGGTCGACGGTCTCGAGGTGTTGCGGACGCTGAAGGCGGACCCCCGGACGCGGCGCGTGCCGATTGTCATCCTCACGTCCTCCAAGGAGCAGCGGGACATCGTCGAAAGCTACGACCTGGGTGTGAACAGCTACATCGTCAAGCCCGTAGACTTCGAAGGCTTCACGCAAGCGGTCGCGGAACTCGGCCTTTACTGGATGCTCCTGAACCAGGCACCCAGCAGCGATCCATGAGCGAGCCACTCCAGATCTTGCACGTGGAGGACAACCCCGACGACGCGGAGTTCGTCGCGCGCGAACTCCGGCGCGGTGGCTTGGTCTTCGCGGTCCAGCGCGTCGCCGACGAAGCGAGCTTCCTCGAGGCGCTCTCGACTGAACCAGAGCTCGTGCTTTCTGACTTCGTTTTGCCGCAGTTCGACGGACTGAGCGCGCTGAAGCTGCTCAAGAAGCGCTATCCCGACGCACCGTTCATCCTGATTTCCGGGGCGATCGGGGAAGATCTCGCGGTCGCGGCCATGCGCGAGGGCGCCTCCGACTATATCCTGAAAGATCGCTTGTCTCGGTTGCCCACGGCCGTAGAGAGCGCGCTCGCCCAGGCCGCGTTGCGCAAGGAGAATCGTCTGCTGGAGGAGCGGTTGCTGCGCGCGGCGCGCCTGGAGAGCCTGGGACGGCTATCGGCGGGGCTCGCGCACGACCTCA
>Ga0315910_10005290_pt1 | contig 10603 bp, 16 predicted proteins | sample EdamamesoilMG_FD_204470 | JGI IMG/M metagenome (GOLD analysis project Ga0315910, IMG submission 204470) | Garden soil microbial communities collected in Santa Monica, California, United States - Edamame soil | ecosystem: Environmental > Terrestrial > Soil > Garden | place: USA: California...
CCTTCCTCGTCGATCAACTCCTTGACCTTTTTTGCCGCATTGTCCGTGAAGACCAGCGGCGACTGCATTTCAGCGACTGCATTCATTGCAAGCTCCTTGAAGGCGAGCGGACCATGGAAACCACGTGCCTATTGTGTTGCCGTCGCGGGCACCGGGTCAATCGCCGGTTCCCGACCCTTTCAGCGACACGACTTTGTGGGCCGAGTCGTCGTCCTGGTGCACCAGCCTGCCCTGCACCACGGCGCCCAGCTGGATCTCGAGCGTCCGGTAGTGCACATCCCCTGTGACATTCGACTTGGGTTGCAGTTCTACGTACTCCGCGCCGTGCACCGGCCCGATGACCGTACCGTTGACCACGGCATGGGAGACGCGGATCTCTCCTTCAATTTGGGCCTTTTCGCTCAAAACCAAGGTGCTCGGCTGGCCATCCGTCGCCGATACGTTGCCGCGCACCCGGCCGTCGACGCGCAGGCCGCCGGTGAATTCGATGTTGCCTTCGACCACGGTTCCGGACCCGATCAGGCTGTCGATTCGATTCTGCGGTTTTGTGGGCTTGCTTCCGAACATGGGAACCCCGCTCAGGAAAGATTGACGGTTTGGATCGAGACCGGCGTGGGATTGCCGTTCTCAAGCACCCGGACCTGCACCTTCTTGATGACAGCCCCGGATGGAACTACGAACGTGCCGTCGACGCGTTGATAAAACTTGAAGACCAGATTATACGCCTGCGAGCTTTCGCCCTGCTTCGGCAGGCTGATCACTTCCGAGGCGCCGCCGTGCTCGAAATCGACGATGAACTGCAGCGAACCGTGGAACTCCTTGACCCGCTGTTTCGATTGCACGACGAGCAGGCGGTAGCGGTATTCGCCGGGGAGCGCATCCTGCTGGACCCTGAACCGGTTGATGCTGATGCCCCCGGGCTCGCTGCCCGATGCCATCAGCGTCTGGAAGAAAGCCAGGTCCTCCTTGAGCAACGCATTCTCTTCGGCGAGGTTGCGAATCTGCGTCGAGAGATTGCCGTGCGTCGACAACTCGATCTGCAGTTGCCGCTCCGCAGCCGCGATCTCCCTGCGGATCGACGCGTTCTCGTCCTGCAGGCGCGAAATCTGTTCCTGCAACTGACTCTTCTCGCGCAGCGCCTCGCCCTGGTCGAACCCCGCGTAGCGGCGGCCGAAGTCGTACATCAGCCACCCCACGCCCAGGGCCACGCCGGCCAGCACCGTGAAGTAGAGCCAGCGCCAATACCACGGCACGTGCGTATGGATCGCCACCCGGGGCGCAGCAATGCCGAACCGACGCTTGAAGGCGCGAATGAATGTCACGGCAGCAATGGCACGTGCTCGATGCCGGTGCTCTCCGGCAGGCCGAACATCAGGTTCATGTTCTGCACGGCCTGCCCTGCCGCACCCTTGACGAGGTTGTCGATCACGGAAAGCACCACCAGGGTGTCACCGCCGCCCGGGCGGTGGATGGCGATCCGGCATGTATTCGCGCCCCTCACCGACCTGGTATCCGGGTGGCTGCCGGCGGGCATCACGTCGACGAAGGGCTCGTTGGCGAATCGTTTCTCGAACAGCGACTGAAAGTCGGCTTCCTTCGTGATCCTCGCATACAGGGTGGCGTGGATTCCGCGAATGGCCGGCGTCAGGTGCGGGACGAAGGTCAGCCCGACTGGCGTCCCGGCCATTTTCGACAGGCCCTGGCTGATTTCGGGCAGGTGGCGATGGCCCGGGACGCCATACGCCTTGAAATTGTCCGACGCTTCGGAAAAGAGAATGTGGACCTCGGCCTTGCGTCCCGCCCCGCTGACGCCCGACTTCGCGTCAGCGATGAGGTGGGCCTTGTCGACGACGGCAGCCTCGAGCAACGGCAGGAAACCCAATTGCACCGATGTGGGATAACACCCGGGATTGGCGACCAGGCGCGCCTTGCGAATCTGCTCGCGATTCACTTCGGGCAAGCCGTAAACCGCTTCCGAGACCAGGTCGGGACAGGCGTGCGTCATGCCGTACCATTTTTCCCAGACCGCGATGTCCTTGATGCGAAAGTCGGCCGCAAGGTCGATCACCTTCACGCCGGCATCCAGGAGACCGGGCGTATCCCCCATGGCGACACCATTCGGTGTCGCGAAGAAGACCACGTCGCACTTCTGCAGGGTCCCTTCGGCGGGGTCGGAGAACTTGAGCGCGACGCGCCGGCGCAGGCTTGGAAACATGTCCGTCACGGGCGTGCCCGCTTCCTTGCGGGACGTGATGACGGCGAGTTCCACCCCCGGATGAGTTGCCAGAATTCTCAGCAATTCGACGCCGGTGTACCCGGTGCCACCCACAATTCCAACTTTTATCATTTTGTCCAAGGACTTAACCGTATGATTGATGATATAACCTTAACCGGAGCCGGCGCAACCTGTTAACTGCGGTCGGTCGCCGGGGCGCAGAAAACAAAAAGCCGCCCGGAGGCGGCTTTTTGGAAGTGCTTTCGGCTATCGCTTCGAGAACTGCTTGCGGCGCCGGGCTTTGTGCAGGCCCACCTTCTTGCGCTCGACTTCCCGTGCATCCCGGGTGATCAGCCCCGCCTTGCTGAGCACCGGCTTGAGCGACGCGTCGTAATCGACGAGCGCTCGCGAGATGCCATGTCGGACGGCGCCAGCCTGGCCCGATTCCCCGCCGCCATCCACATTGATCAGGATGTCGAAGGTGGTCAGGTGGTTGGTCAGCACCAGCGGCTGGCGCACGACCATCCGGCCGGTCTCGCGGGAGAAAAATTCGTCGACCGGCTTGTCGTTGACGACGATGTTGCCCTTGCCGGGCTTGATGAACACGCGCGCCACCGCACTCTTGCGGCGGCCGGTTCCATAGTTGTATTGGGGCGTTGCCATTCGGAATCCTAGACGTTGAGGTTCTGCGGTTGCTGGGCGGCGTGCGGATGCTCGGCACCGCCGTAAACCTTCAGCTTCTTGAGCATTGCGTAACCGAGCGGGCCCTTGGGCAGCATGCCCTTGACGGCCTTCTCGAGGACGCGGCCGGGGAATCGGCCATGCAGCTTCGAGAACGTGGCGCTGTAGATCCCGCCCGGATATGTCGAGTGGCGGTAATAAATCTTCTGGTCGCCCTTGTTACCGGTGACACGCAGCTTCTGGGCATTCACGACCACGATGTAGTCGCCCGTATCCACGTGCGGGGTAAAGGTCACTTTGTGCTTGCCACGCAGGCGCTTGGCAATTTCCGCGGCAAGACGCCCGAGCACCTTGTCGGAAGCGTCGATCAGGAACCAGTCGCGCTTGACTTCGTGCGATTTGGCAGAGAATGTCTTCATGGCGGATGTCCGCGGGGGGTAATTTGCGAAAGCCGCGTAGTGTATTGGAACGCGCTGGCGCTTGTCAAACCCTTTCCCCGGGGACAAGTAGCGGATTCCTAAGCCTTAATCAGCCCCGTCAGGAAGCCCGATCGCAACGCCCTGGACGGCGGAATTCGCGCGTTGGCCGACCGTGCAGCGCACCAAATGTGCTTTTATGACAAGACCATTTGGTGAATAATGCGCCTTGCTCCGCCCTGCCCTGCAGTTCGATTCATCCCATTCCTGATTCGATATGCGCAAGCTCTGGCTCATCTTTTCCCAGACCGTCACCATCAGCCTTGCCGCGTTGTTCGTCGTAGTAACGCTGCGGCCGGACCTCGTGTCCTGGGGTGGGCGCAATGGCGGGGTGGTTACAGTCCGCGAAACGCAGGAAGGGCCGCAGGAGCGTTCTCCCGCCTCGCTGAGCCTGGCCGCGCGCAAGGCCATGCCTTCGGTCGTCAACATCTTCACCAGCAAGGAAGTGAAGGTCCCCCACCCGTTCATGGATGAGCCGATGTTCCGGCGGTTCTTCGGGGACCAGTTCGATGGCGATACGCAGCACAGTTCCAGCCTCGGGTCGGGCGTAATCATCGGCCCCGAGGGTTACATCCTGACGAACCACCATGTGATCGAAGCGGCCGACGAAATCGAACTCGCCCTGGCCGATGGGCGCAAGGCCCCTGCAAAGATCGTGGGCACGGATCCTGAAACTGACCTCGCCGTGCTGAAGGTCAACCTGCCTGACCTGCCGGCGGCGACCTTCGGCAACCCAGGCAAGCTTTCGGTGGGCGACATGGTGCTGGCGATCGGCAATCCCTTCGGTGTCGGCCAGACGGTCACGATGGGAATCGTGAGCGCGCTCGGCCGCAGCCACCTGGGCATCAGCACCTTCGAGAATTTCATCCAGACGGATGCCGCCATCAACCCCGGAAACTCGGGCGGCGCGCTGGTCGACGCTTCCGGCAACCTGGTCGGCATCAACAGCGCGATCTACTCGCGCAGCGGCGGTTCGCTGGGGATCGGCTTCGCCATCCCCGCGGACCTCGCCCGACAGGTGATGGAACAGATCGTGCGTACCGGCTCGGTGACCCGTGGCTGGATCGGCGTGGAAGTCCAGGATATTTCCGCCGAGCTCGCCGAATCGTTCCGCCTGCCCAACACCAACGGAACGCTGATCGCGGGTGTGCTGCGCGGCGGACCCGCGGACCGCTCGGGCGTAAAGCCGGGGGACATCCTGCTCCTGGTGGAAAACAGGCCGGTCATGGATTCCACCAGCATGCTCAACCTGATTGCCGCGCTGGAACCGGGCAAGGACGCCACCCTGAAACTCCTGCGCGGCGGCAAGGAACTCCAGATCAAGGTCAGCGTGGGCAAGCGTCCGCGTCCCAATCGTCGCGGCGAACTGGAATAAGCCGGCTCAGGCGGCCGGCTTGGATTCGGATTCCTGCGAGGAAGATTTCACCATCCACTGCGAGACCAGGATCCCGATCTCGTAGAGCACGCAAAGCGGCACCGCCAGCATGATCTGCGAAACGATGTCCGGCGGGGTGAAGATCGCGCCCACCACGAATGCGCCGACGATGAAATAGGGCCGGATCTCCTTCAGCTTCGCGACGCTCACGATCCCCATCTTCACCAGGATCACGACGGCCACCGGGACCTCGAACGTCACGCCGAACGCAAGGAACAGCGTGAGGACGAAATCCAGGTACTTTCCGATATCGGTCATCACCGCCACGCCCTGCGGCGCCACCGACACCATGAAGTGGAAGACCACTGGAAACACCAGGAAGTAGGCGAACGCCATGCCGCAAAGGAACAGCAGCGTGCTGGTCACGATCAATGGAACGACGAGCCTCTTCTCGTGCGCATACAGCCCGGGGGCGACAAAAGCCCAGATCTGGTACAGCAGGTAAGGCAGGGCGATGACCAGCGCGGCCATCATCGTCACCTTCACCGGCACGAAGAAAGGCGCCGTGACTTCGGTGGCGATCAGCTGGCCGCCTTCCGGCAGCGACGCCAGCATGGGTTGCGCGAGGAAGTTGTAGAGTTCGCGCGCCCACGGAAACAGGCAGATGAAGACGAGCAAGAGCGCAATCACGCACCGGAGCAGCCGGTCCCGGAGCTCGATCAGGTGCGACATGAATGAATCGGGCTCGACGGCCATTTTGATTTGCGCGGTAGGTTGAAGGGCAGCGCCGGATCAGGCCTGCCTGCTGTCCTGGGAAGGCTTGTCCAAGCCCAGTTCCATCTGGGAATCCGGCGCGTCGGCCTGCGCGGGATCGTTCTGCGCCGCGACTACGCCAGAATCCGGGACGCTGGAATCGGAAGGGCCGGAACCTGCGGCGGCGGATGCGGTAGGGGGCGGCACCAGCTGGATGCCCTTCATGGGCGCCACGGCTTCCTCTGCCTGCTTCTCAAGCTCGGCCCCGGCCTGCTTGACTTCGGATTCAATGAAATTGACCTGGTTGCTGACCGATTGCTCGAAGGACTGGGCCGCGTCCTGCATGGTCGCCTTGAGCTTGCGCAGTTCGTCGAGCTCGATTTCCCGGTTGATGTCGGCCTTCACATCGGACACATAACGCTGCATGCGCCCGAACAGGTGGCCGACCGTCTTCGCGACGCGCGGCAGCCGCTCCGGGCCGATCACGATCAGCGCCACGACACCGATGACGAAAAGCTCGGAAACCCCGATATCGAACATGACGCGGCAGCCCGGCCTGGCTCTGCAGGCCTAGCTCTTCGCCCGATCCTTGACTTCTCCCTCGATCGTTTGACCCGATCCGGAGCTCTCGAGCTTCGCGCTGTTCTTGTCGTCCTCGGCGCTTTTCATGCCTTCCTTGAAGCCTTTGACCGCGCCACCGAGGTCGGAACCCACGTTGCGCAGTTTCTTGGTGCCGAATATGAGCAGCACCACCACAAGTACGATCAACCAATGCCAGATGCTGAAGGAACCCATTGCTCTACTCCCGCTAGAAAAACCTCAATTGGATCGCTGGATCATGCCCGGCAGCGGATCCTTGCCGCCGAGTACGTGCATGTGCACGTGAAAAACGTCCTGGCGCCCGACCCGGCCGGTATTCACGATGGTGCGGAATCCATCCGGCGAACCCTGCTCTTTCGCCAGCCGGCCCGCCAGCACCATCATCCTGCCCAGCACCTGCGCGTGGCTTTCGTCGACATGGGCCAGGGACTCCAAGTGCTGCTTGGGGATGAGCATGAAATGCACGGGCGCCACCGGGTTGATGTCGTGAAACGCCAGGATCTGCTCGTCCTCGTAGACCTTGCGGCTGGGAATCTCGCCGCGGACGATCTTGCAGAAAATGCAGTTGTTGGCAGCCACCGTCGAACCCTTGCCTATTTGCCCCGGGATGCCTTCTCGTCGATGCCGGAAGTGCCTTCGCGACGCTGCAACTCCGCCAGGACGTCGTCGGGCTTCAAACCATGCCAGGCCAGCATGACGAGGCAGTGAAACCAAAGGTCGGCCGTCTCGTGAACGATACGCAGTTTATCACCGTCCTTCGCCGCGAGCAGGGTCTCTGCCGCCTCCTCGCCGACCTTCTTCAGCACCGCATCGTGACCTTTTGCGAACAGGCTGGCCACGTACGAGCCGCCGGCATCCGCCCGCTTTCGAGCCTCGATGGTTTCGGACACCCTGCGCAGGATTTCTGCGTCCATCATCGCCCCGGATTGTAGATTTCACCCGGCGGCCTGATCACCGGTTCGGTTTCGACCCAGACGCCGTTCTCCAGCTTGCGGAAAAAACAGCGGCCGTGGCCCGTATGACAGGCAATCCCGCCGACCTGTTCCACTTCGAGCACCACGACGTCGCCGTCGCAATCCAGGCGGATCCCCCGGACCTTCTGCTCGTGCCCCGACTCTTCGCCTTTGCGCCACAGCTTCGCGCGGGATCGGGACCAGTATACCGCCCGGCCCGTGCGCGCCGTCTCGGCAAGCGCTTCGCGGTTCATCCACGCCATCATGAGGAGTTTTCCGCTCGCGGCATCCTGCGCGATCGCCGCCACCAGGCCGGCCGCGTCCCACGCCACCTGGTCGAGCCAGGTTTCGCTCACAGCCGCACCTCGATTTCGCGGGCCGCCATGTATTCCTTGGCCTGGCGCACGGTGAACTCCCCGTAGTGAAAAACGCTTGCCGCAAGCACGGCATCGGCCTTGCCCGTCAGGATGCCGTCCACCAGATGCTGCATGTTACCCACCCCGCCGCTGGCGATGATCGGGATGTCGAGCGCCTCTGAGAACGCGCGGGTCAGCTCGACGTCGAAACCGGCCTTGGTGCCGTCGCGATCCATGCTGGTCAACAGGATTTCCCCCGCCCCCGCGGCCTGCATCCGCCGGCCCCACTCGACGGCATCGATGCCCGTGGGCCGCCGACCGCCGTGCGTGAAGACTTCCCACCGCGGCGGGTTCGCGTCCGGCACCCGCTTTGCATCGACGGCAACGACGATGCACTGCGAGCCGAAGAATCCGGACGCATCCTCGACCAGCGCCGGATTCTGGACGGCGGCGGTGTTGATGCTTACCTTGTCGGCACCGGCGTTGAGCAGGCGGCGCACATCTCCCACTTCGCGCACGCCGCCGCCCACGGTCAGCGGGATGAAGACCTGCGCGGCCACCTGCTCGACGATGCCGAGGATCAGCCCCCGTTCGTCAGAGCTTGCGGTGATGTCCAGGAACGTCAGCTCGTCGGCGCCCTGCTCGTCGTACTTGCGCGCGATCTCGACGGGATCCCCGGCATCGCGCAGGGACACGAAATTGACGCCCTTGACGACCCGTCCGCCGGTCACGTCGAGGCAGGGAATGATGCGTTTTGCGAGGCCCATGCTGGAAAGTCGTTATGGAGGGTTCTTGCGGGATCGGGCTCGCGAGCCTCGTATCGGCGTCGGAACCTGCTTGCGCGTGGGCGTGTGGATCAGGCCTGTGCGTCCTTGGGCTTCGCCATCTTGTCGGCGAGCTTCTGCGCCTCGGTGAAATCCAGCGTGCCCTCGTAGATGGCGCGGCCCGTGATCGCCCCGACGATGCCCTCGTCTTCCGACTCGCAAAGCAGCTTGATGTCCTTCAGGTCCGTAATGCCGCCGCTGGCGATCACCGGCACGGTCAGCTCGCGCGCAAGGTCAACGGTTGCCTTCACGTTGACGCCGGTCATCATTCCGTCGCGTCCGATGTCCGTGTGGATGATGGCCTCCACGCCGTAATCCTGGAATTTCTTGGCCAGGTCGATGACGTCGTGGCCCGTCATCTTGGACCAGCCGTCGACCGCCACCTTGCCGTCGCGCGCATCGAGCGCGACCATGATGTGGCCGGGAAAGGCATAGCAGGCGTCGTGCAGGAACCCCGGCGTCTTGACCGCCGCGGTGCCGATGATGATGTAGGAGATGCCGTCGTCGAGATAGCGCTCGATGGTATCCATGTCGCGAATGCCACCGCCCAGCTGCACGGGGATATCGTCGCCGAGCGCCTTGACCACGGCCTTGATCGCGACCTCGTTCTTCGGCTTGCCCGCGAACGCGCCGTTCAGGTCCACGAGATGAAGGCGGCGCGCGCCTTTCTCGCGCCAGAGTCTTGCCATCGCGCCGGGATCTTCGGAAAAGATCGTGGCGTCCGCCATGGAGCCCTGTTTCAATCGGACACAGTGTCCGTCCTTGAGGTCAATCGCCGGAATGATCAGCATGATGGGAAAGGACTTTGCAATGCTCCGTGGGGACGGTAGCGCGGTTAAGGCAGGATGGGGTCGATACGCAAGGGAAGCCGGTGTTCGATCAGGCGCTGGCAGCAGGAACCACGGACCTCGTGGAGGCTCCGCGGGGATTTCCGTCCCAGGAGACGAAATTGGCCAACAGGCGCAGGCCGGCGGACTGGCTTTTCTCGGGGTGGAACTGCACAGCGAAAATGTTATTCCTCGCCACGGCGCAGGTAAAGCCGTATGCGTAGCGGCTGGATCCGGCAACCAGTGCCGCATCGGGCGTGTCGACGTGGTAACTGTGCACGAAATAGAAGCGGCTCTCGTCCTCGATCCCCGCCCACATCGGGTGGGACACGCTCTGGTAAACCTGGTTCCAGCCCATGTGCGGGACCTTCAGCCGCGATCCATCGCTTGCCTTCATCCGCGCCGCGGGAAAGCGCACGACCCGGCCCGGGAACACCCCCAGGCCCTTCACGTCACCTTCCTCGCTGCTTTCGAACAGCATCTGCAGGCCAATGCACAGACCGAGGAAAGGTTTGTTGCGCGTCGCCTCCAGGATGGGCTGGCGCAATCCCCTGGCATCCATTTCCCGCATGCAATCCGGCATGGCGCCCTGGCCCGGGAACACGACTTTACCGGCCGCGCGGATGGCCTCCGGCCGGCTGGAAACTTCGACCGACCTGCCCGGGGCGACGCTTTCCAGCGCTTTGGCCACGGAACGCAGGTTGCCCATCCCGTAATCGATGACGACGATGTCCGCCATGGCGCGAGCCGATCCGGTCAGAGGCTGCCTTTGGTGGACGGCAGGGTGCCGGCCGCGCGCGGATCGGGTTCCGCCGCCATTCGCAGCGCGCGCCCGAACGCCTTGAAAATGGTCTCGGCCTGGTGGTGGGCATTGCGCCCCTTGAGATTGTCGATGTGCAACGTCACCTGGGCGTGGTTGACGAAGCCCTGGAAGAATTCGTACACCAGGTCGATGTCGAACTCGCCCACCAGGCCGCGCGCATAGTCCACCGCGTATTCGAGGCCTGGGCGACCCGACAGATCGATCACCACCCGGGAAAGCGCTTCGTCCAGCGGGACATAGGCGTGGCCGTAACGGCGCACGCCTTTCTTGTCGCCGATCGCCTTTGCAAAGGCCTGCCCGAACGTAATGCCCACGTCTTCCACTGTGTGGTGCGCATCGATGTGCAGGTCGCCCTTGGCCTTGATCTCCAGGTCGAGCATGCCGTGGCGGGCGACCTGGTCGAGCATGTGATCGAAGAAGCCGACGCCGGTGGCCAGCGCAGACTTGCCGCTGCCGTCCAGGTTCAGGCGGACTTCAATCTGGGTCTCGAGGGTGTTGCGGTTGACTTGGGCCTGGCGCATGGGAATGAGGCGGGTTGTGGCCTATCCTAACTCAATTAAGGCGAAACGGACGAACGTGGCCGGCTTGCGGCCGCGCCCGCGATTTCACCGAGCACCGAGGCGAGCAGGTCGCACTGGGCCTGCGTGCCGATCGTGATGCGCAGGTAATCGGCGATTCGCGCCGGCTTGCTGAAATGCCGGACCACGATGCTGCGCTCCC
>Ga0315910_10005291_pt1 | contig 10600 bp, 7 predicted proteins | sample EdamamesoilMG_FD_204470 | JGI IMG/M metagenome (GOLD analysis project Ga0315910, IMG submission 204470) | Garden soil microbial communities collected in Santa Monica, California, United States - Edamame soil | ecosystem: Environmental > Terrestrial > Soil > Garden | place: USA: California...
GACAACGCGCGGTCGTATTAAGGACGGCGTGCTGACCACCGATCCCGTCGATGTACGCATCCATAAAATCACCAACGGTATTTACCTTGAGCGAACGCTTAAAGAAGCGCGCGCTCAAATGACGCTCAGCAAGGACGGCGTATTAGAAGGGTATCTGGCCGGCTACACGCCGGTGGAAGATCTGTACAACTTTGAATACGCCTTTCGCAACGGCAAGAGCGGCAAGGGCGAGCCGGCCGATAAAAGATTGATCATGATTTCGGCGACGGGTCGAGCGGCTACTCAGTTATATACATGCAACGGCGCCTATTACGCCATGCAAGAACTCGCGGACGGCCATCCCGATCCGACTACCGGCAAATGTACTTCTATTTCGACGCAATACCGCATAAAGGCCATCCCCGCGTTTGTCGTCGACACCAAAACCGAAAGCGTCAACGAAGATTTGGAGCGACGATGAGAATGATGATGAATAATTTACCGGCCAAGGGGCGCAAGCTCGCGGCGTTTGCATGCGCACTCGGTTGTTTTGCTGTCGCCGCGCCGACGTGGTCGGCGAAAGAAGCTGAACTCGCCGGCGGTCCTGCCACCACGCGGCGATTAACCGAATCGCAATATCGTGCGACGGTCGCCGACATTTTTGCGCCGGACATCGCTATCGTCGGGCGCTTCGAACGGGGGCTGCGTTCGAATGGTTTGCTGGCAATCGGAACGAGCGAAGCGAGCATGTCGTCGTTTAGCGTCGAGCAATACGACGCCTCGGCTCGCGGCGTCGCCGCCGCCGTGGTCAGCAAGGAGCGTCGCGAGAAACTACTTCCATGCCAGCCGGCAGCCGAGGCGCAATTCGACAAAGCATGCGCGGAACGCATCGTCGGTCACTACGGGCCGCTTTTGTTTCGCCGTCCGCTGACCGCGCCGGAAACAAAACAGTTTGTCGACACCGCTCGCATGGGGCATGAGCGCTTAAACAACTTTTACGGCGGAATCGAGTTCGCGCTGGCGGGAATGATGGTGAAGCCGGATTTTCTGCTGCGTATCGATCGTGTCGAAGCCGATCCGAAGCAACCCGGCAAATTCCGTCTCGATGCATATTCCAAGGCAACGCGGTTGAGTTACTTCCTAACCAACTCCACACCGGACAAGGAGTTGTTGCGCGCTGCGGGAACGGGCGAGCTTACGACGGAGCAAGGCCTTACGAAGCAAGTGGATCGCTTAATGGCCTCGCCTCGATATGAAGGCGCCGTGCGCGCGTTCTTTCAAGACATGTTGATGTTCGAGTTGTTCGATGACACATCCAAGGACCCTATTATCTATCCGGCGTATAACTCGGTTGTCGCTGCGGACGCGCAAGAACAAACGTTGCGCACCGTCACCGATCATCTATTGACGAAGCGCGGTGACTATCGCGATTTGTTTACGACGCAAAGCACGTTCGTCACTCGTTCGTTGGGACGCGTCTACAAACTTCCGGTGGCCTCGCGTAACGGCTGGGAGAGCAAAGAGTATCCAGCCGACGCCGGGCACTCGGGTATTTTGACCAACGTTAGTTTCCTGGCGTTGCACTCGCATCCGGGCCGCTCGTCACCGACGTTGCGCGGCAAAGCCATTCGCGAGATCTTTATGTGTCAAACCGTGCCGGATCCGCCGCCGGATGTAGATTTCAGCGCGGTCGATTTAGACTCGACCAACAAAGCCATGCCGACGGCCCGAATTCGGCTCGAAGGTCATCGCACCAAGCCGGTGTGCGCAGGTTGTCACGTCCTGATGGACCCGCTCGGCTTGACGCTTGAGAACTTCGACGGTGCGGGTTCATTCCGTACCACCGAAAACGAGGCACCGATCGATGTCAGCGGTTCGCTCGATGGCAAAGAATTTCAAACTGCCAAAGGCTTGGGACAGGCGCTGCACGATCATCCGGCGACGGCGAGTTGCCTCGTCAATAAGGTGTATCGTTCCGCCGTGGGCAGAAACACCGGCGGTGACGAATACAAGTACGTGGGAGAACTCACGAAGACGTTTGCAGCCAACGGCTATCGATTGCCTGACCTTATGCGCACGATTGCCGTCAGCCAAATCTTCTACGCCGTTGCCGCGCCAACGAAAGAAGACAAAGTAGTTACCGAGCGCGCGGACACCCGCAAGACAGGGGATAAATCATGAGTAAGTTCAATCGACGCACGATGTTGCGAGGAATGCTGGGTGGCGCTGCCGTCAGCATGGGGTTGCCTTTTCTAGATTGCTTTCTAGACACCAACGGCAAAGCGCTTGCGGCGACCGGCGAGCGCTTGCCTTTGCGCTTCGGCACGTGGATCTGGGGCTGCGGATTTATTCCTGAGCGCTGGATCCCCGCGAAGATCGGTGCCGACTACGAGCTGTCGCCGGATCTCGCACCGCTTGCCGCATACCGTAGCAAGCTCTCCGTCTTTAGCGGTTTTGACGTTAAATTGGACGGTGTGCCGAATAAGCCGCACATCACGGGTTGCCTCGGCTTGCGCACCGGCATTCCGGTACCGAACGAGAAAGTCAGTGCACCGACGCTCGACGTGTTGGTGGGCGATGCAATCGGCAGCGGTACTCGGTTCAGTTCCATTGAGGTCAGTACCTCCGGGATTCAGCGGTCGTATTCATTCCGCGCAGGAGCGTCGCCCAATCCCAGCGAAACGTCACCGATGGCGCTGTATCAGCGAATTTTCGGTGAAGGCTTCCAAGACCCTAACGCCGCGAAGTTTACCCCGGACCCGCAAACGATGGTGCGTCAAAGCGTATTGTCGGGCGTCAAGGACGATCGTCAACGTGTGATGAAGATGGTTGGTGCGAGCGATCGCGCTCGTCTCGATCAGTACTTCACGTCGGTGCGTCAGCTTGAACAAAAGCTCGCGTTGCAGTTGCAGCCGCCGGCACCCGTCAAGAACTTCACAATGCCGAAAGCGCCGCCGGAATCGCCGCAAAATTCCGAAATGGACAGCGTGATGGTCACGCACAAGTTGATGGCAGAGCTGCTGGCGCAAGCCTTGCTGTGCAATCAAACCAAAATCTTCAATGTGCTGTTGTCGGATACTACATCGAATCTGCGTCGCAAAGGTTCGACCACTACACATCACACGCTCACGCATGAAGAGGCTGTTAACACCAAGCTCGGTTATCAAGAGCAAGTGGGTTGGTTCGCTATGCAGAGCATGGTGGCGTGGAAGGACTTCCTCGACGCCATTGCCGCCGTGCCGGAAGGCGACGGTACCTTGCTCGACAACTGTATGATCTTGGCGCACTCCGATTGCTCGATTGCAAAAGCACATGCTGTCGAAGGTATTCCAACCATGATCGCGGGCGGGGCGGGTGGCCGCATTCGCACGGGTCTGCACATAGCCGGTCGCGCCGATCCGATCACGCGCATCGGTTTGACGGTACAGCAAGCCCTCGGGCTGCAAGTGGAGAAGTGGGGCACGCGTTCCATGGAGACCAATCGCACGATTACCGAGTTGATCGCTTAACGGAGTGCTTGCGAACCAAGAAGGAGATAACTCCTATCTTGGTTCGCTTTTGCCGAAGACCGACTTGCTTGCCGCATCAATCGCCAGGATGCGAGCACGGCGCTGATTTGGACTTAAGGTTGCAAATCCGACCGTGTCTTCCGTTTGTCCCCAGTTATGAATGGGGCCGTTCTGCAATTGAGCTAAACCCACTTCGGCAATTGCGTCCGGCGACGCAAGATCGGCCGGAACGGGCAAGCCTTTTTCCGCGAGCAGTTTGCGCAGTGCGGGCGTATCCGTGCGTCCCAAAACCAAATTCAATACGTCGACACCGAACGGGCGCAGTTCGCTCCACAACGATTCGCCGAGACAGAGCGTGAATGCTTTGCTTGCCGAATAAACGGACATAAAGCTGCCACCGCCGTAACACGCTCCGGAATTGACGAGCAGCAGACCGCCTTTGCCGCGCGTTCGCATCAAACTGCCGAAATGATGGCAGCACCCCAGTGTCGTTACGACGTTGCGGCGCATCAGTTCAAGCCACACGTCGACATCGCGATCCAGAAAATGCGCGCCATTGGGATCGGAGCCGGCGTTACTTACGAAGAGACCGATCTCGCGATCGCCGGTGGCTGCGATGATGCGATCGAGCGCGTCCGCCGCCGCTAGATCGACCGTTGCCGTGACACATTCGACGCCTGTCGTAGCACGAATTTCTTTGGCCAGTGCCTGCAGCGGTTCGGCCCGGCGCGCGATGAGGATGCACGGTACGCCGTTTGCCGAAATGCGATGCGCAAACGCGCGGCCGGTTCCCTCGGATGCGCCGGCGACAATTGCCCAATGGCCGTAGCGTTCTGCAAAGTTCATCGTTTCCCCTGTGTTTCTAGTTGTTTCAGTCATAACCGAGACTGACAGAAACGTCCGCCTTAACAAACTCAACCTGCCGAGAGCACCGGTCGCTGTGTCGAAATATGGCCACTCGCGATCGGCGTATTACTTAGCCGGCTCAACAATCTGAGTCATCGTGCGTCCTATCGCAATGCAGCGTCGATTTGCTGATGCTGTAGACGGTCGAGACTATCGAGATCATGACACGTGCATTGCTCGCGATCATTCCCTTCTCTTAGCCTTGAGATAGAGCAATAAAACCGCGACCGGGGTGGCGCAGTAAAACCGTAGCGAATTAAGAAAGCACGACGCCGCAAATTAGCGGCGCCCATATAAACAAGAAGGCAAAGGTAAGGGGGCGACATGAAGAGCAAATTAGCCGCGATTCTAGCGGGGCCGAGTCTATTCGCGTTGGGATCGACGCCGCAGGCCGCACCGGCCGAAGGAGGGGTCGACGAAATCGTCGTAACAGCGCGTCGTGTCGATGAAAGCATCATGGACGTGCCGCAGACCGTAAATGCAATCACCAGTTCGCAGCTTAAGGAATACAGCATTCTCAAGTTCGAGGATATTTCCCAGCTTGTTCCCGGCCTTGACTTAAACAGCGATAACAGCGGCTTTCGCGCGACGGCGTCGGTGCGCGGCGTCAGCTTCGATGTGTCGTCGCAAGGCACGCCCACGGTCGAAACGTACTTCAATGAAGTGCCTGTCGAACCGGGTCTGCTCTTCCAGGGAAGTTACGACATCGGTCAGATAGAAGTGCTGCGTGGACCACAGGGCACGTTACGCGGCCGCTCTGCACCGTCGGGCTCGATTACGCAACAGACACACCGACCGGATCTAAGCGAATACGGTGGTTACGCCAGCTCGGCGCTGACAGATCTCGGCGGTATCAATACGCAAGGCGCGCTAAGCGTCCCGATCATTCAAGACAAATTGGGTATCCGCATTGCAGCGCTCTATGACTACACGGACGCAGGCGGTGTGACGAGCGCCAACAATCAAAAAGATCCGCATGTAAGAACGGCTTCCGGTCGCGCGACCGTGCGATTCGAGCCGACTGATTCCATCGCCGCCATACTGATGTATCAGTACATGGATAAGCATTCGCTCGACTACGGCAGTATCCAGTTTGGTCCTGGTGCGGTGGGTATCTACTCGCTGCCGACAGGGACATTGCCCGGTGTGATCGCGCCGCCGAACTTCAACGGTCCGCCGCTGAGCGGCAAAGATTTCATGTCGGTCCAAGAGTTTCCGCGTGAGGTAAAACAACCCATCGAAATCTGGAGTCTCCAGACGGATTGGGCGTTTGCCGGCCAGAAGCTCAGCTATGTTGGCGGCTACAGCTCCACAAGTTTAAGTGCTATCGGCGATGGCGATGCTTCGAACACGATTATCGGAAAGATCGGTCCGAGCGAGGGGATCGACAGCTTCTCCGATCGCAAGACTCATGAAATCCGCATATCGTCAGAAGAGCGGTTATTTGGATTGATGGACTATACCTTCGGCGGTTTCTATGGCCGGTACTACGCCCATACCAAACTTAATCGGCCGGATACGGTGATAAATGCAGGGGCATTCGGATCCCCCATTGCCACCGGCATATTGCTCCCGTACACCTATGACTCGCGTTACGCGCACGATCTGAAGAATGACTCCAGCAGTGTTAATACCGAAAGATCGATCTTTACGAACCTCATGTTCCACGTAGGCGACAAACTTGAGCTCTCGGCAGGTGGCCGCAAGATATTCTCCAACTATACAAAGCAAGTTAACGCGCAGAGCATTACCGGTTTAACCGCGGTTGCAAATCCAGGCGCACCAGGCGCGTGTGCGTTGGGATCAACCTATCCGGGAACTTGCGACCTGCTCTTGGCCGCACCGACGCTGCTGCGTTCCGTACCGAAAACCACGCGCGAAGACAATCCGTTCGTATACAGCTTCTCCGTCGCGTATCACTTCTTGCCGGATTTGATGGCCTATGTGAACTACGGAACTTCATGGCGTGCGGGTCCGGGCCCAATTACCGGTGCACCGTTGTGCTCTGCGGTCTCGACATCCACTGCTCCCGATCCGACGTTGTGCGATAAGTACAATATTCTGGATCCGGAGGAATCAAAGGGCGTTGAGGTCGGCCTCAAAACTTCGCTACTCGAGCAGCGCTTAAGCATCTCCGTCGCGACCTATCTGCAAGACTACGACGGTTATCTAACCTTCGGCGCTCCAACGCCATATCTGACAGGTAACTGCACTAGTCTTGCTTCACCCGCATGCCGCGTGACGACGGGCGGCTTTACCTATAACGCCGATGTAGAAACGAAAGGCGTGGATGCCGATGTCAGTTTCGCGTTTAACGAAGATCTGAATGTGGGCATTGCTGCTAGTTGGTCGAAAGGTAACTTTAAAGATACGGCGGTTCCCTGCCGCGATCAGCTCGGTGCCAACGGCGCTGCGGGTTTCGATGGGGTGCCCGATTCGGGAGCGCTTATGAGTCCAGCACAGTGGGTGGCGGCGGGCGGTCCTTATGGACCTTCGGTGTGCGTCGGGAATAATTCGTCGACGACCTCGCCGCCGTGGAATGCAAATCTTCGGGGCGAGTACTCGCACGAGATTTTCGAAGGCGGGCGCGGTTTCGTTCGCATGCTATTTAACTACTACCCGGAAAATACCAATCGCCAGGTATCCAACGCCAGCTTCATTCCCGATAGTTACCAACTCCTCTCACTGTTCCTCGGTGTTCGCAGCAGCGATGGAGCTTGGGAAGTGTCGGTATCGGGTAAAAATATCTTCGACGACGACACCGTTCTCAGCCAAGGCCTTACCGACGGCGCTTTGATCACGCCGCAGCAGGGTCGACTCTTCGGTCCGACGACATCGAGCGGCACGGCATCTTCGGGCTATCGCACGATCAGCTATGTGCAGCGGCAGGAATTCAGTCTCAATCTGCGCTATTCATTCGGATCGGATTGAGTAACTGAGGGTCCGCCACGGAGCAAAACAAAAACTATAAATAGCCGGGCGCGCAAACTTAGTTGGGGTTTGCGGGCTCTGAACGATTCCATGCCCGCTTCGAATAGAAGCGGGCATGATTTTTTGTGGCGACGGATTTGTGGGCTACGCCTGCATGCGCAATTGATACGTGCGCGACGCGCCTTGAACTAGCAGCGCCGTACCAAGCGATAGTCCAAATGCGCCGGCGATGCTCATGATGGGCAACGTCAGCACCAGTACGAAACAAAAGCAGGCGAAGGCGTAATAGCCCAGCACCATGCCGCGCAGTAGGTGCACCGCGAAATTCGCACCCGAGCTGCGGTGCGAGAATATAGCCAACACCGAGCCGATGACGGGGAACATGGCGAACAAGCCGCTTAGGCGCGGACCCAGGCTTGACGAAAAGCGCGTAACGAGTAATACAAGAGCCGCGCCTGCAATCATGCGCATACTCATATCGAGTGCTGGCGATACCGGCTTTGACACGTTCGGTATCGTGACCGGCGGATGCGGATAAAGAAGTGGTGCCACGAGCAGTGCCGCAGTAACAGTAACTGCGGCGATTGCCAGCGACGGACCCCAGGCATTTATGATCATTACCGCTACGAAATAACTAGTAAAACCGACGAGCGCGCTAATTGGCCATGTTTGTCGCAACCCCGCCCAGGCATACGAAATTCCGAATACGAGTATCGCGAGTACCGCTGACAGCGTAGCTACTGCCGCATCGGCCGCGAAATCCGCGCCTTGCTCGAGTGCTAGGAAAAACAAAATAGGTGCGGACACCACCGGGAATGCGGACAGCCAACCGGCGACACCGGGCCCCCATCGGCGGCCGGCAAGCGTCACTCCGCAAATCAATAGCGGAACTAGCGCGACTTTTAGTCCAAGGACAATGTTCATTGAGTCGGCGTGCTCGTTAAATGCGGTGCGCATCCTAACATTCGCGGGTCGCGCAACTTGCGAACGCAGCTGATCAATGCGTCATCGCGTACAACACTGCATTGGTGCCCAATCGGAACGCATCGGCGCCGGGTTTGAGCGGCATGCCGGGCTGGTTGTACCACTCCCAAAAATTGGCGAGATCGTTATTGTGACCGGCGGCGATAACTAAGCGTCCCTTGTCGTCAAATACTCCGTAGTAAGTGATGTCGCCGCCGGGTACGTGTTCGGCCATCCCTTGCAGATCGTCCAGATCGAAGTGTGTGTGGAATAAGCGGTGCTGCGTTGTAAGTGGCACCAAGGTGCGATCGGGAAACGCTCGCCGTACCTGCGATTGAAATTGCTCTAATTGCCAGGGACCATCGAAGTCGTCGACCAATATAAAGCCGCCGCGATCGATGAATTCTCTGAGGTTAACTACTTCCTGATCGGTAAGCAGCATCTCGCCCGGTTCGGACACATAGGCGAATGGATAGTCGAAGACTTCGTCGCTGCCGAGTTCGACGATGCGATAGGACGCTACGTCTACGTCTATACGTGTCGTGCGCTCGAGAAACTCGTTTAGATGCCGGTCTGATTCAGGGTAATTGTGGGACCAGCCCATGTGACCGATGGCGCCGTTAGTGCCGAACCGCCAGCGCGCCGCAACGAAGCCGGTTTGTGGCGCATCGTTCTGCGCCACGGGCCGGCCTCGGAACCAGCCGTAATTTTGTGCGCCGGCCAGCGTTGTCAACAACACTGCAGCGCATACCGACAAAATAAGTTGCGGTCGCATGCTCGAAAGCCTCGCCCGCGAGCATAGTACAAACCGCCCCGCCACTTAAGCCGAACTCACCGAAGTTCGGCTTTTTTCACGGCGAGTCGGCTAGCTGACGTTGCGAAATGCGCTACGACGGGCGCGAACCGCCTCGCTCAACACATTTAGCACTTCCAATGAGTCGTCCCATCCGATGCAGGCGTCAGTGATGCTTTGCCCGTACACGAGTTTGGCGGGATCGTCCTTACCGGCGGTATATTTCTGTGCGCCAGCCTGTAGGTGGCTTTCCACCATTACACCGAAGATGCGCTTGGAGCCGCCGGCAATTTGTTCGGCGATATCGCGCGCAACATTTACCTGGCGCTCGTGTTGTTTGCTGCTGTTCGCATGCGAGCAGTCGACCATCAATGCGGGATTCAACTTGCCCGCCTCGAGTTCCTTGCAGGCAGCTTCGACACTGGCCGCGTCGTAGTTCGGTTGTTTGCCGCCGCGCAAAATGACGTGGCAATCCTTGTTGCCGGTGGTGTGCACGATGGCGACTTGGCCGTTCTTATGCACACCCAAAAAATGATGCGAACGTGCTGCCGACTGGATGGCATCGGTGGCGATGCGGATATTGCCGTCGGTTCCATTCTTGAAGCCTATTGGCGCGGATACACCCGACGCCAACTCGCGATGCACCTGGCTTTCGGTGGTGCGTGCACCGATGGCGCCCCAACTGATCAAATCACCAATGTATTGCGGCGAAATAGTGTCCAGCAATTCTGCGCCGGCGGGCACGCCAATCCGGTTTATATCCGCGAGCAATTGCCGCGCCATTAACAAGCCGTCATCGATACGGAAGCTTTCGTCTAGACCGGGATCGTTGATCAACCCCTTCCAGCCGACGGTCGTGCGAGGTTTTTCAAAGTAAACGCGCATCACGACTTCCAATGTGTCGGCATGCCGCTCGCGTTCGACGCGTAAGCGTTGCGCATATTCCATCGCTGCTTTGGGATCGTGAATGGAGCAGGGGCCGATCACCACCAATAGTCGCTCGTCGCGCCCCCACATGATGTGTTTAACGCGCTGCCGCGTTTCGACCACCAAAGCTTCGATCGAGGTGCCGCGAATCGGTACTTCACTGACCAAGTGGTCCGGCGGCGGCAACGGTTGAATACCGTGAATGCGCTCATCATCGGTGAGGCCAGTCTTGTCGACGGGTGTGATGCCCGATTCCGTCACAGTGCCCAGCTTACTCATTACCGCTCTCCCAAAAATGACATAACCACTCAATCCGAATTCATCGTCGCACATCGCGCTCAATACCAGCATTCCTGACCTACATGGATGTAGGAAATGCTGGAAATGCAGGAGCAATTTTCAGCACACATCCCTGTACATCAAAAAAAAACCGCCGGTTTTTTGCCGGCGGTTTTGAGTTCGATGCGTTACTTACTTCTTTGGTCTACGCAGTCGCCTCTCGTCCGCCGGTGTGGCGCGAGAACCAAAAGTAGCCGTAAAAGTAGGAAACGAAACGCATGGGTGGAATCTAGCACGCTTCCCGGCGGGCGAG
>Ga0315910_10005292_pt1 | contig 10600 bp, 15 predicted proteins | sample EdamamesoilMG_FD_204470 | JGI IMG/M metagenome (GOLD analysis project Ga0315910, IMG submission 204470) | Garden soil microbial communities collected in Santa Monica, California, United States - Edamame soil | ecosystem: Environmental > Terrestrial > Soil > Garden | place: USA: California...
CCTTCACCGGCTTCTTCAAATCCAACGGGACCCTCAGATTCCTCACGATGGCGTCCAAATGAACGCCTGCGGGGTGGAGCCCTTCGACGCGGGCTTGAGGGGCTTGGAGAGTGGGGCGGTGCGTGGTCATAAATCAGATGTAGCGCATAATGCGCTACAACGCAAGCCTGGGGAAAGGCGATGTTGTGCATATTGCGCTACAGCAACAATCGGGCTATTCATCTCGCCCATGCCGCCGAAACGCATGACCGGGAAACAGCTCAAAGCCATCCGCGACGAGCGAGGCGAGACCGGCGAGGAATTCGGGGCGTATCTGGCGCGGCTCGTCGGCGAAGAGCGCAGCTACAATCGCCAGGAGATTAACGCATGGGAGAGTGGTAGACGCGCAGTGCCGGCGAAGATCGAGTTGGCGCTGCTGCAGGCGCGGCGCTGACGCTCGCTGAAGTTAGGCTGCATTGGCCTAACCCTAGCGAACAATCCTATGCAGCGTCGCTCAATCCTTCAGCGTCGGCTTGGAGGCCTGTGCTGCGCTCGGCGGGCCCGTCGGCGGGCAGACCGTCACGCCCTTTTCGGCAATGGCCTTTTCGATCATCGCGCGCATTTCGTTGGGCGCAAGGCGCGGGCCTGCACGGCTTGCTGCGGCTTTGGCGCGGGCGGCTTTCGCCTGGGGCGTTCTGTCATTGAGATAGACAACGCCGCGCTCGTCTTCGAGCTGGAGGCGCGAGACCGGCGCCGGCTTGCGCCCGACGTTCTCCGCGACGAGTCGCGCCGCCTCTTGGCGCCGTGCAAGCGCGGCTGCATCTGGCGCAGGAGCGAAGGCCGGCAATGAGGGGATGGCCGCGGGTCGTCGGTCGCCGACGGTTCCTCCGCGCTTTCGGCGATGACGCCCTGCTTTCATGCCGTGGCGCAGGAAGCCGATGCACTTAGCCCAAGCGTTGGGCGACCAGCACAGACCGCACGTCGCGCAGGCCGCGGTCGCGCCCGTTTGCGCCGGGCACATCAAAACACCTGCGCCCTCAGCCGAACCGCGCGGCGGCTTGTTGTCGAACACGCGCGCGCCACCTTGGCCCGGCTCGCCCGAAAAGCGGATGAACGCATTGTCTGGGTGGTTGACGTTCAGCGCTTCGATCTCGCCGCCGATTGCGGCTTCCGTCTCATCGTCGGCCATCGCCAGATTCGCCGTGAACCCAAACACGTGAAGCGCGGGCAGGGCGTCCAGCATGGAGCTCCAGAACGTCACGTAATCGACGCTGTAGAAGTCGCCCAAGGTGTGAAGCCGTACGGCGAAGCCAAGCGGATGCTGGCCGGCAAGCGCGGTCAATTCCGGTATCTTGGCGCGGACGCCACAAGCCAATTGAAAGGGTAAGGGCCACATTTGGCCCATGCCTGATTATGCCGTAGCCGGACTCCGCCGCAAGCGCGAAGAAATCACACGCGAGATCACAGACGCGGAAGCCCGCGTCCAAGTGCTGTTCTTGCAGCTGGCCCATATCGATTCTGCGCTGCGCATCCTCCAGCCGGACATTTTGCTTGAGGCCATGCCGAAGCGCGCGCGGCGCAAGCGGGCGAAGCGCGGAGACGTGACGCGCCCCATCCTAGACGCGCTGCGCCACGCAGAAGGCCCGCTGACGGTGCGTGAGTGCGGGCGCGCGATCCTGGTGGCCCAAGGCAAGCCAGCGGTGCGCGTTCACGCGGAGACGTACGAGGCCGCGCGCCTCGCCCTGCGCACGCTCAAGCGCAAGGGCGCCGTGCGCACGGTCGGCAAGGACGGTGATTCCAGTTTGTGGGAATTGACCGAAGCCTAGCGCTGGTGGCGCTGATAGTAGCCGCAGAAATCGACGCTTGGCTTGCTGGCGAGGGCCAGAGCGCCAACGCGGCGGACTTGGCTGCCGTTGTCCACGCGGCGGTTGTCTTCGCGCCATGCGGCTTCCTGAGCGTAGCGGAGGAGGTACGGGCCGGCGACGTGGTGGCTGTGGCCGATCTCGCCGCGACGCATGCGGGAGAAGAAGCTTTCCGCCCAATTCGTGCAGGCGCCGTCGAGCGAATACGCTTCCTTGTGGTTGATGCGGTGCATTTCAAAACGCTCATGCAGCGCATCCCAGGATGACGCTTCATCGGCCTGCATGACCGTTCCCTTGCGCACGCGGGCTTTGATGAAGCCCATCGCCTGCGCCTCGGTGCGGAAGACGCCCGGAAGCGTTTCGCCGCCACGCTCGCGCACGATGACAACCACCTTGCGCTTGCCCGATTGGTTCTCACGAAGGCGGCGGTCGCGGCGATCCTCTTTGAGGTTCGCGGGCTTCACATAGCCGCCAAAATACGCGCCATCCGTTTCAACCACGGAGCCGGCGCCGCCGACTTCGCGGCCCTTCATTTCGGCCGCCATTGCTTCGCGGACTTTGTGAAGGAGAATCCAAACCGCCTTGTAGGACATGTTGAGATCGCGCGAGAGCGCCAGCGCGGACTTGCCCTTCACTTCGTTCATCGCAACCGCGATCGCCGCGAGATACGCACGCAGCGGGGCCTGGTGATACGAGAACAGCGTTCCGCTGGTGACGGTGAAATCCTTGCGGCATTCCTTGGCCTTGCAGCGGAAACGCAGCGTGCCATTCGGGCGGCGCGCTTCGTACGCGTCGAGCGAGCCGCAATGAGAGCAGACCGGCGCGCCGTTTGTGCTTTCCCAGCGCAGGCCGCGAAAGAACGTTTCGGCCTCCGCATCGCTCATCCGGAACACCGTCGCCAAGGACAACGTCCTTGCGCGAGAAGTGGTGAGGAAGTGAGCGCCGCCCATAGGTGTCATATACGACACCATACTGGACAAGGCAAGGGGCCGGTGTCAAAAAAGACACCGTTATTTTGAGGGCTCCCCCATGGGCTTTGCCAAGACCGAAGAAGAGATCGCTGCTCGCGTCTCTGCGTTCCTAAAAAGCGAAATCCAAAAGGCGGAAATCACCTATGGGGAGTTTGCCGAACTCATGGCCGATCACGGCCACAAGAATGAGAGCGCAGAGACGATCAAGCAAAAGCTGAAGCGAGGGACGTTCTCAGCCACGTTTCTGCTCGCGGCGGCGGCGGCGCTGGGGCTTGAAGCGGTTGATTTGGAATCCATCTGACGAGAAGGCCGATACGCGTCTGATATGGGCGCAGCTAGTACTCGCGCTTCTTCCAATCGTCCTTATGGGGGTTGGCCTCATGATAGCCTATGGTCAAGAGGCCGCAGGCTATGAGTGCGCCAATCGCGAATGCCACGCCAAGGGCGCCGACGAACGGGTCGCCTTTTTCACTCTTTTGCTGGCGGTGGTTACGGGTCTGCTGTTCGTCGCCACTTACGCGTTGTGGCGCGCGACTCTCGGCGCCGTAAGGGACGCGGCTCGCGTGAGCGACCGCCAAGCTTGTGAGTTCCAGCAGTCTCTCGCCGAAACGCGCAAAGGAACCGACGCCCTGCGCACGATGGAGCGAGCGCATGTTCACTTCGAGGTCATCCGAAACAACCTCAACATGGCGATGCACATCATTTCGCCCATCGAAGAAGGTCCGCCGGAAGTGGAATTGAGGATCGCTAACCTCGGAAGGACGCCCGCGTTTATTGTCAGTGCGCGGCGCGGCATTACCATCAACGGAGCGCCCGCAGGCGACCGCACCGCAGAGAATCTGGATGTTGCGGAGGAAATGCTGGCGGGGGGGGCGCGCAGCGAGCCTCACACGGCGCGACTTGTCATCGACAGAGGGGCGGATCGCATTGGGATCATCACCGGCGAGCGGGAGCTGCGCTTTCAGGCGACCGTTGTCTATGATGACATCTTCGGGGATCGATGGTGCGAGAGACTCGATTGTCCGTACGAGCCGGAGCCGAGCCGCCTCGTTATCCGCCGCGAAACGATCCTCTTGATGCGAGGCAACAATCAATAGCGCGCACAGCGCCGCCGCGATCACGGCTCAAATCTGGGGACTGCGGGTTCCGGCGCTTGTGGCATGCGCGCCAAGATACCGCATTTGCGAAACTGCACAAGGGCCGCCTCAGGATCATTGTAGATCGGTGCGGAGAGATCGAGCGCGCGCCCGGCATCCATGCGGATGCGGTGACGCTCGCGCGTGGCGATATCGACGGGGCGCATGCTTAGGCTCATCGAGGCCGCTCCTTTGCAAGCGCCTCTGCGTTCCTGTTGAGATAGCGCACGACCGTCACCTTGGAGCATCCCACAGCCGCCGCGATTTCGCGCTGCGACTTGCCCTCCGCATCGAGGGCGCGGATTTGCTCGACCATCTCCCATGGCAGATAATTGCCGGAATTGCTGGCGCGGCCTTTGAAGCGCGGCCGCAAACCCGGCTTCAAAGGCCGCGCCAGCTCGTTCCCGCCGACGCGATCGAGCAACGCCCGCGCTGCCTCGCGTGACGGCGTCACGCCATCAGCCAAAATTGCCACCATGGCGAGCAATTCTGGAGCCGCGGCGCAGAGGCGCGCATGCGCCTGGTTCTGGGCGGCGGTTCTGCCGCGAAGCATGATCGCGCAATCGGCGATCAGATGGCCGCGCGCGTCGCGCACGATTTCATCGCCCATGCTGGCGTCGGTTTTCCAAGGCAAATTCTTCATGGAAGGATCCCGTCATATTCAGAGATCATGTCGAGCAGGCGCATGTCGTCCGTGCCCGGCATGATCGCATCGAGAGAAATGGGGCCGTACTTCGTGGGGAACATCTTCTGCACCCGCGCCATCATTTCCTTGGCGGGGAGCTTCAGATTGTCCTTGTCGAAATCCCCCGCGAGGATGCCGACAACCAAGTCCTGGCAGACGTCCGCGCGCATCTCCTCGGGCAGCCATTTCGGTACGGCCGCATTCACGGCGCGCAAGAGATCGTGTTCCGGCTTTCCCCCATCGTGGATCACGAAAGGGTAGAGAAGCGTCTTCGGCGCGGTCGCATTGCGCAGGCGCCGCTCGGCGTCGCGCTTCTTTTCCAGAGCGCGGCGCAGCCGATCAATGGCGCGGTCGCGCTGATAATCGGCCCATTCCTCGCGGCTGAAATAGTTCTGCGCGCGCCTCGAATAATAGAGCCGCCAATTGTCCACGCCCCACGTCTTGGTGTTGGGCGTCACCTCTGGAACCGGGATGAGTGAGAACGGCGCCGGGAAAATCTCGCGGATGTATTCGGTCAGAACCGGATCGAGCTTTTGCACTTCCGGCGTCGCGCAAAGGCGCGATGCGAGCGCGCGAAGCCCGGTGCTTTGCACTCGCTTGTCCGGTCCCGCCAAATGCGAGAATGCAGGATTGAGGGCGAGCCGCGCCGTGCCGTCGGCGGTCGTCTCGCATTCCTGCAACATCATGGACTGCGCAAAATTCCAAAGCCGATGGACGCGGCCAAGCGAGACCTGCCCGCGAAACCGGATGAGCGGATGCAGATGCTTTTCAATGCCCGGTTTGATGATGGCGTTTTCGAGCTTCGCCAGCGGCGCGGTTTTCATGCGGCTTTCTCCGCCGAGCTTTCGCTTAGCCAGCGTGCAATTCGAATGGCGGCGAGCTTCAGATACTTCGCGCGGTCCCAGTCCATCCGCCCGCGTCCGATGAGCCATTCACCGCGCCCGCACACGGCATCGCAGACGGCGGTCATTTTGCGGCCATAGCGCAAGGCGTATCGACGAATCGCATTCAGTTCGAACATGCGCTCCATCCGCCATTCCATCATTTCGTGCGGCGGGAGGAACGGCTGCAGGATGTCATGCGCCTGCGAGAAGAGGCGTGCATAGGTTTCCAGCGCGACGTGCTCGCCCGGCGTTAGAAGACGGCGGTCGCGCAGGTGAGCAAGCGACGTGCGCAAGCGCAGCACGCCGCCCATCGAGTTGTCGTTCTCGATGATTTCGCCGCGCCCCTGCAAAAACTGAACGCGGTCCTCGGCGCCGTCGTCGTAGTCTGCGCCCTCAGCCTCATAGACTTCCATGGCCGCCTCGGCAGCGCGCTCGGCGATCGCGGCGCGCCAGCGCTCCTCGCCAAGAGAGACGGCCAGCCCAGTCATGTGCTCCGCCAGTTCGCCGCCGTAATGGGCAAATTCGCGCCGCAGTTCCCCCGTGCGCGGACGTTCTGCGTTGCAGTCATGGCAGGCGGCCACAGTGTTTTCAGGCGTATTTGCGCCGCCCTCTGACCATTCCTTCAGGTGCTCGAGCGTGGCCTGTAAGCCTGGGCGCTTGAGGTCATCGACCATCAGGCGCTCACAATAAAAGCAACGACCGCCCTGGCGCTCGATCGCTGCGGCGCGCAGCGCACGCTCAACGATTGTGTTTCGGCGCGGCGCCGAAGTGTTTGCGGATTGCCCGCGCCCACCGAAGAAGTGACCCGATCCGTTCCCGCTCGCGCCGGAACTGCCGCGCCGCTTGGCGTTCACACCGCCGCGCTTGTGGTGCCAGTCGGTCTTCTGTTCGCGCCAATAGGCGTCGTCGCGCTCCGGCTCGCTGGGCGCGGCCGCTTCCTCGCGCGCGTCTCGTTTGGCCTTCAGCTCCGCCCATTTGTTCATGGCTTGCGCCCCGCGCGCGTGGCCTGTCCGCGATCGGTCTCAGCCTTGCGGGCGCGTGCGGCCTTGGCCTTTTCATCGACGCCGGCCCACTTTCCCCCGACTCGCTCCGGCCGGCTCTTCTCGCGAAGCCCCTTGTCGAGCACGCGCAGGATGTCTTGGCGGATGAGGTCTTCTTCGGGCGTGAGGCGCTGACCGAGCATGCACTTGAGGCCAACATCGCGCCGCCGCACCGCCTCCTCGCCTTGATAGAAGTCGGCAGGGTTGAGCCCAGCGCGGCGGTAGAGTTCCGCATCGTCGATATCCTCGCCGGCCTCCACGGCCTGGCGCACAACTTCAAAAAGGCTCGGCGCGTCTTTCCGCTTCATAGCGAGCCACCCTCCATCTTCCCTGAAGTCCGCATCGGGGGTGGGGCGTGCATGATGAATGCATCGGGCGTCCGCCGCCCGCCGCGAGCATGTGCTTGGCGCGCTACGCCCCGCTGGGGCGTAGCTGTTTGCGTCTGTGCGCTATCGACAGGCCATAACGAGAACCGTGCGCCTCTGTGCGACGCTAACTCATTGATGCGGCGCGCGATCAGATGACTTTTAATCAGTAGGTCTCGGGTTCGAACCCCGACGGGCTCACCAGCGCAGAAAGTTAAGGGTTTTTTGCCCTTTTCGGCAGGCCGATCCGGGGCCGGCTTTATGCCCCATCGGGGCGTATGGGCCAGGATTCGCGTCATTGGGGAGACTCCTCGGCTGGGCCGTCCGGGGCGGGCAGGGCGGGCGCATCGACCCATTCTTCGCCGATGGCGCCAAAAATCGCAGCCGCGACCCCGGTCAAAAAGTCAGGGCTCATATGCGCGTAGTGGGCCTGGGTGACCTCCACGTTCTGGCGAAGCATGGTCGCGACCTCGGCGAAGCTGCGCCCGCCCTCGATCGCCAGCGTGGCTGCGGTGCGCCGGAGATCATGGATATTGACATCGGCGAGGCCCGCGCGCGCCACGAGGTTGGCGAAGCCCGTCTTCACATCACGGACCCGCTGGCCTCGATATTCGATCACGAACCCGCCCTTTGACCGGGACATCTTCTTGACCTCCATGAGATGGGCGGCGAGCGAGGCCACCATCTTCACGTCGGCGCGCCGCTTGTTGGTGACGTCGGCGCGTCCGGTCTCGCTGAAGAAGATCGTGCCGCGTTCAAAATCGACCTGGCTCCATGTGAGATCACGCACTGCGTTGCCGCGCTGGCCGGTCGCGAGCGCGAGCAGAACGAAGGTGCGGATGTGCGGCATGGTATCGGGATGGCGCGTCGCAATGAGAAGCGTGGCGGCTTCTTGCGCGGAGAGGGCGCGCTTGCGCGCGCGAACGCCGGCGCCGGCCGGCAGTTTGATGAAGGGTGCGTCCTCGATCCACTTTTCGTGCTCGGCCCATTTCAGCGCGGCGCGCAGATAGGCGAGCTCGACAGAGATCATCCGTTTTCCAACGAGGCCGTCAGCGGCGACGACCTTGCCATTGCGCGCGCCGCGGCGCTTCGGCTGCTTGGATCGATCCGACACATAGCCGCGCACCAACGTCGGCGTGATCTCATCCGGCTCAAGCACGCCGAACGTGGCTCTGATCGGGATCAGCGCGGACATGATAGCCTTGGTCGGCTTTCCTTCCTCGGCCTTCGCCTTCACGTAGGCGTCGAGAATCTTCGCGACGTTGATGTCGGTTGGCGGACGTGTGCGGTTCGCGTTCCAGCGCGCGAGAAAGACCTCGGCTAGCGCCTTGTCGCGCGTGCCAGTTGAGATGCGCTTCGATCGACCTTTTTCCGACCAGACGACTCGCCAGTTTCCTTCAGCCGGCTTTTCCAGTCGGGGTCGCCCGTCCGTTCGAACTCTTCGACGCTTGCGCATGTGACCAGCACCAATCGGGGAGAATAGCGGATCTCCGCAAGCAGGCCGCGCTCAATGAGCCGGCGCACGGAATCCTTGGACATGTGGAGCCGCTCGGCCGCTTCCGCGATCGTCAGCGGCGGCTTGTGCGGTTCCTCGGTCTTTGCGGCTTCGCTCATTTGTGGGTCGTCCTATCCGGGCGAGGAGAATCTGCGCGTTCGGCGCCCGCGTCACCCTCAAGGAGCGCCGCGTCTTCGATCAGATCGAGGAGGGCAGGGTTCGGCTCGAACCATTCGCCGCGGGTACGCCACGCTGCGAAGCGCCTATGCAGCCGGCGCTCGGTCTTGAACGTTCCAGGCTTCGTCGCGAGTAGCCGCACGGCGCTACCGCCCATGCTCTCGATGGCACGCGCGCGTTGCTCGACGTTTGTCGAGAACCCGATCTTGATGAGACCAGTGTCGGCGCTTTCGAGAAAGTACACGTAGCCAGGCAGCTTCGGCTTTGGGGGTTCCGGCTCGATCACCACGGCGCGGTCTCGCATGTTGCGCGCCATGGCGATCTCCATGCGCTGTGCGTCAATCGCATCCTCGCGAGAGCGGTTGTCTTCGGTCATGATGCGCGCAACGGATGGGATGAGCTCTGCTTCACCCAATCGAATCCGCGTTCTGTCGGCTCGCGAAATAGGCATCACGCCGCCGCCTTCGACGATGTAGTCCCGGCATTGTTCGCAGCCATCGTGTCGATCTCAGCGAGGAGGGCCCTTGCCGTCTCGCAGCCGGCGTCGGCTTTCGCCCTCACATAAGCAAGGAGATCTGGCGCAGCGGTCACCAGCGCGGCGGTCCATTCCTTCTCGCCGCGTTTGCCCCAGATGGTGGCGATTTTTCGTCCGGCGGCATCGACGATGTAGACATTGAAGTCGCCGTTGCCGCCGGGCTTGCCGGATGCTTCGGAATCCCACGGCGCGGGCGCGAGGTTTCGGCGGTCAGCGTCGGTGCTCATGTCGGCTCCGTGTTTGATGGGAGAGGATGGCGTCACGACCACACCCACGGTTCAACGGCCACCATGCCCTTGCTCGGATAGGTGACGAGGCCGAGCGAATGCAGTTGGCCGATCAGGTTTCCGAAATTGCCCGACGTGTGGCTGTAGCCGGTGGCCTCGCCGAGCGCTTCGCGTGTCATTGCTTCGCCATCGGTCGGCAGCGCATCGAGCAGGCGCGCTTGCGGGTTCGAGAGGATCTTGGCGAGGCGATCGCGCACCGGAACGGCATCGCCGCCATATGGCGCGGCGTTTCGACCGTCATCGGTCAAACACACGCGGTTCGGCTGCGGATAATCGACGAGTCCCATCGCGCGAAGCTGGCCGAGCAGGTTGCCGAAATTGCCGCTGCTCGGCGAATAGCCGGCCGCCGCGCCGATCTGATCGCGCGTCGGGTTCTCGATCTCAAGCGATTCCCAGAACGCGAGCGCTTCCAGGATGCGCGTCTGCGGTTGCGTCAGACCAGAAACCGGCGCGACGGCCTTTGGCGCAGGCGCGCGCGGCGTCGGAGGCGGCGCGAGCGCACGCACCTCCGCCGGCGCGCGCACAGGCTTCGGCGGCTTCGGCTTCGGCAGCGCGCCGATCACGCTCGACAGCGCCGCTTGCGTTTTCTCGATCGCGGCCTCGACGCCCTGCGAATAGGCGACCTCGACATCGTGATCACGGCTCGCGGCGCCCTCAGCAAACGCCTTCGCGCGGATTGCATCGGCTGCAACGGCGCTGGGAGCAGGGGCCTTTGCTGACGCCTCTGCAGCAGCGAGCTTGCGTGTCAGTTCCTTGATCTGCGCATTGAGTGCGCGGGGATCGTTGGCCTTGGCTTCGGTTTCCAGTTTCGCGAGCTTGTCGCGCAGGGCGCCGAGATCGAGCGGCTTCAGTTCGATCGTGCGCTTCACTTCACCGCGCGTCGGGGTGCGTGAGCTATCGAACGTCGTCTTCTTCGGGAACGCCGCTGTTTCCAGCACGCCGCGCCCCGGAATCCAGATCACGCCCGTGCCGCGCTCCAGCGCCGGCATTTCGCCGAGGATCTTCTTGCCCTGCGCGCGATCGGCCTGGCCTTCGATCCAATCGCCGAGGGCGGCGCGATCCTGGCTCGCGGTGAGCTTCATCGCGATGAGGCCGTCGGCCTGGCTCAGCACGTTCTTGGACAGCACGGCGGGGCGTTGCGTGATCAGCCAGGGAATGAAGCCCTTGATGCGGCCGCGCCGCAC
>Ga0315910_10005293_pt1 | contig 10597 bp, 8 predicted proteins | sample EdamamesoilMG_FD_204470 | JGI IMG/M metagenome (GOLD analysis project Ga0315910, IMG submission 204470) | Garden soil microbial communities collected in Santa Monica, California, United States - Edamame soil | ecosystem: Environmental > Terrestrial > Soil > Garden | place: USA: California...
CTCGAGGTCATGCTTCGCACGACCGCGACAGACGGCTCGTACTCGTACCGGAACAAGACGCAGTGGCGCGACTACGTCGAGTACGCGCTCCTCGAGGCCGGCGACTTGCGACGCGACGTGGAAGACGCGGCGCTCGCGACCTGGCGGTGCCTGGGCTGCCGCGACGCGGGCCGGGTCGACGTGCGGCTCGACGGCGCCGGACGGCCGCAGCTGATCGAGGTGAACCCGCTCGCGGGCCTCACCCCGGGCTACTCGGATTTGCCGATGATGGCCGAGAAGACCGGCATGGACTTCACGGCGTTGATCGGCGAGATCCTCCGCTCGACGCTGGCGCGTATCGATGCGCGCTAGGATCGCGCTGATCCACGACGCCGATGCCGCCGAGGGGCGCATCGACTCCAGCGATACGCTGCTCGAGGCCCAGTCGATTGCGGGCGCGCTCGCCGAGCTCGGCTACGACACGCAGACGGTGCCGGTCGGGCTCGACCTCGCGGCCGTCGAGCGCGCGATGCTCGACGCCAAGCCGCACGCGGTCGTGAATCTCGTGGAATCGTTGGCCGGTCGCGGGCAGTTGCTCGCCGCCGTCCCCGCTGTGCTCGAATCGCTGCGTGTGCCGTTCACGGGTTGCTCGGCGAACGCACTAGGCGTGACGACGGACAAACGTCTGGCCAAGGGGCTGCTGCTCAGGGCCGGGCTGCCCGCCCCCGACTTGTTCGACGCGGCGGCCGGCGACGACGTCGCCTGGATCGTGAAAGCCGTGCACGAGCACGCGTCGCTCGGCATCGACGACCAATCGATCGTGCGCGGCGCGAACGCCGTCGCGAGCTTGCTCGAGGCGCGCAGCAGCGAGTTCGGCGGCCGCTGGTTCGCCGAGCGCTTCGTGCCGGGGCGCGAGCTGAACGTCGCGATGATCGCGGCGCCGGACGGTCCGCGCGCGCTGCCGGTCGCCGAGATTCGCTTCGACGACTTTCCACCCGACAAGCCCGCGATCGTGGGTTACGCCGCAAAATGGCACGTCGACAGCTTCGAGTACCGTCACACGGTCCGCAGCTTCGCCGTCGAACGGCCGCTCGCAATGCGCGTGACCGAGCTCGCGCGCGCGTGCTGGGACCTGTTCGCGCTCGACGGCTACGCGCGCGTCGACTTCCGCGTCGACGCGGCCGGGCGACCGTGGGTGCTCGAGGTCAATGCGAACCCGTGTCTGTCGCCGGACGCCGGATTCGCGGCCGCGCTGGCCGAGGCACAGATACCTTACGTCGACGCGATCGCATGGCTGATCGCGGACGCGAGGAAACGCGCATGACGGCCGCACGGCGGGCGAGTGGGGCGCGCGTGACGTATCGGAGCCGGCCCCGGCGCGGCGATATCGCGGCGTTGCGTCGCCTCGTCGCGTCCACGGGCGTGTTCTACCCCGAGGAGCGCAAGATCGCGCTCGAGCTGCTGACCGAGCGGCTCCGTATCGGGTCGAGGAGCGGCTACTCGTTCGTATTCGCGGAGCGCGGTGGTCGCCTGCTCGGCTATTGCGCCTGGGGCAAGGTGCCGTTGACCCGCGGCAGCTATGACCTCTATTGGATCGCAGTAGCTCCCATGGCTCAGGGGCAGGGCCTCGGCCGGGAGCTCACGAAACGAGTCGAGCAGGGCGTCGGGCGCCGCGGTGGCGGTGGCCTATATATCGAGACGTCGTCGCGCCGCGTCTACGACCGGACCCGGCGGTTCTATCGCGAGGCTGGGTATCGCGAGGTCGCCCGGCTCCGGGGCTTTTATGCCGTCGGAGACGATAAGGTCATGTTCCGTAAGGTGATTCCACCGCAACGCTAGTGGCGGCCGGCATGCCCCGGACCACCGCTCGGTGGGCCTCCGGAGCACGTGCCGACGTTGCTAAAGAAATCTTATAACCACCTAATTCTTATAGTCATTTCGCGGCTTGACTGTCCTACGCAACAGCCTATAGTTGCGCAGCCCGGCCCGCCGCAAGCGGACGAAAAGATCCGTCAACGGTCAAAGGCATGCATGGAGGGTTGCGATGCGTAAACCCAAGGAACAGGTCGAAGAAGAAGGCAGCGAGGCCCACTTTTTCGACGATCTCGAATCGAGCGAAGACGGCGACGATTCAGCTTCCAACGTCCGTGAGCTCCGTAAGCCGAAGAAGCCGGCGCGCCAGCGCGTCGAGCTGCGCAACGAGCAGCAATCGCTTCGCAAGCAGCTGTCCGACTGGGACGACTACGGACAAGACGACTTCGACACGAAGCTGTAGCCATTAGCGTCAAGCGAAAGCGCAAGGGGCCCGCGACTCGTCCTGCGGAGCCCGGGCTCGGCTTTACCGTCGAGGCTCAACCCGACGACGTGACGTGCGGCCCCGCGTGCCTGCACGGAATCTATCGCCACTACAAAGACGACGTTCCGCTCGCGAGCGTGGTCGCCGACATCCACACGCTCGACGAAGGCGGCACGCTCGACGTGTTTCTCGCGAACCACGCACTACGGCGCGGGTATTCGGTCACGATCTACACCTATAACGTCGATCTATTCGACCCGACGTGGTTCGAGTTGCCGAACGACGAGATTCGCGCGCGGCTCGCGGCGCAGGCCAAGGTCAAGCCGTGGGCGAGGATGCAGTCCGCCACCCCTGGCTACGAGGAGTTCCTGCGCTTGGGCGGCGAGCTCAAGCTGCGCGACCTCGAGCCGTCGCTGCTGCGAAAAATTCTGAAGCGCGGCCCCGTGATCACGGGCCTTTCCGCGACGTACCTGTATCGCGCGATGCGCGACATTCCGGAGACGAACGTCGACGACGATATCCGGGGCGAGCCGGTCGGGCACTTCGTCGTGTTGACGGGCTATCGGCGCGATACGCGCGAGATCCTGATCGCGGACCCGCTCGAGAACCCGCTCGTGGACTCGCGCTACTATGCCGTGCGAGTGCAGCGCCTGATCGGGGCGGTCCTTCTCGGCATCATGACCTACGACGCGAACCTGCTCGTGATCGAGCCGAAAGGTGCCGCCCAGTGACGGCGCTGATCGTGGTCGATCATCCCGAGGAATGGCCGCTCCAGTTCGCGGCTGCCGAGGTCATCAGCGCAGTCGCGTACCTGCGCGACGAGAACCTGGCCGCGCGCCGCAACCTTCGCGTCTACAACCTCTGCGATTCTTACGAGTATCAGACCGCCGGTTACTACGTGTCGCTGCTGGCGGTCGCGCGCGGTCACCGCGCGATGCCGGGCGTCCAGACGATTCAGGACGTGAAGTCGCGCTCATTGCTGCGAGCGGATGACGAGCTCGAAGAAATCGTCGAGCGGTCGCTGCACACGATCAAATCGAAGCGCTTCGAGCTCAGCATCTACTTCGGTTGCAACGTGGCGGATCGTCACGCAGCGCTGAGCCGCGCCTTGTTCAATCTGTTCCCTGTGCCCCTGATGCGCGCGACGTTCGCAAAGTCTTCGACGACGGGGCGATGGCGCCTGCGCAGCATTACGCCGATCCCGGTCGGCGACATTCCGCCTAGCCACGGCCCCTTCCTGCGTCAGGTCATCGAGAACCACTTCGCGCGCCGCGGGCCTGCGGGTCGCGCGGGACGCAGCGCGCAGTACGAGCACGACCTCGCGATTCTGATCAACGAGGACGAACGCTCCCCGCCGTCGAATCGCGAGGCGTTGAAACGCTTCGAGCGCGCCGCGCGGCACAACGGCTTCGACGTCGAGTTCCTGAATCGCGACGACTACGGCCGCATCGCCGAGTTCGATGCGTTGTTCATCCGCGAGACGACGGCCGTGAACCATCACACCTATCGCTTCGCGAGCCGCGCGCGGGCCGAGGGGCTCGTCGTGATCGACGATCCCGAGTCCATCATTCGCTGCGGCAACAAGGTGTACCTCGTCGAGCTGGCGCGACGGCTCGAGCTTGCGATTCCGCCGACGATGGTCGTCGGCACCAGCACCGACGTCGATGACATCGTGCGCGAGCTCGGTCTACCGTGCGTGCTCAAGCAGCCCGACAGCGCCTTCTCGGAAGGCGTGTTCCGCGCCGATACGCGCGATGAGCTGGCCGCGGGCTTGCAGCGGTTGTTTTCGCGCAGCGACCTCGTCGTCGTGCAGTCGTTCATGCCGACGGAGTTCGATTGGCGCGTCGGCGTTTGCGATGGCCAGCCGTTGTTCGTGTGCCGTTATTTCATGGCCGAGGGCCATTGGCAGATCTACCATCACCGCGAGAAGGGCAACGGCGAGAAGCGCACGAAGGAAGGCGAGAGCGAGACGATCCCCGTGGAGCAGGCGCCGCGCGAAGTGCTCAAGCTCGCGCTGAAAACCGCCAACGCGATCGGCGACGGTTTCTACGGCGTCGACATCAAGACGGTCGACGGACGCCAGGTGCTCATGGAGATCAACGACAACCCGAACGTGGACCGCGGCGTCGAGGATGCGATTCTCGGCGACGCGCTATACGATCGGATCATGAAAGTCCTGCGAGCGCGGGTCGACGCCGGCAAGCAATTCAAGCCCGCCACGGAAGGGCACGGGGATGAGTCCGCCTAAGCGAGTCGAGAAGGAACGAGTCGAGAAGCGGCGAGTTGTGAAACGACGTCGACCGCGTGCGACGGCACCTGCGCGCCTGATCACGGCCAAGGGCGGCGGCGGACTGATCGTAGAGGCCGCCTACGCGCTGGCCCACGAGCCGCTCACGATCGAGGAGATTCCCTGGGACGATGTCGGCCCGCACAGCCGGCGCCTCGCGGGCTTGAACCCGCTCGGGCAGGTACCGACGCTCGTGCTGCCGGGCGGCGCGGTCATGACCGAGAGCGCCGCGATCCTGCTGCGCCTCGCCGAGCAACAGCCGCGCGCCAAGCTCGCGCCGCCGCCGGGCCATCGGCAGCGCGCGGAGTTCCTGCGCTGGCTCGCGTTCCTCGTCGCGGCCGTCTATCCGACTTACACCTACGGTGATTCGCCGGCGCGGTGGGTTGGCGAGGAGGCAGGGCCGAAGCTGCGCGCAAGCACCGACGCGCAACGCGAACGGCTGCTGCAGTTCCTCGATCGCGAGGTCGTCGCTGGGCCGTGGTTCTTAGGCAAGCGCTTCAGTGCGCTCGATCTGTATCTGCCCGTGCTCCGGCTGTGGCGCCCCGGTGCGGAGTGGTGGCGCGCGAACGTGCCGAAGCTGAATGCCATCGCGAGCCGGTGCGAGAAGCTGCCTCCCGTCGCGAAGGCTTTCGAGCGCAATAGACCCTGAACGCCCAAACGGCGTAGCTTTAAGCGTCGGCCGTGGGGCGGTTTCCCGGAAATGGGACTTGCGTTGCGTGACCTTGCGACAGCTGACGGCCGCCGAATAACAAAATTATAGCCAGAACAATCAGTTAAGTTCTGGCACGGTTGTTGCTCTGGAGGGGCCCATGGACATCCCACGCCCAGAAATCAAACGTCAGAAGCGCAAGCGTCAGATCATGCTCGGCGGCGCCGCCTTAGCGGCCTTGGCCGTGGTGACCGTCGTGCTCGCGCGCCTCGAACCCGCTGCCCCAAGCGTTGCCCGCGCATCTGTTTGGGTCGACACCGTGCGCGAAGGCGAGATGGTCGTGCAGGTCCGCGGTCCCGGCACGCTCGTGCCGCGCGAGATCCGCTGGCTCGCCGCGCTGAGCGCCGGCCGCGTCGAGCGCCTGGTCGTGCTGCCTGGCACCGCGGTGGAGGCGGACGCGATCCTCGTCGAGCTCTCGAATCCCGATCTCATGCGCCAGGCCGAGGAGGCGCGCTACGGGCTCGAGGCGGCGAAGGCCGATCTTACCGAGCTCGAGCTGAAGCTGCGCAGCCAGCAGCTCGATCAACGCGCGGCCGTCGCGTCGGCGCGGGCTCAATATGAAGGTGCGCGCCTGCAGGCCGAAGCGGAACGTGCAGCCGGCGTCGTCGCAGAGCTCACGATTCGCCGCTCGGAACTGTTGGCCGAGCAGCTCAAAGCGTCGTACGACATCGAGATCGAGCGTTTGAATCAGTTCGGTGCCTCGGTCGATGCGCAGCTCGCGGCGCGGCGCGCGCGGCTGGCGCAGGACCAGAACGCGCTCGATCGCGTGCTCGACCAGGTCGAGGCGCTGCACGTGCGTGCCGGCGTCGCCGGCGTCGTGCAGCAGGTCGAGGTCGAGGTTGGCGAGCAGGTTCAGCCCGGCGCCAACATCGCGCGCGTCGCACGTCCCGACGAGCTCATGGCCGAGCTCCGGGTCGCCGAGACTCAAGCGCGCGACGTGCAGGTCGGTCAGATCGTCGAGATCGATACGCGCAACGGCGTGGTGCCCGGCCGCGTGATTCGCATCGACCCGGCGGTCCAAGAAGGCACGGTGCAGGTCGACGTCGAGTTGTCGGGCGCGCTGCCGCGCGGCGCGCGGCCCGACCAATCCGTCGACGGCACGATCGAGATCGAGCGCCTCGCGAAGGCCGTCTTCACGGGCCGCCCGACGTACGGCCAGCGCAACACCACGATCAAGCTGTTCAAGCTCGTCGAAGGCGGCGACTACGCGGTGCAGGTACCGGTCGAGCTCGGCCTGATGTCCGTGAACTCCGCAGAGATTCGGCAAGGCTTGGTGCCCGGCGACGAAGTCATTCTTTCCGATACGTCGGCCTGGGACGAGAACGATCGCATCCGGTTGAACTGACCATGCTCGCGAACCTGCTGCAAGACGTCCGGTACTCGCTGCACGGGTTCGCTCTACGGCCGATGTTCGCGATCGTCGTCGTGCTGACGCTTAGCGTGGGCATCGGCGTCAACGTCGCCGTGTTCTCGCTGTTCGACCAGATCATGCTGCGCGAGCTGCCCGTGAGCCGGCCCGAAGAGCTCGTGAGAGTCGTCAGCCAAGGGGATCGGGTCGGCAATCAGCTCGGCAATCAGCAGGGCACTGACGACGAGAGCTTCAGCTATCCGCTGTTTCGCGACCTCGAGGCTGCGGCCAAGCCCGACCTCGATCTCGCCGCCAGCTGGATCGCGCAGGTCTCGCTCGGGTACGGCGACCGAACGATTCGCAGCTCGGCGGTGCTCGTTTCGGGCAGCTATTTCTCTACCCTCGGGGTGGGGCCCATTCTCGGCCGCGCGCTCGGGGAACAGGACGTGACGGATTCGAAGCCGAGCAGCGTGATGCTGTCGTTCGACTACTGGACGACGGCGTTCGGCGCGGATCCAACCGTCATCGGTCAGACGCTCGTCGTGAGCGGCCGGCCGCTCGAGATCGTCGGCGTGACGCCGCGCGGTTTCGAAGGGGCGACGCCGGGCGCGGACCCACGCGTGTTCGCGCCCATCACTCTCGAGTGGTTTCGCGATGCACGGCTGCCGACTTCGATTCTCGAGGATCGGTTCTTCGCCTACGTCTACATGATCGGCCGCCTGCGCCCAGGGGTGTCGCTCGAGGCGGTCGAAGCAAGGCTCAATACGGTCTTTCGCTCGATTGTGAACGACGTCGAGGCGCCCGCTGCGGCCGCGCGACCCGGGGCACGCGACCTTACGGAGTTCCGCGCACGCACTCTCTCGCTCGAGCCGGGCGCACGCGGACAGACGCGGGCGCCGTCACTCGCGCGCACTCCGCTCATGGTGTTCTTCGCTGCGACCGTCACGATCTTGCTCATCGCCTGCGTGAATCTCGCGAACCTGATGTTTGCTCGCGGCGCCTCACGTATCGGCGAGATCGCGGTAAGAGCGTCGCTCGGCGCCGGGCGCCGGCGCCTGTATGCAATGCTGTCTACGGAGGCGCTGTTGCTCGCGGGCCTTGCCGCGCTGGTGAGCTTGCCTATCACGCTCGGTGTGTTGGCCGGCATCGATGCCCTGGAGCCGCCCGGCCTGCGGGTCATGGATTCCGATCTCGATGGTCGCATGGCGGCAGTCGCTCTAGTGATCGCGACCTTGTCTGCGGTCGTGTTCGCAATCGCACCCATGGCCAAGCTCGTGGGTAACGATCCGCTGCGCGCATTGCACGCCGGTGGCGCACGCGCGTTCGGCGGCAAGAGTCTCGGCCGATTTCGCTTCACGCTCGCGACGACGCAGATCGCGTTGTCGATGTTGCTGCTCGTGCTCGCTGCACTGTTCACGCAGAGCCTCGCGAACGCCGCGCGCGTCGATCTCGGGCTCCGCACGGATTCGATCGTGGCGTTCCACGTTTCACCGAGTGTGAGCGGATATCCCGTCGAGAGGGGCGCACAGATCTTGGAAGACATCGAGAGCGAAATGTCGGCGCAACCGGGTGTCCTCGGTGTCTCGACGTCAGCCGTCATGCTGCTCGGTGATCAGCGATGGCGCACGACGTTGGCCGTGGAAGGATCCGAGGTCGCGCGGCAAAACATTCACGCCAACGACGTCGGGCCGGGTTTCTTCGCAATGTTCGATATCCCGCTGCTGCTCGGCCGCGATTTCACTGCGGCCGATACGCTCGATGCCCCAAAGGTCGCGATCGTCAACGAGAGCTTCGCGAATCATTTCGGGCTCGGCGATAACCCGCTCGGCAGGCGGATCAGCTTCGACGAGAACGAACCGGCCGACACCGAGATCGTCGGCCTCGTCCGTGACGCGGCCTACGATGGCGTGAAAGAGCCGTTCGTGCCCCAAGTCATGAGGCCGCGACGCCAGGACGAGAACTTCGGGATCGGCGCCATGTTCTACGTGCACACCGCGCAATCTCCGGAAGCATTGCTCACCGCGATCCCGCGCATTGTCGCAGGTGTGGATTCGACTCTGCCGACCATGGAGCTGCGCACCTTCGATTCGCAGGTCCGTCGCAGCTTGCAGACCGATTGGTTACTCGTGTCGCTCGCTGGCGTACTCGCGGGCTTGGCGACGGTGTTGGCTGCGATCGGGCTCTATGGCGTCCTCTCATACATGGTCGCGCAGCGCACGCGCGAGATCGGCCTGCGGCTCGCGCTCGGTGCCGAGCCTGCCGCGGTGCGTGCGATGGTCATGCGGCAGGTCGGCTGGATGGCCGGTATCGGCATGCCGGCCGGGATCGTGGCTGCGCTCCTGATAGGGAACCTGGCAGCGGCGTTCCTGTTCGACTTGGCGCCAACGGACCCGCGTGCGATTGGCGCGGCGGTGCTGCTGCTCGGGGCGGCCGTGCTCGGCGCCAGCTATTGGCCGGCGCGCAAGGCGTCACGGGTCGATCCCGTCGTCGCGCTGCGTGCCGAGTAACCGAATGGCCCCGAGGCGCATCTACTGAAGAATGGGTAAGGGAGAACTGTGGGTAATCTGCTGAACGACATCCGGTTCTGTCTGCGCAGTTTCGCGCGGCAGCCGTTGTTGCCCCTCATCGTCGTGGCGACGCTGGCGCTCGGGATCAGCGTCAACGCGGCCATCTTCTCGGTGTACGACCAGATCCTGCTGCGCGAGCTGCCCGTTGCGGAGCCGGACCGGCTCGTGAACTTGGGCTCGCCGGGGTTCAAGCAGGGCAACACGTCCTGCAACGACGGCGGCACCTGCGAGGAGATCTTCAGCTATCCGATGTTCCGCGATCTCGAGCGTGTCGATGGGCCGTTCGAGGGAATTGCCGCGCACCGCTACACAGACGCGAGCCTCGCCTTCGAGGGCCAGACCGCCACCGGCAGCGCGCTGCTCGTGTCAGGGCAATACTTCCCGCTGCTTGGCCTTCAACCCGCCGCGGGTCGCTTGCTCGATGCCAACGACGACCGCGTCGTCGGCGAGGCGAGCGCAGTTGTCTTGAGCTACGCGTATTGGGACTCGGCTCTTGGTGCCGATCCCAACGTCGTCGGCCGCACGCTGGTCGTCAACGGTAAGCCGTTGACGATCGTCGGCATCGCGCCGCGCGGCTTCCACGCCACCACCATCGGTGAGCGCCCCCTCGTTTACGTGCCGATCACGTTCCGTTGGCTCCCGCACGCGTTGGCGTTCCCGCAGCATGCGGACCGCAAGAGCTACTGGGTCTACCTGTTCGCGCGCTTGAAGCCGGGCGTCTCGCTCGTTCAAGCGGCGGCCGCGATCAACGGGCCGTACAGCACGATCGTCAACGACGTCGACGCGCCGCTCCTGAGCGGCGTCAGCGAGCAACAGGCCGCCGCGTATCGCGGCAAGACCATCGTGCTAACACCGGGCGACCGCGGACAAAGTCGGATCGACGACAACTCCAGCATACCCCTCACGATCTTGGCGGTTGCGACGAGCCTCGTGTTACTGATCGCGTGCGTCAACGTCGCGAACCTGTTGCTCGCGCGCGGCTCTACGCGCGTCGGCGAGATCTCTGTGCGCGCTTCGCTCGGCGCCTCGCGGTTCCGGTTGTTGTCCATGTTGCTCGTGGAAACATTGCTGCTGGCGGCCGCGGCTGCTCTCGCGAGCACGCCGCTCACGATCGGCGCCTTGCGCGGCATCGAGGGGATGCTGCCGCCGTCCAACCGGGTTTTCGATCTCACGCTCGACGGGACAGTCGTCGCGGCCACGATGGGCTTGGCCATCTTGTCGACGCTCGTGTTCGGCTTGATACCGGCTCTGAAGGTCGTCCGAATCGACGTGAACCCCGCGCATCAGACCCAAAGCACGCGGCAGACCGGCGGCAAGGCCGCGGCTCGCTTTCGCACGACGCTCACGACGGCGCAGATCGCGTTGTCGATGGCGTTGCTCGTGCTCGCAGGGTGGTTCGCCCAGAGCCTCG
>Ga0315910_10005294_pt1 | contig 10597 bp, 8 predicted proteins | sample EdamamesoilMG_FD_204470 | JGI IMG/M metagenome (GOLD analysis project Ga0315910, IMG submission 204470) | Garden soil microbial communities collected in Santa Monica, California, United States - Edamame soil | ecosystem: Environmental > Terrestrial > Soil > Garden | place: USA: California...
CGTGACCGACATGGGCCGACTCCGATCGCCTGCGCGGCGGCGCAGGCGAGTCACGTCCGGCAGGCGCGGAGTCGTATAGACCACGAGTGAGCCCCTCTCATCCCGTCAAAGCCGCCCGCCCCGACGCCTCTCCCCCGTTCGACTACAGCGACGCCATCGCCAACCGCGGCGAGCGCGAGGCCGCCGAGCTGCTCACCCGCGAGAGCGATCCGATGATCGCGAGCCTGTTGGCCGAGCAGAACCCCGGCACCGCCGACGCCATCCTCTGGTCCTTCTCCGAGCCGCGCCGGATGAGCGTGCTCGACGCCGCACCGCCCGAGTATCGCGTGCAATGGCAGAAGAACCACGCCTATCCCGAGGGCAGCGTGGGGCGCTTGATGGACCCGCCGATCGCCGTCATCCATCCCGAGCAGAGCGTTCGCGAGATCGTCGAGTGGTTGCGCCCGATCGTCAAGAAGGCGCTGGTCACGTACGGCTGGGTCGTGGACGAGCAGGGCCTGCTGGTCGGAGTGCTGGTGTTCCGAGAGCTCCTGTTCGCGTCACCCGAGCAGCAGATCGGGGAGCTGATGGTCAAGTCGCCGTTCTCGCTCCGGCCGGAGCTCTCCCTGACCGACGCCATGCGTGAGGCGCTCCGGCGCCATTTCCCCGTGTACCCCGTCTGCGACGGCGCGGGGAAGCTGGTGGGGCTCGTCCGCGGGCAGACGCTGTTCGAGCACCAGGCGTTCGAGCTCAGCGCGCAGCCCGGCACCATGGTCGGCGTCGAACGCGAAGAGCGGCTCGCGACGCCGTGGCAGCGCTGCTTCAAGTTCCGTCACCCCTGGCTGCAGCTCAACCTGCTCACAGCCTTCATCGCCGCTGCGGTGGTCGGAGTCTTCCAGTCCACGCTCGATCAGATGGTCGTGCTCTCGGTGTTCCTGCCCGTGCTCGCCGGGCAATCGGGCAACACGGGGTGCCAGGCGCTGGCCGTCGCGCTGCGCGGCATCACGCTCGGCGAGCTGCAACCGGGGCGCGCGCACGCGGTCGTGGCCAAGGAGGCGCTGCTCGGCCTGGTCAACGGCCTGCTCGTGGGCTGCACGGCTGGCCTCGGTATGTTCATCCTGGCCCGCGCGCAGGGCAATCCGGTCGCGCCCCAGCTCGGCGTGGTGGTGCTGGTAGCCATGGCGTTGAGTTGCACCGTAAGCGGCATCTCGGGCGCCGTGGTGCCCCTCTTGTTGCGCCGGGTCGGGGCCGACCCCGCGACGGCGTCGAGCATCTTTCTGACCACCGCGACGGACGTGGTCAGCATGGGGGCGTTCCTGGGGCTCGCCACCTGGCTCGCGCTCTGAGCGGGTTTTTGATATTCCCCCGGCCATGCAGCACTGCGCCACTTCCTCTCTCGTCTCATCCTCGAGCCTGGCGGCGCGGCGCGCCTCCCGGCTGCTTCGCGCGGCGCTGCTCGGCCCGGTCCTGCTCGGCGCTGTTCCGCTCGGGGCCTGCGGCGACGACGGCGACGGCCCCACGGATGGCGGCGCGGGTGCTGCGGGCAGCTCCGCGGGTGGCTCCGGCGGTGTGGCGGCGTCCGCGGGCACCGGGGGCACGGGCGGCACCACGGGGGGCGCGGCCGGCGCAGCGCCGGCCCCGGCTGGAGACGGCGGGGTGGGCGAGTGCAACGCGAGCCTCGTCGAGAGCCCGCCCACGTCGGCGCTCCACGCCACGCAATGCACGGTCATCGACTACAGCACCAACCCGCCGAGCGGCGGCAACCATTACGGCATCTGGGCGGCATACCAGAGCTACGACTTCCCGCTGCCCGCGGGGTATCTCGTGCACTCGCTGGAGCATGGCGCGGTGGTGTTCTGGTACAACTGCCCCGAGGGCTGCGCCGACGAGGTCGCAGAGGTGGAAGCCTTCATCGACACGCTGCCCGAGGATCCGCGCTGTGCAAACAGCGGCGTGCCGCGACGTACGGTGCTGGTGCCCTCGCCCACGCTCGGCTCGCGCTGGGCCGCCAGCGCCTGGGGTTTCGCGCTGACCGCCGACTGCTTCGACAGCGAGGCGTTCCGCGCGTTTTATGACGAGCACTACGGGCTCGGCCCCGAAGACCTGTGCAACCCCCCGGCCCAGGCCATCACGGCAGACCCCTGCCTCTGAGCGGCCCGCGCTGCGCTCGGCGAGCCTCCAGCCGCCGAGCGCTTTGCCAGTCGTCGCCTCAGGCTTTCTCCGGGCGCGAGCCGCCGTCGGCCTCCCCGTCGCGATACGCAGAGTGGAGCCTGACGGGTTTGTTCTGAATCTTGCGCACGCGCATGTTGATCATCTCGACCAGGATCGAGAACGCCATCGCGAAATAGATGTAACCCTTCGAGATGTGCTGGCCGAGGCCGTCGGCGATCAACACCACGCCGATGAGCAGCAGGAACGAGAGCGCCAGGATCTTCATCGTGGGGTGGCGCTCGACGAAATTGCCGATCGGCCCGGCGAAGATCAGCATGACCAGCACCGCGATGACCATCGCCAGCATCATGATCACGATGCTCGGCGCCATGCCGACCGCGGTGATGACGGAGTCCAGCGAGAACACGATGTCGAGCAGCAGGATCTGGATCAAGGTGGCGACGAACGACGCGCCGGAGCCGGTGCCGCTGCTCTCCTCGTGCTCGACCTCGAGCTTGTCGTGGATCTCGTAAGTGGCCTTGCCCACGAGAAATAGCCCGCCCACCAGCAGGATCAGGTCGCGGCCCGAGAAGCCGCGCCCCACCAGGCTGAACAGGGGCTCGGTCAGCCGCATCATCCACGATATCGTGAACAGCAACCCGAGCCGCATCACCAGCGCCAGCGACAGGCCGAGCGAACGCGCCCGGGCTTGCTCGCTCACCGGGAGCTTGCCCGCCAGGATCGAGATGAAGATGACGTTGTCTATCCCGAGGACGATTTCCATCGCCGACAGGGAGAGCAGGCTGATCCAACCCTCGGCGGTCCCGAACACGCTAAAATCGAACATGGGCCGACTCTAACTCTCGGGGCGCGCTTCCGCGTCGGGCACGAGCCAGAGCAGGGCGCCTCCAGCGGCGAACAACACCACCAGTGACAGGATGGCGACGCGCGAGCTGCCCGTCAGGAGCGCGACCCCGCCGGTGAGCAGCGGTCCGACGACGGCGCCGAACTTGCCAATCAGGTTGAAGAATCCAAAGAATTCTCCCGACTTGTCGGGTGGCACCAGGCGCCCGTAGAACGAGCGGCTCAGGCTCTGCACACCGCCCTGGACCAGGCCGATGACGACCGCCATGGCATAGAATTCAGCGACGCTGTCGAGCCAGTAGGCCCAGATCGTGGTCAGCAAGTACACCCCGATCGCCAGGAGCAGAGCGGGGCGCGTGCCCACGCGCTTTCCCAGCCAACCGAAGCCGAGCGCCGCAGGGAAGGCGACAAACTGCGTGATGAGCAGGGCCGTGATCAGACTCTTTGCTTCCAGGCCGATGGACATGCCGTAGTCGACCGCCATCTTGATCACGGTGTTGACGCCGTCGATGTACAGCCAGAACGCCGCCAGAAAGATCATCAGGGTGCGGTAGCGACGGATGTGCCCGAGCGTGCTGCGCAGCTCGCGGAGCCCAGCGCTCAGGGCGCCGAACGTCGAGAGCTGCGTGGCCGAGCGGCGCTCCCGGACGAACGCGAGCAACGGTAACGTGAAGATGGCCCACCAGAGCGCGACGCTGAGGAAGGATACGCGCACCGCCGCCGCCGCGTCCGCCAGCCCGAAGGTCGCCGGGCTGAGCGTCATCCAGACGTTGACGGCGAACAGCAGGCCGCCGCCCAGGTAACCGAGGGAGTAGCCGTAGGACGAGACCACGTCGAACTCGGCGGGCTCCGCCACGTCGAGCAATAGCGAGTCGGCGAAGGTGACGCCGCCCCAGAAACCCACGGAGGCGAGCGCGTAGAACAGAACGGCGAGGCGCCAGTCGCCCTTGTCCACCCAGTACAGGGCCGCCGTCATGCTGATGCCGAGGAAGGTGAAGACCGCCAGCGTCTTGATGCGGGCACCGCCTCGGTCGGCGGCCGCGCCGATCAACGGAGCCAGCAGGGCCACGGCGAAGCTGCCGATGCCGTTGCCGATGCCGAGCCGGAACGTGCTCACGGTGGGGTCGGTGCCCGCGCTCCAGAACTGCTTGAAGAAGACCGGGAAGAAGCCCGCCATCACGGTCGTGGCGAAGGCGGAGTTGGCCCAGTCGTACAGGGCCCAGGCGACGACGGGGCGGCGGAACAGGGGGGATGGCATGGGTGAAACTTCGCGGCTCGGTGAGACTTTGGCGGCTCGGCAGGGCGCGGGCTGGCTACGGGCTCATCGGCTTCGGCTTGGTGCGAGCCTCCAGCTCCTCGACGCGCGCCGCGAGCTTTCGCACGCGCTCGTGGAGTTGCTCGAGCTCTTCGGAGCGGGTCTTGTCGCCGCCGCTGCCGGTCAGATCGCGCAGGATGCGCCGCACCCGGGCGCCGTCCTGCGACGACAGCTGTCGAGCCAGCCCCTCCAGCGCGGGCGCCGCCTTGCGCGCCCGGGCGCGGCCGAGGGCCGCTGCGGCGGCCAGCTGCACTTTCGGCAGCGGGTCACGCAGCGCGTCCGTCAACGCCTCGATGGCGCGCTCGCGGGGCCGGTGCCCGAGCGACGAAGCGAGCGCACCGAGCCCCTCGGCCGCGGCGTGCCGGACGCGATCGGGGACGTGGCCGGGCGCGAGCGCCTCGAGCAGAGGGTCGAGCGCGTCGCCGCGCCGGCTAGCGCCTAGCGCGCGTAGTGCCCCCGCCTGCACGAACCCGCCGTGCCCGGACACCCGCGCCGCGGCGATCAAGCGATCGAGCGGGGCCGCCTCGCGTTGTGCGCCGAGCCCTTCGAGCGCCGCCTCGGCGGCCCGGTAGGGCAGGCCCGCGTCCAGGCGGCGGCCGAGCACCGCCACGATGCGCGGATCTCGATACTTGCCGAGCGCGCGCAGCAGCGGGGCCAGGCTCTTGGGATCGGCGTGGGACTCGGCGAGCGCGAGCAGCGCCTCCAGGGCCGCTTCGGAGGCGGCTCGACCCAGGGCTCGAGCCCATTTGACGCGCACTCCCCAGCTGCGCTCCGTCTCGAACGCACCGCGGATCGCCTCGGCGCCCGTGCGTCCCGCGTGCCGGAGCAGCAACGAGCCCGCCTGGATGCGACCGCGCGCGTCGCTCGCGACGAGCTGGCGCAGCAGCACCACGCTCCCCGGATCCATGTCCAGCCGGTGCAGCACGCTGCCTTCGGGATCGACACGAACGATCTCGGGCGCGGCCTCGAGCGCCACGACGGCGACGGTGTGCCGCCCGGTGACGGCGACACGGCTCGCGCGGGGCGCGTCGGCGCTGCCCACGAGCAGCGGCAGGTCGAAACAGAACGCGCCCTCGCCGGTCTTGTCGTGTGCCTGCTTCTGGATGATCTCGAACACACCCTCACGAGCCGCCCCGTCGTAACGAAAGCGCACCTCGAGATCGGGATAGCCAGGCGTCTCGAACCACTGCTCGAAGAACTGCTCCAGGCTGACGCCGGAGCGAGCCTCGAGCGCACGCCGGAAATCGCTCGTCTCGACCAGGCGCCCCGCGTGGCTCGTCAAGTAGTCGCGCACGCCGCCCCAGAACACCTCCTCGCCGAGCCGCTTGCGCAGCATGTGAATGCGCAGCGCCGCTCCAGGGTACAGGTGTCTGTCGAACAGGTCGAAGGAGCTCTCGTAGCGTCGCGTCACGATCGGGCGCGAGTAGCGCTCGTCGACCTCGCTGAAATACTCCTCGGCGTTGCTCCACAAATCGACGTCGAGCGCGTCCTGGCCGGCCTGCGCTTCGTGCCAGCAGCTCTCGAGGTACGTGGCCCAGCCTTCTTTCAGCCAGCTGTGCGCGAAATCGCGGCACACGACCAGATCGCCGAACCAGGCGTGAGCCATCTCGTGGACGTTGATGGCGTCGCACAGCTCGCGTTCCTCTCGCTCCAGCTGCTCGTCGAGCAGGAAGCGATCGTCCCAGGAGACGAGCGAGATGTTTTCCATCGCGCCGCCGATGCCCTCGGCCGCGAACTGATAGTACTTGGCGAACGGGTAGGGTACGCCCAGGCGCTGCTGCAGGAAGCCGAGCATCTCGCGCGTACGCCCGAAGGTGCGCTCCGCGTGCTCGGTCGTGAACGGCCTCGGCACGAACGCGGCGATCGGCACGCCGTCGAGCACGCCGCCGTCAGCCCGCACGAAATCACCGACCGCGAAGCAGGTCAGGTAGCTCGGGCAGGCCTGCTCTTGCGCGAAGCTGACGGTCTTGGTGCCGTCGGGGTGTTGCTGCTCTGCGATCTGTCGACCATTGGCGAGCAGGGTGAAACGCGCCTCGGCCCGCACGTGCAGCTCGAGCGTGGGGCGCACGGAGGGGTGATCGACGGTGGCGAGCCAGTAGCGGGCCCGCTCGGTTTCGTGATCGGTGACGGCGAAGGTGGGTGCGTCGTCTCGGCCGGGGCGGGGCGCGCAGAAGCTGACGCCGGTGATCGGCCGCTCCACGCGATACTCGAGCGTGACCTCGCGCTCTTCGCCGCTGGCGAACGCCTCGGCCCAGGTCAGCGACAACGTCCTGCCGTCGTACACGAGCTCGCCCGCGTAGCCGGGAGCCCGCAGCTCGCGCAGGTCGATGCCATCGAGTGTCATGCTGCGAACCCCGCCGGAGCGCGCTCGGGCGCGCAATCCGAGCCGCACCGTCAGCGCTCGGGCTGGGATATCGACCGCCACCTCGATGCGCAGGAACACGGGCTCGATGCGCAGGTCCGGCGAGTAGTGGAGGGCGGCTTCCGGAGGGGCGAAACCTCTGCCCGTTGGCGGGCGCCGCGAGGCGCACGCGCAAGCACGTTCACTCACGCGGGGAGCCCCTCCGGAAGGGCGTGCACGCCGGCCATGTCGAGCGGCAGGTCGAACACGCGCTCGACGCTGGCCACTCCCAGCGAGTCGTACAGGTGCGGGAACAGCTCGCCGCCACGGGACCGCTCCCAGCGCAAGGCCTGCTGCGGCAAGCGATCGACGCGAACCGCCAGCAGCACCAGGTCGCCCCGGCCACGGAAGTGGCGCTCGAGGGTGCCCTTCAGCTGGCCCGTTCGCGACAGGTGGACGTAGCCGTCTCGCGCGTCGTCGGGGGAAGGCGCGAGCAAGCCGAGGGCGCGCGCTCGCACCCAGTCGGCGTGGGCGCAGATCTTGAAGACGACGGCGTCATCGGGGGGCAGGGGGGCGGACGGTTCGGGCATGGCTGGAGCCGGGAGAGTGCAGGGGCGGTGAGAGTGCAGGAGCGGCGGCGCTGGCGGGCGCCATTCTAGCGCGTGCCGCGCCCGCTCCGGGGCCTGACATGGGGCACGGCGGCCGCTCGACCCCGGCGCCGGCGCGATCGGACGCGAGCCTGGAACTCGAGCGGGGTGACGCCGGCGGCGCGGCGGAACGTGCGAATGAAGTTCGAAACGTCGTTAAAGCCGACGTCCAGCGCCACGCGGGTGACACTCGCGCGATCGTCGCTCAGCTGGCGAGCGGCGCGACGAAGCCGGCAGCGCACCAGATATTGATGCGGGGTGGCGCCGACCACGCGCGCGAAGATGCGCAAGAAGTGGTAGCTGCTGAGGCTGGCGCGGGCGGCCGCGGCGGCCAGATCGATCGGCTCGCTGGCGTTCTCCTCGAGCCAGAGCGCCGTCTCCAGAGCGCGGCGACAGAGCACCGCGTTCGGCACGATCACCTCGGGCGAGGCGGCCGCCGCGAGCTCGAGGCAGCGGCTCACGAGCTCGAGCCCCGCCTCGTCGAGCCCGACGTCGCTGCTGCCGTTGGCGGCCGATTGCGCCAGCTCTCCCAGCACCATGAGCTCCGCGAGCGGTGGCAACACGCTGCGCTGCCACGCCGCGGGCCTCGGGCCCAGGCGCTCGGCGAGCTCGGGCGCGAGCTTGAAACACAGGCACTCATCGCCGCCGCCGTGGTGGTCGTGCGTGCACACGAACTCGTCGCCCGCGCGCCCGACCAGGATGGAACCCGCCACGAGCTCGTGGCTCTGGCCACGACAGCGATAACCGAACGTGCCCCGGCGCACGAACGACACCGACGCCACCTCATGCCGTTCGGCGAACGGGTCCTCTCGCCGCGCGCTCCGACAACGATAGTCGACGACCGTCAACGGCCCGGGCTTCAGCACGGTAGTCTCGGGCATGTCGGGCTGATCTTACCCGTCGGACCACCCCCCGGCTACCGGAGAAAAGCGAGGCATCGAACGCCGCTCCATGCCCTATCTCGCCCGATGCCGCCTGTCCCGATGCCGCCTGTCCCGATGCCGCCTGTCCCGATGCCGCCTGTCCCGATGCCGCCTGCCCCGACCGGCGTGCCTCAGAGCGAATCCGTCGCGCGCCAGAGATACCAGCTCGCCACCGAGCGGTAGGGCCGCCAGCGCTCTCCCCGCTTTTCCACGTCGCTCTTGCTCGGCTCGCCCTTGCCGAACGCGATGCCAAAACCCTTGCGGACGCCGAAATCATCGACGGGCAACACGTCCGGCCGTCCCAGCCGGAACATCAATAGCATCTCCACCGTCCAGCGCCCGATGCCGCGGACGGTGGTCAAGCGCTCGACGATCTCATCGTCCGGCATGCTCTGCACGTCGGCCAGCGACGGCACCTCGCCGGCTCGGGTCTTGGAGGCCAGATCGCGCAACGAGGCGATCTTGGATCCGGACAACCCCGCCGAACGCAGCCGAGCCTCGCGGGTTCTGGCCAGACCCTCCGGCGTGAGGCCCACCGAATGCGGGAACAGCGCGCACAGCCGCGCGAAGATGGTGGCAGCGGCCTTGCCATTGAGCTGCTGAAACACGATGGCCTCGGCGAGCGCCGCGAAGATGCTGGGCGTGCGCTGCAGCTGCATGCGGAAAGGCCCCACCCGGTCGATCAGCGCGGCCAGCCGCGGATCCGCGTCGCGCAGCGCCGCCACCGCGGCGACCGGGTCGAACGCGAAGCCGTCGAAGGGCTCATCGGCCGTCACGTTCGGCGCCTCACAGGTCAGCAAGCGAAGCTTCGTCGTGATGCCACCGTTGGCCGAGAACCCGCCGACTCGTCCATTCGCCGCGAGCACGCGGTGACAGGGCACGATGATCGCGTACGGATTGTTGCCGAGCGCTCGACCCACGGCTCGCGCCGAACCGGGCGTGCCCAGCCGCAGCGCGAGCTCTCCGTAAGAGCAGGTGCTGCCCGGCGGGATCTCGCGCGCCGCCTCGTACACGCGCCGCTGGAACGCGGGCAGGTCGCGCATGTCGAGCTCGATGCGGGCGAGGTCCGACGGTTTGCCGGCGAGCAGCGCCTCGATCTGCGCGATCGCGTTCCCGATGGCGGCGGGCGGTGGCACCTCGCGGGCGCCGGGGAAACGCACGAGCAGACGCGAGCGCGTCGCGCTCTCGCGCCCTTCCGGGAGCATCAGCCCGCTGACACCGAACGTGCTCCACGCTATCGCGCAGCGCCCGATCGGGCTCTGGAACAGCGCGAATTCGTACTCGACCATGACCTGAGCGTAGCCGCCCGACGTGGCCGGAACTTGGAAAATCTTGCTCGAACGCGCCGGGGCCGGGCGCCGTCACGACGGGGTGTCACGCCGAGGGGCCCGGGGGCGCCGTGTCCTTTCGACCCGCCCGCGTCGGCGGCGAGGTCTCGCCGCGCCGTCTGGCAGAGCCGCGACCGCTTTTGGGGGTAGTCGCTGCGCTCCGAAGCAGCGAGACTCTCCCGCGCGTGGGTCGCCTCCCGTTCGTCCAGGTGCTGCTGCTGGTCGCCGTGTGCGGGCTAGCGTCGCCTGCGCGCGCGCTGGCTGCCACCGGCATGGAGCTGCGCGACGCGGGCGCTCCTGCGCCCATCCAGAGCGCTCTCGTCGACGCGGGGCCCGCTGACGCCGGCGCCCCCGGGACGCCGGGCCCGGCGCGGGGCACGCCGCGCCGAGCCCTCGCGCTGGGCGCCTCGCGGCGGGCAGCCGAGCGCCGATCGTCGAGCCGCTGCCTGCGATCGAGCCCGACCCCTCGGTGGCGCCGCTGATCGAAGGCCGCGCTCCCGACCAGGTCTCGGCGCCGATCGCCCCCGCCGAGCGCCCGTTTTTCGTCATTCGTACGATCGTCGGGCTGCTCGCGCTGATGGTGCTCGCGTACCTCGGCGGGCACGGGCGCGTGCTCGCCTGGGAGAAGCGCTTGGGCATCTCGCAGGTGATCACGGCGGGCTTTCCGTTCGTGCTGCTGGGCGTGCTGTCGCGCAACGGCAACGTCGGCATCCTGAGCGATCCGATCCTGGCCGAGCTCAGCCCGCTGCTCCGGCTCGGCCTGGGCTGGATCGGCTTCGTCGCGGGCATCCGCTTCGACACGCGCATGTTCCAGGGCTTGCCGGCTCGCACGTTGCGCGTCGTCACGCTGTCGACGATCTTTCCGTTCGCGCTCGTGGTCGGCGCGTCTGCGCTGCTGCTGTTTGCCATCTCCGAGGGTCCGATCGAGCTGCGCGATCCAGTGCTGCTGCGCGACGCGCTGATCCTCGGCACGGCCGGCGCCATGACGGCGGTCACGTCCACGCGCCCGCTCGGGCGCGCCGAACGGGGCCGATCCGAGCGAGGCCGCG
>Ga0315910_10005295_pt1 | contig 10597 bp, 10 predicted proteins | sample EdamamesoilMG_FD_204470 | JGI IMG/M metagenome (GOLD analysis project Ga0315910, IMG submission 204470) | Garden soil microbial communities collected in Santa Monica, California, United States - Edamame soil | ecosystem: Environmental > Terrestrial > Soil > Garden | place: USA: California...
TCGACGAGCTCCGGGACCAACCCGGAGGTGGAGAGCGTGATGCGGCGCGGGGAAAGCCCGAGCCCTGCGGGATGGCACAAGAGCTCGATCGCTTTTTTGACCGCGCTCGCGTTGTGCAGCGGCTCGCCCATTCCCATGAAGACGAGCGTGAGCGCACCCGGATGGCGCGGCCCGAGTCGGTGCAAGCTCGTCAGCACCTGCCCGACGATCTCGCCGGCCGAGAGCTGGCGCACGAACCCCATCCGTGCCGTCGCGCAGAAGCGACACCCCATCCCGCATCCGACCTGACTCGAGACGCACAGCGTGACGCGCCCCGTCCCCACGGCGCGCGGCATGTGCACCGCTTCCACCACGGCGCCTCCGGTCCCGAGACCGAGCTTCACCGATCCGTCCGCCGAGCGAGCATCGAGGACGACCGCGAGCGGCTCGAACGAGTACGGCCCGAGTGCCCGCCGTTTGGCGGCACCGAGTCGTGGCCCGTCCGCGCCCCAGCTCCAGGGCCGGTGAATCGCCGAGAACGCACCGGGACCGAGCCCGAGTGCCTCGAGCTCACCGGGCGCGAGACCGAAGGCCGTGTCGGAGACGCGGTCCGCGAGCGATCGGACGAGCGGCAGGGCGTGCACGGGCGGAGCGTACCCGAGGCACCGCGGCGAAACGACCTTCGCGACGAGTCAGAGCACGTCGAGCGCGGAGGCGTCTTTGCCGATGAACTCGAATGACATCAGCTTCCGCGCCTTTTCCGAGCTCGTGGCGAGCTCCTTCACGCGTTTCTCGATTTTTTTCATGTGCTCGGCGCGCGTGCCGCCGTCCTTGGGGTTGGCGTTGAACCACAGCTTGAACTTCTTCGCGGGGCCGTTTTCCAGCCGACCCTTCACCATGGCGTCGATCACGTCGAGCTCCGGATTGGTGTGCGCGCCGTCGCCGCAAAACACGTAGTGGTCGGCGGTGATCTGATCGCAGAAAGCCTGAGTGATGTTGTGCTCGGATCCGTGATGGAGCGCCTTGAGCACCGTCACGTGGAGTCCCTTGTTCCCAGTCACGAGCTTGGCCGCCTTCAAACCCGCCAACACGTCCTCCGAGTGACCGTCACCCGTGAGCAGCACCGTCTGCTTGCCCTCTTTGACGAACAGCATCAACGACGCGAGGTTCGGGGTGGTCACCAGTTCGCGCTTGCCGAGAACCTTCGGCCGCCCCGCATTGGCCATGTCGAGGTCGTTCTGCCGGGCCAGCGTCGAATTGGCGAAGGCCGTCAGGGTATCCGCCTGCCCCGCGACGAGCGCCACCGCGGCGTTGCCGAGGTCACCCTCGAGGTTGTCGGACCTTTCGCGGATGCGCCCGAGCTCCGCCTTCGATTCACGAAGCCATTTGTTCCACTCCCTACGGAGCTCCTCCAGGTCCTTCTCGAACGGTCCGATGACGTGGATCGAAGCACTACCCAGTTTGAATGCTTTGGCCTTCGGTCGCACGAGCATCAGCTTGCCCTTGGCCGGCGGGTTGACGCGGATGCCGAGCTGGCCCGGCCCCGCGCGCTGCGACAGCTCCACGGCTTGACCCACGCTCGCTGCAAGCTCGCTGTGGCGCGCCGCAAGGGTCGCGAACCTCGGGCCGGCATTGGCCAGCGCCACGCCGGATTGGGCCAGCATGTCGCGGATCTCACCGGTGTTGTCGCCGATCTGCTCGCGAAACGTGTTGTGCCAGAGCTCGGCCACGTCCGGCGGTCGCGGCACGGCACGCACGACCTTCTTTTTGCCCGAGGCTCGCTGGGGCGCCTTGTGCTTCGGGTTGCCGTTCTTCACCTGAAAGTCGTGGATGCGCCACGCCAGGAGGTCGTTCATCAGCCTGAGAACCCCGCTGATGTGATCCTCGTCGATGTGGGACACGTAGATCACGTCGAGCTTCTTCAGCTTCGACAGCTCCGCCGCCACGTGATCATCGAACGACGTGGCCATGCCGCCGTCGATCAGCATGCGCTTCTTGCCGCTCGTGAGCAGCAGGCAGTCGCCCTTGTCCGAACGGAACACGCGGAGCTTCATCGCGGTACCTCCTTGCGGTGCTCGAACGTTTTCGCCTCGGACACGGCGTCCGCCGGTACGACGCGCCCGTAGCCGGCGTCGTCGCGCCAGGCGTAGTCGCTGCCGGGGAGAGGCCGCGCGGTTCGCCGCAAGAGCCCGAGGATCTGCGCGGCGGTCAGGGTCGGCTTCGCCGAGAGCATCAGTCCGATCACTCCGGCCACGTGAGGGCTCGCCATGCTCGTGCCGGTCATCGCGATCCATGGATCGTCGTCACCGGCAAAGCCCTTGGCCGCGATCACGTCCGTTCCCGGTGCGCAAACGTCGGGCTTGTTGCGTCCGTCACGGGTCGGGCCCTGACTACTCGTGATGTTCACCTTCTCGTTGAGCTCGTCGAGGTTGGCCACGGCGACGACGGCGTGACCGCAGGCGAGCGAGCCAATCGAGCTCCGGTCGACGTTGGCGCGCTCCTCGAAAAACGACGGGAAGTTCCAGAGCTGCTGGTTCTCGCTCTGCATGCCGAGCGGCCGAGGGTCGTCCCGTTCGATCCAGCCGTGGTAGCTCCCGTCGCGCACTTCGATACCGCGGAGTCGCACCGTCCACAGGCCCGGCGCCACGCCGGTGGGTCGGTTGCCCGGCACGAGCGGTGGGCTCAGGTAGACCGAGATGTAGTTTGCGCCGTTGGCCCGATGATAGCGCTCGTTGTAGACGCTGAGCATCGTGCCGCCCGCGCCGATCGGCTCGTTTTCGATGTACTGACCCGGCTCCACGTCGCGGGTCCACGTCCCGTCGGGCGTGCGCACGCTGACCGCAAAGCGATCCTGCGAGCTGTACCAGAACTCGAGCTCGTTCTCGGAGACGTCGGCGATCCCGTTGCCGACCACGATCCAGCCCACGTCTTGCGACAGACCTGGTGCCGGGATGCGGCCGCTCGTGTGGATGCGCCCCATCACCCACCCCTGGTCGCCCGCGCGCTCGGCGCGCTCCTGGCCCGCGTTGCCGGCGGCGACGCAGACGGCCCGGCCCGGCGCCGTGAGGAGCGCGTCGATCCAGCGCGACGGCGCGCTCGACCCGTCGTGGGCGTGCCCGTTGGTGCCGAGGCTCACGTTGATGCTGATCGGCAGGCCGCGGCGTTCGGCGAGGGCGAGCAGGTAGTCGACGGCGTGGATGATGCGCGTCGAGTCGTAGAACGAGGTGCGAGCGTCCCCATCGTCGGGTCCCATGGCGACCAGCACGGCCGCGATCTCGGCCTTCGGACACACACCGGTGTTGCCGGCGGCGATGCTCGCCACGTGAGTGCCGTGCGAGCCGACGACCATTTGCGACTGGGGCTCGAGCTCGGTAGCCGGTGCGCCGTAGCGAGGTGCCTCTCTGATCGCCCGATTCATCTGCTCCTGGGTGATGACCGACCCGTAGTCGTAGCCCTTCGGCCGCCGTGCCCGGTTGCTGCCGCCTTGATCCCAGATTTCGACGAACCGCGTTTTCCCCGCCTTCGAGAAATCTCGATGAGCGAAGTCGAAGCCCTGAACGTCGATGATCCCGATCAGGACGTTCTCGCCCTGGTTGTCGAGCGCCGCCGGACCGAAGTCTTTGCGTTGCGGTGGAGACGGGAACTCGGTCGCGACGGTGGCGCGCGGGTCGTTCAGCGCCTCGGCCAGTTCCACGTGGGCGACCTTGGGATCCGCGGCGAGAGCCCGGAGCTCGGCGATGCTGACGCGCCCGGCCACCTGGCGGCCGCGGCTCGCGGTCGACTCGACCCGGCGCACGCTGCCCGAATCGTCCTTGAGCTCGACGAACACGTTGGCGAAGACCTCTTTCGCTCGCGCGGCGGCGCTCAGCTTGGGCGGTACCTTCATCGGGCGGGGAACGAGAGGCTCCATCGCCGCGTCGGCGCGCAGCGCCTTGGTTTTCCGTGGTTTCTTTACGGTGAGCGCGGAGATCTGCTCGGCGCGCAGCAGGTTCACCTGATTGCTCCCGTTGGCAATCATGCGGAGCTTGGGTTGCAGGACGAGCCGGTGATCCTGCTCGCCACGCCTGGGCTTCTGCTCCGTGACTCTGGGCTTCCGTCGCTTCGTGGTCGCCATGACCCCTCCTGGTGGCTCCGGTCGTCTGTCCCTGCGCCGGCGAGCCGCTCGACCGCCGAGCATAGGCTCGGATTTTGCCGAAGTGAAACGCAGTTTTTCTGGCGGCGAGCGGGCTCGGTATGCTCCGTTTTCGTGCGTGCAAGTTTCCCTGGTCGCGCGCTCTTCCCTGGTCGCGCGCTCCGTAGGAGCGCGCTCTTTGCGTGCCGCGTGCTCACTGGTCGCGCGCTCCGCATTAGCGCGCTCGGTGGCGCCTCCCTGGTGTTCGTTGCGGGGGCTTGTGCGCCGGTGCCGGCGCCGGCGGAACCGGTAGCGGCGGCTACGGCCAGCGCGCTTCCTGTCGCTCGGCGACCGCACTCGGAGCCGCTCCCTTCGTCGACTGGGTCACCGGCGTCACCGGTCGTCGCACCGAGCGCGTCTGTCGCCGTCGGAGCCTCGCAACCGTCCCGCGCCTTTCCGCCGCCGGACATCTCGCCGCCTCACCGTGCCTCGGCGGCTGACGGCGACGGCAAGTGGAAGCCGTTCGGCGATGCGCGGGCGACCTCGAGCGCACCCCTGCTCGCCTCCACGGTGCTTCACCCCCACAAGGAGAGCGGTTTCATCACGCTGCTCCTCGTCGCCATCGATCTCGAAACGACGCGCCTCGGATTCGTGCCGGGCGTCGACGACGTGCGCGGCCTCACGGTGCCTTTCTCACCCGGGCTCGTGCCCGCCGGCGCTCGCGACCGCCTCGTTGCTGCCTTCAACGGCGGCTTCCTGCCGCGACACGGCCGCTGGGGCATGCGGACGGGAGCTCTCACCGTGCTCCCCCCGCGCGATACCGGCTGCACGATCGCCTTGTTCGCGGACGGCGCGGTCGAGATCCGCTCCTGGCCCGCGCTCGCACCGCGCGAAGCCGAGCTCGCCGCCTTGCGGCAGACGCCCCCCTGCCTCGTCGAGCGCGGCACCGTGCATCCCGATCTCGCAGCCGGCCGCACCAAGGCGTGGGGCGGGCAAACTCCCGGCATCGTCACGCGCCGGCGTTCCGCCATCGGTGTCGCCGCGAACGGCCGCACGCTCTACTACGCGCTCGGCATCGAGACCTCACCCCGCCTCCTGGCCGAAGGCCTGGCCGCGGCCGGCATCCATGACGCCGCACAGCTCGACATCAACTGGAACTGGACCCGCTTCTTCACCTTCGAGAAATCCGCCGACGGCACGCTCGAAGTCGCGAAGGCGCTCGCCGAGGTCGAACACACCCGCCGCGACTACGTCGAACGAGCGTCCGAGCGCGACTTCTTCTTCGTCCTGCGCGCCGAAGGGAAGTAGAGCATCAGGGCGCGCAGTATCCCTTGCCGTTGCACTTTTGGCCCTCTGCACCCGAGGGGCAATCGGCCGGGGCCGAGCAAGCGAGTGAGCACAGTTTCGCCCCGTTGCCGAATTCGAAGCACACGCCGGAATCGCATTCGGCATGCTCGGCGCAAGTGGCTCCGAACATCCCGGGGCCGGCGTCGGACGGTGAGGGGCCGCCGGACTTGTCATCGTCGGACGAGCAGGCCGAAACCGCAAACGAGAAAGCCAGGATGATCGAAGTTCGTTTCATGTTTTCTCCACCGGTCGCATCACCAACAGAGCCAGCAAGGCTCCGATGATCCCGAAGGCCACGTTGCCCGCGATGCGGGCTCCACTCGGAGCCGGTCCGCTCGCGAACAGGAGCGCGCGCAGCAAGCCCAATCCCGCGCCGAAGACGAGCGCCGCGAGAGCCCGCCGCTCCACCCGGCGGAGCGCGAGCACGGCCGCCGCACCCAACCCCCAGTAGAGGAGCGTCGCCGGCGCTGACTGGTGCGGGTGCGCCAGCGTGATCACCGTGGCGGCCAAGAGCGAGTAGCCGGCGACGACGACGGGCGGCAGCAGCCTCGAAAAGACGAGCAGCGCGGCCACGGTGGGGAGCGCACGGTGCCCCGGTAAGCGAAGCGGTTGGATCCACCCGAGCTCGAACAGGATCGCGAGCACCAGACACGCGGAGGTGAGGAGCCAGCTCGAGACCGGCGTCCGTGCGAGCGCTCGCGCCGTCATGTATCGCCTCGGTGCTTGTGCGCCGGGATGCGAAAGCCGTCCGGCGTGAGGAACGCCTGCACCACGATCCTCCGCTCGTGAAAGAAGGGGCGCACCCACGCTTGAGTGAGCACCAAGGACTCGGGAGGGAGCGGCTGACCGGCGTGGTCGAGAACGGCCTCGACGGCGGTGGCCCGCACGAGCTCCGCCACGGTGACGCGCCCCGGAAGATCACGCATCCCCTCGAGCAGGATGAAACGGCCTTCATGCCGTGAATGACGGAGCCCGCATGCGGCGAGCGCCCCGACGATCCCTTGTCCGCTTCCCCCGAGTGACTCCAGGTGAATGCCCGCATCACGAGCGATGTCGGCGGCCTCTTGCGGAAGCAGCACGTCCCGCTGCGCCCGCTCCCCCCAGGCCACGATGCTTTGCCGCATCTGTGCCTCGGCGACGAGGCAGAGCCCCGGGTCGGCTCCCTCGTGAAAGAGGAAGCGAATGAACACCCGCGCGTGCTCCGCGATGCCTCCCGGATTGGCTCCGCTCCGAAACGCGAGGCACGCGGAGCTGTTGTGGCTCGTGTACGGGATGCGGTCGTCGACCAGTAGCTGGTGCCGGGTAGCACCCTCGCACTCGTAGTGGACGCGCCGCATCAGGAAGAGCCGGAGCTCGCGGGCGAGCGCGCCGGTGCCGATGCTCTCGCCGTAGTCGGTATCGTCGATCCCGAGGTAGTAGCGAACGGGGCTAGTCAAGCGTTCCCCCGAGTTGCACGAGTGCCGAGCAGTCGGTGTAGGTGCGCTGCGGCCGATCGTTCACACCGATCGAAACGTTCACGGCGACCCACGCAGGCTCGCTGATCGAGAACCGCGCGGTTGGCCCGAAGTGGTGGCCCTGCTCGAATCTGCCGGCGAGCGTGCTCATCTGTCCCCAGCCCTCACCCCCGACGAGCAGCCAGGGCAGGACGCCGTATCCCGCGGCCACGGCGTAGCGTCCTCCGTAGCTCGGCTCCGGCTCGTCGAGCGGCCCGTACTCGAACCCGACGTGGGAGGCGAAACGAGCGCGCCTACCCCAATGCTCCACCGTCGCGCCCACGGTGCCGCTCGGCTCACGCCGGCTGTTTCGTCGAATCCGAACCGCAGCATACGTTCCGAGCTCGATCGGTCCGACGAAGAGCCCATGCACGCGCAGCTCGGGGACGATCAAGCGAAGAGCGGTCAGCCCGTCCAAGGTCTGGAAGACGAGCTCGCCGCCGAGTCCGAAGGCGTCGACGACTCCGACGAAGCTCGCGACGCGGTGACTCATGCCCCGGTACTGGCGCTCCGACTCAGACCCCGGCGCCGGGCCCGACGAGCCCGCGTTCTTCTCCGTCACCTGGAGGGAACGCTGGCCCTCGGCGCCATACGTTGCGCCGAGACTCCAGGCCGTCAGGCTGCTCGACGGTACGACGCGCGTGAAATCGAATTGTTCCGCGCGTGCGGGCAACGCGGCAGCGACGAGGGTGCCCAGCAAGGCGGTCTGAATGCGGCCTTTCATAGGTAACAATGAGGAACTTAAGGGACTAATAAGGGTCAATAGCTCCCGGGTCAACGCCGGGGTGGCGGTCGGGCGCAACGACACGGTCCCGAAACAGTGTGTTCGCGCTATGCTGGCGACGCATTGGCGACGACGCTCCTCACGACCAAGGAAGCCGCCGCGCTGCTGCGCGTGCATCCGAAGCAGATCTACCGGCTGCTCAAGCAGGGGCTACCGGCGGTACGGGTCGGTGACGAATGGCGCTTCGAACGCGAGAGCCTGCTCTCGTGGACACGTAAGAGCGCGCGCGCAGCTGGACGTGACGAAAGTGCCGTTGCTCGGAACTTGACCGAGGAGGCACCACCCTTCATCGCCCCACTGCTCGCCGCAAATGGCGACGTCGCCGTTGACATCTTGCTGCGGATGCAGCCGGCAGCTGCGCCACCGGTCGGCTTCGTGCTGTCGGATCATGCGGGTGCACACCGCCTCCTGCACGAAGAGCGTGTGCTCCTCGCAGGAGCGCACGAGGACGTGGGGCTCGATCAGCCGAACGGTGACAAGAAGGCGTTGCTCCACATCGCGACGCGAGAAATCGGGCTCGCCGGTCGCAAGCGCCCGCCGCGGTCGCTGGGCGCGCTGGTCGGCAAAAGGCTGGCGATCCGACCTCGCAGCGCCGGTGTCCAGCTCCGCCTGGATCAGGCATTCGAGCAGGCCGGTATCGAACCCGAGCGTGCGTACACGGCGGCCTCGACCCACGCCTCCCACCGTGACGTCGTGCTGGCGGTCGTCCGCGGCGACGCCGAGGTCGGGCTGACGACCCGCGCCTGGGCGGAACAGGCCGGACTCCCCTTCCACGCGATTGCTTCCGAGTCGTACGCGCTCTGCGTGCTCGCGCGGCACCTCGGGCACGCGAGCGTCACCGCGCTCTTCGAAATCGCCCAGACCGCGACGTTCCGCCGCGAGCTCGCCGCCAAAGGCTATGGCACCTCGCGCACCGGGCGCCTGCGGTTCGTCTAGTCCCTGGACGAGCGCAGCAGTGCCGTCCTGCGATCAGCGCCGGACACCGGGCTCGTCGAGCACGACGAGCTGCGTATTGAACAAAGCGACGCACTCGCTCGGCGACGAATCGGCGACGAGCGCCTGCATGTCGCGGAAGTAGGCGATGTGGAGCTCGCGGAGCTTGTCGAGATCGGCGCGCGACAGCGCCATCAGGTTGTAGCCGAAGATGCCGGGCGTGGCCGACTCCAGGCGCGAGCGGGCGACGCCGATCCAGTGCGCGCGGAGAGAGCGGCTCTTCGCGGCGTCGGCGCGGGTGTCGATGGTGCGGGTGCGGTCGACCACCCATTTTCCGCGCTCGAGCCGGATCTGTCGGGACCGTTTCAGCGTTTCCAGGCAGCGGTCTTCGTCGGCCAGGGTGATGCCGAGCCGCTGGGAGAGCCAGCCGCGGCGGTGCTTTGCGAGCGCTCGATAGTCGGCGATTTCCAGCACCCGGAGCACCGCGTGCGACCAGGGCACGTCGTAGGCCGCGGTGCGCGCCGCCGAGAGCGCCCGCCACTCCTCGGCGGCGGACGGGAGCTTCGCCACGTCGGTGAACGCCGACAGGAAATCGAGCACGCGGAAGCTCATCGCATCGACGACGGCAAGGAGCTCGGGTAGGCGCGGCTCGGACGCGCCCTTGAGCCACCGCGAAACCGAAAATCGGCTGTGCCCCGACCGGCGCGCGATCTCGAGGATCGACGTCTTGCCGCGGAGCTCGCCGAGCAGCGCGACGACACCCTCGGGGCGCGCGAGGGGCGGCCGATCCTTCCATGACCCAGCGGCCCCGAAGAAGGTCTCGAGCGCGCGGTCGGCGTCGACGCCCAGACGCCCGAGAAACCGAAACACCTCCGCCGCCGTCGGAAAGCACACCCGCGCCTCCCAGCGGTAGGCGATGATGCTGCGGTAGCCGAGGCGCCGGCTGAACGCGCGCTGCGAGCGTTTTCCGCGGATCGCCCGCAGGAAATCAGCGGCGAGCGCCTCGAAGTGCATACGACATGATTTGCACATTCATGGGTGAATTGCGAGGTATGTTTGTGCATATCGTGTCTTGACCGCCCGCGCCTACGCGCCCAGAGTGAGCGGCGTGGGAGGCAACGGAATGAATCTCGGTAGAAAGGCATGGGCCCTCGTGCTCGTGGTGGCAGCGGTGTGGGCGTGCGCCGCGAGTGGATGCGGCAACGACGGTGGCTGCGCGGACGGCGATCGGACCTACGAGGACGGCGACCGGTGGATCTGTCCGGACGGCTGCAACCACTGCGGGTGCGTGGATGGCGACCTGGTCACGACGGCGATGTGGTGTGGTCCGTGGCCGGAAGACGGTGCGGCCGGCGCCGGGGACGAGCTCGAGCAATGAAACCGAACGTCGGAGAGCCGTGAAGAAGTTTGCGCTCGTTGTAGCGGCGTTTCTCGCCTTCCAGTGCTTGGGCGGACAGAGCGGTCAGCCGACGGCAGCAACGGGGACGGGTGGCGTGGGTGCTTCCGCGGGGACGGCGGGTGGCGGGGGAACGCAAGGCGGAGGAGCGGGCGCCGCTGGCGAGAGCGGGCAGGGCGGCGAGCAGCCTTGACCTAGGGATCTTCGACGAGCTCGAGCCGTACGGTGCAGTCGCCGCAGGTCGAGTCCGGTCCCGAAAGGACGGTGCCGCTCGTCGTCGCCGCGATCGTCAGATCGTACGTGTGGGTTGGCTCGAGGTTGGCGAAGCAACCGGCCTCGTCACACGCGCAAACGCCGCGCTCGACGGCGCCACAGGCCATGCACTTCCAGGTCGGGTACGTCGCGCTCTGGCCGTCCCTCGTCGTGATGGTGCATTCTTCGCTGCCGAACGACCCGCCGCCCTGGAGCGTACAGCCCCAGCCGTAGTCCGTGGTGTACACCGGCTGCTGGAGCGCGCACCAATCTCCGAATATCTCGGCCGCTGAGATGCTGAA
>Ga0315910_10005296_pt1 | contig 10594 bp, 9 predicted proteins | sample EdamamesoilMG_FD_204470 | JGI IMG/M metagenome (GOLD analysis project Ga0315910, IMG submission 204470) | Garden soil microbial communities collected in Santa Monica, California, United States - Edamame soil | ecosystem: Environmental > Terrestrial > Soil > Garden | place: USA: California...
CAGGCGGCGCGCACCCAGGTCCTGCAATCGCTCGACCACGTTGCGCGGGTATTCGTGCTTGTCACTCAGGAAGAATCCCCACAACGACATGAAGCCGGGATCGCGGCCGGGGTCCCTGGCGATGATATCGCGGTACATGCGCAGCATTTCCGGGGGCGCGAAGGCTTCCTCGGTGGCGATTCTCAGGAATGTCCGCTCGGCGCACATGGCTTACTCCCCCGATTTCGTAACCAGTCGACGCAAGAGTCCATCCATGGTTTCCTGCCGCGCGCGGTCAGACCATGATCACGACTTTGCCGAAATGCGACTGGGAGCGGTGGTATTCGAACGCGTCCCGGGCCTGATCGAAGGAAAATACGCGATCCACGATCGGCTGGATGCGGTTGACCTCGATGGCGCGATTCATGTCCTCGAACATGGCGCGGTTGCCGACAAAAATCCCGTGCAGGCTCGCGCCGCGCATCATCAGCGGGTGCGGGCTGGTGTCGCCGCCGCTGGTCAGCACGCCGATGAGGCAGACGTTGCCCCCGAACCCGACTGACTGGAAGGACTTCGCCAGCGTGCCGGTGCCGCCGACCTCGATGACATGGTCAACGCCGCGGCCATTGCTGATGCGCTGCACTTCCTTTTCCCAATCCGGTGTCTTTTTATAGTTAATCAACTCGTCGGCGCCGGCCGCCCTGGCACGCTTCAGCTTGTCGTCACTGGAGGAGGTGATGAACACGCGTGCGCCCGCCGCCTTGGCGAGTTGCAGCGCCAGCATGGATACGCCGCCGGTGCCAAGGCACAGCACGCTGTCGCCGGGCTTGACGTGCGATATGACCATCAACGCATTCCAGGCGGTCACCCCCGCGCAGGGGAGGGTGGCCGCTTCCTCGAACGACAGGTTACCCGGGATCGCGACCGCGTCGCGTTCATTGAACAGCCTGAGTTCGACCAACGTGCCGTCCAGCGGCGATCCCAGCGCCGGCCTTGCTTCCATGGACGGCGGGCCATCCACCCAGTTCTCGAAAAACGTACCCGCCACCCGGTCGCCTGCCTTGAAGCGCGTGACACCGGCCCCGGCCGCGACCACTTCGCCGGCGCCGTCCGAAAGCGGCACGGTATCGCGCTGCAATTTGCCGCCGAAATAGCGTCCGGTCACGACAGCCTGGTCACGGTAGTTAAGCGAACAGGCGCGGATGCGTACGAGTATCTGCCCTGGTCCGGGTTGCGGGTCCGGGCGCTCGACACGCTTCAGGCTGTCAATGTTCTCGCTGCCCGCAAGCAGTACATAGGCTTTCATGATTCCGTACTCCCCGGTTCGGTTGCGCGCAGGACTTTAGCGCCATGAACGGCGCGATGCCAGTACCCGGCGCTGACACGGCCCGCTCCTGAATTCCGGACCTGTGCGTTGACGCTGCGTACGCCCGGGAGTAGCGTTCTGCGTCAACATGCAGGAGGAAAAGACACCGGTTCTGATCGCCGGCGGCAGCCTGATCGGGCTGTCCACCGCGCTGTTCCTTGGCTGGCAGGGGATCCCTGCGCTCGTTGTCGAGCGCCATCCCGGCACCGCCATCCATCCACGCGCCGCGATGTTCAACCAGCGCACACTCGAGCTCTACCGGAGCGTCGGTCTCGAGGCCGAAATCACGGACCGGGCCAATGCGGAGTTCCTGCAGGACGGCGCCATCGTGGCGGTGGAGACGCTGGCCGGCCGCGAACTGGCGTCGTTTCTGCCGACGCTCAATCACGGGGTCCTGGACGTCAGCCCGAGCCGGCGTGTGTATTGCACGCAGAATGTGCTGGAGCCGATCCTGCGCCGCCGCGCCGAGGCCCTGGGTGCGCGCACGCTCTTCAACAGCGAGGTCGTGACCTTCGACGCGGCCGGTGACGGTGTGCGCGCGATTATCCGGGATCGGGCCGATGGCGCCGAACGCGTGGTGCACGCCGGCTACCTGGTGGGCGCGGACGGCAATCGCAGCCCGGTGCGCGAACGCCTCGGTATTGCAATGACCGGCCGCGGCACGTTCTCGAACAGTGCCACCATCTATTTCCGCGCCGATATCCGTCATGCCCTGCGTGATCGCCCGTTCAGCGTCATCTACGTGAACAATGCCAGGCTGCGGGGATTCATGCGTTTCGACACCACCGGCCAATCCGGGTTTCTCGCCGTCAACGCGATGTTCGGGCCGGAGGGCAAGGTCAACGACGTCGCCGCGGAAGTGGATGAGACGCGCTGCGTGCAACTGGTGCGCGACGCCATCGGCGTTCCCGACCTGGAAGTCGAAATCGTCATTGTGCAGCCCTGGAAGGCGGCGGCCGATGTGGCCGAGCACTTCCGGCAGGGGCCAATCTTCCTCGCCGGTGACGCGGCGCACACGATGCCGCCGACCGGTGGCTTCGGCGGCAACACCGGGGTGCAGGATGCACATAACCTCGCGTGGAAACTCGCACTGGTGTTGCGCGGCATTGCCGGTCCCGGGCTGCTGGACACCTATGACCTGGAACGCCGTCCGGCCGCGCGCTTTGCCGCGGAGCAGGCCTACACGCGCTACGTCAAGCGTACCGATCCGGGCCTGGGAGACCATGACATCCAGTCCCAGGAAGACGACCTTTGCATCGAACTGGGCGAGTGCTACCAGTCGCCGGCGATATGCGTTGCAGATCCCGGACGGCAACCGGCCCATGTGCACCCGCGCAGTGCCAATGCGTTGCCCGGAACGCGCGCGCCGCATATGCCGCTGGACCGCGAGGGCCATGAAATCTCGACGCTGGATTTGTATGGAAAAAATTTTGTGCTGCTTGCCGGTCCCGGGGACACGGCATGGCGCGAAGCCGCCGGTGTTGCCGCCGCGGATCATGACGTACCCGTGGATGCGTGGCGCATTGGCAGGGACATTGGCGATCCGGCAGACCGGTTCGCTGCTGCCCACGGCATTGATTCGGATGGCGCCATCCTGATCCGCCCGGACGGTTTCGTGGCCTGGCGGTCAAAGTCATCGTCGCCCGCGCCGCGGCAGGCGCTGTCCACGCTGTTGGCGTCCCTTGTGTGCAGAGAGGGCGGACAGCAACCCCGGTCCTCAGCGGCCTGACCATACGTGGTTCCCGAATTCCCGACCGCACCGCTCATGGACTGCTAAAATCATCCGATGCATGGGATTGACAACAAGGCGGGATCAAAAACGGTGGAAGCGGCGATCACCTACGTCGCACCGGGGTCATTCATAAACCGCCGGTTCGCGGCGCCGGGAGTCGAGCGCAATACCGGCCGGTATGAGTCGCACACGGTCGGCATCCATGACGCCCGCGCCAGCCGGGAGCGATTCAACCTCGACACGCACGGATTCGTCCTGGCCAATCATCGCAGCGCGATCACTGATTTTTTCGACAACGGGCAGGTGGATCGAATCTATCCCGGCGAGGTGATCGAGGCGGTGAAGTCGCTCACCGGCGCAACCCGTGTGCACCCCATGGGATGGATGGTGCGCACGTCCGGGGACATCGCCCGGCACCAGCGCCAGACCGTCGGCTACACCCACAGGGGCGGAGTTCAGCCGCCTGCCGGCGAGGCACACGTGGACTTCACGCCTGCCTGCGCGGAGCGGCTGGCCCGATCGATCTACGAGCAGAATTTTCCGGAAGGCGGGGGTTACTCGCGTTTCATCGCTTCGAGCCTGTGGCGCGCGTTTTCGGAACCGCCGCAGGACTGTCCGCTTGCGCTGTGCGACGCGCGCAGTGTCGGCCGCGACGAGGGTGTGCCGAATACAATGTTTATCGTCGACCAGATACCCGACGAAGAAACCATGCTGGGGAAGATGCCGAACGAGGACACCGCGATGTCGGCGTCAATATTCCGGTTCAATCCCAATCATTACTGGTGGTACTTTCCGAACATGAACCGGGACGAGATCGTGCTGCTGAAGTTTCATGACAGCGACGCAAGCAAGGCCCTGCGCACACCCCACACCGCATTCCATGATCCCAGTTTCCCCGGCGCGAGGCCGCGGGAAAGCATCGAGTTCCGGACCATGGCCTATTTCGAGTGATCTAGAGCGCCGCGGCCACCTCGCGGTGGATTTGCAATAGTGCGGGAATGGTCTCGGGTTTGCGCCGGCCCCAGCCGCATTCCGTCGCAACTCCGAAATCCCCGTGATAATGCTTCCGGAAGGTCTGCAGGCGGGCGAGCGTGCCGGGCACGCCGTCGGTGTGGTGAACGACGCCGATATAGAGTTTCGTATCCTTGAACTTCAAGTCCTTCAGTGATGCAAAGTACGCGTCATCGGTCCGATCGCGCGGCACCGGCATCTGCACAAAGTCCAGGCGGCGCCCGGCGGCGCCCACGGCGGCATTGGCCATGCGCACGCAGGTGCCAAGGTCGAGCGGCTCGACAAGATGCGTGTGTTCCAGGTCGCCGTAACATAGGTGCATGCCGAGCAGTGCCTGCTCCGGGACCAGCGGGCTGAGACGCTGTACATACCCGGTGAAACGCTCCACCGGATCGCCGTCCGCCTTCCATGCCAGCGGTTCCCGGCCCATGCAGTCGCCGGTCGCGGCGGCCATGGTTTCCCAGCACACGTCCCATTGCAGCACCAGGTCGGCGGGTGGCACGGACTCAACGATGGATTTCACCGCGCGCGCGAGCGATTCCTCGACGGCGCGCGTCATGATGGCGAAATCCGCGGCATTGCCGGTGCACCAGCGCGTGTAGTCCTCGGGAAACGGCAGTGATACCTGGAAGCGCGTGTGCGCCGGGATCACGCCTTCGTCCCGCAGCCGGCGGAACACCGGGTAGGAATCCCGCACGAACCCGGGATAGGGCAGATCCCTGAAATGCGTCTCGCGCACGCCGGCGCGGACCTTGAACCGCCACATGTCCTCCCACGTCGTCGGCACCCAGTCCGGCACATCCTTGAATACGCTGAGTTCCGGCCGCGCGCGCGGCCGATTGACGACCTCGAGGTCCGGGTTCGGTTCGAATACCTGCGGAGCATTGAACACGACCCACTTCGCCCGGTAGCCGGGCTCCCCGTCGCTCATGCCGGCCATCAGGTGCCCGATGGCCGGGCCTACCAGCCGGAACACCTGTTCCGCGGTATCCCCGGGTACGCTGCCCACCAGCAGCAGCGGTTTATCCTCCAGGCGGTCCGACATGCTTAATCTCCAGGTCGTTGATCAGGTACGCGGCATTTTACCCGCCGCGTCCAGGGCGCGCTTGATCAGATTGCGCGCCCGGACAATCTCATCGTCATTCACGACATGTTCCATACCCGGGTAGACAACCAGTTCGACCGCGGCGCCCATGCGTTGCATCACGCCGGCGGTTTCCTGCACGCGCGCCACCGGCACCCATTCATCCGCGTCACTGGTGCCCAGGAATGCCGGTGTCCCGCGAAACGACCCCGGGTAATTCCATTGTGTGCCCGGTGGGCCGATAAGTCCGCCGGTCAGCGCGATGATTCCTCCATACCGGCGCGCGTTGCGCACGGCGTATTCGCTGACGAGACAGGCGCCCTGGGAAAAGCCCAGCAGCACGATGCGACTGGAATCAACCCGGTCGTGCATCAGGCCGGCCATGAGCGTGTCGAGGCGTTCGAGCGCTTGATCGAGGCGCGGCTGATTCGACACCAGCGGTTGCATGAAACGATTCGGATACCAGGAGTTTTCGAATGCGCCCGGGGCCAGGTATGCGACGTCGGGGAGATCCAGACGGTCGGCAATGGCGAGCATGTCACTCGTATCGCGGTCCCGGCCGTGCACCATGATCGCGAATATGTGCGCTGCCGCCGGCGCGCAACCACGCCGTATGACTGGTTGCGAAAGATGGGGATTCAATACGTTATCTTTTCCAGCTGCGCCATGATCTCTGCGCGCCGTTTTCCGTCCACGAACGCCGGCAGGATGAAGTCGTGCCCGAGCCGGTCCCGGGGTTCGTCGACGCCGAAGCCCTCGGGTACGGAGTAGGCGGCCTCGAACAGCGCGCCGCCGGGTGTGCGGAAATATATGGAGTGAAAGTAGCCGCGGTCCTTGGACTCCGAAACGTCGGTGAAACCGAGCCCCTCGAGGTAGTCCTTGTAATCCTTCTGCACGTCCTTGTCGTTCACCTTGAACGCCACGTGGTGCACGATGCCTTCGCCGTAAAACCAGCTGCCCTGATCGCGGTCCGGTTCGACGATGAATTCGACGGTTTTGCCGGGGCCCCCGCCATTGACCTCGAAGCGATGGTATTCGCCGCTGCGCTCGTCGCGGGTCTGCTCAAATCCCATGGCAAGTTGCATGAATTTTGCCGACTCCCTGATGGACCGCACCGACACGGTCACGCTGTGCACGCCACGGATGGCCTTGTCTGCCGGGATATCCTCCGTGCCGCGCGGTGTGCGGGCGTCATTCCCGGTGCCCACCAGTTCGTATTCGATTCCACACGGGTGCTGGAATCGCAGCCGGTGCTCGCCAAAGCGTTCCAGTTCCTCGACACGATATCCATGGGACTCGAGGCGCGACTTCCAGAAGGCCAGCGCCGGCGCGGGGACGGAACAGGCAATGATGCGAACCTGGCCGGTGCCGCGCTCGGCCTTGAGGCCGGTATGCCGGAACGAAAACGTCGTGATCAGCGTGCCTGGATCGCCATTCTCGTTGCCATAATAAAGGTGATAGATAGGCAGCTTGCCGTCGTACAGGATGGTCTTCTTCACGCTCTTGAGGCCCAGCAGGTTGGCGTGAAAGTCGTAATCCTCCTGGGCGCCGCCGACGCAAAGGGTCAGATGGTGATGGCCGTGCAGGACGTTCATGAACGTTACTCCAATCCGGGTTGTTGTCCCCGTCTGGGGAGCATTCTGGTACAAGGGATCAGGTCTGGCAAACGTGCATTTTTGGGTGGGAACGTGGGTTGGGGCCGCGACTTGATATGATCCGTGACATGCACGATTTCGAATTTCAGGGCCTGCCCTGGAACGTCACGTTCGGTGTTCGCGCGGTCAACCGCCTGCCGCAGATCCTCGCCCGGCTCGGACTCCAGCGTGTGCTGATTCTCGCCACTCCCGGCCGCACGCGGCAGGTTGTCATGCTGCAGACAGTACTCGGCAAATCCACGGCCGGATTGTTCGCAGGCGCCGCATTGCATGTGCCGTCAGGCGTGGTCGAGGCGGCGGTTCGCGCCGCGAACGAATCGGGGGCCGATTGCACGGTGTCCATCGGTGGCGGTTCCACCACGGGCCTGGGCAAGTTGTTGCGCAAGGAGGCCGGGCTGCCGCAGATCGCGATCCCCACGACCTATGCCGGTTCGGAAATGACGCCCATCTGGGGTGTTACGACAGCGAACATGAAGCGCACCGGCCGCGATCCGCAGGTTCTCCCGGTAGCCGTCATTTATGACCCGGACCTGTTGGTCGCCTTGCCACCGGCAGTTGCCGCTCCCAGCGCCCTGAATGCCCTGGCGCAGGCGATTGCGAATATTTCGACGAACCCGGTCGTGGGTATGGTGGCGCGCGAGGCAATCCGCGTGCTGGCCGGTGGTCTGCCGCGGGTCATGCACGACAACGGGGATGTCGAGGCACATGCCGTGATGCTTCAAGGCGCCTGCCTCGCCGGCGCGGCGCTGGGGCTCGGTCGAAGCGGCCTGCATCACCGCCTGTGTCATCTGTTGGGCGGCATGTACAATCTGCCGCACGCGGAGACACACGCCATCATCCTCCCCCACAGCGTGGCCCATACCGCGCGCACTGCACCGGGGGACGCTGCCCTGATTGCGGCAGCGCTCGGGGCCGAGGACGCCGCCGCACAGGTTTACGGGCTATTGAAGAAATTCTGCCCGCGACACTCATTGCAGGCGCTGGGTCTTTCCGGGCGTGACGTGGAACAGGCGATCGCCGCCTTCGACGGGGACAGGGACAGTGCGGAGGGAGCGCGGAAGATTATGCAGGATGCGCTCGCGGGCGGACCGCCGTGAGCGGATACGAGGCAACCGGCCGGATCGAATTCAACGTCAGGAGGGGGAAAAGATGCACGTCAGACAGGTGATTTTCACGGCATGGGCATCGGCTTTTCTGGCCATGTTTCTCGCGGGTGCCGTCCGCGCCGGAGACTTGCCGCGAGCAACCCCCGAGGAGGTCGGCCTTTCCAGCGAGCGCCTGGCGCGCCTGGATCGGCATCTGCAGGCCTATGTTGATGCGCACAGGATCGCCGGCGCCGTGGTGCTCATTGCGCGGCACGGCAAGATCGCGCACCTGGGTACCGTGGGTAATGCGAGTGTGGAGGACAACACGCCCATGCAGGCCGACGCGCTGTTCCGCATCTATTCCATGACCAAGCCGATTACCAGCGCCGCGCTGCTGATGCTGTTCGAGGAGGGCGGTTTCGCGCTTTCCGATCCGCTCGAGGTCTACATCCCCGAATTCAAGGACGTAAAGGTTTTCGATTCCTTCGATGCCACCGGAAAGATGATGCTGGTCGAGCCGGTGCGCAAACCGAACATCCAGGACATCTTCAGGCATACGGCAGGACTGAGTTACGGCTTTACCGGCACGCCGGTGGATGCCGCATACGGGGCTGCCGGCATTGCCGACCGGGCAGGCAGGCTCGGGTACCCGGCGCAGCCGCTGGCCAAGTGGGTGCCGTTGCTTGCCAGGGCGCCACTGCAGTACCAGCCCGGTACGCGCTGGCAATACAGCTATGCGCACGACGTGCAGGCGCTGCTGGTCGAACGCTTCTCCGGCGTGCCTTTCGCCGATTTTCTGCGCAAGCGGATGTTTGAGCCACTCGGCATGCAGGACACGTCGTTCGGCCTGCCGAAGGAAAAGCGCGGGCGACTGACGACGATGTACGGGCCAAAAGGGTACCAGGGCGAACTGGTTACCTTTGCCCCCATCGCGCCGGGCATCGTGCCCATCGACAAGCCGGAATCGAGCGAGTACCTGGTGCAGGGCGAAAACCCGGCCGGCGGCATCGGGCTGGTGTCGACGGCGGAAGACTATTACCGCTTCGCACAGATGTTGCTGAATGGCGGCGAATTCAACGGCGCGCGCGTGCTGAGCCGCAAGACCGTTGAATTGATGCGTTCGAACCACCTGCCAGCCGGGTTGACTGCCGGCCTCGCGCCCGGCGGTGCCTACGGTCTCGGGGTGTCGGTGCTGGTGGACGTGGCCGCGAGCGGCAACCTGGGTTCCCCCGGGCAATTCGGCTGGGGCGGCGCGGCCAACACGTCGGTCATTATTGATCCCGTGGAGGACATGGTATCCATCCTGATGGCGCAATACCGTCCGACCAGTGTGCCGCTGTGGCGCGAATTCCAGACACTGGCATACCAATCCATTTCAGACTAGGCCCGGTACCGCCAAGGGCTGATTGACAGAATTCACAAACCCAAACGAATGGAAGGAGGAATTGCAATGAAACGACATGCCCCCCTGATTGCATTGACGGTGCTGGCGCTGGCCTGGCAAACGGCCCTTGCTTCCGGTGAACAGGAAGAGCGCAACAAGAAGATCGTGATCGACTTCTATGACAAGGCCATCAACCAGAAGGATTTTGCAGCTGCCTCCGCCCATCTCGGTACCAAGTACATCCAGCACAATCCGCTGGCGGCCGACGGCCCGGAGGGTCTGAAGGCGTTCCTTGAATTCGCCAAGGTGAACCTGAAGACCTATCGCACCGAGTTCAAGCGCGTGCTTGCCGACGGCGACTTCGTCATCGTGCATGCATGGGCGCGGGCAAATCCGGACGACCCGGCGGACCGTGGTACCGCGGTCATCGATATCTTCAGGCTCGAGGGGGACAAGGTGGTGGAACACTGGGACGTGGCGCAGCCGGTCCCGGAGAAGGCGAACAATTCGAACACCATGTTCTAATGTAGGGCGCAACTGTGTGGGGCCGGACCGCTTCGGACATCCTGTCCCCGGCTCTGGCTCCTGCTTCGCCCTACCGCCTGCATCCCTGTAGGTCGCCGCTCCGGACGTCCTGTCCTCTCGCGGCATACCCTACATCCATGTAGGTCGCCGCTCCGGACATCCTGTCCTCTCGCGGCATACCCCACATCCCTGTGGGTCGCCGCTCCGGACGTTCTGTCCTCTCGCGGCATACCCCACATCCCTGTGGGTAAAAATAAAGGGCGCGCTCATTGCTGAGCGCGCCCTTCTTGTTTGTTCAGGCAGTCAGACCGCTGACCGCCCGGATTTCAGCAATACGTCAGAAGTTCCGGCCGACCGTGAAGTACCACTCGCGCTCGCGGCCGGGCTGTCCCTCCGCGGCAGGCTGCCCGAAGGCCGTCAGGTTGAACTTGTTGAGGAAGTATTCCTTGTCGAACGCATTGGTTACGCCCAGCGCCGCAATCCAGGCCCCCTCGGGGCTGTCCCATTGCAGGCGCAAGTTGACCATTTCGTAGCCGCTGGAACATCCCGCGCCCGGAAACTCGGTCGTAACGAAGTCAATGGTCGTGCAAATCTTGCTCTGGCCATAGACGTCCACTCTCGGCGTCAACTGTGACCCGTTGCCCATGTGGACGTCATAGGACGCGCTGACGTTCCAGTTCGTCTCCGGAACGTACGTCGCCCGGCTCGAAGTGACGGTCGGATCGTCGTTGATGTCAGCCGAATCCCACTTGGTCCAGCCGAAGCCGCCGGTG
>Ga0315910_10005297_pt1 | contig 10593 bp, 6 predicted proteins | sample EdamamesoilMG_FD_204470 | JGI IMG/M metagenome (GOLD analysis project Ga0315910, IMG submission 204470) | Garden soil microbial communities collected in Santa Monica, California, United States - Edamame soil | ecosystem: Environmental > Terrestrial > Soil > Garden | place: USA: California...
GATCGAGACGGCGTTTCTCATTGGCGAAAACCTCTACCTGCCACAGGGCGATCGGTTTCACTGCAACGCCGTCCACTACATCGAGGAAGACGACAGTTTTACGATCTCCGATCGGTACGCCAGCGTGATCGTGAACGTGAGCTCGGATGGGGAAATTCAGTGGCAGCTCGGGGGGAGCTGTGCCGACGCACCGGCGGGACCGGACAAGTGCTTCGCCCAGAGCTGGGATGCCAACCACGGCCATCATCTCCTTGTCGACGGAACTTTCCTCATCTTCAACAACTCACCCCGAGATGGCGGCGACACTTCGAATGTTCTCGAATTCGACCTAGCCCAAACCGAAAGTTCGATGACGGCTTCGCTGGTCAAGGACTACGCGGGAACGACCGTCAGCGGCATCCTCGGGGATGTGCAGCGTCTGCCGGGTGGGAACACCTTGATCACCTATTCGGACGCTTCTCAAATCGTCGAAGTCGATAGCGACTGGCAAGTCGTCCAGACTTTCAGCGGTGGCGTCGGCTACGCCGAGTGGCGACCCACACTGTACGGGCCGCCAGCGCGGCTCTGAGTACCGTTGCGCGGCGAAAATGGTTTCGTCGAGCATTCACGCTGGCTTCAAGCGTGACACCGCAGGAAGACGCGCCAGCCAGCTTCGACCCACTCGTTCCACGCCACGCACACGCCTTCGGGCCCGAGCGCGAGGCTTGGGGCGAAGGACGGCGACGCGCTGTTCGACACGCCACCTCCGCGATCGGAAGCTGATACGCCAGCCCAGCGGCAGTCTTTGAAGCGGCTCAAGCGCACCTCACCCTCGTCGATGCGCGCATCCCAGCGTACCCGCTCGGGCAGCGTCGCGAGCAGGTTTTCAGTCGCTGGCAGCTGGACCCAGGTCGTACCCGACCAAACATACATCTCGAGCTCGTCTCCTGCGCGCCAACTGAGCACCGGCGCGTCGCTCGGGTTCAGCGCCAGTTCGAGCGTGTGCCAGGTGGTGTCATAGCTGTCGAACATGGGAAGCGCACCCCCTGCGAACTCATTCCACGCCTCGCCGGACCATTCGAACGTGGCCACGTGCCCACCCAATGAACTCCTCGCGAGCACCGCGATGATCGGCCTGTCGTCGGAGCTGAGAGAGAGCCGCGTGCCGATCACGCGGTCATGACCGGGGTTGAGGTTTTCATCGTCAGGTCCCGTGAGGGGAATCCAAGCTTCCTCGTCCCAGCGCACGACGTGGACGAGCTGGTCTTCGTCGCTGGCGTAAAGAACAATTGGGCTATTCGAGGAGTCGAAAACGACTTTGTAGTGCCTCGGCGTATTGTCGCCCGCTGCCAAAGGATAGCTGCCGTCGACCACTCCGAACTCCTGCCAGTCATCCCCCGCCTGGCGTGTCACCAACAGCAAATTTTGGTGATCTTCGTCGGTAAAATCGTCTCTCACCAGGTAAGCGATCGCGAGCCCACCGACCTGGTCGAGCGCTCCGACGCAGTCAAAGGGTGAGAGGGACAAATCAGGCCAGAGCATGGGCTGCCAAGCGATGCCGTCCCAGTGCACGATCTCGCAGGAAGCAGATATGAGAAATCCGGTGCCATCGTCCTTCAGGAGCACCTGAGGCGCCTCCCCGTTAATGACGCCCTTGCCCTCCGCGGTGGGCTCGCCGAGGCCTTGCCACACGCCGTCACGGTAAAGCTCGAGCAGTGCCTCGCCGTTCGGCCCTACGACGCTTGCAGCGAGATCTTGAGCCGAGCTCACCGCCAGGCTGACGGGTCCGGGAACGAACTCCGGCTGCTCGGGCAGCGGCTCCCAACCGCCGTCGACCCAGCGGCTCACGCCTCCGACCTGGTGCGGAATAGCGTAGAGGGCACCAGCAGCGTTGGTGGCTAGCACCGATCCGCCCCGCGTGTTCGCGAAGTCTTGCAGCGGTGCCCACTCGTCACCGTCCCAGACGCGATATTGCGTAGACCAGCTCACGACCACAGAGTCGTCAGCGGTGACCGCAACATCCGTCGGCCCGAAGGCGCTGCCCTCCGAGATGCCGGCCGCTCCTAAAGACTCGCCGAGCCCAATCCAGGCGTCGCCATCGAAGTACTGGGCCATGACCGCGTGTCCATCTGAAGATCCGGCGACCCAGGTGAGCACGGGGGAGCCATCGGGCATCAGTGCCAACGCGAGGTCCGAGAGGGCGTAGAGATCGGAGGGCGTCGCGAGCTCTACCCAGTCGCCATCCGCGTGGCGCAGTACGCGTGTCCGGTTCCCTTCGCCCCAGGCCAGTGTGATCGCGTCCGAGTCATCCACCGCGACCAGAACAGGCCCCTGGGTTGGCTCGTACAATGGGGGAGGAAACTCACCAAGACTTTGCCACGCGTTTTGTTCGGAGCGGTGGACACTCACGGCAGCATCGTCCAGCTGAGCCACGATCACGTTGCCAGCACTGTCGACCGCGAGATCGTGAATGTAATAGTCACCGCCGCCTGGAACCGGATCGAAGTTGCTCCAGTGCTCACCCTCCCAGCGACGAACCCTGACCCCCGCTGCTTCGACCCACGACACGATCACGCGCCCCTCGGCGTCGAACGCCACCCGCGACTCGTAGGTGGTGCTGAGCGATGCGCTCACCCCTTCGCCGCTGGCAGAATCCCAAGTGGCGCGCTTGGGCCATGCGAGGGGCTCGGAGTCTCCGAGCGCATACCAAGCTCCCGGCGTGACGCCGCAGCTCGCGGGCGCGTCACCGCCTCCTAGGCTTTCGGGGAACTCACAATCGTCTCGAGGCACGTGGGTGTCCGACACGCACCAAGGCTCGCCCGTTCCACCCGAACCCCCTGTGCCTCCGGAGCCGCCGCTCGTGTCACCGCCTTCACCGGCAGCCCCAGCCGGCCCCGAAGCGCCCGCTGTGCCCGACGAGCCGCCGGTGCCGCCGTTCGTCGCACCGCCTGTCGAGTTCGTGCCACGACTGCCGCCCGCGCTGCCGCCGCTGCTCGTTGCAGTAGCGTTGGTCGCGTCCGCTGTCTCCGCCGTCTCCTCGTTTCCGTCGCTACAAGCCCAGCCCAGCAGCGCGCTGAGTACGAGAGCGCGGACGAACCTCCGCCCATGTCCATCCTGGTCCATTCGTGTGCTCCCGGCTCCCGCTCGCCGCGGGTCTTGTAGCAAGTTTCGTGCCACAAGAACGCAGTTTTCCCCCAGCAATCAACAGGCTTCGGGTGCCAGTGGCACAAAAGCCAGGGCAGATCGATCATGGTCTCGGCCGTGCCGGTTTCACTGCCTTCATCCCGGCGGCGGCCTCATCTGCTGGTCAGCAGGGTCGTCGCGATCGCGCCCATGGCCAAGCGAGCAACTTCGACGCTAATCATCCTTCAATCGACGCCCACTTCTCGACCAGTGGAGAGCTCAACGGGCAACCTTTTTTGGGCTCAGGTCGGGTGCAGTTGACGTCGGATAGTGTCATTTGGCTCAGGGGGCCTGCCTGCGAGCGTAGCGGCTCAGGAATGCCTCCACCTCGTCTGCGCTCGAGGCTTTGAGTAGCGTCGCCACGCTTGCTCGCAGCGGCTCGAACGGCACGTGCGCGAGCGCTTGCTTGAGGTCCGGAATGAATCGTGGCGTGATGCTGAGGCAGTCGACGCCCAAGGCGAGGAGTGCAATCGCGAGCTCCGGACGTGCTGCGACTTCGCCACAGACACTTACGCGCTTCCCCATGGCGTGCGCGTGGGTCGCGACGCGATGGACCATCCGGAGGATGGCCGGATGATAAGCGTGCCGTTGCGACGCCATGCGCGGGTCCTCGCGATCGACTACCAATGTGTACTGGATGAGGTCATTGGTTCCGATGGAGAAGAAGTCGACCTCCTGGGCCAGCTCGTCGATGATCTCGACGGCCGCCGGAGTTTCGACCATCGCTCCGTACACGATGGGCCCGGCGACGATCGCGCGTTCGGACTGTGCGAGCGCGGCCGCGACGAGCTGCTTGATACGCACGACCTCCTCGACGGACGTGACCATCGGAATGAGGAGACGAAGCTCCCTTCCTGCTGCGGCGATTGCGAAGGCCTGGACTTGGTCGCGAAGTACGTGGGGATAGTCGAAGAGGACCCGGATCGATCGATATCCATGGAAAGCGTCTCGCGCGATCCCGAGCTCACCGCTCGGAATGAACTTGTCCCCAGCGAGGTCGAGGAGGCGGAACGTGACTGGCGCGGTCGGAAAAGCTCGGAAGGCTCTTGCGTAGATCTTGACCTGCTCTTCGACACTTGGAAGCGCGTCCCTGACGATGAAGGCGAACTCCGTCCGATAGAGCCCAATGCCGTCCGCGTGGTTGTCGCGCGCGATATCCACGTCCGCGCCGAGTGCAACGTTTGCTTGGAGCTCGAACCGCACACCGTCCTCAGTCGTCGCCGGTGCGTCGCGGTAACGCAGAAATTCCGTGCGCTGTCGTTCGGCCCTCTGGTGACGGTGTTCGTACTCGTATTGGGTTTGCGATGCGGGTCGGATCACGACGAGCCCATCGTAGCCGTCGACGATAATGAGATCTCCTGGGGCCACGTGGTCCATGAGCCCAATAATACCGCTCACAGCCGGTACGCCGAGCGCGCGTGCGAGTAATGCGCCGTGGGAGGTCGGTCCGCCAAGTGCGCTTGCAATCCCGAGCGCTCCACGGGCCTTGAGCTCGAACACCAGCGATGGCGTGGTACGGTCGCTGACAACGACGCGAGCGTCGACAGAGGCCGAGCGCTCCACCCCGAGAAGGTGACCTAGGATGCGGCTCCGCAAGTCTTCGATGTCTTCGACGCGTTCCTGAAGGTAGGGGTCGCGCGCGCGGCGGAGGCGCCCAGCGATCTCGTCCAAGGCGCCATCGATCGCGGCGGGGCCCGTTTGGCCTGCAGCAATTCCTTGCTCGACGAGTTGGGTCAGAGACGCACCCTTCAGCAGCAGCAGGTGAGCTCCGAAGATGAGTGCTTGGTCTTCACCAACTTCAGCAGCAGCCGCTGACTGCAGGCCCACGAGGTCGTTTCGCGCCTTCTGAAGTGCGTCGCGCACGCGCGAGCTTTCCACAGCCGCCCCTCGGGGCGGTTCACGATGGACCAGTGCGCGCGGAAAGGAGTTCCGGAACGTCACTACTCCGATGGCGATACCTGGCGAGGCTGCGACGCCGCGTAGAATTCGCTCTCCCACCGAGGGCGGGGGCTCCGACGCTTCGTCAGCTCGCTCCAATGTCGTCCCCGAGCGTCCAATGGTCTCCATCAGACGCGCGCTCTCGATGAGATCGACGATCTGGGACGCGACGCCCGACAGCCGCATGATCTCTTCGGCCGTGAACGGGGGTTCCTCTCGCCGAACGACAATCGCCCCGATCGCCTGGTTGAGCGCTGCCACGGGAACCGCCGCGATCGCGGCCGCATCGCCGACTCCGCGGCGGGGCTGTACTCCTTCGAGGGTTCCCTCGGCGAGCCGCCGCCCGGCGTCGGTCGCGACCAGATCGGATGTCGCTCCATGCTGGGCCCCGAGTTCAAGTCGATTCTTCGCTCGCCGTACGAAGATCGCGCATGCTTCTGCCTGGAGCGCCTCCGCGATCACACGCGTCGCAGCGTTCAAAGCGCCGGTTGCAGAGGTCGATTCGGCTACGACCGCGACCAGTAAAGCATGAACGTCCATCAGCGCCATCCGGGTGCTGCGCCAGCCGAGTAATTCGCCATCGCGAGCTGCCGCTCGGCCCAGGGTGGAGGCCCATGAGCCACGTCGTGTGGATCGTGCGGCACTTCTTGAGTAGCTGAGCTCATCGCTCTTCGCCTTTCCCTGCCGCGGATCGACGTTTCTAGGAGCGGCGACGATCTCGGTAGACCACGAGCATGTCACGGATCGCGGCTGAACGCTTCGCGTTTCCCCGTTTCGTCGGAATACGCTGCATCCAGTTCAACATTCCCTAGCGAGCTCGTCGCGGCGCGTTTGGCCCTCTCGAAGCGCCGGGATTGCGCGCGGTTATTCTGGACTGCCGTGCTCGTCTAGCCATCTCAAGAGCTCGCGAATGCTGCCGGTGGCGAGCGCGATGCAAGTATCTGCCGCACCGTAGTACACATGCAGGGTGTCGCCGTCGTCCGCGATCGTGGTGCCACACGGAAAGGCAACATTACCTACGTCGCCGTGCCGCTCATAGCTCGTCTCGGGTCCGAAGACCCAGGAGTCTCCGCGAAGCAAGCATTGCTCCGGGGCGTCCAAGTCGAAGAGCGCAAGGCCCAGTCGATACAACGAACCGGCAGCGGTACGCCGCACGCCATGGTAGATCATCAGCCAGCCGCGGTCCGTCTCGATGAGTGGCGGCGACAATCCGATCTTGTTTGCGTCCCACCAGCCCCCCTTGCGCGCGGCAAGCAGCAGCTTGTGATGCCCCCAGTTGTTGAGATCCGGAGAATACGAAATCCAAATGTGCGCTGCCGATTCGGTCGTCGGACGATGTAACAGTGCGAACTGACCTTGAATCCTTCGGGGGAGCAGCGCCGCGTCCTTGTCGTCGGGCTGCATGACCAGGCCGCAGCGATCGAACGTCCGAAAATCGTCGGTGACGGCCAGCGCGACGCCCGGACCGTCGCGGCTAAAGGCCGTGTAAGCGATGGCATACTTGTTCAGCTCGGGCACGAACGTGATGCGCGGATCCTCGATCCCCCAAAGCTCTTCCGGATAGAGATTTGGTTGTGGCATCAACGTGGGTTCAGTATCGATGATCCAACCGTCGACTCCGTTCGCGGAACGAGCGGCACAAAGGTGAGAGTGCCCACGCCGGTCCTCCACCCGGCATAAGAGCAGGGTTGTGCCGTCCGGGAGCCGGGTCGCCCCCGGATTGAAGACCGTGTGCGCAGGATAGGGCCAATCGGTTGCAGAAAGAATCGGGTTGCCCGGATGGCGCCGCAATAGGTCGGCGAATCCCTGCGGGCTGCTCACGAAACCACCTCGGAGGCGATGTCTGTGAGGGCAGCAGGTCGGCTCGAGGCTGGGGTGTCACCGCGCTGGTCGCTCTGACGCATGTCCAAGAGTGCCATCAGGAACGAGAGGGTCGACTCGGCTCCTTGATTCTCGTTCGGGCGATCCGGATGCAAACCATCACGGCAGCCTCCCGTTGCCGGAACGTAGACCCACTCGTTGAGCTGGTTCTGGCCAAGAAACCAGTTGAAGGCTTGCGTTGCGCGCGCATGCCATCGATCGTCTCCGGTGATTCGATGTCCAAGCAGGCACGCCGCCACTGCTCCACAGGCCTCGACGGGCTGCTGGTCGAAGTCCGCCTTGGTACCGCCCCGCTGGAAGAACCCATGCGAGCCGATAGGAGCGAACTTGCCACCGGCGTTGGATTGGACCTCGGCCAGCCAGTCTAGCGAAGTTAGCCCGCGCACGACCATCGCTTCGTCGCCCATCCAGCGCCCAGAGAGCATCAGCGCCTGTGAAATCCGCGCATTGGCGTAGGTCAGGCGATCTTCGCACCAGGGCCAGTCTTTTCGGGCGAACTTGTGAAACAACTCCAAGAGGCGCGTGGCGAGCTGTCGCCCCAAAGAGCCAACGTGCCCGTCGTGACCCCGCCATTGAACGTAGTCCGCTATTCCGAGCAAGGAGTACGCCCAGGCACGGGGGCTCGTGAAAGCGGCCGCCGCCGGTAGGGCGTTCTCGAAGAGTTCGGTTGCGACAGCCCTCCGGCCTGGATCGGCGCTGCGTGCCCCAGCAGCGCCTAGTGCCCAAAGTGCCCGGCCATGGCTATCCTCGGAGCCGCATTGTTCCTTCCAGAGGCGCGCGTAGCTCATGAAGTTTCGGAACCGACCGCTTTCAGGCTCGTAAGCGTGACGCACGAACGCAAGGTAGCGCGTGGAGAGCGCTCGTATGCGCGCGGGTATCTCCGATCGAGCTTCTTCCAAGCTTGCCATCAGCACGAGCGCTCGGGCGTTGTCATCGAGGCAGTAGCCGTCTTCATATCTCGGAATGGCGTGCACCGCATGTTGGAGCAGTCCCGTATCGTCCGTCAGCGCGCGAAGATGATCGAGAGTGAGCTCGGGAAGGGCGCACGGCTTCTCGCGGGGCACCGCCGAAGAGACGTGCCCGGTCGCGCGACGGGAGTACTCTCTGCACGCGCGATCGAAGCACTCGAGATAGTCGCGCGCAACCACCGGCCACTGCATGTCTCTACCGAACGCCAGCGCGCGCCGCTCCAGCTCAGCCTTGGCTTGGTCGTCCTCGAGTAGCTTCGAGATTTCGGTTGCCAGCGCCCCGCTGTCTCTGGTGGGCACCAAACGTCCCCTGCCATCGGCGAGCATCTCCTCGGCGTAGCGGTATGGGCTCGAGACTACGGCTTTGCCAGCACCGATCGCGTAAGCGAGCGTCCCGGAAGTAATCTGTTCCTTGTTCAGGTACGGCGTGACGTAGATGTCGGCCGCGGATAGAAACTGGACCAACTCGGCTTGGCTCACGAACCGATCATGGAAGCGTACGTGCTGGCTCACCCCGAGGGTGTGGGCTCGCGCTTCCAGCATCAGTCGGTAGCCCTCCCCCTGTTGCTCTTTGACGTGCGGGTGGGTTGCACCCAGTACGACGTAGACGACATCCTGGCAATGCTCTCTGATTTTGGCTAAGGCATCGATGACGTACTCGATACCCTTGTCCGGCGAGAGCAGACCGAAAGTGAGCAGCACGCGCCTTCCATCCAGCCCGAGCGTCGCCTTGCTTTCAACGGCGTCGGGCAAGAGAGGGACGCCATGATGGATCGTCTGGATCTTGTCCGCTGGAACATGATGTACGTCGTGAAGCAGTTTGGCGCCACGCCCGCTCATCACGACCAGACGCTCTGAAAGACTGCAGAGCTCGGCCATCACGGTTCGCTGTGACGGACTTGGATTGGCGACGACCGTATGAAGCGTCGTCACGATCGGCATGCGGACTTGCCGCAGAAGCGGTAGCAAATGCGCTCCTGATTTTCCGCCGAAGATCCCGTACTCGTGCTGCACCGATAGAACATCCACCATGTTGACGTTCAGAAAATCAGCCGCCTGCCGGTAAGACGCGAGGCTCTCCTCGGGGATCTGGTAGCGAACCTGTTCGGGGTAGGAATATTGCCTGCCGACATCGTTCATCGCGACGACCATGCAATCGAGTTCGGGGCTGAAAGTACGGATGGCCCGACTCAAGTCTGCCGTGAAGGTCGCGATGCCGCATTGCCTCGGGGTATGGTTTCCGAGGAACGCAACCGCGCGTGGAGAGCGCGGCTTTACTTCACCCACGACTGGCCACCGAGGCTTGGAGGATCTTGTACCGAACGTGCGAAGCGGTGCCGCGTTCGGCATGAGCGTGCATCGCGCTCGTGCGAACCTGGAGCTCGATGGGCCAGCCACCGGGGGCAAGTATCGTGGTGTGCAGTGATCGATAACCGTTGGACTTGGGCGCAGCGACATAGTCGTCGTACTCTCCTGCCAGAATCGGAAACTCGGAATGGATTCGCCGGATCAGGCGATAGCAGTCGTGCGTGTGCTCCGTCACGGCGCGGATGCCAACGCCGTCCAGAACCTCCTGAGCACCCAGGCCATTTCGGAGCATCTTTTCCGCGGTTGAAACAACGCTCTTGATGCGGCCATGCAGCTGCACGTGAGAGTCGACATCGCGCGAGAGCACCGCTATCCGCTTCACGGAACCGAGGAGCGCGCGCTTCTGTTCGGCAATCGAGGTGTCGAGTGGGATCGGTACTGCCAGCTCGCGAGACTCGCTCAGCGCAGATTCCAGTTCCGCCCGACTCAGCGGTCGTAATGCAGCAAGACTCGGGTCGAGTGCTGCGGGGCGGTCGCTCGCGGCTTTCCTTGAACTCCCCTCGCCACGGACTCGCGGACGAAGTGCGGCAGTGGACCGAGAACATGCTCGGTTCGCCACGGCAAACCGCGCGCGCTGGAGGCGGCGAGTGTCGCAAGTGGTGATTTGCGGTAGCATCGAGAAGTCAGAAGCAGTATTCGTGCCACGATGCTTTTTCGGCGAATTCAGCTATCGAATGTGATCAAGACCCGGGGGAAAGTCAAAGTGATGGCGCGAACATCATTTCGATGTGGTCGTGCAGGGTGAAAGCGGCGGATCTGAGTGCCCACGAATTGCTGGAGCTGAATCCCGACGGCGGGATCATTCGATTCGCGGGACAACGCGCCCTGCTCATCGATGCGGTGCCATGGGCCTGCTGCGAAAGTACCTGGTCGAGAACTTGGGTTCACAGCCGCGCGGATCGTGCTCACACAGTTCGGATTCGCCCATGGATGGAGGATGGCTGACGCGATCCGGGAGAAGTTCAAGTGGGCCAGTGCCGAGGAACCTTATGAGGCGGAGCAACACCTGCTTCGCTTCGGCCGCTCCGATGCGGCAGACTGTTGGACGATCAGCGGGCTCTTGAGCGGGTATCTCAGCCGTCAACTGCGGCGCCATTAGCGAAACTCTGCTGGAGAGTGAGCTGTTCGGAAACACGCGGGGCGCTTTCACGGGGGCGTCCAACGATCGCCCAAGCTTGTTCGAGGCCGCGAACCATGGGCCCCTGCTCGTGGACGAACTGGGGGAGGTATCCTCGGGCATGCAGGTCAAGCTCCTCGGGGTGCTGCAGGAGCGCCA
>Ga0315910_10005298_pt1 | contig 10593 bp, 7 predicted proteins | sample EdamamesoilMG_FD_204470 | JGI IMG/M metagenome (GOLD analysis project Ga0315910, IMG submission 204470) | Garden soil microbial communities collected in Santa Monica, California, United States - Edamame soil | ecosystem: Environmental > Terrestrial > Soil > Garden | place: USA: California...
ACATGGCCGCGATTTCCGGCGCCGTCCCTGTGCGCCTGCGACCCGCGCGGTAACGTAATCCCGATGCCGGCATGACGGCGGTCGTGGCAAGGAGCGTTGCGGCCGTCGTCCCGGCGTTTCCGCGTGGAAAACGTGATCCAGGTAGCAGCCTGGCCACGGTGCCCGGCGGAGCATGCGACCCATGAATCTGCGTCGCTCGCCGGGCTTCTGGGCGCTCACGCTGGGTGCGGTGGGCGGCGTCGCGGGCTTCTATGGCCCGATCGCGCTCAATCCCGACGCCAACCAGGGCCCGCTGCTCGGGCTGTTCATCACCGGGCCCGGCGGCGTGCTCGCCGGGGCGGTGCTCGGATACGTCTTCCGCGTGATCCCGTTCAGCGACTCGGTGCGCGGTCAGGCCCTGATGCTGAGCGCGCTGACGCTGGGCGTCGGCACCTTGTGGTTCGCGGCGATCACTCGATCGTGAACCACTGGACCTCGACCCGCCGGTTCTGAGCCGGGTCGGAGGAGTTGGTCGGCTCCTGCCAGCCACGTCCCACCGCTTCCACGCGCGACTTGTCGATCTCGGGAAACTTCGCGAGCAGGGCTTCGCCCACCGCCCGGGCGCGTTGCTGCGAGAGGTCCATGGCCTTGAGCGCCATGCTCTGCACCAGCGACTCGCCGCCCGAGCTGCGGAATTCCTCGATGCGCGCATTGTCGACGTGGCCTCGCAACACCACGGTCGAGCCCGGGCTCACCTGCAGGAAGCGCTTGATGGTCGCGAGGTATTCCTGGTTCTGCTGCGCCTCGCGATCCAGGCGCGCGGAGTTCGGCTCGAAGAAGAAGCGGATGTCCTTGGAGAGCAGCGGATCCCCTTCGAGCGACGCCTGGCTGGAATTGCGGATCGGCGCGATGGCGATCTTCTGGTCCGCGAACAAACCTTTCTTCGCGAGCGCATCGAGATGGCTCGTGTCCACGAAGCGCGCCGGGTCGGTCGGATTCTTGATGACATTGCCGTACGCCAGCACCGAGGACTGGAAGATGCCGCCGAAGGAGCCGGCGGAGTCGATGGTGCCCGCGAAGAACGCGCGGTTCTCCGGCAGGTTCGCCAGGTGCACGCGCGAGAGCTCGTCGCGCGCATCCGCCTCGCTCCACTTGAAGGCCTTGGCGACCACGGCGAGATTCTCCGCCGGGTTGTCGCGCAGGCGCCGGTTGCCTTCGAGGATGCCATGCACCAGCCCCGCCACCATCTCGGGGTGCGCCTTGGCGAAGCCCTTGTTGACCGCGAGCACATCGGCGATCACCAGCAGGTTGCGGTTCGACACCAGCATCTTCGCCGCGCCTTTCGAGGCTTCGATGACCTCGTCGGTCTTCGGCGTCCAGCCGACGCAGCCGTTGAGGCGGTGCCCGCCACCGAGTTCGTGCTGGTACGCGTCGCAGGCGACGAAGGCGTCTTCGTAGAACACCAGGCCGAGGGAATCGGCGGGCGGCTTCGAGTCGAGATCGCGCAGCACCACCACCGGCACACCGGCTTCCTGGGCGAGATAACGCATGAAGAACTCGCTCTCGTTGAATTGCGAGGCGGCGAGCGTCTTGCCCTTGAGCGCATTCACCGAGGCGATGCCGTGATCGACCACCACCATGTCGGCGCCGCGCGAGTACCCGATCTGCACGGGCACGATGGCATCGAACTGCCGTCCCAGCACCGCGAGCGCATCGGTCGTGGTCGCGGTGGCGGCGAGTTTGCCGTTGTTCAGCGGGCCCCAGGTCTCGCTCTCGCTCATCGAGATCTGAACCTGGAAGCCGTACTGCTTGGCGAAGTATGAGTCCGGGTTCGGATCGAGTCCGCCGTTGGCGACGATCAGGCCGCCGTAACCGGCGTACTCGCTGATGTCGATGCGCAGGATCTTGTCCTTGGGCACGAAGGTGTTCGCGGCCTCGAGCGTCGGCGTGCCGGTGACCGGTTCGATCGGCTGCGGCGCGTCGCCGTCACTCGCGTTCCCGGCCGGCTGGCCCGCGGCCTGGCTCGTTTGAGCGCTCGCGCCGGAAGAGGGTGCTTCGCCTTTGCGGCCCAACCACAGCCACAGGCCCAGACCCACGACACCCAGCAGCAGCAGCAGGGTGATGATGTTGCCCGCGGCCGAGCCGCGCTGACGACGTGCAACCATGTGAACCTCTCCTCCAGTCATTGACGTCACTCCGAAACCTTCGTCGCGCGCTTGCCGCCACGCTTCGAAGCCAGCAGATCCGCCGGGGGCGGTTCATCGGTGAACTGTTCCAGCCCGGCGAAAAGTTCGCGCTGATCGCGCAGCCAGCGATTGGCCTCGTTCAACGAAGCCGACAACGCGTCCAGCGATTGCGCGATGTGATCCGAATCGGTCGCGAGCAGCGCCTGTTCGCGCACCAGCGACACCTGCTGGCGCAGGCGCGCGAGCTCGGCGTCGACCAGCTCGAAGCGCCGCTTCGCGTCCTTGTGGGCCTCGTGCCGCGAGGCGATCACCTGCAGCTGCTGCTCGAGGCTGCGGCGCAGCTCGTCGTCGGCATCACCGGCCGCGAGCCGATCGCGGCAGCGGCGTTCCTGTTCGTCGAGATTGCGCCGTTCGCGGCTGGCCGCCGCGATGACCTCGGCGAACGAGGCGCGCGCGCCCAGTAGTTTGAGGTGCAGCCACGCCATCTGGCGCACGTCGTCGATCTGCGAGCCGGTGGCCGAGGAACGCTGCAGCAGGTTGACGATCTCGGCCGACTCGCGCTCGATCTCGTATTGATGGCCCTGCGCGACCGAATCGAGGTGCTTAAGCATCTCTTCGTAGCGCGAGGTGCTGTCGGAGGCGCCGGCCTCGGCGTCGACCACGGCCCGGAAGCGCTCGTTGCGCGACACCGACCACAGGTACAGACCCTCGAGTCCGAGGCCCACCAGCCAAAGGCCCGGATTCACCAGCCATCCGAGCAGGCCAAAGGCGGCGAGGCCGAACCAGTTGGGCGGCACCGGCATCCCCAGCGGACGCGCGTTGAAGGCCGCGGCGAGGTAGGAGGGGCGTATCTTCATCACGAGCCCAGCGTGCGGAACGCCGGTGGCACGAAGTTCAGGTCCGTGGCCTCGCGCACCGCGATACGCATCTGGAAATCGAGCACGTCGGCGGGCACCGGGTTCTGGTAGCCGGTGAGACTGGCTTCGAGCGCGGCGCCGCCCGGGACATTTTGCGTGCGCGCGTGGCGGTACGCCTTGACCACCAGCGCCTCGGCCGCGCCCGGCGTGAGCAGCGTGGGCATGCGCGGCTCGAGCTTCGCGAGGTCGGCATCGGTGAGCTCGAGTCCGTATCGTTTCGCCAGTAGTTTGATGAGCTGGGCGCTCTCGGCGGTGGTGCTGGTGGGCAGCAGCGGCACCTTGACGTCGACGCGACCGGGCCGCTTGAGATCGACCTCGATGAGATCGGGGCGCGAAGAGGCGAGCAGCCACAGGACGCGGCCGCGATTGCCCGAGTCCGACATCTCCTGCGCGATCATCGAGTAGATGCGGCCGGACAGGCCGCTGTCGTTCGAGCCGGAGTCGCGTTTGCCCAGCGTCTGGTCGGCCTCGTCGATGAACACCATGCAGCGCCCGAGCGCGCGGATCAGGCGGAAGATCTTCTCGAGGTTGCCCTCGCTCGAACCCACCCAGCGATCGCGGAAGTTCTTCAGCTTGACCACCGGCACGCCGGCCTCGCCCGCGAGGCATTCGACCAGGAAGGTCTTGCCCGTGCCGACGGGACCGCACAGCAGGTAGCCCATGGGCAGGGCCTTGAGATCGCCACTGCGCCACAACGCGATGTCCTGCCGCAGCCAGGTCTTGAGCGCTTCCTGGCCGTGGTAGTCCGCCAGCGTGCGCCGCGAGTCGATGAACTCCACCAGGCCGGCCGAGTCGCGCTCCACCAGCTCCTTCTTGAGCTTCGCAAGATCCGTATCCGCGAGCGGCTTGCCTTCGTGGTGACGCACCTTCACCAGGCTCTCGAGACTGGAGACCGTGACGCCGGCCAGCGCGGCGGCCAGCTGCCCGAGGTCGGCGCCGGGCGGGAAGGCGCGCGGGAATTGTCTTGCCAGGATGGCGAGCGCGCCCTCGAGTGCGCGCGCATCGGGCAGCGCCACGCGCACGCGCGTGGTTTGCGGCGAGGAGGCGATCAGCGGCTCGACGTCGTTGAGGTTGTCGGCGATCAGCAGGCTGGTGAAAGCCAGGTCGCTGAACGGCGATTCACCGGCCCAGGCACGCAGCTGGCTGGTGATGCTGCCGTGTTCGAAACCCGCGCCATCGGCCGGCACCAGCTGGTCCACGCCGCGCAGGATCACCGCGACGTTGGGGATCTTCTCCTTGGTCAGGGCGCTGAGGTTGCCGAGGTAGCGTAAATAGCGGCCGATCCACTGGATGGCCGGCAAGGGCTCGCGCGCCAGGTTCTTCAGCTGCGCACCCTGCCACTTGTCGACGAGCTCGCCGCCACGCTCGATGTTGAGGCCGCTGCCGAGATCGTAGGACAGCACCACGCCGAAGCCGGCGAGCAGCGTGTCCTCGAGGTAGTCGGCGAGGTTGACGAGAGCGCCATTCACCGCCAGCCGGTCATGCACGTTGCCGAACAGTATGAACTGGCTGGCCGCGCCGCTTTCGTAGTTCAGCGCGAGTTCGGCGGCCCAGGCGGGGGAAGACAGGGGTGCGGGCACCTAACTACTCATTGCGCTGTGTCATTGACCCGGCTCATTGATCTTGCGGCTTCTCCGTCGCTCCCATGGAGCGCTCGGCGGGCTGGGGCGCGGCCGCGCCCTTGATCGAAATGCCCTCGCGCGCGGCGAAGTCGGCCAGCGCCTGGTCGGCGAGCGCGGTCATTTCCGCTTCCTTGACCTCGACGCCCGTCATGTCGACGGCGTCGCGCGCCACGCGCGCGCGGCCCGCGGCCTTGTCGCGCTCCTCGGTGACCATGGTCTCCAGGCGGTTCAGCGTGTCCCCGGCGCCCCCGATATTCGTGATCATGCCGGCGGACATCTCGTGCAGCTCGGCCATGGCCTGTTTCATGCGCATGTCGTTGATCGCGCCCTTGAGACTTTCGATCTTGGCGCGCGCGGTCTGCACCGCCACGTCGCGCGCCTTGACCAGGTTCTTGTAGGTGGCTTCGGCCTGTTCGAGTTGCACGCGGTTCTCGGTGAGCTGCGCCTCGATGCTCTGCAGGCGCAGCGCGTACTGGCCGGCGGCGGCGTTGTTGCCGGCGCGGATGTGCGCGGTGGTCTTGGCGCGGATGTCTTTCTGCTCGGCTTCGAGCTTGCGCACCTGGCTCATGAGTCGCTCGGCGAGCCCCGCGTGCGAGGCCAGGCCCTGGTTGAACTGGCCGACCTGCTTGCGCAGGTTCTCCTGCTCCAGCTCCAGCAAGGCTTCGGGGTTGCGGCGTTCCACGCCGGAGATGAACAGCGACAGGAAACCCTTGAACAGGTTGGCGATGCGGCCAAACATGAGTTGCCCTCCCGGCGAACCTCACGCGCACGTGCGCGGAACGCGAAGAATACTGGGGGCTGCCCCTACGAGTAAAAGGGATTCGGTGCGTCGCGTAATATGCGCCATCCAGAATCCGGGGATCACGATGAAACTGCAGCCCATTCTTGCCCTAGCCACCGCGTTCCTGACTTGCGCCGCCGCTGTCGCGGCTCCGCCCCAGCGCACCGCCCAGGAGCTCAAGGCGCGGGAAATCTACGCCAAGGTGGTCTCGATCCCGACTTCGAAGGGCAATGGCCGCGTGCCGGAGATGGCGGACTACCTCGCCGGGCAGTTTCGCGCCGCCGGGTTTCCGGCTGGCGACATCCGCATCGTGCCTTTCAAGGGAGAGGGCGACGACACCGCCTCGCTGGTGGTTCGCTACCGAGGCAACGGCAAGGGCGGCAAGCCCATCCTGCTGATCGCGCACATGGACGTGGTCACCGCCAAGCGCGGGGACTGGGAGCGCGATCCCTACCAGTTCATCGAGGACAATGGCTACTTCTACGGTCGCGGCACCAGCGACGACAAGCAGGGCGTGGTGGCCATCACCAGCACCTTCCTGCGCCTCAAGGCCGAGAAGTTCGTGCCCAACCGCGATCTCATCCTCTTCTTCTCGGGTGACGAAGAGACCGCGCAGGCGACCACGATCGACATCGTGAAGAACCACCGCGCGCTCATCGACGCGGAATTCGCGCTGAACGGCGACGCCGGCGGTGGCGTGCTCGACAACGCCAGCGGCAAGGCGCTGTACTTCTCGCTGCAGACCGCGGAGAAGACCTACGCGGACTTCTCCATGACGGCGCGCAACTCCGGCGGGCACAGCTCCCAGCCGCGCGACGACAACGCCATCTACGACCTGGCGACCGCGCTGCTCAAGCTGCGCGATTTCAAGCTGCCCGTGATGTGGAACGACACCACGCTGGCGCAGCTCAAGCAGGCCGGCACGCTCACCGGCGGAGACATCGGCGCGGCGCTCAACCGGTTCGCCGCCAATCCGCGCGACGCCGAGGCCGCGGAAGTGATCTCACACAACCCGACCTATGTCGGCACCACGCGCACCACCTGCGTGGCGACCATGCTCGGCGGCGGCCACGCCGAAAACGCCTTGCCGCAGTCGGCTGCCGCCAACATCAATTGCCGCATCTTCCCCGGCGTGAAGATCGAGGATGTGCGCCTGGCGCTGCAGAACGCGGTCGGCGGCGCGGTCGAGGTCAAGCTGGTGGGCGAGCCGATGTCGAGCGACGCCTCGCCGCTGCGGCCGGACGTGATGCGCGCGGTGACCGGCGCGGTCAACGCCATTCATCCCGGCGTGGCCGTGGTGCCGTCGCAGACCTCCGGCGCCACCGACGGGCTGGTATTTCGCGCCGCGGGCATCCCGACCTACGGCGTCGACGGCTGTTTCACCCGTCCCGATGATGACTTCTCGCACGGGCTCAACGAGCGGATGTCGGTCGAGGGCTTCTACGACAGCCTGGAGTTCTGGCACGTGATGATCACCAGCCTCGCCGGCAAGGGCAAGTAGAGTAGTTAGATAATGGGGGAAGTCGCCGAGCCGCTGGGTACGCTGCAGGTCGCGCTGGCGCACGCGGCCCGGCTGCTGGAGCGCGAGCCCGCGATGGCCGCGGAGCAGGCGGCGGAGATCCTCAAGGTGCACCCGGACCAGGCCGAGGCGCTGGCGCTCTCGGGACTGGCGCTCGGCCGCATGGGGCAGGGCGAGGAGGCGATCGCCGCGCTCCGCCGGGCCGTGCAGCTCAAGCCGGATCAGCCCGACGCCTGGCGCGCGCTCGGCGATCACTACAGCGCGCTCGAGATGCGCGAGGCGGCCGACGAGGCCTTCGCGCAGCACCTGCGGTACTCCGTCAACGATCCGCGGCTCATGAACGCGGCGCTGGCGCTGGCGCAGAACCGCATCCCGGACGCGGAAGCCGCGCTGCGCGAGCATCTCAAGCATTGGCCCACCGACGTGCTGGCGATCCGCATGCTCGCGGAAGTGGCGGCGCGCATCGGCCGCATCCACGATGCCGAGACGCTGCTGGCGCGCTGCGTGGAACTCGCGCCCGGCTTTCGCATGGCGCGCCAGAACTACGCCATGGTGCTGCACCGGCAGAACAAGTGGACCCGGGCGCTCGAGGAAGTGAACTTCCTGCTCGGCGACGAGCCGTCGAACCCCGGATTGCGCAATCTCAAGGCCGCGGTGCTGGGCCGCATCGGCGACTACGAGGAATCGATCCGCCTGTATCGCGCGGTGCTGCGCGATTATCCGCGCCAGCCCAAGGTGTGGATGAGCCTGGGCCACGCACTCAAGACCGCCAATCACAACGCCGAGAGCATCGAGGCCTACCGCCGCTGCATCGAGCTTTCGCCCGAGCTGGGCGAGGTGTGGTGGAGTCTCGCCAACCTCAAGACCTACCGCTTCACGGCCGACGACGTCGCCGCCATGCGTGCGCAACTCGCGCGCGAGGACCTTACGAACGACGACCGGCTGCACTTCGATTTCGCACTGGGAAAGGCGCTGGAAGACGCGGGCGAGTACGGCGCGTCCTTCGAACACTACTCCCGCGGCAACGCGCTGCGCCGCAAGCTGATCCGCTACGACGCGGACGAGAACTCAGCGCACGTGGCGCGCTCGAAGCGGCTCTTCACGCGCGAGTTCTTCGCCGAGCGCAAGGATTGGGGTTGCGAGGCGCGGGACCCGATCTTCATCGTGGGCCTGCCGCGCTCCGGATCCACGCTGGTCGAACAGATTCTCTCCTCGCATTCGAGCGTGGAGGGCACACAGGAGCTGCCCGACATCACCATGCTGGCACGCAAGGTGGGTGGCCGCACGTCGCGCGCCGATGGCAATGCCTATCCGCGCGCGCTCGAGAAGTACGCCGCCACGGAACTGCGCGAGCTCGGTCAGCGCTACCTCGACCAGACGCGCATCCAGCGCAAGACCCCGCGGCCGTTGTTCATCGACAAGATGCCGAACAACTTCGCGCATGTCGGGCTCATCCACCTGATCCTGCCGAACGCGAAGATCATCGACACGCGCCGCCAGCCCCTGGGCTGCTGCTTTTCGTGTTTCAAGCAGCATTTCGCGCGCGGGCAGACCTTTACCTATGACCTCGAAGAGATCGGCCGCTACTACTGCGACTACGTCGAACTCATGGCGCATTTCGACGAGGTGCTGCCGGGTCGCGTGCACCGCGTGTTCTACGAGAACATCGTCGACGACACCGAGGGCGAGGTAAGGCGGCTGCTCGAGTATTGCGGCCTGCCTTTCGAGGACGGGGTGCTGCGTTTTCACGAAAACCGGCGCGCGGTGCGTACCGCAAGCTCCGAACAGGTGCGTCAGCCCATCTTTCGCGACGGTTTGGAGCAATGGCGTCACTACGAGCCCTGGCTGGACCCGCTCAAGCAAGCGCTCGGACCCGTTCTCGATCGGTATCCCGACACGCCGCAGTTTTGATTCTGTAGCGGCTGGCATACACTGCCCGCCACGAAGAGGCGTCGATCAACGTCGCCCGCACAAAATAACGGGGAGTCTCATGCACAGCCTTCACCGCGTCCCTCAGCGCGAATTTTCACCTCTCGCCGATGCCATCAAGCGCGCGTTGCCATACGCAGGCGCGATGCTGGCGGGTACCGGCGTCGCCCAGGCGCAACAGCCGGACGAAGCCGGTCTCGAGACCGTGGTGGTCAGCGCGCAGAAGCGATCGGAGAGCCTGCAGGACGTACCGCTGTCGATCCAGGCGATCGGCAGCGAACAGTTGGCCGAGCTGAAGGTCGACGACTTTGCCGACTACGTGAAATTCCTGCCGAATGTCTCCTACCAGACCTTCGGCCCCGGGCTCTCGCGCCCCTACATGCGCGGCGTGGCCAGCGGTGAGAACGCCAACCACTCGGGTCCGCTGCCCTCGGTGGGCGTGTATCTCGACGAACAGCCCATCACCACCATCACGGGCCCGCTCGACGTCCAGGTGTACGACATCGCGCGAGTCGAAGTGCTCGCGGGACCGCAGGGCACGCTGTACGGCGCGAGCTCGCAGGCGGGCACCATCCGCATCATCACCAACAAACCCGACCCCACGGCCTTCGACGCCGGCGTGGAAGCCGACGTCAGCTCTTTGGACGGCGCCATGGGTTACCAGGGCCAGGGTTTCATCAACTTCCCGATCAACGACAAGGCGGCCATTCGCCTGGTCGGCTGGTACAAGCACGCGCCCGGGTACATCGACAACGTACGCTCGACGCGCGTTTATCCTTCATCCGGCATCGCGGTCGACAACAGCAATCGCATCGAAGCCAACTTCAACGATTGGACCAAGTTCGGCGTGCGCGCTGCGCTCGGGATCGACCTCAACGATTCCTGGACGCTGACGCCCGGCGTCATGGCGCAGCGGACCAAGTCGAACGGCACCTTCGGCTTCGACCCATCGCAGGGCGATCTCGAGGTCGCGCACTCGCTGCCGGACGATCAGCAGGACAACTGGACCCAGGCCTCGCTGACCTTGCAGGGCAAGATCGGCAGCTGGGACATGACTTTCGCCGCGGCCTACCTGAACCGCAACATCGATAGCCACGCCGACTACTCCGACTACTCGTTCTTCTACGACTCCTGCTGCGGATACGGAAACTACTTCTACGACAACGACGGGGCGCTCATCGATCCGTCACAGCTCATCGTGGGCGCCGACCAGTTCCTCAAGCAGAGCTACGAGCTGCGCTTCAGCTCGCCGTCCGAGAATCGCTGGCGTGTCACGGCCGGCGCGTTCTACCAGGACCAGGGCCATCACATTCTCCAGTCCTACGACGTCAAGGACCTGAGCGACGAGCTCGCGGTGCCCGGCAATCCCGACACCATCTGGCTCACCGATCAGCAGCGCACCGACATCGACATGGCCGTGTTCGGCGAGCTGACCTTCGACATCACCGACAAGCTCTCGGTGACCGGCGGCATCCGCTTCTTCGATTCCGAGAATTCCCTCAAGGGCTTCTTCGGCTACAGCGCGGTGTACAGCGGCATGACGGGCGAGTCGCAGTGCTTCGACGACACCGACTTCGGCAGGGCGCCCTGCATCAACCTCGACAAGACGGTGAAGGAAGACGGCAACACCTCGCGCATCAACTTCAGCTACCACGCCACC
>Ga0315910_10005299_pt1 | contig 10593 bp, 7 predicted proteins | sample EdamamesoilMG_FD_204470 | JGI IMG/M metagenome (GOLD analysis project Ga0315910, IMG submission 204470) | Garden soil microbial communities collected in Santa Monica, California, United States - Edamame soil | ecosystem: Environmental > Terrestrial > Soil > Garden | place: USA: California...
CCGAGAGTTGCGCTGCTCGCGTCGTACCTGAACGACGAGTACGAGTGGTCGATCGTGCGCGGGGCCCGCCTCGCCGTCGAAGAGCGCGGTGGGACGGTGGTGACGTTCGCCGGTGGGTCGCTGGCGGATCCCGATGCCGGGCGTCGCGCCCGCACCTTCGTGCTCGACTGGCTCGATCGGTCGCGGATCGACGCCGTGCTGTCGATCTCGAACTGCGTGCACCAACACCTGGCTCCCGCCGACGGCGCCGCCTGGCTCGCCGAGCTTGGCGTGCCGGTGACGAGCATCGGCGTGCTCCCCGGCGTGCCGGCCGTCTGCATCGAGGACAGCGCGGGGGTCGTCCAGCTCGTCAACCACCTCGTCGCGCACCACGGCCATCGGCGCATCGCTTTCATCACCGGCACGCCGACGAATCCGGAGGCGATGGCCCGGAAGGTCGCGTACACCGACGCGCTCGCCGAGCACGGCATCGAAGCGGACGATCGCCTGATTCTCACCGGTGATTTCACGCGCGACAGCGGTGCCCGCGCCATGGTCGAGCTGTTCGACGCGCGCCAGGTCGGCGTCGGGGACGTTCAGGCGGTGATCGCCTCGAACGATTACATGGCGTTCGGCGCGATCGACGAGCTTTCACGGCGCCGGATCCGGGTTCCGGATCAGGTGGCAGTGGTCGGCTTCGACGACATGGCGCTCGCGCGCGTCTACGACCCGCCGCTCACGACGGTGCGCCAGCCGCTCGAGTCGCTCGGACACGAGGCCGCGGAGCGACTCTTCTCGGCCCTCGACGGTCAGCCGCCCGAGCCGCTCGTCGTTCTGCGCACGGAGCTCGTGCTCCGGCGTTCGTGCGGCTGCGTTCCCACCGAGATCCCGCCGCCGATCGACGCCGTCGTTGGCGGCGATCGAGTGAGCGCCGAGATGCTGATGGGTCTCACGGCTGAGATGGGCGGGCAGCGCGGTGCGTTCGCACGCGCCGTCGATCCGCTGCTCAGGCGCGTTGCAGCGGGAAACGCGCGCGATCTCGAGCGCCACCGCCGGTTCGCCGACGAGCTCGCGGCCCGGCTCCGCGGCGCGGGGGAAGATCTGGTGCACGATCGCCTGCACCGCCTCGCTCGCACGCTCGAGCTCCGCATGTTCGGCCCGCAGGCAGAGCTCTCGAAGACGCTCGCCGAGCTCCTGCCGGATCTCGGTCTCGACGCCTGCGTCGTCGCGGAGCTCGTGGATGGATCCCTCACCGAATTGAGTCTTGCGTTCGGGTTTGATCCGCAAACGAGTCAGCCGCAGATGGACAAATTTCCGGCGCGGTCGCTGGTGCCGGAGGCGTTCGAGCACCTGCTCGAGCGCTCCGTGTTCGTGATGCCGCTGAAGTACGGGGAAGAGCAGCTCGGTGTCGCGGTGCTGCCGGCGAGTGTTCGCGACGGCGTGTTCTACGAGACCTTCGGCGAGGCGCTCGGCATCGTGCTGAAGGGTCTTTCGGTAAAACGCCGTCTGCCGTAGCCATCCTACATCGCCCTACTTGAGCCTCCATTCTCGCGCGTGCGACACTGCGATCGTGACCCCCCGCGGGCGCTCGTCGCGTCCATGCACTGAGAGAGGTTTGCGCTCCCACCATCGATTCATCGTTTCCGCCGTGGCGCTCGGCCTTGCGGCGTGCGTCGCTCTACCGGAGACGCAGACCAATCCTCCCGGTGCCGCTGGCGAGAGCGGAACGTCCGGCGCAGGCGGATCCGGGATCGCCGGAAGCGTGGCCGCCGGAGGCGCGGGCAACGGCGGTGTCGCAGGCGCTTCGGGGAGCGCAACAGGAGGCGCGGGAGGAACGAGCGGCGGCGGTACCGGAGGATCGCAAGGCGGTGGAGCGGGTAGCGATGGAGGCGATGGCGGCGATGGCGGCGCCGGGGCAGGGGGCACGGGCGGTACGGGCGGGACCGGCGGTGCGGGTGGAACCGGCGGTGCGGGCGGCGCGAGTGGCGGCGGAGGCGCCGGCGGCGCGGGTGGCGCCATGGGTGGTGGCGCGGGCGCGAGCGGAAAGGGCGGCGCGGGCGGCGCCGGTGCGGGCGGAAAAGGTGGCGCTGGCGGTGCGGGCTCCGGCGGCAAGGGAGGTTCGGCGGGCGCCGGTGCCGGCAGCGGTGGCGCCGCGGGGAGCGGCGGCAGTGCAGGGGCGGCGGCCGGCAGCGGCGGTTCCGCGGGCGGGCTCGTCGAGCTCGCCGAGGGTCGCACGGCGACCTCGGACAGCGAGGAGGTCGACACCGCGAGCAATCCACCGAAGGACAACACGGCGGACAAGGGCAACGACGGCGACCCGGCGACCCGCTGGTGCGCGGCCGACGGCATGCCCCGTTACTGGCAGGTCGACCTCGGGGCGACGCACCTGCTCTCGCGGATCGAGATCGATTTCGAGTATCCGGCGCAGGCCGTCGACGAGTCGTACGATTTCGTCGTCGCCATCTCGAGCGACGGGACGACGTTCACACCCGTCATCGACCGGACCGGCAATACCGACACGATGACGACGCAGGTGGCGTCGTTCCCCGCGGCCACTTCGGGGCGGCACGTGCGCGTGACGGTGACGCCGCCGGTCACGACGCCGAGCGCAACCTGGGCGAGCCTGTGGGAGGCACGCGTCTTCGGTCAGTGAAACCGGGCGCTCACTCGCGCCGGCCGCGCTCCACCCACCAGAAAACCGCCATCGCCAGCGCCGGCACCAGGATGCCGAGCGCAAACGGCAGCAGCGCTTGGGAAGCTCCGCTGAAGCCGAGCCTCAGCACGAGCGCGTAGGCGAGCGCGAGGCCGGCGTGCGCCGCAGCGGTCACCCACGCAAATTCGAGGAGCGGCAGCCGCATCGCGCCGGCCGCGAGCACCGTCGCCTCGGCGAGCACCGGCACCCCGCGGCCCAGCACGAGCACGAACTTGCCGAAGCGTCGAAACATCACCTCGGCGCGATCGAGCTCTTCGACACCGACGATCCGAACGACGAGCGGCCGCCCACCGCTCCGCCCCAGCGCGTACCCGCCGAAGGCCCCGAGCGTCATGCCGAGCCATATGGCCGAAGCGCCGAGCACGGGGCCGAGAAACACCACCGCGAACCCGGAAACGAAGCTCGAAGGGATCGGCAAGAGCACGTCACTCGCCAAAAGACCAGCGACGATCGCCACGGCCAGCACCCGGTTCGACGTCGATCCGAGAAACGCGCTGCTCGCCTGGAAGATGGCTTCCTCCCAGACCACGAACGGCACCACGATGAACGTCACGATGGCGAGCGCCACCAAGATCCAGCGGCGGCGGGGCGCCATGCCGGACGCTCGTAGCGCTACGCCTTGATCGCCGCAAGCTCGTCGGTGGCGCCGCCGAAGTCCGTGACCGCCATGCCGGTGTCGCGCACCGAGGCGGTCACGAGCGTGGTGAGCAGGCGGTTGTTGGTCACGTTCATGCCCGCGTCCACGTATTCGCCCTGCTTCAGGTAGCCGCCCGCGTTGCCCCAGATGATGTGCGGCACGTTGCGCATGTTGTGCGACGGCCCGTCGGCGACGTGGTTGGTCCACATGACGTACGCGTGATCCTGCAGGCCGCGCGCGGCGAACGCGTCGAGACCGGCCTTCAACGTTCCCATCCGGAGCGCATCGATCTCGGCATGCGCGGTTTCGGCAGTGGGATTCGATCCGCTCGACGAATCGGACTGGACGCGGTGGGAGAGGTAGTGGAACGGCCACTTGAGGCCGGAGTTCGACGGCACGTCGTACATCGTCTTGTCGGTGGCGTCGCCCCACTGGAGTGTCGCGATGCGGCTGAAGTTGCACGCGAACGCGAGGGCCACGAGCTCGAAGTGGAGCCGCGCCACGTCCTCGATCATCCCGTTCGTCTGGAAGGCCCAGCCGGACTTCATCTTGTCGAGCGCGGCGGTGTCGAGGCCGGTCGCCGAGCACCCCGCGCCCATGTTGCCGATCGTCGTTTCCACGTCGCGGATGGCCTGGAAATGCTGGTCGAGGCGCGCTTTATCGGCCGCGCTGAGCTCGGGGCGCGCCATCAGGCCGTTCAGCTGCTCGCGAACGAGATCGTTCACGCTCTTTCGGCTGAGGAAAAGCTCGTCGGTCATCGGCGGCATTTCGGTCGGGGTCTCGTTGTCGAGCAAGCCTCCCGTGACGAGCTTGTTGTAGAGGGTGTACGGGTTGTCGTCGGCGGAGCGAACCTGCCCGGCGCCCGAGCCCTTGAACGAGATGCGCTCGACCACGTAGCCGTTGCGCTTGTTGCCCGAGTAGAGCGTCAGCGGATCCGTGCCCGGGCTCGCGATTTTGGCGATCTCGACGTCGGCCGAGCTGCCCTGGGACGACGCGTTCCTGTCGCCACCGTTCGGTGCGCGGCCGGTGAGCGACTGGATCAGACCCTGCACGTGCCCGCAACCGGTGGGACTGCCGGTCGGGAAGTTGACGTTCTTCACGAACAGCAGATTCGGCGCATGATCGGCGAGGGCGGCCACCGCTTTGCCGGACGCAGCGAGGCCTTCCGCGGTGAGGGGGCCGATGTCGGTCGGGAAGAATTTGCTGCCGACGACGCCGCAGGCCGCGACCACCATGAAGCCGAAGACCGGCTCTTGCCCCGCCGCCCAGGCGGACCGCTCGGGCATGCCCTCGAGGAAGGGGAGGCCGATGGCGACGCCGCCCGCTGCTCGCAGGAACGCGCGACGATTGACGGCACCGCGGGGTTTCGTCGTCTTGATGCTCACGGCGCGCCTCCGAGTCGAGTCCTGAACGCTGCATTTTTCACGAGGTCGACCATGACCTGCTTGATCGTGCCGCCGGCGCCCGAGCTCACCGCGGCGAGCGCCTCGAGCATCGGCAGATCGGCCATCACGATGTCGCGCTGCATGGCGTAGCCCGCCACCTTCTTCGCGTAGCAGGCGTGGGCTTGCTGGCTGTTTGCCATCAGCTGCATGAGATCCGCCGAGCCCGCAAACGACATGTACCCTTCCATGAATGGGTAGGCGCCGGTCGTGTCCACGGGCTGGCCGTTGTCCGTGGTGCGGAACTGGCCCATGCCGTCGAAATCCTCGAACGCGAAGCCGATCGGGTTGATGAAGGTGTCGTGGCACTCGCCGCATTCGCCGGTCAGCGTGGTGATGCGCTCGCGGTTCGTCTCACCCGTGCCGAGCGGCGGGATCTCCGGCAGCTCGATGATCGGGAGGCCGGGATCGACGCAGAGCGCGTCGAGGTTCACGCTGAGCCCGCGGTGGATCGAGTCCGGATCCGCGTTGATCGCGTACAGGGTCAAGAACGGCACCTGCGTGAAGAAGCCGGGACGAGTCGGCCCGAGGTCGACCTCCGTCATCGTGCCGCCGGCGGGTGCCGGCAGATCGTAGAGCGGGGCGAGGCGCGGGCCGACGAAGCCGATCGTCGAGGTCAGGATGTCGCGGACGCCGAGCCCCTGGCTGAAGATCCGATCGAAGAAGCGCACGGACGCTTCCTCGAGCTCGGGGTTCAGCGCGGTCGTGTAGTTCGGCACGCCGGCCTTGTCGATATTGGCGAAGCGGCCGAGGTGATAGAGCTCGGCGTGGAAGGTCTTCATCACGGCCGCCGCGCCCGGCTCGGCAAGCATGGTCGTCGCCTGGGCCGCGGCGCCTTCGGGCGTGTCGAGCTCACCGGCTGCCGCCGCGTCGAGCAGCTGATCGTTCGGCGTCGTGTTGCGGAGCCAGAACGAGAGCTTGGACGCGATCTCGTAGCCGTTCAGCGCCGCGCCGTCGGTACCGAGCTCGGTACGGTAGAGGAAGAAGGGCGACTGAAGCATGCCGCGGATGACGAGGGCGGCGCCCTTCGCGAACGCCGTGCCGGTGCCCGTCATCATGCTGCCCTGGTCGAAGAGCGCGCCGTACTTCTGGATCTCGGTCGCATCGAGCGGCCGGCGAAACGCGCGGCGACCGAACGTGGTGATGAAGCCGTCTTTGTCGGTCCCGGAGTAGAGCGCCGTGAGGGCGGCGGTCGTTCCCGTCGCCTGCGCCGCTACCGTCTCCGAGGCGTTCCGGTACGAGGTCCAGAGCGTGCTCGAGACCGTCAGTACGAGCTCGTTGTTTGCAAAGTCGGTGCTGCCCGAGACCGGCGTTTCGAACGTCGACCCGAGGCCGGGCTTCGCCGTGAGGCGCAGGATGTCGGTGACGCTGTTTTCCCACTGCTCGTTCGTGAGCCGCATGAAGCGCGTGTAGATGGGCGCGCCGCCCAGGCTGATCGGTTTGGCGGCGGGGACGTCGCCTGTTCCGGCGCTTCCACCGCTGGCGGTGGCCCCGGCACCTCCCGCGCCGCCGTTGCCGCCGGTCGTCCCGCCGGTTGCCCCCGCGCCCTTACCTCCCGAGCCGGTTGCTCCGGCCCCTCCGGAGCCGCCGGAGCCGCTCGTCCCCGAGCTTGCTCCCGAGCCGGTTGCCCCCGTGCCCCCGCCCTGAACCTCAGCCGTGCAGGCCGCCCCCGCCAGAATTGAGATGAACGCTCCGATCGCGAGCGCGCTCGCCTCCGCCCTTCGCCGAACGCGCGCAGCGACAGGCGCTCCGACGATCGCATCGTGTCCCACGCGGCGCACCATTGGTCCCTCTGTGATTCCCGCTCGGGGCCGCTTCTGATCTTCAAAACCCTAAGAATTTCGCGTCGATATCCCACTAGCTTGCAAAGTTCCAGTGCGCCCTATGTAGGTCTCTGTGCGCGGCGCGCTTCACGGCGCGCTGGCAACCCGTCAGGGTGATGGGACCGCTCCCGGAATAGGTGAATTTACCTGGTCAGGCAGGGGGCAGAAATGCCACCCCTTCAGGAACGGAATCGCCACAAATGAGATTTCTGCCGCGCCCGCATCCTTCGTTGCCTACTCGCGGGTGAGCGCCTCGATCACCCGGCGCTCGGCTGGAAATCTCGCGACGAGCTCGGCCCGGGAGGGCATCTCGAAATCAGCGAAGTCGAACCCCGGCGCGACCGTACAGCCAACGAGCGCAAAGTCGTATTCGGGCGCTGCTCGGTCGTCATCGGCGAGCCGCGCCGCCTGGAGCACCCCGGCCCTCACCACGAACTGAGGCCGTTCCCCCTTGTCGAGCGCGGGGCCGAGCACGTGCTTGGTGTGCGTGGCGTGGCCCGCGGGCTCGAGCAAGTGAAGCTCGAGCGGCGCACCGAGGTAGTGGTGCCACGCCTCGTCAGAGGCGACGCGGTGGAAGCGGGAAAAGCCGCCGCGCTCGAGCAAAAAATAGATCGCTGTCGACGCCGCGCGCACGCCTCGCCCGGGCACCGCGAGCGCTTCCGCGCGAAACGTCTCACGATAAGAACCACCCTCGGGGTGCGGCTCGAGATCGAGCATGCGGATGATGTCGGGGGCCGTGAGCGTCATCATGAGGACTCCAGCTGGTGAGTGTGATACCATTGTTGGATCCCATGCTGCCTTCCTTGCGCTCACACTTGCTGCTCGCCACCCTCACGCTGGCACTCCCCTTGTGGGCGAGTGTGGGCTGTAGCTCGGGGTCGCACGCCGATGACGACGACGACGGCGGCTCGAGCGGCAGTGGCGGCTCGTCCGGCTCCGGCGGCGCAAGCGGAGGCTCCGGCGGCAAGGGGGGCGGCTCGAGCGGTGGCTCGAGTGGCAAGGGCGGGACGGGCGGATCGGGCGGATCGGTGTCTCAAACCGAGTGCAGCGAAGTGCAGTGCTCGCCGCCCGCCTGCTGCGGCGATAGCTGCGCATCGGACGCCGATTGCTGCAACGGCACCGCGTGCTCGGTGGACGGGCAATGCATTCCGGAAAGCTGCCGGTACTGCGGCGATCCCGGCTGCCTCGTCGACTTCGACTCCTGCACCGCGGAATGTGCGGCGCCGGCCTGCTGTCGCGAAGCCTGCTCGAGCGACGCCGACTGCTGCGCGGGGACCACGTGCGGAACCTCCTCGCGGACCTGCATCCCCGAGGCTTGTCAGGGGTGCGGCGGGCTCCGGTCGTTCTGCTCGACGGCCGACGACTGCTCGATCGACTGCGTCCCGCCGCCGACGTGTGGCGATACCTGCACCTCGGACACGACCTGCGGGGAAGGCGCCTTCTGCAACGAATTCACGAACGGCCTCATGTATTGCGTTCCCGACGCGTACCAGGACGCGTGCAACGGCTGCTCCGGGGTGAGCGAATTCTGCAGCTTCGATCCCAACGACTGCTCCGTGTCGTGTCCGAGCGGTGGCGGCGGTACGGGCGGCAGCGGTGGGTCCGGCGGCAGCGGCGGCTCGACCGGCGGTAGCGGCGGGTCGACCGGTGGCACCGGTGGCTCGACCGGCGGCACCGGTGGTGGCGTGGCCTGCTCCGACTGCTGCGCGCCGTGTGCTGTCGATACCGAGTGCTGCTCGGGGCGTTGCGACATCAACACTCGGACCGGCGAGCGCATCTGTCAGCCGGCGCTCTGCGACTCTTGCGAGTACGGCTGCAGCTTTCGCTGCCCGGCGTGAGAAAGAACACACGGGCAGTACTGCAAGATCCGTGGCGTCTCGCCGGAGCAGCGTCCGGTGGCGTCGCAATCATCCACGCGGGCTCTAACTCCGCATCTGGCGACACCGTCATTGAACGGGAGTAGACTCCCGCCATGGCAACCGCGGGACAAAGTTCACCGCCGCCTCGAGGGGACGCGCCTGTCGTCGTGCCGCTGGCGAGCAGCCCGCCCCCACCGCCGCGCCGCACCCCGACGCTCGGCGTGTCGACCGAGCGGCGCGCCGAGTACGTCCCGGCACCTCCGCGCGCAACGGAGGAGATGCCGAAGGTCCCGCAGCTCGAGCCGCTCGAAGCGAAGAAGGGAAGCGTTCCACCGCCGGCGCGCGGCTCCGTTCCGCCGCCGGCGCGCGGCTCCGTCCCCCCGCCGGCGCGCTCGAGCAGCATTCCGCCGCCGCCGCTCGCGCGCGACGCACAGACCGTCCCGCCCGCCGCTGCGGCGACCAGCGTTTCGGCTGGGCTCGATCGCATCGCCGCGACGGTGCGCGACTCGCTGCCGCCGGCGGTGCGCGATCGCGCCGAACGTCTGCCCACCGTGCCGCTCATCGCGGCCACCGCGTCCGTCGCAGCCCTCTTGATCGCCGCCCTCGGCCTCGGCGCGCGTGCCGGCTATCGAGCACTCGCGGCGGAAACCGACAAGGCCTCGGCCTCGGAGCGCGTCGCCGCGCCCCCGAGCGAGCCTTCCCCCGCCGAGCCGGCGCCGGCCGCGACGGCTCCGGCCGCCAAGGCAGAGCAGGCGAGTGCGCCCGCCGACGAAGCGACCGTGCTCCTCGATCTCGGTGATGCGCTCCTCACCCAGCAGCGAGCCGGCGACGTTCCGTCGTTGATCGCGCGCTTGATCGCGCGCCAGCCGGAGATGAAGAAGGATCCGCGCGTCGCCAAGCTCCTCCTCGCTACGGCGGCCTCGGACGACCGGCGCGCCGCCTCCGAAAGTCACGCCCTGTTGATCGGGCCGATGGACGAGGTCGGCGCCGCATTGCTCTACGAGCTTTCGACGAAGCCCGGCGTGCGCGAGGGCGTGCGGGCGCGCGCGGACTCGTGGCTCGGGAGCAAGGACTTCGAGCGCGTCGCGCCGCTAGCCGTCTACGCCGCCGTCAAACTTCAGAAAGCGAAGACCTGTGAGGACAAGCATGCCCTCCTCGACTTCGCCGAGCGCGCGGGCGGAAAATACGTCCTCGAATACCTGCGGGAGCTCGACAAGAAGCGGGCCTGTGCCCCCGACGATCTCGTGCACTGCTACCCCTGCATGCGCAACGACAGCAAGCTCTCGGACGTGATCGCGAAGCTCGAAAAGCGCCAGTAAGTTGCGGCGGGGGCGCGCCTACGCCGCGACCAACAGGCAGTAGTTGAAATCCTGATTGCAATACCCGCTCGGTGAGTTGACGCACACGCCGCAGGCGCACTCGTCATCGTTCGCGCAGGGTTTCGCCACGCAAGTGCCGCTCTCGTTGCAGGCCTCGTCGGTGCCGCAGGCGTCGTCGGAGGTGCACCAGCAGCCGTGGGCATCGCGTGCGGTCGGGACGCCTTCGCAGGTGAACCCGGGCTCGCAAGTCCAGTCGCCGTCGGTGCATAGCTTCGGGGCGCAACCATTGGCGTCCGCCGCCGCTCCAGGACCGGTGCAGGAGCGATCCTCGGGGCAGACGAAGCCGTCGTCCATGCAGCTGGGTATCGAGCAGCCGTGAGCGTCGGCGCTCGAGCGCTCGGGCGCGCACACGCGGTCGCCGCACGCGTAGCCGTCGTCGCACGGCCTGGGTTCGCAGCGGCCGTTCGCGTTGCAGCGCTCGCCCTCGCCGCACGAGTCCTCGGTGCAGCGCGCCCTGCAGGCGCTCGGTATGCCGATCGTGCAGGCGGGCGCCGGCAGATCGAGGCAAACCTGCAGATCCCCGCAATCGACGTCTTCCTCGCATTGTCGCTCGGCCATGAACTGCGCGCCGCAGCCGGGCCCGTTCGGGGTCGACACGCAGGGGGCGGAGAAGCGGCAATCACTCGACGTGCGGCAGCGGTCGAACGGCGGCAGCGTGTTCTTCTTGCAAGCGGAAGCCCCAGCGCTCGAGCCGGCATCGCCACCGCCGCCTCCAGCGCCCCCCCCACCGGCTCGATCCCCACCGGCTCCCCCCGCTCCCG
>Ga0315910_10005300_pt1 | contig 10593 bp, 8 predicted proteins | sample EdamamesoilMG_FD_204470 | JGI IMG/M metagenome (GOLD analysis project Ga0315910, IMG submission 204470) | Garden soil microbial communities collected in Santa Monica, California, United States - Edamame soil | ecosystem: Environmental > Terrestrial > Soil > Garden | place: USA: California...
GTTCGGTGCTCGCACACTGCTGCCCGAATGGCGCAGCCTGGCGCCGCTCGTCTGCGGGCTCGGCATGTCGCTCGGTCCGGTCATGGTGTTGGGCCGGCTGATCAAGACCGCGACCCACCATCGTCCGCTCGGAGCCATGACGTACGCCGTTGTCGCCTGCGCGGCCGTGCTGTGCGCCTGGGTGCTCGCCTGGAGATTGGTGCAGCTGTCACAGGCCCCATCGAAGACGATCGCTCGCGCTGCGCGCGCCGTGCTGGGTGCCCTGGTGTCAGCGTCGTTGGCGCTGGCGGCGGTCAGCGCGACGGGCGTGGGTCCCGCCCTCGGCCCGGTGCTGATTGACGGCGTGGCGCTAGTGGTGCTGCTCGTGCTCGGGCTCAAACTTGGCCTCGACCTCAAGCTAGGCGCGATTCCACCTGCACTCGCATGGGTGCTCTGGGGTCTCGCCGTGGGGGCAGGCGGACTCATGAGCCTCAAACTGGGTGCGTTGGCAGCGACCGCGTCATTACCGCTGTCCGCTCTCGCAGCGCTGTTCGTACCATAGCGAACTGACAGGGCGCGCAACTGACCAAAAAAGTGCAGCTGGGTTCGAAGCCAGCTCCAGGGTGAACACTTGGCACGGCCGGGGCGGTCGCGGCCGATGCTTCAGCTGCCGTTGACGGACGTGTAGGTCGACCTTAGCTTGCCCGAACGGTGCTTCGTTTTCATCCACGTCAGCGCAGTCGGCGCGACTCCCCTGCTTTGCTGAGCCATACTACGGTGCATGGCAGGCGGTAGCGAGACGTTCGGCGGGGCGACGCGACGGCTGAGCGCCTGGCAGCGACGTGGTGCCGCCCTCGTGCGCGCGCTCGTATTCGTACTCGCCTGGTTCGCGTGGGCGATGCCTCCCCTGCAGCGCACCGCGCAGGCCTCCGAACCCGACGCTGCAGGCACTCATGCGGCGCAGGTCGAGCCAGCCTCCGGCGAACACGCGAGGCCTGGCGATGCCCCCTTTGTCCCGCACGCTCACCGTTCGGTCCCTGCCCCTCCCGAAGGCTACAACACGCACGACGGCGGCTGGGTCAGGTTCGCGTATCACCCGTCGGTGATCGACAAGGTGCAGCCGCTGATTCAAGAGGCCGATGCCTTCAAGGCCGAGCTCGAGCAACGTCTCGGCCAACCCATTCTCAAGAGCGTCGACGTGCGTGTCGCGCGCACCCCGCGCGAGATGCGTTCGCTGGCAGTACCCGGCACCGAGGTGCCAAGCTACGCCTCCGGTCTCGCGTATTCCGACCTCGGCTTGGTACTTCTCACAATCCAGCCGCTGCATCCCAATTCGGACCACAACCTGAGCGAGATCTTCCGGCACGAGTTGGTGCACGTGGCGCTGCACGACGCGGTCGCTGGCCGCGCGATCCCGCGCTGGTTCAACGAGGGGTTCGCGGTCCAGCTCTCCGGTGAAAACCGAGCCACGCGGATCTGGACGTTGTGGAGCGCGACGCTCTCCGAGAACCTGATTCCACTGAGCCATCTCGAAGCGACCTTCCCCGCCGACCCCAACGAAGCCTCGGTGGCTTATGCCGAAGCGGCCGACTTCGTTCGGTTCGTGACCCGCAACCAGGAAGAGCACCGCTTTCGTGCGGCGGTCGCGCGGGTCAAGACCGGGCAGGCCTTCAACACCGCGCTGGGCGACGCGTACGGCAGCGAGATCGGTGCGCTGGAGTACGAGTGGCTCGAAGACGTAGCGCGGCGTTATACGTTCTGGCCGGTGCTCTTCAGCAGCACGGTGATCTGGATGGGCGTGCTCGGTTTACTCGTGTGGGGTTGGCGCCGGCGCAAGGCGCAGAGCGCCCAGACCCTGGCGCGTTGGGCGCGCGAAGAAGCGCGCGAAGATGCGCAGCGTGAGCGCGAGGTGGTCGACGAAGCGCCTCCGCGCGTCCACATCGTGCTGACGCGCCCGACCGAGCCCGAGGTCCCCGAAATCGGTCCCGCGCGCGGCGGCCAGGCCGATGTGCCCAAGGTCGAGCACGACGGTCGCTGGCACACCCTGCACTGAGCCGTTTGGGGCAGCGCCAGCCGCTCAGTCGGGAAAGTGCACGGGTAAGTCGACGCAACGATTCTGGACGCACTCGACCAGCCCTTGCTCTGGGCAAGCCCCGCAGACGGCGTCGCAAGTGGCTTCAGGCTGACACTCCTCGGGGATCGGGCGCGGGTCGTCCACCGCGTACCAGCAGGCATCGTCGTCGAGTGCGCGCGCGCTGATGACCTCCGGGCAGCCACAGCATTCGCGCGGGCGATCGGCGCGCACGCAATCGCTCTTGTCTTCGCAAAAGAGCGGATCGGGCCAGCAGTCGTAACAGCAGCCCCCGACGAAATCGCCGCGGACGTAGCCGGCCGCGCACGGGTCGTCGAGCGGGCACGCGATGTCGAGGCAGGCGACGTTGCCAGGCTCTTCGGGAACGCAGGCGGAACAGCAGGCCCCGGCGGGCCGCTCCCAGGTCTCCCCGTCGCCGCATTCGGTGGGCGCATCGCACAGCACGCTTTCGCAGGCCTTGTCCGCGCACTGCTCGCAGCAGGCTCCCGGTGCCAACACCGTGTTGCCTGAGGGACAATCGAGCGGCTCGCAGTCGACCTCTTCGCAGCTGCACACGGGGCAGCACTGTCCCACTGGGGTTACCAGTTCCCCATCGGGACAGGGAGACCCGCCGCACATCGAGAGGTCACAACCGCCGCCCGTGGTGGAGCTCGTGGAGCTCGTCGCATTCGTGGAGCTCGTGGAGCTCGTCGCGTTCGTGGAGCTCGTGGAGTCAGTGGAACTGGTGGTAGCGCTGGACTCGGCGCCTGTTCCGCCCGCCCCGTCGCTGCCACTATTGGATGCCGTCGCGCCGCCGCAGCCGACAGCTAGGCCCACCGCGCAGAGTAGGGGGATGTGATGCAGGCGGATCATAGCAGTGGGATGCCATCCATGCAGCGATTGTCGATACAATCCGGCGCGCCCAACTCAGGGCACTCGTCGCAGATTATGTCGCAAGAGGGATCTGGGTAACACTCGTCGGGCAGGGGGTGTGACGCTTCGACCGGACGCCAACAGGGGTTGTCGTCGAGCGCGCGTGTACTGATGACCTCTGGGCAGCCGCAACAGGAGCTGGGGCGGTCGGCGCGCACGCAGTCGTGTGCACTCTCGCAATACAGCGGGTCGGGCAGACATTCGTAACAGCAGCCCCCCATGAGGTCGCCCCGCACGTACCCTGGAGCGCAAGCAACGTCGGGTGCGCACTCGATGTCGTTGCAGCTCGCGGGCCCATCTGGCATGCAGCCCGCGCAGCAGGCGCCCTCGGGTCGCGAGTAGGTTCGGCCGCTCGCACACTCGATCGGCTGCTCACACTCCACTCCCTCACACGCCAGAGCCACACACTCCGCGCAGCAGTGGCCGGGTTGGTCGATGATGCTGCCGAAGGGGCAATCCAGTGGCTCACACAGAACGTCGTCGCAGGTGCACACTGGGCAGCATTCGCCCGGCGGCGTGACCAGTCGCCCGTCGGGACAGACAGGGATCTGGCAGCCAACGCCGTCGCACATCCCGCTAGTAGTACTGGTCACCACGCTGCTCGGGTTCCCGCTCGCGCTCCCGCCGGTGCCTCCTGCGCTGGTGCCTCCCGCGCCAGCGCCTCCCGTGCCTCCCGCGCCGCCGCTCTCGCCTCCACCGCTTCCCGGCACGCCGCCACTGCCGTCGCCGTCGCGCGTCGTCGAGCCGCCGCAGCCAGCGGCTAGGACCGCGAGGATGACCAAGACTGCGCGTAGAAGCATGGCAGGCGTCCCCGCGATGCAACGAGCGTGCCGCACTCCAAACAGCTTCCGGAGGCTGCTACGCCGATCCGGCGTGGCTCAGGCTGTGCCAGAGTCGGAAATCGAGGTCAGGAGCCGTCGTCTGGCGGCGCTCAGGTAGAGTCGTCGGTCTTGCGCGTCATGTGACGCTGCTCGAGCCGTCGCGACTCGTCGACCAGGCGCTCGAAGATGCGCCGCGCGGTCTCGCCATCGAGCGGCGGCTGCGCCGCGCGTGCGATCCGTTCCAGCAAACGGCGTTCTCGTTCCGGATCGTACACATGCATGCCACGCGCTCGCTTGTAATCCCCCACCTTCAGCACGATCCGAACGCGTGCTGCGATCAGCTGAAGGATCTGCTCGTCGAGCGCATCGATCTCGGCGCGCATGGCCAGGAACTCTGGATCCGTAACTGGCATGGACTCGGGTGGCGGCATGGACTTCGTAGAATGCTACTTGATGATAGTGGGACAGCCTGCGACCACTTGCAGCTGGTCCACGACGCCGCTGAGTAGCACATCGCAGGCGCTTCCGTTGAGCTCGATCAGCGCATCGCCGGCATAAGACCAGCCTTGTTCGGGGTCGAAATCTACAGGATCGTTGTCGAAATATACGTTCAACAGGTCTGGGTCCGGGGGGGCGTGCTCGAGGCGGATGCTGCAATCGAGGCTCACCTCGCTGCCGATCGAGGCTAGGCTGCCGACGAGGTCGGCGGCGTCGCGCACCGAATAATAGCTGGTTTCGGCGTCGTCACGGGCGGTGCCTCCCGCCGCAGCCAAGCGATCGAGGACGCCCGCGTAGGTTTCGCTTCCAGGCATGCCCACGACGAAGGTTCGCATCCCGAGCTCGGCGAGCTCTTCGATGACGCTTTCGCTCGCGCTGTCGTCGATGCAGTTGGCGTGGGCGTTCGGACCAAACAGCGCCGGATCGCAGCAGTCTCCGTCCTGGCCGCAGATGCCGCCGTCGAACGCCTGTCCCTCGAGATTGGGGATGCACGCAGCTGCGTCACACAGGGCGCTGGGGTTGCAGTTGGGGGCGCCATCGGTGATCAGAATCAGGGCTGGTCGCGGCCTCAGGGCCAAGAAGGTTGGCTTCAAGGCTTCGAGGGTCGACGAGATCGAAGTACCACCTTCCGCCTGGCGGAAGCCGATGCTGTCCAGGAAGCGACCGAGCACCGGTCCGTACTCGTCTTCGGGACACAAGGGCAAGTCGCCCTCAGTGACCGGAAACACTTGCGTGCCGACCGCGCAGGAGTCGCTGCCGGCTGCGTCGTCGGGGAACACGGCGGCGCCGTAGCGGATGCGATGCCCGATCTGGACCAGCAGGTCTTTGAGGGCGTACTTCGCACTCAGGAGTTTGCTCGTGTTCGTGCCCTCGAACGACTCGCGCATGCTGCCGGACCCATCGAGCACGAAATACACGCTCGGCTTCTCGGTCAGCACCTCGAACACTTCGTTGCCGCAAAAGCCTGCCGCTTCGGGTGGCGGTGGCCCCGCGCAGGGTTCCGGGTCGATGTTCAGTCCGCCCGTCGCGCCCGCGCTGCCATCCGTCGACGAGTTCTCGCTCTGACCTTGGTGCGGTGGCCGTGTGTCGGAGCCGCAGGCCGCCGACAACCCGCAGGCGCCGATGGCGCCGCAGCAGAACACGGCAAAATCGAAGGCACGCACGATCTCGGAGCATAGCACCCGAGCGTGGCCACGGTATGGTTCTCGCCGTGAAGCGCTCGGGTCTGCTCGACACCTTGATCGCCGTGCTGGCGACGCTGGCGTGCGCGATCGTGGCGCTGGGTCTGAGCGACACTCCGCGCACACCGATCTCGACGGCCCCCGCGGTCGAACTGCCCTCTGGAACGCTCCGAGATGCCGAGCTCACGGTCGTGGCAGAAAACCCCGAGGGCCGCCCGCTCGCCGCTGCCGCGGTCGTCTTGTTTTGGCGCCACGGCGACGACTTCTTCTGGGTTGGGAAGCGGCGAACTGCGGCCGATGGGACGGCGCATTTCGAAAAACTCCCGCGCGGCATGTTCTGGGTGATTGCCGAGAAGGTGGGCCATCAGCGCACCTCGACCGAACTCGTGTTGTCCGATGCGCCTCGCGAGGCTCGCGTGCGCTTGGGTCCGGCCAAGCTGCTGAGGGTGCGGGTTGCGGACGAAGCAGGCGCGCCCATCGAACAGGCAACGGTGTTGGTCGACGACGTCGACCCGCTGCCGCACGGCGGGCTCACGAGCGCTGAAGGCGAGGTTCGCTTCGAGCGTCTGGGACCTTCGCCCTGGCAGGTGCGCGTGTCGGCGCAAGGCTTTGCCACCGAACGTCGCGAGGTCGGCGAGGACGCCAGCTTCACGCTGCGTCGTCTCGGCGTGCTGAGCGTGCACGTGGTTCAGCCCGACGGAGCGCCCGCGCCCGAGGCCACGGTGGTGATTTCGGGAGCGCGGCTGTGGCCCGCGCGCAAGACAGCCACGAACGCGGCCGGGATCGCCACGATCACCGGCCTGCTGGATGGCGCGTACGACCTCAGCGCCGCGCGGGGGAGCATGGTGTCGCAAACGCTGTTCGGTTTTCCGCTCGCCGAGGGGCGGCATGACGAAGTCACGCTGATGCTCGGCCCGGGCCGCACGATTCGCGTCAGCGTCGTCGGTGGTGAGGAGCCGGACGCCGCGCCTGTGCCCGACGCCGACGTCGTTCTGGTCGAAGGCGGTCTTGGCTCGTTCCCGTTCCGTGGCCGCACCGACGCGCGGGGCGAGGTGGCGCTCGGACCGCTGCCCGCGGGCCCTGCCGCGGTTTCGGCGCGCGCTGCTGGCTTCGTGGCGAGGTCCGGCGTCCAGATCCCCGCGGACGCGGACAGTGTCCGCGTCGCACTCATCCGCGGTGGCACGCTGAGCGGCAGCGTCGTCGACGCCGACGGTTACCCAATCGTGGGGGCAAGCATCGAGGTGATCGGCTCCGATGTGTTCGGTCTCCCAGTAGCCGAGTCACCGCTCTTGATGAACTTCAACCGCGCGCATTTTGCCTGGGGACTCACGGGTCCCGTGTCACTGGTCCCTGCCGGAGAGCTCGGCGTGATGCCGGGCCCGGTGCCGCCCATTCCGGGAGCGGCCGCGTTCAGCTTCCCCGAGGCTCCTGGCGCGCTCGAGGCGGCTCCAGAGAGCGTTGACCCTTGGGTCACGGGCGGCAATGGCGAATTCACGGCCTACCCGGTGACGCCGGGGCGCCTGCGTGCGCTCGTGCGTCACCCCGACTTCGTGGAGACACTCTCGAGCGAAGTCACTCTGGTTCCGGGCGGGCGCGCCAACGTGCGCGTAGAGCTGTTCCGCGGCGGCACCCTCGAAGGTGTGGTGAAGGATCATCGAGACTTTCCCGTCGCTGGAGCCAGTGTCGAGCTCCGGGCGGTGACGGGTACCTACGAGCGCATTGCAGTCACGGCGCACGACGGCAGCTTCGCGTTCGCTGCGGTGCCGAAGCAGGTGGTGGTCTCGGTGGCGCGCCCCGAAGAACCTGGGCGCATGGTGCTGAGGGAGCACCTCGAGGTAACCGAGGGCAAACGCACCGAGATGGTGCTGTCACTGCCAGAGCCTCGCGAGAGCGTGGCGATCCTGGTCGCGGGAGCGCAGGGTGAGCCGGTGCCGCTGGCTCAGGTCACCGTCGCGTGCCTCGACCCCAGCGTGCCGCGGCGCGAAACTGTGTTCACCGACGATCACGGCTTGGTCACGCTCACCGATCTGCGCGGGCTGCCTCTCGAGCTCAACGTCGAGGCCATGGCGTTCGCGCCTGTGCGGCTCCAGGTGCCCTCCGCGCCGGCCGAAGTCGAGGTGGCGCTCGCGCCTGGCGTGCTCGTGAGCGGGCGCGTTACCGGTGTGCGCGGTCGCTTCCCCGTTGCATCGGCGCAGGTCACGCTCGTCGCCGCTGGCCAGCGCCACTTGACGCTCACCGACCAGCACGGCGAGTTCAGCTTCGAACACGTGCCGATCGGCGACGCCCGAGTGACGGTGGATCACCCGGAATACGCGAGCGCCTCCTTGCCTATCCGAGTCGCGGACACTGGGCGCCCCGACCGACCGATGGAGCTTGCAGCCATCGACCTCGAGGCGCCGGGTACAGCGTCGGGTACCGTCGTCGACGCGCGCGGAGCTCCGGTCGCTGGCGCGCGCGTTGCGGTGGGGTTCGTGCCGGCCTACTTGCCCGCAGGCACGTTACCTCCAGGCGTCGCCACCAGCGACGCGGAGGGCAGGTTTTTGCTCGAAGGCCTGGCGCCGGGTGCCGTCGAGCTCGGCGCCTATCAGCCCGATGTCGGGCGCGGGGGCTTGACCGTGAGCGTCGAGAGCGGTCGCGAAACGAGAGACATCCTGCTGAGGCTCAACCAGCGCGCCGAGCAAGGGATCGCGAACGGGCAGGGCAACCTTGCGATCACGCTCGGCGAGCAGGGGTCGTCGAGCCGCCCCGAGGTGGTGGTCATCAGCGTCGCCGCGGGCGGCGAAGCGGAGCGAGGCGGACTCATGCCAGGCGACCAGCTCGTCAGCGTCGACGGCGAGCCTGCCCCCGACATGCTCGAAGCACGCTCGCTCCTGTCGGGTGCCGTGGGCTCGCACGTGGTCGTCGACATCGCGCGCGCCGGCAAGCGGCTGACGCTGACGATCGCGCGCGAGCAGGTGCGACGCTAGGGTGTGCGAGTGAGGAGGCCGATGGCTCGAAGTCCCCAACCTGAAGCAGAGGCGATCGAGGCGGCACGACGCGGTGACCGGCGCGCCTTCGACGAGCTGGTCGAGGCGCATCGCTCGGCGCTTCACGCTCACTGTTATCGTCTGCTTGGGTCGACCTCCGACGCGGAAGATGCGTTGCAAGAGGCGCTGCTCGGGGCGTGGCAAGGCCTCGGCGGCTTCGCGGGGAAGAGCTCGCTCCGCTCGTGGCTGTACGCGATCGCCACGCACGCGGCGCTGCGGATCGCCGAGAAGCGACAGAGGCGCATCGTTCCCTTCGAGCAGTTTTCGCCCGCGGATCCTCGCGCCGACGTGGGTGCGCCACGCAGCGAGATCCCATGGCTCGAGCCGTATCCCGAGCCACGTTATGCACTCGCGGGTGCGGCGTTCGCGCTGACCCCCGAGGCGCGCTACTCGGAGACCGAGAGCATCGAACTCGCGTTCGTGGTGGCGCTTCAGCACCTGCCCCCGACCCAGCGGGCGGTGCTGCTGCTGCGCGAGGTGCTCGGCTTCAGCGCCGACGAGACCGCCCGCACGCTCGAGACGAGCGTCGCGTCCGTGAACAGCGCTCTCGGGCGCGCGCGCAAGACGCTGACGCAGAGGCTGCCCGGTGTTTCGCAGCAAGAGCTGCAGCGTGAGCTCGGGGAGCACGCCTTCCGCGAAATGGTCGAACGCTTCGTGTCCGCGTGGCAACGCGCGGACATCGAAGGGATAGTCTCGATGTTGGCCGAGGACGCAATCTTCACGATGCCACCGCTCGCAGCGTGGTTCAGCGGGCGCGACGCCATTCAGAGCTTCTTCGAGGCGCAGGTCTTCGCGCGACGGTGGATCTTCGTGCCGGCGCGCGCCAATGGGCAGCCCGGGCTCGCTTGCTACATGTGGGACGAAGCGAGCCAGAGTTACCCGCTCTCGGTCATCAACGTGTTCACGTTCCGTGGGGATCGAGTCCGCGAAATCGCGGCGTTTCTCGATCCCCGTTGGCTGCAGAGCTCCGGACTGCCGGCGCGGGCGCCCTGAAACCTCAGCCTATGACCGAACCACACGACACGTTCAGCGTCGTCGCGGTGAGGGCACCAGCACCAGGCGACGCAACGAATGCTGCCGTGCGCGCGACCTCGTCGAGCGTCGCCGGTCGCTTCAACAGCGCGTCCTTGCCTACGCCTTCTGCCATCAGCTGGTCGAGCGTCATGCCCATCCGTTGCGCCACAGCCCCGAACACCTCGCGTGCGTGCGAGCCTCGCTCGAGCGTTTCGGGGAGCGCATCGGGTCGCAAGCACACGACGCGCGCACCCGCCAAGCCGAGCTCCGCCGCGAGTTGCCGCGTGAAACACTCGGTCGCCGCACAAGCCATGGCGAAGCCCAGTACGCCTTGATACGCCCGGATCGCTCCCGGGGTAGACAGAGTGATCAACACGCCGCGCCGTTGCTCGACGAAGCGCGCGGCCACCGCCTTGCCGATCGCGAACTCTGCGCGCGCATAACCCACGATGGGTGCTTCGTACTCTTCGAGCGAGAGTTCCAGGAGCGGCTTGCCCTGGACGTGCAGCAGCCCGACCGCATTCACGGCGACGTCGAGCTGCCCGCAGTCGTCGACGACCGAACGCACGTGCCGGTTCACTGCCGCGGGCTCGAGGGCATCCACCTGCGCGACACGAGCCGTCCCGCCCTCGCGAGCAATGTCGCGTGCCACGGCGTCGAGCTTCGCTCGCGTTCGCCCGGCGAGGTGCACCAGCGCTCCCTCGCGAGCGAACTCCCGCGCGATCGCGCCTCCGATCGCCCCGCCACCCCCGTAGACCACGGCCACCTGATTCTTGAGCAACATATGGAATCTCCTCACAAATGCTTTAAGAGCGCCGCGGCAGCCTGATGCCGCCGAGGGCTCGCAAGTGAAGAGCCGGCGTGGCAGTGAAACTCATCGCTCGGTCGCACGATTTTCGTCAGCGGGCGGAAATTACCGGCCCCCGTCGCACCCATTCCGCGAGCGCGAGCGCTTCGGCGTCGCTCAACCGGCCGGCGAACGTGGGCATGGCCGTACCCGGTCGAAAGCGCTCCGGGTGCAGGATCCACGCGGCTACGTCGGCTGTCGACCGAGAGCGCGCTCGCGGCAA
>Ga0315910_10005301_pt1 | contig 10593 bp, 9 predicted proteins | sample EdamamesoilMG_FD_204470 | JGI IMG/M metagenome (GOLD analysis project Ga0315910, IMG submission 204470) | Garden soil microbial communities collected in Santa Monica, California, United States - Edamame soil | ecosystem: Environmental > Terrestrial > Soil > Garden | place: USA: California...
AGCGTCAAGATCATTGCCGGGATAAACATGCACATGCATATCCAGAAGACCTGGTGTAACATACATGCCCTTTACGTCTATGACTTTTTTTGCATTTGTAACGGCGATGCTGGCCGCGACCTGCGAGATCTTGTTATCTGTAATCGCCACATCCATCACGCCATCGATCTTGTTCTTTGGGTCGATTACATGTCCACCCTTCAGCAGGATGTCTATGCTCTGTGCGTGTACGTGATGAATGACTGAAAATAGGAGAGAGATCAGAAAACCTCTGATCAACAGAATACGAAGTTTCGAAACGAACATTTCGTTGAAGTTTATATTAAAAGGATTGTTGTTGCATTGAATGCCTTGTCGTCATCAAGTTGCCAGCGGCGGACCACCAGGAATAACTACTCTACGGCGTTCAGTCTTGTAAGTCGACTTCTTCGCAGTGAACTTTGCTGTCAGATATTCGCCCAGATAAATAGAACCGGCAAACGAACCGTTCGAAATGGTTCCGGAGAACATATAAGTAATGCCGTCACCTGGCATCCGGATATTACTGCGAAGCTTGACCTGATCTCCTTCGACCATTCCCATGATTTCCTGCACCGAAAAATCTGATTCGTGTGTCCCCTGAATCCAATTTCCGTCCTGCTCAATATAAAGCTTGTGATTGCTCTTGCTTGTGAAAAACTCAACCGTGACATCCCAATGACCACTGATCGTTGCTGCGGGTGCCGCCATCGTTGTTGTCCTTGGCGGCCGCTTTTGTGACAACAAGTTGACTATGCGCTCAGCCACTACTTTGTCATTGCCGGGCTGCATCTGACCGGTTGTGATGTTGATCGATGTCACTCCATTCTCATTGCGACTTCCTACTGCAATTCTTGGCTTGTTCCGGGCGAAATTCTCAGCAACTTCATCTCCTGTGATATTCAGCTTATCTGGATCCCACATAATCCTTAGGACTGGCGAACGATTGGATAAGGCCGTAGGCTCATGCACAGCTGTCGTGACGCCATCGATCTTGGTCACTTGTTTTGCGATGTTGTCGAGATAAGAGAGCCACGTTTTCCATTCTGCCTTATGATCGCGCTTAACCCACGCCTCGACTGCGGCGAGCATACCCAACATTTCCTCCTTGCCAACTTTGTTGTCACGTCCGGGTCCGTGATGCGGAGAGCTTGCTTGCCACGATGACATCAACAGATCTTTATTTCCAAGTAGCAACCCGGCACACTGCGGGCCGCATATTGCTTTACCGCCGCTATAGGCAACTACAGTTGCGCCTTGCTGAAGGTGTACGTTTGGAATAGTCAGGATTTCAGCGGCGGCGTCAACAAGCACGGGTATGTTCTTTGGCTTTGTTATCGATGAAATTACTTCCAGTGAAAGGGGCTGGCCTGGATCAGAATCTTCACAAGCCATAATATAGACCAGAGCTGTACGCGCATTAATTGCGTTCTTAAGCTCTTCTGCAGTATTTACCGTGATAAGCTCGACGCCAATATTCCGTAACGCGTGATCATATGCATTTCTTGAATATCCGGTGACAATAACTTCTGTTTTTTCGAAACCCGATAGGTCGGGGATGCGGATAAGCTTTTCGGGATTGCCACCTGTCACACAAGCTGCAGTTACGTGCTTAAGTCCCGCAGCGCACCCGGCTGACACCATTCCCCATTCTGCCCCAGTGATTTCGGCAAGCCGCCGACCTACACCATAGGCGAGTTCGTCGTATTGGACGAAATACCCTGACGCTGCTTTCATTGCCGCCACAACTTCAGGTCGTTCAACTGAACCGCCAATGATCGTAAAAGTTCCACGGCAATTGATGACCGGTTCTACACCGATGGATTGATAAATGTTAGGGCCAACTTCGAGCGGACCAGATGCAGGCAGCACAGAATCTGCAGGATTAGCCGATGATGTAAACGGTAGAATACTTCCTGCAAAAGGTAATACGGTCAAGTTCTTTACGATCTCTCTGCGTTTCATATTTAATAAAAATTAGTTGGACTTGTGGACGCAGGTAAAGTTATAATTATTATTTACCCGGTCAAGGGTCAATTACGTGTGTGTTGAACACAGTTTAGAATGTGTCATGTGCACAGAAAAATTCAGCTAACGTTTTGGCCATTAATCATTGATCATTTATTGACCAGGGCTCATTGTGTCGCCTTCTTCTCTTTGGCTTTTGCTTTAAATTCTTCTTTTACTTCTTCCTTCTTTGCCTGGTATGTTTTGAATTGTTCGGCAGTAAATACCTTCTTAAGCTCTTCGTCTTTTGATTCATTATAACCTTTAAGCTTCTTGAATTTTTGCATTCGCGTCCCATTGCTGCTTCTCAGCTCCTCCGTCTTGTTAGCATATTTCAGGTTAATTTCTTGCGCTTGCTTCTCCTGATCTGCGGTTAGTTGCAGATTATCTTTCATCCACTGCGTAAGCTTGGCTGCGCGTTCGGTGGGAGGCATGGATTCTTTTTCTTGTTCTTGTGCGATGACGCTCGCCGAAGGAATTGCGAAAACAATAAGTAGCAGGAGAGTAAGATTCAGTTTTTGTTTCATTTTGTTTAAGGTCTCTAACAATTTAAGGACAATATTGCTATCCATCGTTACTTCGGATTCCTACAAAAAAACGTTTCCCGGCGATGTGGCCGGGAAACTGTTTAGAAAGGGTCTGAAAATACGTCAATTAATAATGTAATGTCTTTATGCGAACCCACGTGAATGGAGCAGCTCGAAGAGCGATCGGCTGCTCCAATTCACAACCTGCAAACCCCGATTAAGAGTCGTTAAAGAAACTGAACTAATAATTCGATACTTAATGTAAGCCTCGTTAACTCGTTTATGGAATCTGTCAATTCCAAATCTGTTCGCATCGATATTAATGTCAATAGATCGAGAGGCTGAAGAACTACTTTGAACTGAGCCCAATTGCCCGCCTCGCACCACAGTCGAAATCAGCGCGAATATCATGAACGCAAACAACAGCAACGTTATATAAATCTCCCTTTTCATGGCGTGGAATTAACAGTCACGGTTTCCAATCAACCACTTCGTTCCTAACTAGTATGGCCACACACCATACCGTGGAATAATGGTACATAGTTAGCGGCATGTTTGAAAAAAAGATAGTTAAACACCGTTAATCACAGTGAAATTGAAAGACCCCGGTTTTGCCGGCTGAAAAGGTATGGCCGGTCTCTCTTGATAATGACCGGTAAATTAAATTTCGTAAAATCAGTAAAATTTTAACCCGCTTTAACCGATTGCACCTACTGATTTGTATTGAAGGAGTTTTTTAAGACCCTGCTGTATCTTTTCGGTAAGGGGTTTCTGCGTGAATTGCCTTAAAAGGTGCTGTGTCGTGAGTAAATCTTCAACGGATTTATCTGATTCAATCATGCCGAGGGCCTCAATTCCTCTATCGAATTCGTCAAGGTATGCAAATGATGCAGCTCTGATCAATGGAATTTGCTCGACGCTCATTTCGATCCGATCCGCCCAGAAGATCGCATCCTGATAACGTTCTTTCATAAAACTATGAAAACTGAAAGCAAGTACGTGCCACCATGTGAGTTCCGGTGTTTGCTGAAACGCTGAATCCAAAATCTCTTTGCCACGATCGTAAATTCCCATGTAAATGAATAGCGCGCCCATCGAAGCCCGATAATCGCTGTTTCTTTGGTTCAAGCGGGCGCCCTGCTCAAGGGTTGCGACAGCCTCGGCAAAATTTCCTTTGAATAGTAAGCTTGTTGCTAAAGCCAGGTGCCCTTCCTGGCAATATGGATCACACCTCAATGACTTGTGAGCATAGTTTGTCCCATCAGCTAATGACTTCTCCGGGTCTGTTGCATTCATCAACAATTCCCCCGATACGATCTGGCTTAGATAAGCATAAGCTTGGGCATTGGATGGATCCCGGGAGATTATTTCCGTGTAGAAAAGTTTGGCATTGGAAGCAACATGGGTGTTGAAATTTCCGCTATGTTGATAGTACCAATACTGAATAGGAAACAATAAGCCAGGTTCGTGAAACGCGTTATCTATGCGATCGATCTGATAACGGGAAATTGCGCCACGCAGTCCCATTATCGAGGCTAAGACCCGATCGACGATGTACTGCTGAAAATCATTGGCATCATCCACAGGCATCACGCGTTCAAAAGTCTGTGCCCACACTTGTTCATGTGTGTTGATAGCAACAAGGTGTATCCACAGCAAGATTCGTCCTTTCAGCCATTGTACGCTTCCACCGAGAAGAAAATCCGTTGATGCAGAACTTGGTTTAACGGTAGACTCTAAGGCCGTGTGCTCTGAGGGGCTGCCGACGCGTATCTTCACCTCGTGATATTGAGCAAGCTCTGTACGCAGAAATTCACTCACTGCATCTGCAAAAAACTCAAGATGACTTTCCGAGCCAATGTTCTTAAAAGGGGCAACAGTTATTGATACTTTGCCCTGAAGCCCGAACGCTCCTGGCAAGGGACGAAATGCTCCTTTGGTTTTTCTAGATTGAAGATCTTCAGTGAACGAGCCATCATCACCGCTGTCGACAACAGGTGGAATAAACGGCGTCTCTTCAGAGTTCAATTTGAAATTGGGAGCGTAACTGCCTTTCGGAATTGAAATTATGATGGGATCCTCTTTGCCTTCCTCGTAATAATATTCCTTCAAAGCACGCCTCAGTCGCCCGGCATGAATTCTTACAATTGAATCGACTTGTGGATTAAAATCGGATTCTTTTCTTAGGGCTTGCACCCCAATCGTATATTCTTTCAATCCATCGTGTCTTCCGGCTAATGTTTCCTTTACAACAAAGCTCAGAAAATCTGTAAGAACAACAGACCGGCTGATTTGTGTTGATTCAAGAATACGTTGGAGTTGAGTGAATACGTCTTCTTTCCTTATCATCGAGGCTCTTTTTTTCGGCGGCCATTCGACCAACCTTAATCAATATCCATAAACCTGTCGTAACATCAATCATGCATTTCGACACGAGCGGCGAGAGTTTGCGAATCTTGCGCTTTGGGACTCTCCAGCTACGAAATTCAAAATTAGTTAATTCTTCGAATTAAATGTTGCGACATGTAAAGTTATTTGTTTTGAAAGTGGTTTACTCAACCCGAGATAGAAGTTAGCGCGCTCAAATGCGATGTGATAAAACGCTAACTTGAATATTTGTTGACGCCAACAGTTATGAAAATTACATCGATTCTTTCCATAGCAATTTTATTTTGTTCGTGTGCTACTTTGAAGAAGTTGCCGGACTCAAATCTTCAGTCCGACTATTATAAACTCCATCAGCCAGACGCTAAATATTCCAAAGTCTATTTACACATTGTCGAAGATTCCTTAAATATTATATCTACGGACAGTGATTCCAATATTAAACCTCCAATTGTCGCCGTTAACGGTCAGACATTCCTGAAAGAAAGTTTCGATATCGATGTGATGACTGTTCCGTTCAAATTCAGGCCGGCAACTCAAAATTTGCCACGCCAATTGACCGTGGATTTTAACGGCAATATTTTTCTCGGATACAGGTTTGATCAATACAAATTGGTATTTACCGAGACACCGGCCGGGCTAGTGAAAAAAGCCCGGCACCGCGCCATAACCTTTGGTGCATTCGGCGGGATAGGGACGTCGTCAATTACTCCATGGACAACGAACAACGGAACAACCGACGAGTACAACGGATTCATTCTGAATCGCGGCATTTCTATTATGGGAGGTGTAAATAACCTTACTGTAGGTTTAGGTATCGGATGGGATTACTTAACTGACCGGGACAAGGATACCTGGATATATCAAAATGAGCCCTGGTATGGGCTCACATTAAGTCTCAACTTAAACTAAAGATTCTTAATACTTTAATTTCGGCCTGGGCAATCATTGCATTGAATGCCGACATGCATTGGGCGTACTCTACCGGCTTGCTACTTTCTTACTCACTCTGCTCAACTTGATGTCCTTAGCGGAGGGAAGTAAGGATTCGTCCATTGACATTACGGCATCAGAAAGTATTTCGAGTTGCATGAGGTTGTTAGAGATTGCATTAGCGGCAGCGCTATTATTTACGCCATTGATCATGAATGCTATAATCTGATCCTCGTTATACACGGGCATGTAACTTAGGTTCGGATATTTTTTGAAAGCTTCGCCCAAAGTTTCACCCAATGCAGTGATTTGCCTTTCAACTCGTAGATAATCTTCAGTTGAATTAATTGAATACTTTGTTATGTCATGGTTCACAAGCACTGCAGAAGCAGCGGGATACTGCGCCATGGCGTTAAAGCTTGTTGCAATAAAGGCTGCAAGCGTAAGCGCTGCGAAGAAGTTTTTATTTAGAGTTTTCATGGTTTCCATTCGGTTTAACTTACTTATAGAAAAAATGTGCCAGACCATTTTACAGGCATGTTTGGGATTGAACGGCCCCACTCAATTAAGCTTGTCAGCCATATCGCGGTCCTCACACACCTGATAATCAAATTCTTCCAATCTCCTTTTTGACGTTATTTTGCGTTATTTGAAGTCCAACGACGTCTATTGTCTACGAATGGCTAAATGTATAAAGGTTTATTTTCTTATTTCGATGATCAAGATTGGATTTTGAGATGATTCTAATCACGATGCGGAGCATGGGCCGCGGCTATGATAGTATTTGGCTAATAATTGACATGTAACTGATAATCAGTGTATTACGAACTCATTTGATAGTTAGGGTCCGCCTTAGAGCCGTGATAATGTTGAAGTTAGCAAGTTCGGGGGAGCCGGTGATTGGCTGTAGATGGATCTCTACAGCGGTTGCTCTGCCTCTACAACGAGGCAAAAGTGCGGATTTCAGCGTTGCCGCGACCTTTTTTGCCGCTCTTCAAGACTCACAGTTATTTGACCTGCAGCGAATGGCGACCTCGCCAGAAAGGATGATTTAGGCCCAATTCCAAAGCAGATCGGACCGCAGTCATGCAGCCGGACTATCCCATTTTTGGATAGCCTTTTTCTCAAATTGAAAATTACTTTTTAATGTCTGAGATTATCCCGCCGCTCGATAACACGCTTCTCTACCTGGTTAAAGAATTTATTGCGTTCTCTTTCGCCTACAGTGCTTATTAATGTGGACTTGTTTATCACGTTGTTAAGAAACTCTTCAGTCTCGCGACAGAAAGACTCTTGGGTAGTAGTGAGAAGGTTTAATGCATCATAGGCGATCGAGACTATTCTCCTTTCGCCCACCTTAAAAAGATATGTAGTGTTAGTTATAAGGAACTCATTGTAATAGAGTTTGAACGCACCACTGCCAAACTTTGCACCCTGAGCGGCACTCTTCCTGATTTCCTCAATCATTGACAGGTATTCGTCAATTAGTGCTCTCACCTCAGATTGCCCAATAAAACCGTTCTCGTAATAGAATTGTACCTGCCTTACCGTGACGTTAAATGTTTCTTCACTAAAGATCTCTGAACTTGGAATCAGGATAAACTTATCCCAGATTTTCTTTCCCAACTCAAGTAACTGTTGTGACACCATCGCTGGATCATATCTCATGATTGCATCGAACTTAGGATGTCTCTGATAAGACTTTAGCCAGAAAAAAAGCTTGAATTGCGCGAGGTTTGTAAACTTAAAATAATAAGGAATTGGAATGTCTTTGGCAGAGAAAACAATCTCCTTGTTCTCAGCTGCTTCAAGTCCAGTGAGGTCATTGAGTATCGACGCCAGCCATTTTTCAAGTGTGAAGTTTTCAGGGTCCACTCTGCGTTTTCTAAATGAGACGATTTCATTAGATGGTGAAAGCAGCGCATCAAGTGAGATCTTGTAATGCCCACACAACTTTTTTACCTCTTCAAGAGAAAGGATCGTTTCCCCACGAATGCGTCTATACACGCTATCACGACTCACATTTAATACTTCCGCTAGCTCATCGGGAAAAGAAAGATTCTTAGGAAGAATTTGACGGATCTGATCCAGAAAAATTGCCTGGATGCTGCTGGTGGACAACGGTTGCATTGGGCTCAAGAAAAATTCGCTGATAATAATACTACTAAATTGTCGATTTGCAATTCCGCGAGTCCATTACAGCTGAAATTTTTGTGTCAGGCTTTAGGATTTGCTAATTAATCCAAGGGTCAAAACCGAGAGGACTTCAGATTTTATTTTTGTTCAAAATTAATTTAATTGAGGTAAATTCTCAGGTGTGCCCACATAAAGTAGACCGCGTTTGTCGTCCTACTATCTCTATCGGGTGGTGGGGCGGCCCGATCACAATCCTGCGAATGCCGTCCGAGTAAGTCGATGATTCAAAGGTGAAAAAAGATTCAGATAGAAATTTTACGTAGTTGTAATATGAAGAATTCAATTGTAACATTCGCAGCAATTTTCGTTTTAGCCATCCCAATGTTTTGTTTTGGGCAGCTCAACATTATGGATTTTGGTGCAAAGGGAGATGGTATTGCAGACGATACCGAAGCATTTCAGAAAGCATTTAATAAGGCAATAGCAACAAAGAACAAATTAGTAATTCCACCTCCCAAGAACTTTTACAAGATCACCAATACAATTCAAGTAATTCCGGCAGAAGGAACAAAGCAAGCCCTCGTGGATGTCGATGCGTGGGGTTGGGGAGCGGGTACCAATTGTATTATGTATATGGGGCAATCGCATCGACCTGTGTTCAGAATTCTCGGATTAAAGCAGGCAGTTTGGACGGGGTTGAAGGTCGCGATCGATGAAGGACTTACAGGTGTACAGATATTTGATATCGATACAACTCCAGATATTCAATCGACTTCGTTTGTTACGTTCAAGAACTTCTATCTGAATTTAGGCAACAAACCAAACAACGACGGATTCAGACTTGGACATCTCTCCGGAGGATCGGGCGATGTATCCAACTACCAATGGGAAAACTGCGTGGTGTTCGGCAATCGTTTGCCAGGTCAGGTAGCTTATCACATCTCAGGTCAAAACACTCTATCAAATACATGGATGGGAGGTTTTGTCGGGTTTTGTGACAAAATCTTTAGTAATAAGGCCGGACCTGGCGCTAGAGCAGACCGTGGGAATGGATCTGTCTATTTTTATGGATTAGGTGCATCACAAAACAACACCGATTTTGAATTCGCCTTTGAACAGACATACGTTATTATTGGTGGGAGATTTGAAGCAGGCGGTCGCTTTCTCAATGTAGTCGACCACAAATTCCACGCCTCGATCAGCGTTATTGGTGTGCAAATCAACGATTACGAGCCTCACGATGGTGTTTTGATGTACATGGGAACTGCGGGTAGCCTTACCGTAGAAAATTGCAACATGAACAGAAATGGCGGAGATTTTTCTAACATGATTGTACTCGGGGGCACCGGTGCAAAGGGAAGTCTTATCGTTCGCGGTGGCGCGGCGTCGTCTGCGAAGCCTTTTTATAAAAAAGTGGGTAATTCGACGGATTGGAAAGTCTATATTCAAGGAGTGGGCAAGTTCAGTTCACCCAATGGCGTTTATTCAACTGATATGTTCGATGACGAACAACCTCCCTTAAAAGGCGATTGAGTTCACCTGACAACGACATGCATAAACCCCATCATGGCCTACAAAAACAAAGTCATAAGCAATTCGAAGACCGGTCAATCCATCAGATTCATTCAAACATGTAGAGATACGGGAGGCGAATTGCTGGAGATGGAAACCTCTTTTCGTCCGTTTTCTAAAGAACCGCCTCCGCATTATCATCCATTCCAGGTGGAAGATTTTCTGGTGCTATCCGGAGAGCTAAGCGTTAGGATGAATGGACAGGTCGTAACGTATAGAACAAACGATTCTTTTCACGTCCCGGTAAATAAGGTGCACTCAATGTGGAATGGTTCTTCGGAGCCAACCGTCCTTAACTGGAAAGTAAGACCAGCGTTAAATACTGAGCATCTTTTCGAAACAATTTCTGGCCTTTCAAGCGATGGAGAAACAAATGACCATGGGGTGCCAAACATGTTACAGCTTGTTTTGATGGCCGACAGGTTTTCAAAAGTATTTCGCGCTGCGAAGCCTCCATATTATATTCAGAAGATTTTATTCCTGATTCTTACGCCGCTTTCCTACGCGCTTGGCTACCGGGCGTCGTATAAGAAATATCTCGACTGAGAAATATGCAACAACCCATGCTTATACTCGTGGCCGGGCCGTACAGGTCAGGTACGAACGATGATCCGAAACTTATTCACGCCAATGTAAAGTTCATGAGCGACATCGCGCTGAAAGTATATGACACGGGCAATTTGCCAGTGTTAGGTGAATGGCTTGCATTGCCATTAATTGAAACAGCGGGCTCAAAGGCTATCGGAGACGAACTTTTCAATAACATTTTTCACCCTGTCGCAATTAGACTACTGGATTTTTGCGGTGCTGTTCTTCGCGTAGGAGGAGAATCTAAGGGCGCAGACGAAATGGTTCGGATCGGTAGGGAAAAAGGCAAATTGATCTTCCATAATCTTTCAGAAATCCCCAGGATTACCCCGCAATGATCAAAAATATTTTGCAGATTGGTATATGTTTAGATCGAAAACCATAATGAACAAGTATCTGTTGCCTATGCTGGTAGTCTTGCTAGCTG
>Ga0315910_10005302_pt1 | contig 10592 bp, 9 predicted proteins | sample EdamamesoilMG_FD_204470 | JGI IMG/M metagenome (GOLD analysis project Ga0315910, IMG submission 204470) | Garden soil microbial communities collected in Santa Monica, California, United States - Edamame soil | ecosystem: Environmental > Terrestrial > Soil > Garden | place: USA: California...
TCTCCAGGATCGTGGTGAGGCCTCCCTTCTTGTTCCCGTGCGACGGATTGTTGTTCATGGACCCGCCCGTGGCGCGCACGTGCTCCTCCCACCAGTGGATGCGTGCGATCAGCTTGTCCGCCACCTCGCGGCTCACGGCGCGGCTCGTCAGCAGCTGCTCGGCTCCATAGATCTCCGGCGTCTCTGACAGGATCACCGTGCCGCCGTGCCGCACCACCAGATCCGCTGCCGCGCCGAGCGCTGGATTGGCTGTGATGCCCGAGTAGCCGTCGGAGCCTCCGCACTGCAGCGCCAGCACGATGTTGCTCGCCGACACCGTCTGTCGCCGCGCGTCGTTGGCGCGAGGCAGCATCGCCGAGAGCTCCGCGATCCCCCGCTCCATGGTGGAGCGGCTGCCCCCTTCGTCCTGGATGTTGAGATACTTGACCGTCGGCCCCAGCTCGAGCCCAGCGCGTTCGAGCACGACAGAACCCTGATTGGACTCGCAGCCCAGGCCGAGCAGCAGCACGCCGGCCATGTTCGGGTGCCGCATGAACCCCGCCAGCGTGCGCCGCAGGGTCTCGATGTTCTCGCCGCTGGTCGCCGTGCCGCAGCCACCGGAATGCGTGAACGCGACGATGTCGTCGATGTTCGGGTAGTCGCGCAGCGCCGTCTGCCGCAAGCGATCGACGATGGCGCGCGCCACGGTGGCCGAGCAGTTCACCGTCGTGACGATCCCGACCATGTTGCGCGTGGCGACGCGCCCGTCCTCGCGCACGTACCCTTGAAACGTGGCCCGATCCGCCTCGGGCACGAAGTCCGTCGGGCGATAGTCGGCGCCAGGCACCGCGTCGCGGCTGAACTCGCCGTACTCGCAGTTGTGCTCGTGCACGTGTTGCCCGGCGCGGATCGACCGCGACGCGAACCCGATGATCTGCCCAAATTTGCGCACCGGCTCGCCCTGCGCGATGTCGACGGCGGCCAGCTTGTGGCCTGCGGGCACGTCTTCGAGCCCGAGCACGCCGTCGACGCGACTCTGGGCCGGCACTGCGGTGACGGCGACCAGCACGTTGTCCCTCGGCGTCAACCGGAGCACGCGCGGGCTGGGCGCGTTAACGATTTCGAGGTTTTGAATGCTCATGTTCTATCCATCCTGTAGCACGGAAGCGCTCGCGCCGAGGCCACGCTCGCCGCGCCGTCGCCCGGAAATATCCGCGCTGGCGTGCTCCTTCGCGCTGCGGTGTAGCCCGGCAGCGCGGGCGGCCCGGACGGCGCGCGCCAGCTCGTCGAGCATCTGTTCGGAACGCGGCACGTCCACGCAGGCATCCGTGATGCTTTGCCCGTAGCGCAATCCTGCAGCCCCGAGTTTCATGGCTTGGCGGCCGGCGACCAGGTGGCTCTCGATCATCACGCCCAGCACGTTGCGGCCGCCGGCGGCGACCTGCGCGGCGACGTCGGCGCTGACGAGCGGCTGGTTGTCGTGATTTTTGCTGCTGTTGCCGTGACTGCAATCGACGAGCACCCGCTGCGCTCGTCCTACGCGCCGCGCCGCCTCGCTGGCTGCCGCAACCGATGCAGCGTCGTAGTTGGGACCGCCCTCGCCACCGCGCAGGGTGATGTGACAATGGGGGTTGCCGGCGCTGGAGAGCACGTGCAAGCGGCCATGCTCGTCGGGCGCGAGGCGGCGATGCGGCTGAGCAGCGCTGACGATGCCCCCGAGCGCGCCGTCGACGCGCCCGTCCGTTCCGTTCTTGAACCCGACGGGGAACGGCAGCGACGAGGCGAGCTCGCGGTGGGGTTGGCTCTCCGTCGTGCGAGCCCCGATCGCCGCCCAGCTGACGGCGTCGCAGAAGTACGAGGACAAGTTGCCGTCGAGCAGCTCGGTCGCGACCGGCAGACCTCGCTCCGCCACGCCCACGACGACCTCTCGGCCGAGGGCGAGCCCGTAGGCGACGTCGCAGCTGCCGTCGAGATGAGGGTCGCTGATGAGTCCTTTCCAACCGACGCTGCTGCGGGGCTTCTCCAGGTAGACGCGCATGGCGACGAGCAGCTCGTCCGAGTAACGTTCGGCGATCGGCCGCAGCCGTTCGGCGTACTCGAAAGCCGCCTGGCGGTCGTGGATGGAGCACGGGCCGACGACGCACAGCAGGCGGTCGCTCGTGCCGCGGACCAGGTCGATCGCCTCGGCCCGGTAGCGCGCGATCCGGCCCGACGCCTCACGGCTCAACGGAAAACGTCCCTGCAGCGCGGCGGGCGTGACGACCGGAAGCGGCGCGACGAGCGTGGCGCTCGAGGGCGATGGCAGCGGATCCAAGAGAAGAGATGTCGACATGTGGTTTCCGTGGGCTGTGCCGGTCGCATCGAGAGGGGGACAAAGCAAAAAACCCCCGGTCGATGTCGACCGAGGGTGGGTTGCGTGAGCCGAGCTGGCTTTTAACTACAACGGACCTTGGCCGCCACACGACGGTAGGGCCAATAGCTAAACAATCCGCTGAACGCTCGAGCCACGATGGTACCTGTTACCTAATACAGCTTACATGCGCGAGCCAGGGCCGTCGACCCCTTTTCACTCGGCCTTCACTCAGACTGTACTCAGCCTTCACTCAGGCTGTACCCAGCCGTGCGGTGGAACGCCTACACCGAGCCTGTATCGAGAGCGGTCCCGGCACCGGCGCTGCGCGCGGCTCTCACTTCTTGCGGTCTTCGATGATCACCACGTCGGGGGCCAGGCGCTGCAAGGTCGCCAAGCTGGTTCGCTGCCAGTGCAGCGCCGGGTCGCGCAGCAAGCGGATCTTGTACGGCCGGCCCTCGGTGTCCACCTTGTATATCCAGGCCACCATCGCCTTGAGGCAGGACGAGTTGATGAACTCGAGCTCGGTCAGCTCCAGGGTCACTTCCGAGAGCTCCCGCGCCAAGGTCTTGGTGTGCAGTTGCCCGAGGAAGCGGTCGAGCACTGCGGCGCCCTCCGCTTCGCCGGTCCCCGCGAACCGATAACGGCCCGGGATACCCGCCACGGGGGCGAGCTCGAGCCCCTCTTCCTCGACGTTCGGCATATCGCTCATCGCGCTCATCGGTCACTCCGCATGGTCGTTTGAACCACGATGCTCACCTCTCGCCCGTCGACCGAGCAGTCGACGTCGAGCCCGGCCTCCGCGCGAATGCGCGCCAAGCCTAGACCCGACGTGCCGACGATCGGTGCAGTCGAGCGAATCAAACGGTCGTAGTAGGCGACGGGATCCGCCGCGGCTTTCAGCTCTGACACGCGCCGGGCGACCTCCTGCAGCTGCTCTGGCGCCGCCGTGTTGCGCGTCCGCAGGCGCACGATGGAGCGCGTGTCCCCACGCTCGAGCTCGAACTCGAGCCCTATCTCGGGACTGGAGCCGTACTTGAGCACGTTCTCCACGAGCTCGTGCGCTGCCATGTGCAAGCGCGACGTCGTCTCCAGGTCTTCGATGGCCATCTGACAGAAGTCGATGAGCCAGTTTGCGATTTTTCCCGCCAAGCTGTGCGAGCGCTCGAGCGAGAATGAAACGGCGGTACGAGCTGCAGCGATCTGTGACACTCTGTCGCTAGAAACGACCTGACCAGAGCGAACATTAGGGACGGCCCAAATCGCGCGGAGCGCGCTGGTCAGCGGAGGATTGTCGCATGCGGATCGATGCCCACCAGCATTTCTGGCTGCCCGAGCGGGTACGTGTGGAGTGGATGTCGGGGCTGACCGGCGAGCCCGCGCGCCGGCTCGTCCGCCCCGTCGTGCCGGAGGAGCTTCAGCCCATTTTGGCACAGCACGGCATCGAGAGCACCGTGCTGGTGCAAGTCGCCACGAACGAGGCCGAGGCTGCGTTGCTGTTTTCGCTGGCCGACGCTCACCCGTTCATCGCGGGCGTCGTGACCTGGCTCGACATGCTGGCGCCGGACGTCGAAGAGCAGCTCGACCGCCTCGCCGTGCACCCCAAGTTTGTTGGCGTGAGGCCCATGATCGAGAACGAGCCCGACCCGGACTGGCTGCGGCGCCCCGCCGTGCGCCGCGCGTTCCGGGCGCTGGAGGAGCGCGAGGTGTGCTTCGATTTCCTGCTGAAGCACCACCAGCTCGGCGCCGCGCTCGAAGTCCTCGACGCCCATCCTCGCTTGCGCGCCGTCATCGATCACCTCGCCAAACCCGCGATCGCCATCGGCTCGCTCGACCCATGGCGCGAGCAGCTCGCACGCGCGAGCGAGCATCCGAACGTCTATTGCAAGCTGTCTGGCCTGATCACCGAGGCCGATCACGCGTCGTGGCGCGCCGAGGACATCGCCCCCTATATCCAGCACGCGGTGAGAGCGTTCGGGCCCGATCGCTGCATGTTCGGCAGCGACTGGCCAGTCTGCACACTGGCCGGCAGCTACGCGGAGGTGGTGCAAACACTGGAGGTCAGCCTCGCGCCCCTCGGCCTGTCCTCCCGCGATCGAGCACGCATCGACGCGGGGACGGCGCGCGAGTTCTATCGGCTGCCGGCCGCCGCCACGCGCCGCTGACGAGCGCTGGACGAAGCGCATCCCGTTCGTGATAGACGGGCGGCATGAAGCTCATTCGATTTGGACAACTCGGCAGCGAGAAACCCGGCCTGCTCGTCTCCGACACGGAGCGCATAGACGTCTCGTCCTGCGTGAAGGACTACGACGAGGCGTTCTTCGCGAGCGACGGGCTGAAGCTCCTCTCGGAGTGGGCGCGCGTCCACGCTGCGACGGCGCCGCGCGTGCCCGCGACGGAGCGCTGGGGCGCACCGATCGCGCGCCCGAGCAAGATCGTCTGCATCGGCCTCAACTATCGCGACCACGCGCGCGAAACGGGCGCGCCGATCCCGGCGGAGCCGATCATCTTCTTCAAGGCGACGACCGCCTTGTGTGGCCCCTACGACGATCTGGTGCTGCCGCGCGGCTCGACCAAGACCGACTGGGAGGTGGAGCTGGCGGTGATCATCGGTCGGCGTGCACGTTACGTGTCCGAGAGCGAGGCGCTCGACCACGTCGCCGGATATGCGCTCCACAACGACTACAGCGAACGAGCGTTCCAACTCGAACGCGGGGGGCAGTGGGTCAAGGGCAAGAGCGCGGATACCTTTGCGCCGCTCGGCCCCGTTCTCTGCACCCGCGACGAGATCGGCGACGAACGAGACCTTTCGCTCTGGTTGTCCGTCAACGGCGAGAGCATGCAGCGAGGCAGCACGCGAGATATGATCTTCGGGGTACGTCAGCTCGTCAGTTACGTGTCCGAGTTCATGACGCTGCTGCCGGGTGATGTCATCAGCACGGGCACCCCCGCGGGTGTCGGCATGGGACGAAAGCCGCAGCGCTTCCTCGTGCCCGGCGACGTGTGCGAGCTCGGGATCGATGGCCTTGGCAGCGCGCGCCAGCGCGTCGCGGCAGATCACGGATAGGCGCTCGGGAGGCGAGCGTCGCCGGCTTTTCTGAACTGTTTCACCCGCGCCTCGCGGCGCCCTGCGACATTGCCGCGCGCTGCAGGGCGCCAGAGCCCGCAGGCGAAAAACGAGCCGTCAGACAAATGACAGCGCGCCGCGAAGCAAAACCCGAGCCGCGTTCAACCCGGTGGTCCACCGACAGGGCCACCGGGCTACAAAAGCGGCCGTTCGGGGTTTGCAGGGTGCACCGGGCTGGGTAACAATTAGCAGGTGACCGAGCTTTGTCGCCCGCAGGCGCGACATCGTGGCTGCCCCGGAGGGGTTGGCTGATGTCGCAAGACCCGCTCTCCAAAAGTCCCTTCGATACGGCTCCGGATGTCGACGGTTTCTTTCGCGAGCTGGTGACCCAAGCCATCAAACACCGCGGTTTCGAGCCCAGCACGGCTTCGGCGAGCTACGTCGTCGCGCTGCTCGCCGAAGCCGCGAAGCCTGGCGCCGTAGCGCTGAACGTGATCGGCGAGAGCTCGTTCACGTTGATGCTCGCCGAGGCCATGGAGAGCCAAGGCGTCACGCGCTTCGAGAAGCTGCGGCTGCTCGGCGACGGCGTGCTCTACGTGAGCGGCTTCTTCGGTGACCACCTCACGCGCCGCGGGCTCGCGCCTTATTACGTCAAAGGCCTCGGCGCGACGGCGTATGGCGGCGCCGCCTCCATGTTGCGTAGCGTCGGCGCACACTCGAGCGGCCCCGACGTCTTCAGCGAGCTGTCGCACAAGTTCGAGATGTTCGTGCAGCTCTTGAGCCACGTGGCGGAGGACATCGCGGCACGCGCCGTGCGCGACGACAGCTCGCTCCTGGACGTCTACGAGCGCTGGCTCAACGTGCAGTCGGACCGCCTCACCGACCTGCTGCTCTCGCGCGGGATATTGCCCCAGCGCAAATCGCCGGGCCTGCACTGATAGAGCCGCTCACTCGAAAACGACGGTGCGGTTCTGATGCACGAGGACGCGGTGCTCCAGGTGCCAGCGGACCGCGCGCCCGAGCACGTTGCGCTCGACGTCACGCCCCTTGCGGATCAGGTCTCGCACGGAGTCTTTGTGGGTGGTGCGGATCACGTCCTGCTCGATGATCGGGCCTTCATCCAGGCTCTCGGTCGCGTAGTGAGCCGTCGCGCCGATCAGCTTGACGCCACGCTCTGCGGCCTGGTGGTAAGGCTTGCCGCCCGCAAACGCAGGCAGGAACGAGTGGTGGATGTTGATCACGCGGTGCTGGTAGCGCGCGATGAACGCAGGGCTCAGCACCTGCATGTAGCGAGCGAGCACGATCACGTCGATCTGATGCCGCTCGAGCAGCTCGAGCTCCTTGGCCTCCTGCTCCAGCTTGTCGTCTGGCCCGATCGGGAACACGACGAACGGGATTCCCATCGGCTCCACCTGCGCGGCCAGGTCGGTGCGGTTGCTGATGATGACTGGAATGTTGCAGCGCAGCTCCCCGCTGCGATAGCGCCACAACAAGTCGAACAGGCAGTGATCGTACTGCGAGACGAAGATCGCCAGGTTGAGGCGCTGGTTGTCGTAGTACAGGCGCAGGTCCATGCCAAAGCGGCGCGCCACCTCGCCCAAGGCCCGCTCCAGCGTTCCACGATCCGTCAGTAGCTCGGACAAATCGAAGCGGATGCGCTGAAAAAACTGCCCAGCCTGCTCGCTGCGATGTTGATCGGCTTCCAGGATGTTGGCGCCATGCCCGGTGAGGACCTGGGCCAGGGCCGCTACCAACCCGTGCCGATCGGCACAGGAGACCAGCAGCGTGGCGACATCGTCGCGCTCGGAGGGGGATGTTGGCTGACTCACTGAGCGCCAGGATATAGCGGATTCTGCCGGAGTTTTCCAAAGCCCAAAGGCTCGGAGCCCGTCTGCCGCTCGCTGCAGCGGCTGCGCCGGTTTACTTTCAGCGGGCTGCGCCAGTTCTAGATGCAGCGGCTACGCCGCCTCTACATTTCAGCGGCTACGCCGCAGTGCCGAAATCGGGCCCGAGGACTGACGGGGGACTAGGCCGCTCTGCGGCGGGGGGTTGAGCGAATAGGTGTTTCGGCCCGCCCGCTTCGCCCGGTACATGGCTCGATCGGCGCTGCGCAGCAGCTCGTCCGCTCCCTCACCCTCACCCGGAAAGACGCTGATGCCCATGCTGGCCGTGACGGCCAGATCGTGGTCGGCGACACGCACCGGCGGCGCCAGCGACGACAGGACGCGCCGCGCCACGGTCTCGGCTTCGCCGACCTCGTCCAGCGTGTCGAGCAAGATGGCGAACTCGTCGCCGCCGATCCGGGCCACCGTGTCGTATTCGCGCACGGCCGACTTCAGCCGACTGCTCACGGCCACCAGCACCGCGTCGCCGACGTCGTGACCGTGGGTGTCGTTGATGCGCTTGAAATGATCGAGGTCGACGTAGATCAGCGCAAAGGTATTGCCGATGCGCCGCGAGCGCGCGAGCGCGTTGGCGATGCGTTGATTGAGCAGAGTGCGCTTGGCCAGGCTGGTGAGCTCGTCGTGCAGCGCGCCGTGGTAGAGGTGGCTCTGCGCGCGCTGCCGCTGGCGAGCGTGCTGCATGTGACGGATGAGAGCGCCGAGCTCGAGCTCGTTCTCGACCAAGATGTCCTGCGCTCCGGCGTGTAGCGCCTGATCGCCGAGCGCCGCGTCCTCATACGAGGTCAACACCAGGATCGCCAGCTGGCTCCAGTGCTGACGAATCTTGACCACCGCGTCCAGCCCGCACGCATCGGGCAGACACAGCTCGGTCAGCACCACGTCGAACGTCTCCTCGGCGAGCAGCGCCAAGGCGTCCTCCAGCGACTCGGCGATCGCGAGCCGTCCGACCAGAGCCGAGCTCTGCAGCATGCGGCCGCAGCGCCTGACGGCGGCGGTGCGCCCGAGCAGCAGCACCCGCTCGAAGCGGGGACGCGGGCTGGGAGCGCCGGGCCACTGCGCGCGACGCGCGCGGCTGAGCTCGAACGAACGACGCAACGCGCCCTCCAGCTCCTCGTCGTCCCAGGGCTTGTCGAGGCTGCCGAGCAGGTTGTTGCCCAGCGCAAACCCCTCGGGAAAACGTACGCCGCCGCCGCTCAGCAGCATGCCTGCAGTAGTCTGCAAGGCGCGCAGCTGCCCCAGGAGGGGCAACACCTCGTCCCCGAGCCCTGCGTCCACCACCACGGCGTCATAGTGCCCCTCGAGCGCGTGACGCAGCCCGCTCTGCACCGAACGAGCATGGTGTACGCTGGCACCCACCCGCGTCGCGACCCGCTCCAGTAGCGCATGGCTTTCGCGGGCTTCGTCGATCAGCAGCACGCGCGGCGAGTCCGGATGGGGCTCCCTCAGCCACGCGAGATTCATGGGGGGCCAGTCCTGCTCTCGGGTCGGGCGGGCCTCATCTAACACGCTCGCGTTGGTCACGAATGGGGGGCGCTCACTTCCTAACGAGTGGCGAACGGCCACGGCGGGCAGACCGTTAAGCGCACCGCGCGGTGGCGAAAAGCGCCGTAAACTGCCGAATTTTTGACGCAACGTTCGCGTCTGGAACATTGCTCTCCGAGTGTGATTTTCGCGCAGCCGGCCGCTCTTCTGCTCAAGGGTCGGTGCCGGGTGTCGTTCACCTCGTTCGACAGGCCCTCGCCACGGGGGTCGGTGGGAGAGACGTTCATGCCAGCGATCACCTTTGGAGGCGTCGGCTCCGGTATCGATACCGAGTCGATCATCACGGGCCTCCTTTCAGCGAGCAGGGGTCCGCTCACGCGCGTGCAAGAACAGGCCTCCCAGACCCAGTCGGCGATCTCGTCCATGTCGGAGATCGGCAACCTGCTGTCCAAGTTCAAGGACGCCGTGAACGCCCTGGACACGATCCAGGAGGTGGGCAGCTTCTCGGCCGCGAGCGACGCCAAGGCCGTCGTGGCGACGGCGAACGGCTCCGCCCAGCCGGGCTCGTTCAAGGTCACCGTCAGCCAGCTGGCTTCGGCGTACAAATCGTACAGCGACTCGCTCGGCATCACGACGCCGACGCAAGCGCTCAACCAGGCAGGGTCGCTGACGCTGGCCGTCGGCGACAAGAGCGTCAACTTGAACATCGCCGCCACCGATACGATCGACCAGGTGATGACCAAGATCAACTCGTCGGGTCTGCGCGTCAGCGCCTCCAGCTTCTTCGACGGGTCCCAGTATCGCCTGCAGCTCCGCGGCCTCGACACCGGCGCCGAGAACAACGTGACCGTGACCGAAAACGGCACCACCTTCGGCTTCAACAAGGCGGCCAACGTCAAGAGCACGGGCAAGGATGCGCTGCTGAAGATCGACGACTTCGACGTCAGCAGCAAGACGAACCAGGTCACCGGTGCCATCGGTGGCGTGACGCTCGCGCTGACCGAGGTCACCACGGCGCCGGCCACGGTCACCATCTCGAGCGACTCCGCCGGCTTCCAGACGAAGCTCAAGACGCTGGTCGACTCATACAACGCCGTCGTCAACCGCATCCACACCGACGCCGGCTTCGGCGCGACCAAGGCCAGCAATCCGCAGCTGTCTGGCGACTCGGTCTTGCGCGGCATCACCGGCCGGCTCAGCTCGGCGCTCACGCAGACGGTCGGCACCGGCAAGTTCCAGACGTTGCGCTCGATCGGCCTCGAGTTGAACAACAACGGCACGCTCAAGCTCAACAGCACCGCGCTGGAGGCTGCTCTGGCGGCCGATCCCGAGGCGGTGACGCGCGTGCTCGCTGGCGACGACAAGAACGTCAAGGGGCTCGCAGATAACCTGGCGACGCTGGCCACCGACCTGCTCAGCGCCAAGGGTAGCGTGCAGGCGCGCAAGGACGGCCTGGCCGCGCGCCAGAAGGCCCTCACCGATCGCGCCGATGTCGAGCAGAAGCGCCTCGATCGGATGGAAGAGACGCTGCGCAAGCAATTCACGCAGATGGATCAAGAGGTCTCCGCCGCTAGAGCCCAAGGCAACAGCCTGGGAGGCTGAAGGCTGAGCTGACGAGCCTCCGATCTCGCCAGAGCTCGGAGCGCACTTTCCGTCGCCGGGGGGGCCGGCGCGGACACGAGCGAGCCCATGCGGCGCGCTCGAACGCACCGAGGGAAATGCGACATGAGCCTCGAGCCCGAGGACGCCGTCACGGCGATCCTTTTTGTCGATGATGACCCGGTCGCGCGCCGCACCTTCGCGCGCGCGA
>Ga0315910_10005303_pt1 | contig 10590 bp, 5 predicted proteins | sample EdamamesoilMG_FD_204470 | JGI IMG/M metagenome (GOLD analysis project Ga0315910, IMG submission 204470) | Garden soil microbial communities collected in Santa Monica, California, United States - Edamame soil | ecosystem: Environmental > Terrestrial > Soil > Garden | place: USA: California...
CTGGCCTCGACGATGGCCCACACGGGCTTGCGATGGTCGACGTAGCGCTCGAGCAGGAAGCCGGTCATCGCGCCCGGCATGTACACCCAGGAGGGCTGGTTCCAGCCCGTCACCGGGTACATGTCGAAGCTCGCGATGTCCGGGATCGCGGTGTAGGCTTGGTACTGGCTCTCGACCGAGGGATTGCCGAAGTTCGCGTCCCAGTAGAAGCCGCCCGTGGTGTTCAGGGCGATGAAGTGCTCGGCGTCCGAGGCGCGGATGGCGTCGTAGTCCTGCTGCACCGCCGCTGCCGGCGTGCCGTAGAGGTCGGGCTCGTCGCCCATCAGCCAACCGAGCAGGCGCGGATGGCTCTTGACGGCCGGGTCGAACTGCAGGATGGCCCACATGTCATTGGCCGCAAGCAGGTCGAGGAGCTGCGGATTGGTCGGCTCGGGCGGGGTCAGGCCATTGTTGAGGTAGGTGTTGATCCCGAGGCCCTTGAGGTACGCGACCTGGTTCGGGAAGGGCGGCTGGTTCCACACGCCGATCGGGAAGAAGGGGCGGCCGTGGACGTTCAGCCAGGCCTCCTCCTCGATCGTCGTTCCGACGCCGAGGGAGACCTCGACCTCGACCAGGGTCGCATTGCTGGTAGCGTCGCGGAACGTGACCTTGCCAGCGTGGAGACCGGTCGCGAGGGCATTCGCCGCCGGCTGTACCGCGGCCATCACCTGCACCTCTGCGCCGACGACCAGGTTGCCCGATGCCTGCGACAGCGCCAGCCAGGTGACGTTGCTGCTCGCGCGCCAGCCGAGCGGGCCGGTGCCCGTGTTGCGCAGCACGAGCGCCTGACTCGCGGGCGCGAAGGGACCGCCCTTCGGCCCGCCGGTGACGAGCTCGCTCGGAGCCACCGCGAGCGCTCCGGCACCCGCAGCCTCGACCACGAGCGAGGCGGACACGACGGCGGCGGTCGTCCCCTTCTGCAGATCGCCGAAGGTGATCGAGGCCGTGTACAGCCCGGCGCCGAGCCCCTGGGCCTGGACCGCGTCGACGGAGACCGTGAGCTCGGCGGTTTCCCCGGCCGCGAGCCCGCCGGCGTTGCTGGAGAGCGCGATCCAGGCGGCGCTCGGGACCGCGTTCCAGAAGAGCTCCTCCGTCCCGGGGTTGCGCACGAAGTAGTTCGCCTGCGCCGGGAACGGACCGCCCGGCTGCCCCTCGGCGACGAAACCGGTCGTCGGCAGGACCTGCATCCCGACCGCACCCCCGTCGCTCCCGCCACCGGAGGACGAGCACGCCACGAGTCCAGCCACGGCGAGGAAGGCGCCGGCTCCGCGAGCTCGACGCGAGCGGTAGGCGAGGGTCGTCATCGGTGCGTCCTCCAAGGTGGTGAGCGGCGCGAGCACGGAGCGGGAGCCCGCTCCCGAAAGCCCTTCCCGCCGGTTGCGTGGGGTATCGAGCCCGGGCACGAGGGGCCTTGACACGCTGCCGGTAAGAGTCCTGGGGTCGGGCTCGAGTTATGCAAGCCGTGCCCGGACCGCACGCTACGCGCTCGGAGGTCCGTCGACGGGCCACGAACCTTCGCTCCGGCGGCCAGGAAGGCTAGGCCTTTCCCGATCCCGCGCTTCGACCTGAATCGACTGCGCGATCCCGACACCTCGCATGACACCTTCGCTTCCCCTCGTGCAACGCCTTCCTCTTCCCTGGCCCGGGCGCGCGCTCCGCCTACGGGTGTCTTACTGCCGGAGGCTCCACTCGCACTGATCCCTGGACCGAGTTCCTGGCCCGGCACCGGGAGGTCCGGCGCCGGGAAGGGGAACGGGGAGCATGAACCAAGGCGAGAAGCGGCAGGAAGTGCGCGGCTGGGCGCGCGATGCGGGCGTGACGGTCGGCGTCGCCGCACGGACAGCATGGGCCCTGGGCCTTCTCGCCGTCGCCGGTTGCAGCGCGGGGAGCTCGGACTCGGTCCAGCCGACGCTCGCGCTCTTCCCGGACGAAGCCTTCGTCATCGCCGGCCCGGAAGGCGGGCCCTACTTCCCGCAGAGCAAGACCTACCTCCTCTCCAATGCCGGCGAGGAGCCGCTGGAGTGGTCGGCGCGCACGTCCCATCCCTCGATCGCGATCCTGCCGCCCGCGGGCACGCTGGACGCGGGCGAGTCGGTGATCGCGACGACCTCGGTGAGCGTCGTGAACGGCCTGCCGCCCGGCCAGTACGAGGCGCGCCTGATCTTCCGGAACGAGTCCACGGGCACGGAGCAGGAGCAGTCGGCACTGCTCCTGATCTCCGGCTCCGGCACGCTGCTGGTGTCGCCGACGATCGGCTTCTCGAGCTCCGGCCCCGTGGGCGGCCCCTTCGCGCCGCTCTCCCAGGGCTACGTCCTGACCAACGACAGCACCGAGTCGATCGACTGGGCGATCACGAGCTCGCAGCCCTGGCTCTCGGTCGACATCTCCTCGGGTCAGCTCGCCAGCGCCGCCTCGCTGGGCGTCGAGCTCGCGATCGATCCCGTCCAGGCCGCCCAGCTCGGGGCCGCCACGCACGTCGCCAACGTGCTCTTCCGCGACCTGACGAACGAGGTCGACTTCGCCATCCTGGTCGAGCTCGTGGTCATCGAGCCCGCGGCGATGGCGGTCTCGCCGTCGACCGGCTTCACCACGGCCGGGCCCCCCAGCGGGCCGTTCACGCCGGCGGAGAAGAGCTACACGCTCACGAACCTGGGCAGCGAGCTCCTCACCTGGCAGGTCAACCGCAGCGCGAACTGGATCACGCTCTCGCGCACCTCGGGCAACCTCGCCCCCGGCCAGCAGACGAGCGTCACGATCGGCATCGATGCAGACAGGACCAGCTCGCTGGGCGACGGATCCTACGCCGCCACGGTCGGCTTCGCCAACACGACCAACGGCATCGGCAACACGTCGCGCTCCGTCGACGTGACGCTGACCTCGCCGCCCGCGCTGCTCAGCGTGACGCCGGGCCAGCCCTTCACGAGCGCCGGAACGGCCGGCGGCCCCTTCCTGCCGGCCTCCAAGACCTACACTGTCACGAATGGAGGCGGCGTGACGCTCCAATGGCAGGCGACGGCCTCGGCGGCCTGGCTGGCCCTCGCCCCCGCGAGCGGTAGTCTCGCGCCAGGTGCCTCGGCCCAGGTCGTCGCCAGCATCCAGCAAGGCGTGGCCGCGAACCTCGCGGTGGGCCAGTACTCGGCCCAGCTCGCATTCGTGAACCTGAACAACGGCGCCGGCAACACTTCCCTCGTCGCGAGCCTGAACGTCTCCGGTAGCGGCGGCGGCTCGGTGCCGGTCCTGACGCCCGGCGCCGGCTTCACCGGGCCGACCCAGGAGCCCGGCCAGATCGGCTCCGGCACCGCCAAGGCCATCGCACGGTGGGACGTGGTGCCGTATCAGACGATCACCGCCGCCGACGATCCGACCTTCACGGTCGGCGTGGTCGCCTTCCACATCGCCGGCATCGCACGCGTCTCCTTCAGCCTCGAGGGCGGTCCGTTCGTCGACGCCACCTCGATGACGCTCAACCCCGAGACCGGCGTATGGGAGTACTGCGCGACCCTCGACGCCCGCGACTTCGCGACCGACAGACCGATCGAGCTGCGGGCCATCGCCTACCCGAACGCGGCTGCGCCGCAGGCCGAGGGCACCGGTGGGTATCCGGGAGGCGGCTTGCCGCGCCTGCTCGACAGCCTGCGCCTGTACGTCGACGCTGGCCAGGCCAATCCCCCGATCGTGCGCTACTGCCGCCCGAGCGGGAGCGACTCGAGCGGCGATGGCAGCCCGGGGAATCCGTACGCCACTCCCTATCGAGCCGCGCAGGCGATCCACTCGGATGGCGGCGGGAGCGCCGACGGCGGCATCGTTCATATGGGCGCAGGGAGCTACTCCTGGGTCCAGTCCAATGGCGGGACGCTTCCGGCCACCACCCATCGCTGGCTCACGTTTTCCCCGTGGCCCGGCACTCCGCGAGATCAGGTCCGGATCACGGGAGGAGGCTATCCCGGCACGCAGATCAACTTGATTCGCCTGCAAGGGTTGACCTTGAACACCTACGTGCATGGCGATGACGGAGGTTTCGGTGGGAACGACGCCGTCTGGCTCGACGGCGGGGCATGTATCGGAGCGGGTATCGGGACCTCGACCCACTTCGCGGGCTGGAATCCGGGGTTCAAGTCGAAGTACTGGACCGACGTGCAGGTGCAGGACGACGCGTCGAGCGTGCCAGCTTCGGTGGACATTGCCCGCAACGTAGACGCCAGGCGAGTTCAATATGGGCCGGCCCGCCCGAAGCTCGTGGTGAACTGCTCATGGGATACGGTCAACAACGGCGGCACTAGCAACCACCCTGACTTCATCCACTGGAACTTCGCTGGGTCGGACACGACGTTCGACAACGCGATCGTCTACGGCGTGACCGCCCTGAACATCGATGCCCTGGGGATCTTCTACAAGGACACGGGCCATCTGCAGAACGTTGCGCTTGTCAATCTGGCCATGCAACTGCAGGGATCGGGGGGCAGCCCGATCGGGCAGAATTGCTTGTCGCTCGATCACTTCCTGCTGACGAATGCTACGTGCACGGGGCCCGCTCTCCGCTGGGAGATGCCTGGAGCGCTGATGAGGAACATGTCGATCCGTGGCAGTCACTTCGATGCCATGTCGATAAACCCGCAGACGGGCGGAGACTTCGTTTCGAACACCTGGTTCGACCAGAACAACTTCCGGCCTGCTTCCAGCATCAAGCCTGGAACTGGAGTTTCGGTGTTGGATCCGCAGTTCGTCAACGTGTTCACGCCCGCTTCGAGCTCGCCTCTCCGCGACCGCATGGATCCGCTCGTCCCAGTGGACAAGGACAATGCTGTGCGCGTCTCTCCCTCCACGATCGGCGCCGTGGAGTAGGCCTCGCGCTCGCTGCCGAGCGCGAGGAGCGAGTCCAGCCGTCGACGGAGTCGTCGGCTCGGCATAGAATAGGGTTCTTGTCCGAGAGCTTTCGAGCCCCGCGCGCGATGCGGATCCTCCACGTAACGGCGTCGCCCGTGCTCGGGGGGCTCCAGCGCATCATGCTCACGCTCGTCGAGGGACAACTGCGGAACGGCGTTTCCGCAGCTGTCGCGGTCAGCCCGGGCGGACCCTTCCCGGAGCACTTGCGCAGCAAGGCCCTGCCGTGCGGGGAGATCCCCATGGAACGCGGGCTGAGCCTCAGGTCCGTCTTGGAGCTGCGGCGATTCGCGGAACGCTTCGAAGCCGACGTGCTCCATGCGCACGGCGCACGGGCCACCTTGTACTCCTACCTCTGCTCACGAGGAACCAAGAGAGCTCTCGTGTCGCACGTGCACCTGGCGGATCCGTGGCGCTTCGACGGATCCTGGGCTTCGCGTCTGGACCGGCTCGTGTGCTCGCGCGTCGACAGGGTCGTCGCCTGCTCGCGTCAGTTGCGTGGACTCCTGGTCGAGCGACAGGGCCTGGCGGAAGGGCGGACGGAATGTGTCCCCAACGGGATCCAGCTCGAGGAGTTCCTCGCTGCGGGACGTCCACCAGCGGGCACCGGCCCGATCTTCGGCACCTGTGCGCGTCTGGAACATCAGAAGGGCCTGACGCACCTGCTCGAGGCCTTCGCCGCGCTTGCGCGGATCTTTCCCGGCTCAAGGCTGCGCATCGCCGGCGATGGCAGCCTGCGTGGCCAGCTTCAAGCTCTGGCGAAGTCACTCGACATCGAGCGGTGCGTGGAATGGCTCGGGCACCGCTCCGACGTGGTCGCAGTGATGACCGCGCTCGACGTGTTCGTGCTCCCTTCCTTGGCCGAAGGCCTGCCGTTGGCGGTCATCGAAGCCATGGCTGCTGGAGTGCCCGTGATCGCAACCGACATCCCCGGAACGTCGGAGCTGATCGAGCACGATCAGACTGGGCTGCTGGTCCATCCAGGTTCGTCTGCGGCCCTGGCGGAGGCGATGCGGATGGTCGCTGAGGATCCGCGCTCCGCGCGCACCAGGGCCTTGGCAGCTCGTGAGTACGTACGCGAGCACCACGACGCACATCGCATGGAGGAGGCCGTTCGCGCACTCTACGCTCGGATCCTCGCAGAGAGAACGGCGCGCGCATGAGCGAGCTGACCTTCTTGACGCTTGTCAACGATCAACGGCTCTATGAGCAGAGCTGCCGATCGCTTCAGGACGGATCAGAAGAGGAGCTTCGGTTCGTCCAGGTCGAGCCGAACCGGCACGGCTGGAACGCATCCATGGGGCTGAACCGCGGACTGGAATCTTGCAACACGCGCTGGGTGGTCTGTGCGCACCAGGACGTTGTCTTTCCGCGGAGCTGGGCGAAGCGGATGGCCATGCTCGTTCGCGCTCTACCAGAGGAGGTCGCTGTCGTCGGCCTGGTTGGAACGCGCGCCGACGGGAGATTCCGTGGACACATCGTCGATCCGAACGGGCACTGCTTCTGGGGTCCCCTACCGGCCGAGGTGCTCGTGCTGGACGAGTCCGTGCTCGTGGTGAGGCGTGACCTCGGAATACGCTTCGACGAGCGCGTCCCAGGCTTCCACTGCTACGGCGCGGACTTCTGCCTGCAAGTCCGCGCGCTCGGTCGGAAAGCGCTCGCAGTCGATGCCGCGGTTCGCCACCTGTCGACCGGGCGCCTCGATGAGGCCTACCAGGCTTCGGCTTCGTGGCTACTGAACCGCTGGGGCGAAGGCTACGGGTACGTCATCCCGACTCCCGCCGCCAACATCCAGGATCCGGCGCGTTCCAGCCCGCTGCGCCGACTCCTCTACAGGTGGAGGCGGCGGCAGGCCCGTCTCGCCCGCAACCAAGTACCTGCCCACGCCTGGGTCGAGTTCGACTCGTGAGACGCTGGCGGCGATCGAACTGGAGCGCGAGGGTGGCATGGGACGCTTGCTGATCCTGGCTCCGTTCGTGTGCGAACACTCTGTTGGCGAAGGTCACAGCGCCTTCCAGATCGTGACGCGGCTGGCCAGGCATCACGACCTGACTCTCCTGACATACAGCTTGCGCGCCGACCCTCCCGCACGCGAGCATCTGCCGGACGTGCGCGTGGTCGAGTGGCTCGATCTGCCGCTCGTCGGTCGCTTCCCTCGAATCAACAGCCAGCTGACGCCCGGATACCTTCCGTTCTTCCTCAGGGCCCGCAGCTGGCTACGTTCGAACCTGCGACGCGAGCGATTCGACCTCGTGCACCAGATCGCCCCCCTGGCGTTGCGCTACCCGTGCCCGGCCGTGGGACTGGGCGTACCGTTCGTTGTCGGACCGCTGGGCGGAAGCCTCGGTGCACCGACAGTGCTCCGTACCACCGATCGTCATGAGCCCTGGTTCAGGAGACTTCGCTCCCTGGACTCCCTGCGCTTCCGCTTCGATCCATGGCTCCGGGCCACCTACACGAGGGCGCGCATGCTGATCGCCGTGGCGCCCTACGTGCGCGACATCTTGGCGCAGCTCGACTTGCCGCCAGTCCGATTCCTGAGCGAGGCCGGCGTCGAGCGCAGTTTTGCCAGGCCCCCTCGCGCTCCCGGACCTCCGCGGCTACTCTTCGTGGGGCGCGTGATCTGGACGAAGGGGGTCATGTATGCCATTCGCGCGCTGGCCCAGCTGAACGATTGCAACGTCACCCTCGACGTCGTGGGCTCGGGTGAACACCTGGAAGCGTGCCGCACCGAAGCGCAGTCGCTTGGGCTCGAAGGGCGCGTGCGTTTCCACGGGCAACTCCCGCGCTCCGACGTTGACCACTTCTACCGCCAAGCCGACCTGTTCGTCTTCCCGAGCTTCAGGGAGCCCAGTGGAAAGGCCGTCCTCGAAGCCATGAGCCATGGGCTGCCCGTTCTCGCGGTGAACCACGGAGGCCCCGCAGCAGTCGTCGACGCGGCATCCGGCCGGCTGGTGGACCCGGCTCCATCAGACGAGTTCACACGGCGCCTCGCATCGGAGATCGAGGGACTGCTGCACGACCCCGCACGACTCGCGCAGCTTGGCCGCGGCGCTCAAGAGCACGTCGAGTCCGAGTACACGTGGGACCGGAAGGTAGACTGGTTGTGTCGGTTGTACCGAGAGCTGTCATGACGGCTGAGCCTGAGCCCCAAGGACCGGCTAGCAGGGTTCGTTCCATTCCGTGATGCCGATGCTGCTCCTCCTACAGGAGCCCGCATGGGCCAACCGGACGAGCGTTCACTGGGCTGGCCTCACGCTCACGCTGACGCTTGCCTACGCTCTGCTCTTGCTACCGCGGCGCTGGGCGACGCTGAGCATGCTGATGCTCGCCGCACTGGTCCCCGCCGGACAGCGAGTCATCTTCCTGACCCTGGACTTCTCGTTCCTGCGAATTCTCTTGCTGTTCGGATGGATGCGCGTGACTCTCCGCCGAGAGGTCTTCAGTCTTCGGATTCATCCGCTCGATCTGGTCGTGCTCGCCTCGATGGCGGTCGGCCTGTCAGCGTTCACGCTCAGCCGCGGCTCGTCCACTGGATTGATCTTCAAGCTCGGCGCGACCTTCGATGCCCTCGGCTCATATGCACTGTTCCGGTGCCTGATCCGGGAATGGGAAGATCTCGAATGTCTTGCATCGAGCATCGCCCTCATCTCGATTCCGGTCGCTTTAGCCTTCGTTGTCGAGCGCGCAACGGGGCGCAACCTGTTCTCAAGTCTCGGGGGAGTGCCAGAACTCACTGAAGTCCGCGGCGGGCGACTGCGCTGTCAGGGCGCTTTCGGACATCCCATCCTGGCAGGGTGCTTTTGGGCATCGGCATGGCCGCTCGCGCTCGCGCGCCTGTGGGGGGGAGGAGTCGGGCGGATGCTCGCACTCTCGTGCTCATTCTCCGTGCTGACCATCATCTACCTCTCGGCCTCCAGTACGCCAGTGCTGGCTGCCGGCATGGTCCTGCTCGCAAGCCTCGCTTATCCGCTACGCCGGTTCTTCTCGGCGCTGCGCTGGGCCGCCTTGGCAACACTGATCGGGCTGCAACTGGTCATGAACAATGCCGTCTGGCACCTCTTCACGCGCGTGAACGTGGTGGGCGGATCGACGGGTTGGCACAGATACTACCTGATCGACGAGGCGGTCAAGCACTTCGACGAGTGGTGGCTCGTGGGCACGCCCTCGACCGACCACTGGGGGCGCGGTCTCGGTGACATCACGAACCAGTTCGTGCTGGAGGCCGTGCAGGGTGGGCTGTTCGGGCTGCTGCTCTTCGTGGCACTGGCCGTGCTCGGATTCAGGGCGGTCGGACGGCTCTGGCGGGCCGCATGGCCCGATTCGCGCAAGGTAGCCCTGGCCTGGGCGCTCGGAACGTCCGTGCTCGTGCAATGCGTCTCCTTCTTCGGTGTCGCCTTCTTCGATCAGACCGGGATGCTTTGGTACCTCGTGCTGGCCTGCATCGCGAGCCTGGCAACGGCGCCGGAAGTCGCCCAGCGGGTACGGCCGTGCACGCCAAGAAGCGCGATGTGGGCAGACTCCTCGCTATTGGGCCGGCCCTCCCCGTCCTTGCCCGCAGGGCGCGCCCCTTGATTGGCCGGAACTCCGTAGCCGCGGCCCCGGCCGACGGCATCGTCTGCTTCGCCGGCATCGACTGGTGGTACCACAACCGGGGGCACAGCGAGGGGCAGATCATGACGCGGCTCGCGCGGAGCGTGCCGGTACTGTGGGTGAACAGCATCGGGATGCGCATGCCGCGGCCGGGGCGGACGGAGCTGGCGTTCACGCGCTATGCGCGCAAGCTCCGGAGCACGCTGCGGGGGCTGCGGCGGGACGCGAGCGGGATGTGGGTGCTGAGTCCGCTGTTCGTGCCGCGGCACACGCGGCGGGCGCTGGCGCTGAATGGGCGGCTGGTCGGGATGCAGGTGGCGGCGGCGTGCCGGTGGATCGGGATGGGGCGGCCGGCGGCGTGGGTCACGATCCCGACGGCGGCGCCGATGGTGGCGCGGCGGGAGTGGCCGCGGGTCGTGTTCAGTCGCTCGGACGACTTCGCGCGCCTGCCGGAGGTGGACGTGGGGCTGATCGAGGGGCTGGAAGGGGAGCTCTTCGCGCGGGCGGACACGACGGTGTTCGTCAACCGTGGGCTCTTCGAGCGCGATGGGCGGCGGGCGCGAAGCGCGGAGCTGCTCGATCACGGGGTGGACTTCGAGCACTTCGTGGCGGTCGACCGGCTGCGGGAGGAGTGCCCGCCCGAGCTGCGCGACCTCCGGCGCCCGGTCTTCGGCTTCTACGGCGCCCTCGACGAGTACACGATCGACCTTGACCTGCTCGTGCGCACCGCACGACACGTCGCGCCGGCGACACTGCTCCTGATCGGTCCGAAGCAGATGGACGTGACGGCTCTCGAGCGCGAGCCGAACGTGCGCTGGCTGCCGCAGCAGCCCTATGCGGTGCTTCCGCGCTACGCGGCGCAGTTCGACGTGGCCCTGATGCCCTGGCGCCGGAACGAGTGGATCGAGCACTGCAACCCGATCAAGCTGAAGGAGTACCTGGCGATGGGTGTGCCGACCGTCTCGGTGCGCTTCCCCGAGCTCGCGCGCTACGATGAGCACGTGTACGCAGCCGACCAGCCGGAGGAGTTCCTGGCGGCGCTGAGCGCGGCGGCGGCCGAGGCCGACCCCCCGCGCC
>Ga0315910_10005304_pt1 | contig 10585 bp, 5 predicted proteins | sample EdamamesoilMG_FD_204470 | JGI IMG/M metagenome (GOLD analysis project Ga0315910, IMG submission 204470) | Garden soil microbial communities collected in Santa Monica, California, United States - Edamame soil | ecosystem: Environmental > Terrestrial > Soil > Garden | place: USA: California...
ATGGTGAAATCCCCGAGGTTTTCGTCCCAGCTGCCCACCTCCAGCATGTTGCCCGCGAACGCCCGCATCTCTGCGTGGTCGATGGCAATCACATCGAGTCCCGAGGCGACGAGGCGCCCACTGACACGCGCGCGGTCGGCGGGAGCGATCGCATCGACGTTGACCACCGCGACGCGCGTTCCGACATACATGAGCACGTTGGTGTGGTAGATGGGCGTGCCGGCTTCGTCCGCCGCGTCGAACAATTCGAGCTCGAAGCCCATCTCGCCCGCCCATTCACGCGCCACGGATTCATGCGTGCGCGGAGAACGGCAGGCGTAGGCGATGCGCGCGCGATGATCGAGCACCAGGCTGCCGGTGCCTTCGAGAAAGCGGCCTTCCTTCTCGTGGCGCGTCAGATCCAGGACGCGACCGACCTTGAATCCGGTATCGCGCACCACCGCATCGATGATTTCGGGACGCCGCTCCGCGCGACGATTTTCGGCGTGCATGGGATACAGGACCACCGTCCCGTCGACATGGAAGCTGACCCAGTTGTTCGGGAAAACGGCGTCGGGTTTGCGCGGCGTGTCCGAGTCGGGCGCGACGCAGACCTTTACACCCTCGGCCGTCAACGCGGCGGCGAAGGCATCGAATTCCCGCAAGGCCTGCTGCGCCACTTCGTTGGCGCCGGACCTTCCATCGGGGCTCTGAAAACGATTGGTCCCGGCGGTTTGCGCGTTGTATCCGAAGTGTTTCGGCCGAACCATCAGGACGGCGCTGGCACACTGCGACGGGCCCGAGCGACCCCGTTCTTTCCCTCCCTGCATTCCCTTCTTCTACAACCCGAACCCGGTAGGCACAATAGCCCCCGATGCCCACTTCCATTCCCACGCTCGACGCGCGCACCGCTGAAAGCCCGCAGTTCGCGAACGCCATCGCGGCCGCGTACGCGGAGTACGGGTTCGTCATCATCGAGAACCACGGCATCGACAAGGCGTTGATCGACCAGTGCCTGAGCTGCTTCCGCCGGTTCTTCGCGCTGCCCGCGGCCGAGAAGCTCCGCTACCAGGTGCCGGGCGCCGGCGGAGCGCGGGGCTACACAGCGTTTGGAATCGAAACAGCCAAGGGCGCGAAGCATCACGATCTCAAGGAGTTCTGGCACGTGGGGCGCGAGCTCCCGCCCGGTCACCCGTTCGGTGCGGTGATGGCGCCTAACATCTGGGTCGATTCCATTCCGGGGTTCCGCGAGGCGACCGAGGGACTGTACAAGGCGTTCGATGCGCTCGGCGCGCGGCTGCTGTCGGCGATCGCGCGTTCGGTGAACCTGCCCGCGAACTTCTTCGACGACAAGGTGAACCTCGGCAACAGCATCCTGCGCGTCATCCACTACCCTCCCATGCCCCCGGATCCCACGCCCTCGGTGCGAGCCGGCGCGCACGAAGACATCAACGTGATCACGCTGTTGTTAGGCGCGGAAGAGCCGGGCCTCGAGGTGCTGTCGCGGAAGGGCGAGTGGATCCCCGTGAACCCGCCGCCGGGGTCGCTGGTCTGCAACGTGGGCGACATGCTGCAGCGGTTGACCAACATGCACCTTCGCTCCACCACGCACCGCGTCACGAACCCGCCGCGCGAACGCGCGAGCAACGCGCGGTATTCGCTGCCGTTCTTCCTGCATTTCAACCCGGACTTCCTCATCAAGACGCTGCCGCAGTACGTCGACGCGCAGCATCCCGACCAGTTCCCGGTACCCATCAACGCCCAGGACTTCCTCATGGAGCGCCTGCGCGAGATCAAGCTCATCTAGACGACCGGGTCCCTTCTTGGCGAAGCTCTACTTCTATTACTCGACCATGAACGCGGGCAAGTCCACCGCGTTGCTGCAGGCGGGGCACAACTACGAAGAGCGTGGCATGCGCACTCTTCTATATACGGCGCAGATCGATTCGCGAGAGGGCGGACGAATCCATTCGCGCATCGGCATCGAGCGCGAGGCGCTGCACTTCTATCCAGGCCTGGACCTGCGCGAACAGATTGTGGACGAGAACCGGAAGGCCGCACTCGCCTGCGTGCTGGTCGACGAATCGCAGTTCCTGACGCCGGTGCAGGTCAAGCAGTTGGGCGCGGTGGTCGATGAGATCAACATCCCAGTGCTGTGTTACGGCCTGCGCACCGATTTTCGCGGCGAACTGTTCCCGGGGAGTGCCCAGCTTCTCGCCTGGGCCGACAACCTCGTCGAGCTGAAGACCATCTGCCACTGCGGGCGCAAGGCCATCATGGTGGTTCGTGTCAAGGCAGATGGCACCGCCGAACGCGAGGGCGCGCAGATCGAGATCGGTGGCAATGAGCGCTACGTGCCACTGTGCCGGAGACATTTTTCGCAAGCTCTTGCCGGGGCGAAGATTCCTGCCTGACCACTCCCGGCCCGGGTGCGAAAAACTGAGCAAGATTCGTACAAACCGCAATGCCCGATGCGCGGGCATCCCGACGTCCTGACGCGCTGTTAGCGGTCACGATGTTGCGCACGCGCAGCAGGAGCGCGATTTCCGGTTGTAACTCACACGTCATGTCATTAACGTGTACTCCATAAAACGCGCCGGGCCACAGAGATGGCCGCGCAAATAACCGGAGAATCCCAATGCGTAACGTCAACGGAGCGATGTTGCTCCGATTCCACAAATGGTCCTTCGTCGCCGTCACCTTGTTAGGCGTCGGGTTCTCGCAGAATGCCTTCTCGCAGTCCACCGGCACCGAAGCGGTCGAAGAAGACATGACCGAAGTGGTGGTGAGCGCCACGCGCGTCAAAGCCATCGGCAACGTCAACGAGCAGACGGCGCCGAAATCACGCATCACGGTTTCGGGCGACTACCTGGAGCGCCAGCTGTCGGGGCAAAGCCTGTTCCAGTCGCTGAACCAGGTTCCGGGCGTCAACTTCACGAACAGCGATCCGTTCGGCACGTCGGGCGGCAACCTGCGCATCCGCGGTTTCGACGGCTCGCGCGTGTCGGTCACGTTCGACGGCGTGCCGCTGAACGATTCTGGCAACTACGCGTTGTTCACCAACCAGATGCTCGACTCCGAACTCGTCGACCGCGTGGACGTGAACCTGGGCACGACGGACGTCGACAGCCCGACGGCCTCTGCAACCGGCGGCACAGTCGCCTACAAGACGAAGCGCCCGAATGAAGAATTCAGCGGCGAAGTCGTGATGTCGGGCGGTGAGTTCGACTACAAGCGCGGATTCTTCCGTCTCGACTCCGGCGCGTTCGGCCCCTGGGGTACGAAGGCGTTCATCGCGGGCTCCTACCAGAACTACGACAAGTTCAAAGGCCCGGGCGAACTCGAGAAGAAGCAGGTCAACGCGGTGGTTCGCCAGGACTTCGAGAACGACAATTTCATCTCGGTCGCTTTCCACTACAACGAGAACCGTAACGCCTTCTATCGCACGACGAACAAGGTGAACTACCAGAGATATGGCCGCGACTACGACAACCTGGACACCTGTACGCGCGACCTCCCGACCGGCGGCGTCGCTGACAACGAAAATTTCCTGCCGCCCTCGAACACCCAGCCACCACCGCCGGCGACGTTGTTCGCGGATAACCCGCTTTATACCGGCAGCTGCACCAACTACTACGGCGTGCGCATCAACCCGTCGAACACGGGCAACGTGCGCATCCAGTCGTTGTGGCACCTTGGCGAGAAGATGATCCTCACGTTCGACCCGTCCTACCAGTACACGCTCGCCAACGGCGGCGGCACTACAACCCTCGCCGAAACCGCCGGTCCGTTCGCAACCGACATTCGCGTACGTGGCAATTCGACGGCGACGGGCGTAGACCTCAATGGCGATGGCGATCTCATGGACACAGTTCGCTTCTATACACCGAACACGACCAACACCAATCGATACGTCGCTACCGCGTCATTGATCTGGGACCTCACGGATACGCAGCGCCTGCGCTTTGCGTACACCTTCGACCGCGCGGAGCATCGCCAGACCGGCCAGTGGGGTCCCATGAGCTTCGCCGATGGCGATCCGGAGAACGTGTTCGCCGGTCGCGAAGGCGATCGCGTCTATGCCGCCGACGGCGACATCATCCGCGGCCGCGATCGTTACTCGGTCGCCCAGCTGAACCAGTACGCGCTCGAATGGCGCGGCCAGTTCCTGGAAGACAAGGTCATTGCCACGATCGGCCTGCGCAATCCGAACTTCGAACGCCAGCTCAACCAGTACTGCTATACGCCGAATGGCGGCAGCGGCAGTTCAGGCACCATCGGAGTCCGGGGCGGCGTCCTGTGCACGTCAAGAACGCCTCTGACCACCACGGCGAACGGCAACGTCACGTTCGCACCCCCGACCCCCGCCACGCCCATGGCGGCGGAAATTCCGGCCGTTGTGTTCATTCCGCCGTACAGCGAGACCGTCGAGTTCGACGAGATCCTGCCGAACTTCGGCCTGTCGTTCCGGCCCTTCGACCGTCACCAGTTCTACGTGTCGTATGCGGAAGGCCTGTCGGCGCCGCGTACGGACAACCTCTACTCGGTGGTCCGCAACGTCGGTGAAACCGAGATCACGCGCCCGACACCGGAATCCGAAACCACCAAGTCATATGACATCGGCTGGCGCCTGAACCATCCGACCAACATCGCCTCGCTGGCGCTCTACCACATCGATTACACCAATCGCATCGTGTCCACGTTCAATTCCGAACTTGGCTACAGCGAAGACCGCAACGTCGGCGACGCGAAAATCGAAGGCTTCGATGCACAGCTGGGCCACCGATTCGGCGAGTTGCTGACGCTGACGCTCGGCGCTTCGTACAACGACAGCGAACTGCTGGGCAGCCTGAATCCCGATCTCGACGGCAAACAACTGGTCGAAACTCCGGAGTGGACCTACAACGCGCGCCTGGACATGGACGTGACCGATGACCTCAAGTTCGGCCTCCAGGCGAAGAAGGTGGGCGACCGCTTCTCCACCGACCTCAACGACGAAATCGCGCCGGGCTACACGGTGGTCGATGTCGACCTGAACTGGGGCTTCGGCGTGCCGGGCTTCGAACGCGCGGAGCTGCAGCTCAACGTCACGAACCTGCTCGACGAAGAATATTTCGGCAACATCAGCTCGGGCACGGGCGGCAGTTCAGTGGGCTTCTTCTCCATCGGCGCACCGCGCACGTTCGTGGCTTCGGTCCGCTTCAACTTCTGATCGTCAGCGGGACGTGCGCAGCGTCCTCGCAATCCTGATCCTCGCGGCGGTGGGCACCCTGCCCGCCGCCGCGGCGGACCGGCCTTCCGGCATGGTCCGAATCGCCACTTTCAATTGCAGCCTGAATCGTGCCGGCCTCGGCGCGCTGCGCCGCGACCTCGCCACGCCCGACAATGTCCAGGCACGCGCCGTGGCGGAGATCGTCCAGCGCGTGCGGCCCGACATCCTGCTGTTGCAGGAGTTCGACTACGACGCCGAGGGCGCGTCGCTGCGCGACTTCCAGGCTAACTATCTCGCGCAGTCGCAGAACGGCAGGGACGCCATCCGGTTCGCACACTCCTTCTTCACCGAGTCGAACACTGGCCAGCCATCCGGCCTCGACCTCAACAACGACGGCCTCGTCCAGGGTGGCGAAGATGCACTGGGCTTCGGAGAATTCCCGGGTCAGTACGCGATGGCGTTGCTGTCGCGCTTCCCCATCCACCGGGCGCACGTGCGCACCTTCCGTAAATTCCTGTGGCGTGACATGCCCGGCTCGCTGCTGCCGCCGGACTGGTATTCGCCGGAGGAACTCGCGGTGCTGCCGCTGTCTTCGAAGAACCACTGGGACGTGCCCGTGATCGTCGGCAAGACGACGCTGCATCTGCTGGCGAGTCACCCGACGCCGCCCGCATTCGATGGACCCGAAGACCGCAACGGCCGGCGCAACCACGACGAGATCCGTTTCTGGAACGACTATCTGACGGCAGGAAAAGCGGACTACATCCGCGACGACGCAGGAATGGCGGGTGGGTTCCGGGGGAAGGCGTTCATCGTCATGGGCGACCAGAACTCCGATCCCATGGATGGCGGCAGCCTGAATGACGCCATCGCTGCGCTGCTCGCGAATCCTCGCGTCGACTCGGGTTTCGTCCCGCTGAGTTCCGGCGCCGTCGAGGCGGCCGCGACACAGGGTGGCGCCAACGAAACGCAGCGGGGCGACCCGCGCTATGACACCGCCGACTTCAATGACCGCGTCGCCGGAAACCTGCGCGTGGACTATCTACTGCCTTCGAAGGGCGTACGGGTCTGCGGCGGCGGCGTGTTCTGGCCACGCCGCGCCGAGCCGGAGGCTGTCCTGGTATGGGGCGACCGCCCGCCGCCCAGCTCGGACCACCGGCTCGTGTGGCTGGACGTCAACGTAACTGGAGGTCGATGCCCACAGGGCAGTGATCCGACAACCAGTGCGTCTTCGCGTCCTGGTCATTGAAGACGACGCGCGTAAACGACTTCTTCACGACGCTTTTCGCGAGATCGCGGCCCAGCAGGATGTTGTCGATGAATTCGCGATATTCACTGCCCGTGGTGCACGGCGTGAATTTCTGGGCGCCCGTGATGTTCGTGAGCTTCGAGGCTGCAGGGACGCCGTCGTTGATCTCGGCCATGACGTTCAATTGCCGACCCTCCGCGTCACGCGCCGGTCCTTTCTCGATGGTGAAACGGCGGTTGAAGTCGCCCAGCAACCCGAAGCGATGACCGGCATTCGCCTCCGCTTCGATCCAGGCCTCCAGCGGCCCAACCTGCTTCGTCAACAATTCGCAATTGCGGCCGGGCGCGGTCAGCGGACCCGCCGGGCATCCGGACTTCAGATGCACGGACATCAGGCGGAATTCGTTGGCGGTGCCCGGAAAGAACGTGGCGACGACGCCGCGACGCACGGCGTTGTCGATGGACAGTGGTTCGTACTCCGGCTCGCAGCGGAAAGGCAGTCCACGGCGTATCGCAAAGCCGTTCTTTTGCGTGTGCGCGCGCGTGCTGAAGCAGAAGTCGTAGCCCGGGAAAACCTGCGCCGCGGCGTCCGGTCCGTCTACCTCCTGCAACGCGATGATGTCGCCCTTGATCTGTGCCGCGTAGTTGCGCAATGAGGCGTAGTCATCCGGGGTGCGCAGGGGATGTTTGGTGATGGCGCAGGGAAGCGTGCGATCGTCGCCGCCCACCATGCCGCCCTGCTCCGCGCAGGTGCCGCGCAAGGCGAGGTGCGTGGCAGGAGTCACCAGGTACTCGACGTTCCAGCTGGCGATGCGCACCCGCTTTTCGTCGCCCTTCCACCGGCCGCCACCAGGTAGTTCGAGGATCAGGTCATCGGTATGCAGGGCGGCGAACTTCTGGTCGATGGTGTCGAAGGATTTGGTCCAGGAACCATAGATGGGATTCGGCAGCACGAACCACTGGGTGCCGAATCGCGGCTCGAGACGCTCGCGATCGGCGGCGAACACCACCGGATCGATGAAATCGCCGAGGTCATCACCTACCAGCGCGACGATGCGGTAGTTGGCCGCGATGAATGCGCGGCGATTGGCCTTCGTGCCCTTGTTCCATTCCGGCTTTTCACCGCGAAGCAGAAGATGTGCGGGATCCGCCTTGGAATCGATGCCGAGCGCCACGAGGTTTCGCATGGTGGCGGTCTTGGCCGGGCACGGATCCGCCGCCGTCGGAGGCGGCGCCGTGCAGTCGCGATTGCTGATGTAGAAAACGGTGTGGCCGAGCGCGCGTGCCCTGGCGATGAACTCCCGTGCGCCGGGTACGGCGTCCGCCTCGCCGGCGCCTACCCAGTCGCCCCAGCTCTTGGCGTTGTAGACGGCGTGGTCGCGGATGAGGCGAGCCTGGTACACCGTGTTGTCGAGCACTGTCTCGTCGAGATCGAGCACCACCGCGGTAGGCAGCTTCGCGAGCACGTCAGGCGCAACCTGCGGCTGTTCCGTGGCGGCACTGCCCGTGGACGGAGAGGCGATGCGCTCGCCTGCGAGCTGATACACCTGGAGGACGTTCGCCCGATATTCGGGGGCAATCTGCATCCACAGCGTGGAGTGCAGGCTTTCGCGTCCGATCGGCTCTTCCGGTTCGGCGGCGATGGCCGCATTGCACAGGAAGCTGAAAACCACGGACGAAGCGGCGAGCGCGGTCTTGCCAATCCAGTTTGGCGACATGAATCCTCCAGGTCCCGAAAATCGAATCAGGCCCGGAGTATTTCAGAGCTAGCCAGTTTCGGCGAGTGAGTTGGAGGCTTCCCAGTTCGCCTCGACGAGGTCGAGAGGTTCGACACGCAGGTAGCGCAGCGCGTCGGCCGCGGGCACTGGCTTCGCAAACAGGAATCCCTGCGCCAGGCTGCAGCCCATGTTGCGAAGGATCTCGAGCTGCTGCCAGCTTTCGATGCCTTCGGCCACGACCTGGATGTTGAGACTTCTCGCCATGGCGACGATGGCGCTGACGATGGCGTGATCCGATGGATCGGTGGCGATGTCGCGCACGAAGCTGCGGTCGATCTTGAGCGAGTCCACGCGCCAGCGCTTGAGGTACGACAAGCTCGAGTAGCCGGTGCCGAAATCATCGATGGCGATCTTCACGCCCAGGTCGCGCAGCGTCGCCAGTGCGTCCTCGCGGAACTCGCCGGTGCGAGTCTCGAACAGTGAACCTTCGGTGAGTTCGAGCGCGATGAGCTGCGGCCCGATGCGATTCTTGAGCATCGCCTGCTGTATGAGTTCGCGCAGCTTCGTGCGCTCGAGCTGCACGGCGGACACGTTCATGCTCACGGGCACCAGATGCGCGCCCTGCTCGCGCCAGCGCGAGATGTCGCTGCCGATGCGATCGAGCACGAACTGTCCGATGGGGATGATGAGGCCGGTTTCTTCTGCGACTTCGATGAAGCGCTCGGGCGAGATGTAACCCTGCGAAGGATGTTTCCAGCGCAGCAGCGCTTCCAGGCCGGCGACGCGCCGCGACTGGATGTCGATGATGGGCTGGTAGTGAACGTCGAACTGGTTCACCTTGAGGCCGATGCGCAGGCTCGACTCGATGGCCACGCGCTCCTTGAGGCTGCGGTCCATCTGCGGGCTGAACACCTGGAAGTTGTTTCGCCCCAGATCCTTCGCCTGGTACATCGCGGTGTCCGAATGCTTGAGCAGCTCGCCCATGGTCGCGCCATCGCGCGGGAACAGGCTGACGCCGATGCTCACGGTGGCCACGAGCGCGCGCCCGTCGATCATCACGGGCGCGGAAAGCACTTCGTTGATACGCGTGGCCGCGATGGCCACTTCATCGGGCGCGTTCACCTTGTGCAGCACGACGACGAACTCGTCGCCACCCATGCGCACCACGATGTCCGCGGGGCGCACGGCCGCGCGCACACGCTTGGCGATTTCCTGCAACAGCTTGTCGCCCACTTCGTGGCCGCGCGAGTCGTTGATGTGCTTGAAGCGGTCGAGGTCGAGGAAGAGCACCGCGAGCATCTGCCCCGATTCCTGGCAACGCGCAATGGCTTCGGGCAGATGCGCCTGCAGGAACAGGCGATTCGGCAACCCGGTCAGCGTGTCGTGATTCGCGAGCTTGTCGAGGCGCTGCTGGTTGGCGAGCAGCTGCGTCTGCGCCTTCTTTCGCTCCGACAGGTCGCGCATGAGATAGGACACGAGGCGACGGTCGCGCGACTCGATGGGCACGCAGCTCACTTCGACGTCCATCTGCCGGCCGTCCTTGAGCCACTGCACGAGTTCGATGCCACGACTCGGCTCCACGCGCGCCAGCGTCGCGATCACGGGATCCTGCGAGTCATTCGGTCCACGCAGTACGGAAAGAACCGATCGGCCGCGCAACTCGTCCAGCGTGAATCCCAGCTGCTGCTGCACGGCCGGGTTGGCATCGACGATTTCGCCCGTGCGCGCGTCGGCCACCAGCAGGCCGTCCTGCGCCTGCTCGATGATCGCGCGATAACGAGACTCGAGCGACAACCGGTCTGCATTCAGTCTGCGCGAGCGCGCGACGAGCAGCATGGCGACGATGGTGAATCCACCAACCAGCAGTCCCAACAGGATCGTCTGGTAGAGCGTGGTGCGCTGCGCCTGCGCAAACGCACTGCGCGGAATCTCCAGCTGCACGAGCCAGATGGGCGAGCCCAGCTGGTCACGGAGAATGAGATAACCATTGAAGTGATTGCGGCTTGCCACGCGGGTCAGCAGGTTTGCCGTCAGCGGTGAGTGATGAACCCAGTCACGCACTTCGGCAGGCAGGCCGGATCGATCGAGGCTCGCCACGGGGAATCCGCTCACCGGCCACGGCGAGAAACGGCCCATGCGCTCCACGACCATGGGCGTGAACGCGCGCGCGAACGCGATCCAGCCCTGCGGCTGGCCATTGCCCGTGCTGTCGAAGACCGGGCGCACCGCGAACAAAGCCGGGCCACGCGCCCGCTGAACGATGCCACGCACGCTGTCGCGATTGAGATTGAGCTGACCGGAAGTGACGGCTTGTTTGATCACCGCCAGCAGTTCGGGATCCGGGGGAATCTCGTATTCCTGCCCCGCGTTGGCATCCAGTGCGAGCGAAGCGCGGGTCTCGAGATTGCGATCGAGCACGAGAAACGTG
>Ga0315910_10005305_pt1 | contig 10580 bp, 4 predicted proteins | sample EdamamesoilMG_FD_204470 | JGI IMG/M metagenome (GOLD analysis project Ga0315910, IMG submission 204470) | Garden soil microbial communities collected in Santa Monica, California, United States - Edamame soil | ecosystem: Environmental > Terrestrial > Soil > Garden | place: USA: California...
TTAAACCCGGATGCTGGCCTAAAGATTCTCATGGAATGAGAGCGCCATCAGCCAAAAACGAAAAGTAAAATGCCAAGATCAGTAAACAACGTAGCCTCAAGAGCAAAACGCAAGCGCATCTTGAAGCTGGCCAAAGGTTTCTTCGGCCGCAAGAAAAATGTTTGGACGGTAGCTAAAAATGCCGTTGAAAAAGGGTTGGGCTATGCCTACCGCGACAGAAAGCAAAAGAAAAGAGAGTTTAGAGGGGTTTGGATTGCCCGTATCAATGCCGGTGCTCGTCTTCATGGAATGTCTTACTCAGAATTGATGGGTAAGTTGAAGAAAGCAGGAGTTGACCTGAACCGTAAAGTACTAGCAGACCTGGCGATGAATCATCCTTCAGCTTTTGAAGCGGTGATCAAGAAGGTAAAGTAGTACATAGCAATACAAATTTAGGAAGGGGCGAATAGCCCCTTTTTTTGTTTTTAATAAAATTGGTCTATCTTAGGATGTCCATTTTTTAACTGTAGTTATTTTTTAGACTTTGTCAGTGGTGTGCAGGATTTATCGATCTCATTTACTTAAATTTCAAGTTCGTGGTATGTTATGCTGAACCAGCCTGAACATAGAAAGGAATTTGAGTCAACTTCATCGGGTTATGATAACCTTCAGATGGAAGTGGATAATCCGTTTCCAGGGTTAAGACCATTTTCAATTGAAGAATGCCACCTGTTTTTTGGACGCGAAGGGCAAATTGATGAGATCTTAAATCAAATAGCTCAAAATCGATTTGTCACCGTGATGGGCTACTCCGGAAGTGGTAAATCTTCGCTGATGGCTTGCGGGTTGGTGCCCGTGCTTTACGGAGGATTTGTTACCGAATCCGGCCCACACTGGAATGTCATTTCAACGCGCCCCGGATCATCACCCATTACGGCATTGGTAGAATCCATCATCGAGTTCATGATTCAATCGAATCGAATTGAAATGGATGACGCTACCATTCACCGATCAATTATTTCATCCGTTTTACGAAGCGGCCCCGAAGGTCTGATTGAAGTGTCACGATATTTACAGACCGATTCATCAGAGAACATATTTATCCTGGTCGATCAGTTTGAAGAGGTATTTCGCTATCAGGAAAATACGTCCGAAAATTTCGAGGCGCAGAATGAAGCGCAGTTGTACGTTAACCTGATTCTTACCGCAGTAAAGCAGGTGAATACGCCAGTGTATGTGGCGTTAACCATGCGATCGGATTTCATAGGGGAGTGTGCAAGCTTTCCAGGCTTAACCCAGCATATCAACAATAGCAACTACCTGGTTCCGCAGATGACGCGCGAACAAAAGAAGATGGTTATTGAAGGCCCCGTGGCAGTTGCCGGAGGAAGAATTTCACCAAGACTTGTAAAACGGTTGATGAGTGATATGGGTAGCGATCAGGATCAATTGCCGATCCTTCAGCATGCCCTGATGCGCACATGGGATAACTGGCTGCTAAACCGTGAGCCAGGCGAACCGATGGATATCCGGCACTACAATGCCATCGGAAGAATTGAACAGGCGTTGTCGCAGCACGCTAACGAGGCATTTGATGAACTTTCTACCCGCGATAAAGCCATAGCCGAAGTACTCTTCAAAAACGTAACTGAAAAAAATCAGGATAACCGTGGTATGCGAAGAGCTTGCCGCGTAGGCATGGTTGCCCAACTTGCCGAGGCCAGCGAAGACGAAGTTATTCACGTTGTTGAACAATTCAGAAAGTCTGGACGATCATTCCTGATGCCGGCTGCACACATTCCGCTTACCGCTGATTCCATGATTGAACTTTCGCACGAAAGTTTAATGCGTATCTGGAATCGTCTCGAACTATGGGTGGATGATGAGTTTGAATCGGCTTCCATGTATAGGCGACTTTCGGATGCCGCGGCCATGTACCAGATTGGTAAAACAGGATTGTGGCGACCACCCGACCTGCAACTTGCCCTCAACTGGCAGAAGAAACAAAAACCAACTCGCGAGTGGGCCCAGCGTTATGATGAAGCGTTCGAACGCGCCATTGTTTTTCTCGATACAAGCCGCATCACCTACGAGGCCGAATTAAAGAACCAGGAGATGATGCAAAAGCGGGTACTTCGCAGAACCCGTGCTACGGCCATCATCTTAGGTATTGCCTTCTTGGTGGCCATTCTCTTCTTCGTTTTTGCGTACCTCCAAAAGATTGAAGCGGATGAGAAGACGTTGTTTGCTGAATTGAAAGAAAGGGAAGCCAGAACACAAACTGAAAAAGCAGAAAAACTTCAGAAAGAAGCTGAGAAGCAAACTAATCTTCTTGACGAAAAGAACAAAGTAATTGAGAAAAACCTCAAGGATTTAGAGCGACAACGTGAATTATTGGCAAGGTCACTTGAAGAAACGCGAGCCGCGCAAGATCAAGCGCTTAGAAGCTTGCTGTTAGCCAATGAACAACGAGATTCTGCATTCTTTCAACGAAACCGTGCAACTTATGAATCTGCGCGAGCCCTGAGAAGTTTAAAAACAGCCGATAGTCTCTACATGCTTACCAAAGCGCAGGAATTATCTTCAAAGGCTGCTGTTCAAGATGATGATAAAAATTTGGCTGGCCTCATGGCTATGCAGGGCTATGTTTATCATAGACGATTTTACGGACGGAAGTATGATCCCTTTATCTACAACGGTTTATACAGTGCATTAACTAAACTATCCAAATCTGGGTCAAACTATAATGCGATGAAAATCATCGGACCTCCCCGCGTCCACATGACATCACTTGTAGTCTTTGAAAAAGGTAATGACTTCATGACAGCCGGAGCGGATGGACGAATCTATCGCGGTGACTATGAGAAGTTAACCAACGTGGTTACAGATTATGCCACGCCTTATCCAAGCAAAGTTATAGCGTTAAGTAAAGATGAAAAGCATCTGGTAAATGGTAGCGACTCGTCTTTTGTACAAATCTATTCACTTAGCAATGGCAAGAAGCCGCGTGTAGTACGCGGATTGAAGGGTGCATCGAATGATATCGAATTTCTGCCCGACAACTCAGCTTTTATTGTAGCCAGCAGTGGAAAGACATTGACAAAAATAAATCAGCAGTCCGGTGAGTCCACGATACTCATGACCTTACCCTATGAGCTTAAAGCAATTGATATTCACCCCAATGGAAAAATGTTGGCGGGCGCTTCCTGGACTGGTCAGGTCGTGCTGATCAACCTACAAACTAATGCCATTACCATTTTGGTAGATGATAATTCTTTACGCGTATTATCCGTTCACTTTAGTTCTTCGGGTAAGTACTTGGCATACGGGGTGGAGGATGTTTCCAATGTTCGCGGTCTGGTAAAACTGTATGACTTCACTACCAAACAAACACGACAGTTCACCGGCCATAGAGCTGGTGTTTATGATGTAGAGTTTAGCCAGGATGAAAAGCTTTTAGCCAGTGCAGGGCTTGATAAAAGATTGCAGTTGTACGTGCTGGAGAATCCTGACGACCTGCCTGTGGTTATGGATAATAACAACGGATTTGTGTGGGATATAGCCTTTGCCAAAGGGGCTGACTATTTAATAGCGGCATGCAGTGAATCTGAAATCAGGGTGTGGCCAACTGATCCGGCCGTGCTGGCAGAAAAAATTTGTCCACAGCTTACCCGAAACATGTCGCAGGATGAGTGGAAGAAATATGTGGGCGATAAGATTGGTTACGAGAATACGTGTGTCCGATTACTAATCAAAGATTATTGATGGTGAAGTTCTACAAATTCCTTCAGTTGATTTTTGTGATAAGTGCCTTCACCCTTTCGGTGCAGGCACAGGACGCTTGTGAAGTAGCCCTCGTTCGGGCCACCGATGAATTCAATGCCGGACATTTTCATGCCATCCCGGCTATGCTGAAGGATTGCATCGATAAAGGACAAACACGTGAGTGGCGCCAGCGCGCTTACCTGTTATTGTCTGAGACTTACTTGTTGCTGCAAGATCCTATTGCTGCCGAGAAAAGTTATCTCGAAGTACTGAAGGCTAATCCGGAATTTGTGGCAGACCCCTCACGCGATCCGATCGATCTGGTATACCTAAGTTCTAAATTTACAGCAACACCTATTTTTACAATCTTCGGTAAACTGGGAGGCAATACGTCTATTGCGCGACCTATTCTTTATCGCAATGTATATGCGCACGATGAAAAGTATAAACTGCGCCCTGGCTTCCATATTGGTGGCGGACTTGAATGGAATTACAATGATAATTTAGGCGCGAGTGTTGAAGGTAATTTTCTTTTTACATCCTATCAGTTGGAGGGCACTAAAATCTTTGGACACGACAATGCCGAAATGCTGGACAGGCAAACCTGGTTCACCATTCCGATTGCTGTGCGATACGGTGATAGTAAGGGCAAGTATCGTCCGTACGGCTATGCAGGTTTCTCCGTTGACTTATTACTCACCGACAAAGCCACCATTACGTACACAGATATTAATCCAAGTGCTGACCCGGATGAGCAACCCATCGCGGTTTCGGGCGAAAGTCCGCTGTTGAATTTCAAATCGAAACGTAACACGGTAAACCGATCGCTTTTTTTGGGTGGAGGCGTAAAGTATAAAATGGGATTGCGCTATGCCTTTCTTGATGTTCGGTATTCCTTTGGACTTTCCAATGTGGTAAATGCTGAAAACAGTATTTACGATTACTCCAGCGACAGCGGCTCCGGCAGTTTTCAGAATTCTGGCGATGCTACCTTCACCTGGGCACATGTCGATAATTTATTTAGAATGGATAACCTGTATGTTTCAATCGGCTATTCTTATCCATTGTACAAACCAAGAAAGTTGAAAGTCAGCAGAACGAAGTCTGTATCCCGCAAGATTAAAAAGCAAAGCAATGAGATTGAGCAGGATTAGTTTATTGACTTTGCTTTTCATTCCGTTTCTCGCTTGCGATACCAAAAGCGACTTTGAAGATGATTTCAAAAGATACTTCATTAAATACTATGGTGATGATGGGGACCAGGAAGCTGTAGACTTTGTGGTAAATAATGATGGCACCGTATTGCTTTTGGGAAACACACGGCCGCAGGATGGAAAGCAAAAACTATTACTAATAAAAGTTGATCCTGCCGGTAACGCATTATGGACGAAACAATTTGGAAGCGGTTTCGATCGTGATGGAAACTCCATTGATGAGAATGCACAGGATATAGAACCTACCGTTGATGGTTCGGGCTACCTGATTTTATCCAACTTGTATAGAGGAGTGGAAACTTCCACCAACGAGCGACTTTACGATTTTAAAGTTATTCGCATTGGCTTAGACGGCAACAAGTTGGATAGCATGGAGTTTGGAAATGATCTGGATCCTGCCAGTACCTTACGCACCTGGAAGACGCAATTTATCCGGTCGATCACGCCCCTTACTTCCGGTGGGTTTGCTGTTACCGGAAATACCACCAACGAAACATTGTTCACCGATGTAAATCTTGATTTAGTTGTCGGTCCGGATCAGGAAGATGTTTTTGCCCTGGGATTCGATGCTAATTTTCAAAACACCTGGGATACCGGCCCATCATCCGATGGCGAACATTATGGATCGGGAATAAAATTATTTGAAGGCGGTACTGATTTCTACTTCTTCAAATATTCAGACATGCTTACCGCCAGTGAGGATACTTATGAATCGAATTTTGCCATGGCCGCAGTAACCGAAGTAGGTATAAAATTGGCGGGAAGATTTGCCGGAACAACCAACCGGAATGAGATACTAGCTACGGTGTGCCGCGATGCGTTTGGAAATTTTTATGGACTGGGTACATCGGTTACCGGATCAGCAGCTTTTGGTCAACTTTATTACGTTCGGGCAAGCGATGGCTCAAGTCCCTCCAGTTCAACCCTTACCGAGTGGGGTACCATTACCGTTCCGGGAAATTTGCAGGCACGGGCAGTAGCTTCGGCTCAACGACATGATGGATACCTCATACTCGCCAACGAAGAAGTAACCGCGGGTACCGTAATTCGGCTGATCAAACTTAACCTTGATAGCGAGGTAAGTTGGTCAACAAGTTTTGGTTCAACCAATAAGGATGGAAACAGTGGGGCGCAGGTGGCAGAACTGGCCGATGGTACCATTTTACTTTTCGGAACGATTGAACTTGAAACGCAAAAGAAAATGACATTGATGAGGTTAAACTCCAACGGAGAATTTTTAAACTGATGGAAGCGGAAAAAGTAAGGTTACTAACCATAACCGATTCAGATACAGAAGATAACAATCGGATGCGGACTGTGATTCCCCTCATTTTTTCCAGTCTTGGTTCGCGTTTTTATTGTTTGTTGATTTTTACCATACTAAACCTATAAGTGGCTTGAGCGCAGTCTTTACAAAGCATGTATGGAAGTACTTAACAGCAGGTTTGCTGCTGTTCGCTGTGGGCTTTACACAGGCCCAGAACCGTTACTCGGTGGCCAATGGAAACTGGAACAATACAGCGGTTTGGTCTACATCGCCAGGTGGAGCACCTGGGGCAGCCGTACCTACTGCCTCCGATGTTGTTCAAATAGAAGAAGGATTTAATGTTACTGTAAATGTAGGCAACGCAGTTTGCTCCAGTATTAGATTGGGGAGTACCGTAATGATGGGAGGAGCAGGTACCCTTACTTTCAATGCAGGCTCTCAATTAACCGTTTCGGGTGCCGTACTGTTGGGAAGCGGCTCAACGTTCAGGAATGGAACATTGAACATGACAGCCGGAGGCACATTGATTTGTCAATCTATTTCTTCCAATAGTACCAATGATAACTTTTTTGAAGGATCAGGTACAATTCAACTCACGACTACAAATACACTTCCCACCACAGATGCAGGAAATGTGTTTGGAAATTTCAACAACCTTACGATTAATGGAGGAACAACAACACTTGGAAAGGATATTGCAATAGCCGGTACCTTAAATGTCAATGCGGGTACTTTTGCTTTGGGGGCTAATGATGTTACTTCTGTTGGCGCTGTAAGTTTAAATGGGACTTCGATAACAGGAACAGGTACACTTACGCTGGCGGGTAACGTAACCAATACAGTAAGTGGTACTGTGGCAACGATCAGCGCTCCAATAAGTCTTAACGGAGCTACGCGAACATTTAATGTAAATGACGGAGGTGCAATACCAGATATTTTACTTTCGGGAACAATTAGCGGTAATGGAGGAGTAATCAAGGCGGGTAGTGGTTCGATGAACCTTGGTGCGGCAAATACATACACAGGAAGCACAGCGATAAATACTGGAATTTTGCGTGTGGCCAATGCCGGTGGAGCAATCCCGGATGGAAGTGCAGTTACAGTCGCCAGCACTCTCGACCTCAATGGAAACAGCGAGACGGTTGGCTCTATTGCGGGAACAGGAACCATAACAAGTTCAGTCGGTGGAACCTTAACGCTTACTGCAGGCGGAGACAACTCGAATACATCGTTCTCCGGAATTATTCAAAATGGCTCGGCTACTTCAGTAGCTTTTGTAAAAAATGGAACAGGTACCTTAACCCTTTCCGGACCAAGTTCATTTACCGGAGGAACAACCCTTAACAGTGGAACCATAAATGTAAACAGCATTAATGCGCTGGGTGGAGTAGCAGGTACCTTTACCATTAATGGTGGCACGCTCAACAATACTACTGCCGGCAATATTAATACCGTAAGCTATCCGCAAGTTTGGAATGGTGATTTCACCTTTACCGGAGCAGCCAACCTGAACCTTGGAGCCGGAAATGTTACCATCAATGGGAATCGGCAAGTAACAGTTTCGGCCAATACATTAACCATTGGCGGAACCATTTCTGCGGCCGCCCAAAATCTCACTAAGGCAGGTGCTGGTACCCTTAGCTTTGGAAGTAATCCGGTTACATTAAATAGTTTGATCGTTAGTGCAGGAACGTTAACCTCTACAGCAGGTACGCTGAGCATAGCTTCTGACCTCACCGTTACCGGGACATTTAACCATAACAACGGAACCGTTCATTACAATGGCGGTTCAACGCAATCGGTAGCGCAGGTAACCTATAATAATTTAACCTTGAGTGGAGCCGGGCAAAAGAATGCTACGGGTAATGTAGTGTGTGCAAATCTCAACAACGCTTCGGTGTTCGATATGGGCCCCAACACGCTCACTGTTTCAGGAACAACAACCAACACAGGAACCATACGTTTTTCAGGGCCATCAAACGGACTGGCCATTGCCGCTGGCACAATTGAATACTACGGTAATTCACAAAGTATCACATCAGGTACGTATAATAATCTGGTGATCAATCAATCCGGAGGGGAAGCATCCCTGGCAGGAAATGTTACTGTCAATGGCACGTTAACACTAGCCGCCCGTAACTTAAATCTTAACGGGTTTACGCTTACACTCGGATCAGCCGCTGCTGTGGTAGCCGGTGGACCTTTCTCATCCAGTAAAATGATCATCGCGACCGGAGGGAGTGAAGTCAGAAAAATTTTTACCGGTGCCGGATCGTATACCTTTCCAATCGGTGACAACACAGGTGCTTTGGAATACTCACCCATTACCGTCAGTGTTAATGCTGGTACCTTCGGAACACCTTATATTGGAGTTTCAGTCACCGATGCGAAACATCCGAACAACGCCAGTGCCGCACATTTTCTGAGCCGCTATTGGAATGTTTCGAATACGGGAATTACCAACGCTACCGTTACTGCCAGCTACGTTGCTGCCGACATCAACGGAACAGAAGCCAGTGCCAGCGCGGCACAGTTAGAGGGTGTTTTCAGTCAGACAACAAATGGATGGATAAAGTATGCTGCTTTAGCAGGCAACACGCTTACAGCATCCAACGCTCCATTCACGGCCGGGCAGTCGTGTGTGTTTACCGGTATAACAGGTGCTAATCCTGCGGTTAGTATTCTTGGAGGCGGTGGAACAATTTGTAATGGCACTTCCGTACCGTTAACAGCCTCGGTAACGGGAGGTGATCCTTCGATTCTTTATTCATGGGTTCCCGCAGCAGGACTCAGTGCAACAACTGTTTCAAATCCAACGGCTACACCAACCGTTACAACAGTCTATACAGTTTCTATTCGAGATGGTAACGGAATTTTAGCAACGTCAGCACCGTCAACCATAACGGTAAGCCAACCGCCAACAACAGCGAATGCGGGAGGCAATCAGGATTTTTGTGGAACGGCCGTTACGTTAGCGGCTAACACTCCAGCCAGTGGCACAGGGGGATGGAGTTTTGCTCCGGGCGGAAATCCGGATGGACTTCCCTTAAGTGCGTTCAGTAACACAACGTTAAACAACAGTACATTTGCAGGCACTGTAGGGCAGACATACATCCTGCGTTGGACGATCAGCAATGCTCCGTGTACGGATAGTTTTGATGACGTTCAAATTTCTTTCGAAGCTACCCCAAGCGTAGCCGATGCGGGTGTTGCGAGCATCGATCAGTGTAACGTGAGCACGTTCACGATGAACGCCACCGTTCCTGTAGTAGGCACGGGCGTGTGGACGGTTCAGAGCGGCACGGCCACAATTACCAACACAACCTCAGCCACGACCACGATCACCGGCATCACCGCGGGCAACAGTACGACCTTACGGTGGACGGTTGGCAACGGCAGTTGTCCGACTACTTTTGATGATATTGTATTAACGAACGTGTCGCCTGCCCCGGCCGCGAACGCAGGGTTAGATCAGAATTTATGTAACACGAGCAGCTTCACCCTTGCCGGAAATGTAGCAACCCCAGGCACCGGCACATGGACAATCCAGAGTGGGGTGGGTGTTGTTACCACGCCATCTTTACCGGGCAGTACGATCACAGGCGTAACCGGTACTACGGTAGTACGTTGGACGATCAGCAACGGAGTATGCGCCAGTACTTTTGATGAAGTTACGCTCACCAACGAAGCTACCCCAAGTGTAGCCGATGCGGGTGTTCCAAGCATCGATCAGTGTAACGTGAGTACGTTCACGATGAACGCCACGGTACCGTTAGTCGGCACCGGCACGTGGACAGTTCAAAGCGGCACCGCCACAATTACCAACGCGACCTCGGCTACGACCACGATCACCGGCATCACCGCGGGCAACAGTGCGACCTTACGGTGGACGGTTGGCAACGGCAGTTGTCCGACTACTTTTGATGATATTGTATTAACGAACGTGTCGCCTGCCCCGGCAGCGAACGCAGGGTTAGACCAGAATTTATGTAACACGAGCAGCTTCACACTTTCCGGAAATGCCTCGGCACCTGGCACAGGCACGTGGACGGTGCAAAGTGGTGCTGGTGTTGTAACCACCCCATCATCAGCTACCAGTACGATCACAGGCGTAACCGGTACTACGGTAGTACGTTGGACGATCAGCAACGGAGTATGCGCCAGTACTTTTGATGAAGTAACACTCACCAACGAAGCTACCCCAAGTGTAGCCGATGCGGGTGTTCCAAGCATCGATCAGTGTAACGTGAGCACGTTCACGATGAACGCCACCGTTCCTGTAGTAGGCACGGGCGTGTGGACGGTTCAGAGCGGCACGGCCACAATTACCAACACAACCTCAGCCACGACCACGA
>Ga0315910_10005308_pt1 | contig 10573 bp, 6 predicted proteins | sample EdamamesoilMG_FD_204470 | JGI IMG/M metagenome (GOLD analysis project Ga0315910, IMG submission 204470) | Garden soil microbial communities collected in Santa Monica, California, United States - Edamame soil | ecosystem: Environmental > Terrestrial > Soil > Garden | place: USA: California...
GCTCGCGCACGCGCTCGAGGAAGGCCCGCGCGGCCGCGGCGGTGCGCGTCATCTTGTCCTCGGTGGCATGGTCGGCCCAGTGCGCGTAGCCCAGCAGGCGCGCCAGCTCGTGGCGCCCTGCCAGCAGCCGCGCGAGCACCGGGAGGTTCTCGGGAAAGGCTCGGTTCAGGGCCGCCAGGTAGAAGCCGCGCCGCACGTCGCCGCGCTCGGCGTAGGTCAGGACCGCCAGGCGCACGTGCGGGTCGGTGGTGAGCACCAGAGCGCCGTCCGGACCCGGCGGGTGGGCCGCCAGGAAGTCCGGCGGGAGCCCGGCCAGCCCCGCCGCGCCGTCGGGCACGGTGTAGCTGCGCCCCAGGGCCACCAGGTTGCGGTCGAACTCCTGCCCGAGCGCGACCAGCTCCTCCTGGAGGACCCGCACGCGTGCGCGCGTGGGCTCGTCGCGGTCCACGCCGGAGCGACGGAAGTCGGCCAGGGCCCTGGCCAGCAGCCGCCGCGCGGGTGGATCCGGCAGGGTCGCGGGATCGAGGGCCGCCAGGCGCTCGTACAGGCCTCGATCGAGGGCGAGGCCGGTGCGCAGCTCGGCCAGCTCGCGCTCGAAGCCCTCGCAGCGCGCGCGCAGGGCCGGATCGGGATGGGCCATCACGTACAAGCTGGCGCGGCCCTCGGGCCCGTTCAGGGGCAGGGTCAGCCGGTCGAACTCGCGCAGGACCGCGGCCGGCTCGCCGCCGCGGCCGGCGGCGAAGCGCGCCGCGCGCGCGCGCACCGCCGCGATGGCCGCGCGCACGTCGGCCTCGATCGCGGCGGACCCGGCCAGGTCGGCCACGCCCCTCACCCGCGCGCCAGGCGCTCGGCGTAGGCCACCAGGCGTGCGAACTGACGGTGGAAGTCGTGCGTGCCGCCCGCCAGCGGGGCCTTGAAGTAGCAGGCGGTGTGGGCCATCTCGCCGCCTTCGCCGCGTGCCAGGGCGAGATCCGCCCAGCGCACCAGGTCGAGCACGAGCGGCGCCGCCAGGGCCGAGTCGCTGCCGCTCCAGGTGAACTGCAGGCTCATGCGCGCCCCCAGGAAGCCCTCGAAGTGCACGAAGTCCCAGGCGGTCTTCCAGTCGTGCAGCGAGGGCACGAAGTCGATCGAGACGTGGCTGTGCAGGCCGTCGTCGTCGAGGATCTCGGCCAGCGGCGCGGCCTTGTTGCGCAGCTTCGACTCGGCGCGGCCCGGATCCGCCAGGGCCGCGCCGTCCGGGTTGCCGAGCAGGTTGTAGCCCTGCCAGGAGAGCACGCGCAGGGCGCGCGCCGCGAACATGGGCGCCAGCGTGGTCTTGAGCAGCGTCTCGCCGGTCTTGCCGTCGTTGCCGCAGTGCGGGAGCCCGAGCTCGCGCGCCAGCGCGCGCAGGGCCGGCAGCGAGCTGCCGCGGTTGGGCGTGAAGTTGACGAAGGCCGCCCCCGAGCGGAAGGCGGCGTAGGCGTACAGGCTCGAGGCCGGGAACAGGCCCTCGTGGTCGAGGGCTGCCTCGAAGTCCGCCAGGTGCTCCCAGTAGGGCCGGTCCTCGATCCAGGACTCCACGCTGGCGAGGTACACGACGACGACGCGCTCGAGCGCGTGCTCGTCGCGGAAGGCCTGGATGTCGGCCACGAGACGCGCGATGCGCTCGCGCGGCGAGAGCGCCCCGAGGCTGGCGGCACGCGGGTCGAGGTCGGCGCGACCCACGTCGGTCACGTCGAGCACCCCGGGCCGGATGCGGGCGTCGAGCGCGGCCGCCTCGGCGCTGGCCGCCGCCACCAGGTCGCTGGCCAGGATCCCGTGGCGCACGAGCTCGCCGGCGCTGCGCGAGAGGCTGCCGGAAGCGATCTCGTGACCGCCCAGGACGATGTCCTCGAAGGCCCGCAGCGCCAGGCGCCGGAAGGGCTCGCGCTCGGTGACGATCCCGGTCGGCTCCAGCATCCCGGCCCGCAGGCCGGCCAGGCCGTAGGCGACGCAGGTCGAGATCGAGCCGCGCGCGCCCACCAGCCACACGCCCAGGCGCGAGGGAGTCGCCGCGCTCATCTCTGCGCGGATTCCTCCGCGAGCTCGAGCCAGCGCGCCACCACCGCGTCGTACTCCGCCGGCCACCAGCGCCCGGCCTGCCGGCCGAGGGCCGGGGTCGGGAGCGCGGTGCCGGAAGCAGGGGCTTGGGGCATGGCTTCGGGGGAGCTCGGCGCGACCTCTCCGGGCGCGCGCGAGCCCGAGATTCTGCCGTCCGCCGCGCCCGGCGTCTCGTCCCCGCTCCCCTCCGTCCCGCCGGCCCCCTCCGGCGCCCCCGCGGCGAGCCCCATGCGCAGGGCGTCGAGCCACACGCGCGCCTGCGCGAGGCGCCCGGCGAGCTCGCTCCCCGGGTCGAGCTCGCGCGCCAGCTCGGCCACGCGCCGGTCGAGGCGCGCGACCGCTGCGCGGGCCGCCTCGGGATCCGTGCGCCAGTCCTCGGCCGACCAGGGCAGGGCCCCGCGCCCGTGCAGCACCTCGCCCAGGGCCTGGACCTGGCGGCGCGAGAGGCCGCCCTCGGGGTCCTCGCCCGCGAGACCGGTGCGGTCCTCGTCCAGCGCCCCCAGCGACAGCGCCTGGTCCAGCCCCTCCGCCAGGGCCAGGAAGTCGAGCTCGCGCGGCGGCGGCGCGCGGCGCGCGTCGACCGCCAGGACGAGCGCCAGCGCGGCCAGGGTCGGGGCGGCCACCGGCAGGAGGAGCGGCGGCACGAGCGCGCGCAGCGCCTCGCCAGTGCGCAGCCGCGCCAGGACGCGCGCAGAGACGAGCGCCTCCATCGGGCTCTGCGCCAGGCTCGTCTCGAGCTCGAAGGCCGTGACGAGCGCGCCGTGGTGCCGCAGACGCTGGTCGAGCGCCCGCGCCGTCGCGCGCACGCCCTGCGGGTGCTCGAGCCACCACGCGGCGCCGCACAGCACGCCGCACAGGAACGCCACGCCCCAGGAGCCCGCGAGCTCGGGGCCCGCCAGGCCCGAGACGAGCGCCGCCGCGCGCGTCAGGAGCAGCGCGGCGACGAACAGCAGCACGCTCTCCGCGAGGCGCGTCAGGCGCAGCGCCGTCCGCACGGCCAGGACCACCCCGGCCACCGATTCCGGCGCAGCCCCGGAGCGCCGCGTGCGCCAGTCGCTCACTTCGCGCCACCCTCGGGCTCCACGCCGCCGACCGGGACCTCGGGCAGGTGCGCCGCGAGGCCCTCCGGCAGCGCCGCCAGCGGCGCGCGCGCGAACAGGAGCGCCAGCGGCGCGCCCGACTCCGGCAGGAGCCACTCGTTGGCGGCCCAGATCGTCTGCTCGGCACACTCCTCGAGCGCCGCCGAGAGGAGCGTGTTGCCCTGGAAGAAGAACGAGAGGTTGATCAGGTTGCCCTCGACGTCCGCCAGGAAGCTCTCGGCCGCGCCGGGCTTCAGGGCCGCGAAGCGCGAGCCCAGGTAGACCCAGCGGTGCCGGCGCAGGCTGCGCCCGCTGGCGAAGTTGCGGACCAGGTCCTCGACGCGGAAGAAGTAGGTCTCGCCGGCCTCGCGCCAGGCGGCGTACAGGTAGAAGCCGTCGCCCTCGGGCGCGTGGATGCGGCGCTCCGGCGGCGCCTCGGCCGCGGCCGGCGGGAGCGTCTCGAGCCAGGCGTTGCGCCCCGGCTCGACCCCGAGCAGGAGCAGCCCGGCGTTGAGCAGGCTCGGGCGCACGCGCGTCAGGAACAGGCTCTCGTGGGCCGCCCCGTTCGGGCCCACCAGCAGGTACTCGAGCAGGTCGTGCTTGATCTGCACCTGGACCGGGGCCAGCAGCCAGCCGTGCTCGCGCTCCAGCACGAGCCCCTCCGCGCGCAGCGCAGCCTCGAGCTCGGCCTCCTGCGGAGCCGCCGGGAGCGGGCGGAAGGCGCCCAGGGCCAGCAGCAGGTTCAGCAGCAGGGTCAGCCGGTTCGGGAGCAGCGCCGCGAGTCTCATCGAGAGCGGTAGCGTAGCGCCCCTGCCCACCCATCGGACGGGTCCGCGCGCGGGTTCACCCCTCCCCTACCCGCCGGCGCACCCGCCGTGACGGGCGGCTCACTCCGGCGCTTCCAGGAGCGCGCGCGTGATCCCCAGGCGCTCGAGCTCGCCCGCCACCAGGGCGTGCACGCCCTCGGCGTAGCGCCGGATCTCGAACTGGGCGTCGGCCTTCAGGCGCTGGGTCAGGAAGTGGATCACGCCCTGCAGCGAGACGGTCCAGTAGGCCTGGGTGTAGACGTTCTGGGGCAGGAGGATGCGCGCCAGCTCCTTGGCCACGCCGCGCTCGAGGCGCTCCTGGTACAGGCGGAAGGCCTCGGCGCACTCGGCCAGCATGCGCTCGCGCTCGCCGGCGTGGTCGAAGTCGGCCGGCAGGTCCACGCTCGCCTGCTTGTTGCCGTGGGGCGGGTTCGCGCGCATGCGTCGGGGCACGTAGAACTCCGGCTGCCAGCGCACGTAGCGGCCCGAGATCTCGTTCCACGAGCAGCCCTTGTCCGTGTCGAAGAGCACGTCGAAGGCCTCGAGCGAGACCGACTCGCCGCTCGCCTCGTACTCGCGCCAGGTCGAGCCGACCTGGTACTTGAAGGCCTGCCGGAACACGAACAGCGGCGCCTTCCAGTGGAAGGTGAAGAAGGAGTGGCGGTAGGGCGAGGTGTGCCCGTGCAGCCAGAGGAACCGGGCGAGCTTCTGGTCCTCGGGCGAGTACTCGCCCTTCTGCTTCTGGTACGAGATGCGCGCCGCGTTCACGACCTTGAGGGCCGCGTCCGAGCGCATGCGGTCGACCAGCGCGACGAAGCCGATGCCGTCGTCGAGGGTCTGGAAGGCGCCCTCGGGCATGGCCAGGGACTGCGCGGCGGGCGTCGGGGGCATACGGCGGGCAACGATACGTCGAGGGACGGGGGATCGCCATGGTCACCGCGGAGCGCGGAGGGGCCGCGAGCGACGACCTCGGACGGCCGTGCAGGCCCGCGCCGGGACTGGGTTGGGGGTGCCAGCCCGCGCGCAATGTCAGGAGGAAGAAGGAAGGGGGAGCGAGGGATGGGAGCCAGCGGCGGGCCCGGCCTGCGCGCGATCCCCGCGCGCGTCCGCGCTCCGCCGGATCAGCTCCCGGCACCGGAGCGCACCAGCGTCTCGGCCTCCGCCAGGAGCCCGAGCAGGTCCGTGCGCTGCGAGAGGTCGCCGTCGTCCATCACCGCCTGCTGGGCCTGGCGCCAGGTGCGCTCGGCGGCCTTCATGTCCGTGGTCTTGCACTGCGCCATGCACAGGAAGAGCAGGCGCACGGCCTCCTCGCGGCGCCCGAAGAGCACGGGCGCGGCGCGCGGCCCGGCCTCCGCCCCGAGGACGTCGCGCGCGAGGTGCCGCAGGGCCTCGTTGAAGAGCCCCGTGCGGAAGTGGGCCGCGCCCAGCACCAGCTCGAGGTAGGCCTCGAGCTCCTTGCCGAGCAGGGGCGAGGCCTCGGCCTTCAGCTCCTCGGCCGCGGCGGCGCGCGCCAGGGCCCGGTCGTAGGTCGCGGGCTCGTGCTCGAGGTCGAGGCAGTCCTCCAGGCTGCGCTGCAGGAGCGGCACGGGATCGTCCCCGCGCAGGTGCACCTGGCGCAGGGCGGCCTCGCGCAGCGGCTGGGGGAGGCTCGCGTCGGCCGAGAGCGCGCGCAGGACCTCTTCGCGCCGGAAGAGCTCGTCGAACAGGCCCTCGACGCGCTCGCGCGCCGCCTCGCGCAGGGCCAGGGCGCCGCGCCGGCGCTCGGCGCGCTGGCTGGTCGGGCTCGTGTCGCGCAGGTACACGCGGCCCGACTCGGTGCCCACCGCCAGGCGCCTGCCATCCGGGCTGATGGCCAGGGCCAGGGCCGCCCCGCCGCCGTCGCGCAGGACCAGCAGGGTCTCGCCCGTGTCGGCCTCGCGCACGCGCACATCGCCGTCTTCGGAGGCGCTGATCAGGCGCTTGCCGTCGGGCGAGAAGAGCAGCGCATTCATGCGCTTCGACTGGTCCTTCTGGTCGAGGATCCACTCGCCGGTGCGCGCGTCCCACAGCTGCAGGAGGCCGAGCGAGCTGCCGGTCGCGAGGCGCTTGCCGTCCGGGCTGAAGGCCACGCAGGTGTTGCGGCCCTTCTTGGAGTAGATCGGCTCGGCCAGGTCGCCGCGCAGGTCCCACACCGCCAGGTCCTTGCCCACCGTGGCGAGGTGCGTGCCGTCCGGGGAGAGCGCGATCGCGTCGGCCGCGTACTGGAACCCGGAGAGTTCGTGCAGGACCTCGCTCGTCTCGGCGTCGACCACGCGCACCTTCTTGTCGCCCGTGGCCAGGACCAGGCGCGCCCCGTCGGGCGTGACCAGCACCGCCTGCACCCAGCGGTCGCCGTAAGGGCCGAAGGAGCGCTGCCAGGCACCGGTGCGCGCGTCCCACTCGAGCACGAGCTTGTCGTGGGCGCCCGACAGGATCGAGCGCCCGTCCGGGCCGAAGACGACCGAGTTGACCTGGTTCGTGTGGCGGTGCAGGCGCCGCAGCGGCTCGCCCGTGTCCGCGTCCCAGATCAGGAGGTCGTGGTCGAGCGAGGCCGAGGCCAGGCGCTCGCCGCTCGGGTCGAAGGCCAGGGCCGTGACCGCCGCGCGGTGCAGCGCGAGCTCGCTGCGCTCGATCTCCTGGGCCGCGTCCCACAGGTAGACCGTCCCGTTCTGGTCGCCCGATAGCAGGCGCTCGCCGCCCGCGTCGAAGGCCACCTCCTCGACCGGCGCCACGTGCCCGCGCAGGACCACCGCGCGCCCGCTCTCCACGTCCCACAGGCGCAGGGTGCGGTCGGCCGAGCCGGTCACCAGGCGCCCGCGGTTCGGGTCGTAGTCGAGCGCGAGCACCGGCCCGCTGTGGCCGAGGAAGCTGCGCACGAGCCGGCCCGAGGCGACCTCCCACTGGTGCACGGTCGCGTCCTCACCGGCCGTGAAGAGCGCCTCGCCGTCCAGGTCCCAGGCCACTGCGCGCACGGGGCCGCGGTGGCCGCGCAGGACCATGCGGTCGATGCCGCCCTGCACGTCCCACACGCGCACCGAGCCGTCGCGCGAGCTGGAGGCCAGGCGCTCCGAGTCCGGGCTCCAGGCCAGGGCGGTGATCTGGCCCAGGTGACCGCTGAAGCGCCCGAGCACCTCCCAGTTCAGCGCGTCGCGCACCAGGATCTGGCCCTCGTCGTCGCCCGAGGCGAGCTGCCGCCCGCTCGGGCTGAAGGCGACCGCGTTCGTGCGCGCCGCGTGGCCGGTCAGGCCCGCGCTCTCGACCCCCGGCGGGCGCGCGCCGGTCTCGAGGTCGAAGACCTGCAGGGTCGGCCCGGCACCGGCCAGGGCGATGCGCGCGCCGTCGGGGCTGAGGTCGAAGTCCAGCTCCTTGAAGAGCTGCAAGAGCGTGTCGACCAGCTGCTCGGCCGCCGTGATGTTGTCGGGCGGCACGTCGCGCCCCGTGGCGAGGTCGCGGATCACCAGGCGCCCCTGGCCCGTGAGCACGATCGCGCGCTCCTCCTCCGGGTGGAAGCCGAGCGCCTCGACGCCGTAGAAGGCGCCCAGGTCGGCCAGCGCCGGGCTGGCCAGCAGGCTGAGGTAGTTCCACTCGAAGCCGCGCAGGCCCTGCTCGGTCTCGCGCAGGCGCGCACGCGCCTCGGCCACGTCGTTGAGCTTCAGCGAATAGTCCGCCGCCAGGATGTTGGCCGCGTAGCCGGAGCGCAGTGCGCGCAGCTCGTTCTCGCGCGCGCGCGTGGCCTGGCGGTCGGCCTCGCGCCGCTCCCCGTTGGCCAGTTCGAGGTTCTGCGTGGCTTCACGCTCGCTCGCCACGGCCCGGCCCAGGTTCGAGAGCGCCTCCTCCTTGGCGGCCAGCGTCTCCTCCTGCTGGCGCTGCAGGCGCAGGTTCTCGCCGTGCTGGTCCACCAGGAAGTACACCCCGCTCGCCAGGGCCAGGACCAGCATCCCGGCCAGGCCGGCGGCCGCGCCGCGGTTGCGCACGACCCACTTCTTGAACTCGGCCAGCGAGCCGCGCTCGTAGGCGCGCACCACGCGGTTCTCGAGGAAGGCCTGGATGTCGTCGGCCACCTCGAGCATCGAGCCGTAGCGCTCCTCCGGGTCGCGCGCCATGGCCTTGTTGCAGATCGCCACCAGCTCGGGCGGCTCGTGCGGGGCCAGGGCCTCGACGCGCGTGGGCGGGCCGTCGAGCACGCGCGTGAGCACGGTGTGCGGCGAGAGGCGCTCGCCCGGCTTCACGTAGGGCGCCTCGCCGGTGAGCATGTAGTAGAGGATCGCGCCCAGCGAGTAGACGTCCGAGCGCGGCCCGACCTCCTCGAGGCGCCCGCGCGCCTGCTCGGGCGCCATGTAGGAGGGCGTCCCGATCACGTCGCCGTCCATGGTCACGAGCGGCGAGTCGGGGTTCGTGTCGGTCTCGTCCTTGCGCACCGTCCGGACCAGGGACAGCGCCGAGGCGTCCTCGACGCGCGGCTTCAGGCGCAGGTCGTGCGAGTCGCGCCGCCCGAGCACGCGCGCCAGCCCCCAGTCCATCACGTAGGTCTCGCCGAAGCGCCCGACCATCACGTTGGCAGGCTTCAGGTCGCGGTGCACGACGCCCTTGGAGTGCGCGTAGGCCATGGCCTCGCACACCTTCAGGATCACCCCCAGGACCTTGGTGCGCGTCCAGCCCTCCTTGGCCTCGCGCGCGAGGTCGAGCACCTCCTTGAGCTCGCGCCCGCGCACGAACCTCATCGTGAAGTAGCAGCGCCCCTTCGAGTCGATGCCGAGGTCGTGCACCGGCACGACGCCGGGGTGGTCGAGCTGCCCCGTGATCTGGGCCTCCTCCAGGAAGCGCCCCAGGCGCTCGGGGTCCACCGTGGCACCGGCCGAGCCCGGGGGGGCGGTGGTCGTGCCGCTCCCGCGCTCGTGCATGACCTTCATGGCCAGGTTGCGGCGCAGGTCCCCGTCCCACACGCGCAGGATCGTGCCCATGCCCCCGCTGGCCACCTCCTGCTTGATCTCGTAGCGCGTGCTGCCATCGAGCGAGGGCGTGAGGCGCCGGACGAAGTCCTCGACGCGCGTGGAGCCCTGCGAGGAGGGCTCGCGGGCCTCCGTCACGGACTCGCCCGCCTCGGTCTGCAGGTCGATGCGCGGGTCGACCCCGGCCCCGAAATAGCGCTGCAGGCGCTGGACGAACGAGACGTGAGCCGGAGGGGCGGCCGGAGCGGCGCCGGACGGCTCGTTCGGGGGAGATTCGCCTCGCTGGCTGGCCATGACGACTGGGACGACGGGGATGGGAGCGCGGCGCGCTCCCGGGCACAACCCCCCGCGGTCCGGGGCAACCGCGAATCCACAGTGTACGGGATCCGCGCGGGTCCTTTCAGGCGAGGCTGCGTCAAGCCTACGCGCCCGCCAGGCCCCGGTTTCGCTGCGGAGCAGTGCCCGACGGCCACCCGGTCCGCCGCCACGCGCGGGACGGCCGGCGGCCCCCCACCGCGCGGAGCCGCCCTGGCGGCGGCCGTCCCGACCTAGCTCACCGCGAGCCCGGTCAGTTGGACTCGGCCTGGCCGGACTCGCCGAAGTGCGTCGCGATCGCGTTCAGGAGCGCGATCGGCGGGACGTCCTTGCTGGGCGTGAAGAAGTCGCGCGCGCGTTGCCAGGGGTCGCGGGTGTCGGCGCTGCGCGTGACCCGCAGGCGCGTGCCCGAGCCGTACCAGGAGAGGTCGAAGCGCAGGTTCGTGCGCGTGCCCTCGCTCGTGTAGACCCCGTTCCAGGTCTTGTCGTCCTCCTGGCCCAGGACCTCGAGCTCGAAGCTGCGCCCGTCCTTGGTGGTGATCTGCCACAGCGGGTGGTCGTTGCGCTCGCCGCGCTCGCTGGCCGTGACGACGTTCGGGTGCCACTGGGGCCAGGCCGAGACGTCGGCCAGGATCGCGTAGATTTCGCGGGGCACGGTGGTGTAAGTCGTCTTGGCGCCCAGGGTCTGGCTGCGCGGTACGATCAGCCCCACGCCGTAGAAGGCGCCCACGATGCCCGCCAGGACGATGAGCCAGTTGAAGAACTTCTTCACGCGACGGTCCTTCGTTCGATCCGGAGTGGCCCCGCGAACGGGGCGGCGCAGGAAGACCTTTCGCGCCGGGTCCCTTCTTCGACCGGCGGCGCTCTGGGCTGGAGGGGTTCTCGGGGCCCAGGAGGCGGCCATGCAGCTCGAGCCCGTGACGCTGGAGCGCGCCGGGCAGCGCCTCGAGCGCTCCAGCCGCGTCCAGGCCCCGGCCGGGGTCCTGGCCGATGCCGGCGACGGGGTGCTGGTGATCGCGACGGACGGCATCACGGTCGAGCTGGCGGGCGAGCTGCGCGGCGGCCCGCCCGAGGCGGCCCCGGACACCTTCGCCGGGGTCGGGATCCGCATCACCGGCAAGAACGTGACCCTGCGCGGGGCGCGCGTGGCCGGCTACAAGGTCGGGATCCACGCCCTCGAGGCCGACGGGCTCGTGCTGGAGGACTGCGACGTGTCGGGGAACTTCCGCCAGCGCTTGCTCTCGACGAAGGAGAAGGAGGCGAACGAGGACTGGCTCGACCCGCACCACAACGACGCGCGCGAGTGGTTCACGAAGTACGGGGCGGG
>Ga0315910_10005309_pt1 | contig 10570 bp, 6 predicted proteins | sample EdamamesoilMG_FD_204470 | JGI IMG/M metagenome (GOLD analysis project Ga0315910, IMG submission 204470) | Garden soil microbial communities collected in Santa Monica, California, United States - Edamame soil | ecosystem: Environmental > Terrestrial > Soil > Garden | place: USA: California...
GCTGGCCGATGCGGCTCGGGACGGTCATCGCAAGCCCAAACAGAGTTATTGAGGCACCGAACACGGCGATCGCGATGGCATCAGACCCTTGGGTCAACTGCACGTTCGCGGTTAGCCAAGGCAACGTCGACGCAATTGCGGATGTCGGAGCGAGAAATCCGATCAAACCGAGAACCTTGCGAAGTTCGGATCCGCGCGGGCGTATCCATTCGCGCCACGGAAGCTGCAAGTGGCGCTGCACTATCGCAGCCTGCCACGCACATTGGGCCAAGTACGCTGACGGCAAGGCCCACATCAAAGGCGACCAATCACGGCTCGCGCCGGCTAGCAACGAACCCGCCGCCACGATAACTGCGAAGAGCAGGCTGCCGATAAAAAGATGACGCAGTTCGCGCAACGCGACAAGGACCGAGGCGAAGGTTACCTGCCAACCCGTTCCAAGACCGGCCAAACCGAGAGCAGCAAGCTGCCAGGACGGCCAATCGCCGATGCGGGTAAATGCAATCAACGCCCCAAAGGAGATCAGGGCGATCAAAAACGACAATTGCTGCGAAGCTACGAGCCGCCGAAGCGCGTCCGGTCGATGTTCTCCAAACCTGCTGGCGGCGCCATACTTTAGCATCGCCACTGAGCTGCCCAGGTCCGAAAACGCAGCGAGAAGGTTAAAGGAGAAAACGAAGATGGTAAATTCGGCGAACGCCCCGACGCCGACGCGTCGAGACAATTCCATGCCTGCAATAAGCAAAGCCAACCGACTGATGACGTAAGCAGCAAGGGTCCACGAAAGAGCTTGTACGAACTTGCCGTTACCAGAGGAAAAAATACGGACGTACAGCGACGAAAGCCGCTTTTTCACTCCAGAGAAAGGATTGCTATCGATTGTTGCTTGCGCTTCTTGCGGCCGACGCCGGCTGATCCTCATAACGCCGAACGGGACTGACCTTCCTGTCCCGCGGCCTCTTCATCGTTGTGACCATAGCCGTAGCCATAGCCATAACCGTATCCGTACGCGGCATCAGTACGCTCGAGCTTGGTGAGTATGGCGCCCAGGACATTTGCATTGGCGATTTGAAGCCTTGCCAGCGAATGTCTCGCGCCGCGGACCGGTACGCCACGAGCTTGAATAACGAAGATGCAACCTTCCACCTGCCTCGAAAGTAGCGGGGCATCCGCGAGACCGAGGATCGGTGGGCCGTCGATTACGACATGTTGGAACTCTCGCAAAACCTGTCCGAGAAGCTGGGGAAAGCGTTCGCCGCTCAACAGTTCGGCCGCACTTGGCGGCTTTGGCCCCGCAGTGAGTAGCGACATGCCCTTGACCGGCGTGCGCTGCACCAAGGGTCGCAGATCTTCATCCCCGGCAAGGTAATTCGAAAGACCGACGGTATTGGAGAGGCCAAGAAATTCGTGGAGCGACGCCTTCCGCATGTCGGCGTCAATTAGCAGCACACTGCGGTCCGATCGGGCAATCATGGTCGCCAGCGCCAGGGAACTCGTTGATTTGCCTTCGGCGGCACGGGTACTGGTTACCATGACCGATTTCGGCAAGCCGTGATTGGTCGAAAATGACAAGCTCGACAGAATCGACAGATAGGCTTCGGAAAGTTCCGACTTCACGTCGTCGATCTCCGAAATAAGATCTTCTCGCTGCTGTGCCGGCACGCTGCCCAGTAGCGGCACGCTTAGCTTGATCGGCACTTCGGCCGGGGTCCTCACACCTTCATCGATTTGGTTCAGCGCAAGTGTCGTGGCACCAGCGACAATTATGCCGGCGAGCAACGCAAGGCCTAGATTGAACATGAGATTCGGCTGGGATGGACCGCCAGGAACCTCGGCCTCGTCGACGATCGCAATATTGTTGGCGCCGACACCTGCGACACCGATCTCCTTATATCGCTGCAGCAGCGAGTTGTAGAGTTCCCGATTGGTATCGACTTCGCGCTGAATGATGTTGTTCTCAATGCCTGCCCGCTGTTGAGCATTGAACTGAGCGCGCAACTGACTCACTCGCCCGCTTAGCTGCTGCTCCCGGGCTAGCGCCGCACGATATTGGGCATTGAGAGCAGCCGATTGGTTCGAACGAATCCGACCCTCTTCCCGCGCGATGCTCTGGTCGAGGGCTTCAATCTGCTCCCGTAGTGCTTGTGCGGGCGGATAGCTCGGCTCAAATTGCACCATCATGCGATCGTATTCGGCAGACAACTCGGCACGCCGTTGGCGCAGAGGCGCGGTGATGCTGGCGGTCACCGCCTGAGTATCGCTGGCGCCCGCGTTGGCTGCCTGTGACTGGGCCGCCATCCGCTCGGCGGTGGCACGAGCAAGCTCCTCGTTGAGTGCCTGCAGATCGGAGGACGCAAGCGTCCGGCGGTTAGTCGTCCTGCCATCGACTTCCGTGGTGTCGATTGTAACGATGCCGGCCTGCTCGGCGTAGTCGATGAGCTCACGCTCGGAAGTCTCCAGCCTGCCGCGCAGATCGTTTAGACGGGTCTCGAGGAACTCTCGGGCATCAGCTGTCGCCTCAAAACGACGCGCGATGCTTGCTTCCACGAACTGCTCTGCCCATGCATTGGCGATCTTTGCAGATACGGTCGGATCGGCGCTGGTGAAGCTCACGTCGACCAAGCTTGAATTCTGCACCGGCTTGACGGCAATATTCGCCAGCAGGGCCCCAACAACGGCTGCGTCACGGTTGGCCGCAAGCAGCCCTTCGGCCGGTTCCACCTGCAGCCCCACAGCCGCCCGGAACTGTTCGTCGCGAGAAAGTCTGAGCTCGCGAGCTACGCGCTCGGCCAGCGATCGTGCGCGCAACAGGTTATATTGAGTCTGGTAAAACTCGGGGCTCGAGTAAAATTCAGCCCGCTCGACACCTTCGATCGGCGCGACATTGCGTTCGGCGCGTGCGATTTCGAGCCGTGCCGATGCGGTGTACATCGGCGTCATCAGCATGGTCAGCAATGCCCCAATGACGAGCGCCGCCAGGATGATGCCTGCAATGACCCAACGCCAGCGCCGGACGACATACCAGTATTCCAGCAACACTGGAACTTGCGCCTCGGCAGCCACAGCCTTCGCCGCGTCATTCGGATACCCGGCCGAGGGCGGAACGGGAGCGGCTTGTGCGCCCGACAGGGCGTCCTTGGAGGTGTACATTTTGGGCTCGCGACGTTCCGGGCTAGTGGTCATTCGTTCTGAAGGGTTTCGTGCTGCTTCGTACTGCTAAGAAGCGGTGCGATCCGCCCTATTTCTCGAAAATCCGCTCGCTTTGTCCGTGAGATGAAGCGCACCCAATCCCGGGGGCATCCCGTAAACAGCAGCGTGCATTATACTCCAATCTCTTTGGCGGCTTCTCACCGTACCTCGCCAGCAGCGCGTGGCTCCAACCGCGATCGACGCGAATCGCTGGAAAGCCAAGTAGATGCGACTACAAACATCACTGCTAGCGCCGGTGTCCGCAACGGATAGTCGACCAAGCTTGCAAGAAGCAATAGCGATAGCACCGTGAACCCGAGTCTAGCTTCGACGCGCGGGGCAAACTTGTCCGCTCTGCCGCGCCACAGCCTCGGAAACGAACCTGCAAGCGCGATGAGAAGAATCGCGATTAGCAGCGCTCCCGGTAGACCCATTGTCATGATCGTCTCGATTAGGTCATTGTGCGCGTGGTTGAGGTAGCGCTCCGACAACCGTTCGTACGGCTCACCGAGCTTGTAAACATCGACAAAGCTGCCCGCCCCTGAACCGACAGGAAAATAGGCTTTTGTCAGTTCCCAGGCCGCGCGCCACATGTCCGGACGACCTTCTTCATTGTCCGCGAAGCGGGTCATAGTCTGGGTGGCTGCGCCCATTATCAGCACCAACGCCAGCAAAAGGGTCATCGCTAGCGCCACGCCCAGCCGCCAATGGCGCACGAGGCGCTGCCACCCCGCGGCCTTGCCCGGGAGCGGACTAGGACGAAATAGTTCGCGGATGGGGGTGCCGATTACAAAAGGGGTTGCGATCAGGGCCGCCAGACCGAGCACCAAACCAGCTCGGGAGCCGCTTACAAGCACGAAGATCAGGGCCAGCGTGCCGATGACAAATGCCAGAAGCTGACGAAACGGACGCATATCGCGCTGACCTCGCCGCGGCGCGCGGCCGCCCCTCCCCCAGACCGCGAGGACAGGCAGAAGAACGGCGAGAAATGTCGCGTGATGATTGCGGTTGGCGAATAAACCGACGGGTGATTCAGCATTTGTGATGCGGTAAAAATAGAACGGGCCTTGGCTGGGGCCCAGAAGCTGGAGCAAACCCAGCAATATCGACACCGCGCCAATGCAGATCAGTGTTAGCAAAACGCGCTCTGACACGTCGATCCGCTGCATGCTTACAAGCGCGAGCGCCGAGATTGGTACCACGAGCGAAAACAGCGCGTTCCAGGCCTCGGCCGGAACTGGGGCAATGGGACGCCAAACCTGGCCGAGACCTGCCACGCGGTCGACTTGCGCAAACAGATCGCGGCCAGGCAGTTCGCTCCAGACAGAGGGCGGAAGAGGGATGAGGTGACTTGCCGTCAACGCGACAACCAACACAGCAAATATCCACATGAAACGAAAACGCACCAAGTCGTGTCCGCTCATGCAGAGTATGGCATAGGCCAAAAGAAGAAATGCGGCGGGGCGTAAGATAACTAACGAGGCAATATCTGCTCGTGCTCCGCCGCCAAGAACGAACGCTGCGATTATAAGAAGAATTAGCGCAATGCTTCGCTTGTTCGGCGAAGAAAACCGGCGCGACCAATGCAGGGCTTTGTTCATCGCATCGCTCATCGATCGTCAATCCGCTGTAGATCCAAAGCCTTGAGGGAGGCTGTAAGTGCTTCGTTGCCATCGGCACCGACTAGGTCGAGCGAATAAACCTGAGCCGGACAGGCGTTGTTTAACGTAAATGCGGTGGCGGTGAGTGTTGGGCTATCGGGACTCGCACCACTTCTCGCGAGCCACACAGTGTTGACGTTGGCTGGGCCCGAGCAGCGCAAGTTAATCTCAATACGCGATCCCTCGTATAAAATCGGATCGATTAACCCAGCCGACCAACGATATCGCCCGGGTGGATCGAAGCGCACCTGACGGGCCACAGTCCGCCGCGCGCCCCCGTCGGCGTAAAGATCGAGAAGGCGGGCCTTCGGATTTGTGCCACGCCATTCTGATGCAGCCTCAGACCAACCGAAGAGCGCCCAGGGAAGTGATGTCGCGCCATCGTCAACGAACGCATCCTTATGCTCCGGCAACAATCCGCTACCTTTGGCTGCCTCGAACAGCCTCCTCGATCGCGAGGGCTCACCATTCAGGGCCAGGCGCAGGGCCGTTTCTGCGGTAATGTCCGCGCCATCGCGTAGCGCCGCCGGCCGCCGGATAGTTTCGAGCGTGTCCGCGACGATTTCGATCTGGGCGTCCCGTTGAAGTAGGAACTGCAGGTACTCGCCTACCCATTGGGCACCGAGGTCAGAGCGCCCGGCGAGAGCGGGACCGAGGCCGGGTAACTCCCCCGCTTGTAGCAGCAACGGCCACGCGACTTCTCGCGCTCGCACACTCGTACGGAATACGGTGTCCAGATGACCTACCGCCTCCGGCAGATGATTGGCCTTAAGATCGTCCTGTGCGAGCCACAACTGCGTGACGAGCTCACGCCGCGACAGCTTCTCCGCCAGTTCCATGTATGGGCGCGTGGAAGGCTCGATCCGTCCTTGATCAAGCGCCATCCCAATTTGGCGTAGGGCTCTGGGCGACAAGACCTGCTGGCGCAATGCGCGCCTTGCAAGTGCGAGCTGGCGCTGGCTGGTGCCCGACCCTTCGTTCGCCCGCCCTTGCTGTAGCGCCTCAGCAGCTCGCTGCTGATCGACAAGAAACAGGCCCTCGGCCACAAGTGTCAGGGCCTGGGGGTCTGACGGCCGTAACGCAAGCACCGACTGCGGCGACGACTGCAAAAGATAGCGAATACCCGCATCGTAACCGGCCACCCCTGCGCCGGCGAGACATCCCAGAACCAGCAGCGCTTTGATCACCAAGCGCGTCATCGGCGTCACCTAACATTCTGTTATTACGGATAGATTTGATAGATAAATGTAGTGCGAGCAACGTCGAATGGCGCTCGCTCTAAAGTGGGGGCATATGCACCGCAAGGGCCTAATCACAGTATTTTTGCTCCAAACGTCGTTCGGCGATCACGGATCGCCTCGGACGGGAAACATGGCCAATTGCATTCGTCATGCCAGCGTCTAAGAGCACCATTCGCCGCAAGTCGAGGGCCTGGGACGGGACAATCATTGCCAGACAATCATCATAATTCAACCGCTTGCGGCGCGGGTTCACGGCTGGCCGTAATCGGGCTTGGCTATATCGGGCTGCCGACTGCTGCCGTCGCAGCACGAGCCGGGTTAAGAGTAACCGGGGTCGATATCGAGCCAACGGTGGTCACCGCCGTCAATCGAGGCGAAGCCCATATTCGCGAGACCGATCTCGACACGCTGCTGCTCGAGATGGTTTCCGAGGGAAAGCTGCTGGCGGCAGGCGCCCCCGTGCCCGCCGATGTATTCCTGATTGCGGTGCCCACCCCGCTGCGTGAAGGCAATCGGCCAGACATCAGTTTTGTGATGGACGCGGCGCGGAGCATTGCTCCAGTGCTCGAGCGAGGAAACACCGTTATTCTCGAATCGACATCGCCAGTCGGGACGACCGATGCGGTGCGCGACCTCTTGGCGGAGTTGCGACCGGACCTGGCGCTGCCATACGCGGATTCCAACAGCCACGATGTCCACGTCGCCTATTGCCCGGAAAGGGTTCTTCCTGGCCGCACCCTTGCCGAGCTGGTGAATAATGATCGGGCGATCGGGGGGATTACCGAAGCATGTGCACAAGCCGCGCAAGGCTTTTACGAGGAGTTCGTGCAGGGCGAATGCACTCGCACCACAGCGCGGGTTGCCGAAATGGTCAAGCTGGCGGAGAACAGCTTTCGCGACGTCAACATCGCTTTCGCCAACGAACTGTCTCTCCTTGCCGAGGGCTTGGGTGTAGACATTTGGGAAGTGATCCGCCTTGCCAATCGTCACCCTCGCGTCGATATCCTCCAGCCAGGCCCGGGAGTTGGCGGGCATTGTATTGCGGTTGATCCTTGGTTCCTCGTCGCCAGCGATCCCGACAACAGCGCATTGGTGCGCACCGCCCGGGAGGTGAACGACGGCAAGACGCAGCACGTCATCCGACGTGCTCGCAAACTAGTGAGCGATCATCCGGGTGTTCGCGTCACGTGTTTTGGCCTAGCCTTCAAGCCTGAGATCGACGACTTTCGAGAGAGCCCGGCGCTGGCCGTCGCAGCCGCCCTCGCCGCGGAACTAGGGGACCGGTTGAGCATCGTCGAACCCTTCGCCCACTCTTTGCCACCAGGGCTTGCATCCACCGGTGCGAGTTTGATCTCCCTGGAAGAAGCCCTAGCCGAGAAGGGGATCGCCCTCATGCTGGTGGATCACAAAGCCTTCAAGCAGATCGATCGGGAACGCCTCTCCAATCAAATAGTCTATGATACCCGTGGAATATGGTAACTGCGGCACCCATCATAAGGCACGATACCGGTGCAACGGCGCGGCTGCGCAAGCACGCTCGCAGGCTTTTTCGTTTCGAACACGCTATCGCTCTGTTGGTCTGCGCGATAGCGCCGTTCGTATTCCAGAACTGGGGCTTAGGAATTGATTCGCTGGATCCGCAAGCGATCAACAGCGCCAGTGCCACATTCATAGCAATCGTTTTAGGGGGCTGGGTTCTAAGCCGATTGAGTTCGCTGCCCGGTATTCAACGCAGCGCCGGCATCTTACCGACTTACGCCATCGCATTCGGAATCGTGGTCGGGACAATCTTGGTTCTACGGATTCCCTACACGCGATGGATGTTGCTCTATGGCTTCGTAACGTCGCTCTGCTGGTATTATGTTGTCGCGCTGTTCCGTCGCGAGCCTCTCGAGTTGGGGTTTGTCCCTGGGGGCTGGGGCGAAAGATTATCCGGACTCGGCGGGGTGAGATTGCACCGGTTGAAGCCGGACAGCTCGGTCGAAGCCCTTCACGCGATTGCTGTAGATATGCGCATCGATCACAGCGATTATTGGGAAGCACGGTTGGCGGACTTCGCTCTTGCCGGGGTTCCTATTTACAACGCGAAGGACCTGCATGAATCGCTCACGGGCCGAACCGATCTAGAACATTTGTCAGAGAACAATTTAGGCGGTCTTGGTCCACTCGTGGCATTCCAGCAGATCAAGTCGGCTCTCGACCGGATGATCGCGGTACCCGCGTTGGTCGTATTCGCTCCGCTGCTTCTTATCACCGCTATTGCCATCAAACTCGACTCGCCAGGCCCTGCGTTTTTCCGTCAGGAACGGATGGGCTTTCGCGGTCGAATATTCAAAGTCTACAAATTTCGCACGATGCGAGATGTGTCGTCACCTGAAGCTCTCGTTAACCAGCTCATGACACAGGAAGGTGATGAGCGCATAACGCGGATCGGACGGTTTCTAAGGCGCTGTCGCATTGATGAGCTCCCGCAGATCCTCAATATTTTGCGCGGTGAGATGAGCTGGATCGGTCCGAGGCCGGAAGCGGTCGGCCTTTCCGAATGGTACCAGCGGGAGTTACCCTTTTATCGATATCGGCACATCGTCTATCCCGGCATTACCGGGTGGGCCCAGGTGAACCAAGGGCACGTCACCGGCATCGACGATATTCGCATGAAGCTCCAATACGACTTCTACTACATCCGCAATTTCTCGATTTGGCTCGACCTCGTTATCATCGCACGGACATTGCTGACCATGCTGAGCGGCTTCGGCCATAAGTAGGCAATTTCCGCATGCAATCTCATATTCAGGTGACGGTCGTCGGCCTCGGTTACGTCGGCCTACCTCTAGCGGTGGCGTTGGCACGGCATTTCCAGGTCGTAGGTCTCGACATCGATGAGGAACGCATCGCCGAACTTGCTGAAGGCGTCGACCGCACCAACGAAGTTGAACCCGACGCGTTGCGGTCGTCAGGCCTCAAATTAACTGCCGACCCATTGTCGGCCCCGGCCAGCGACTTCATCATCGTCACTGTTCCGACGCCCGTCGATTCCGAAAATCGACCCGACCTGACGCTCGTGAGGGCGGCTTCGAAGACTGTTGCCAGCATGTTGAAGCCTGCGGTCAGCGATGGACGGAGCCCGATAGTAATCTACGAGAGCACTGTTTACCCGGGCGTTACCGAAGACATTTGCGCCCCGATACTCGAGCAAGGCTCGGGGCTGCAGTCGGGGTTCGACTTCTTCTTGGCCTACAGTCCCGAGAGGATAAATCCGGGCGACCGTGAACACACGATCGACAAGATAACCAAGGTGGTTTCCGGGCAGACGCCGGAGACTCTCGATCGTGTGGCCGTGCTTTACGAGACCATTACGTCGGGAGGCGTTTTCCGCGCCTCTTCCATTCGCGCGGCCGAGGCTGCCAAGGTCATTGAGAACGCCCAGCGAGATCTGAATATCGCCTTCATGAACGAGATCTCGCAGATATTTGCTGCGGTCGGGATTTCAGTGTGGGACGTCCTGGAAGCGGCCCGTACGAAATGGAACTTCTTGCCCTTCACCCCGGGACTGGTGGGGGGCCACTGCATCGGCGTCGATCCGTATTACCTCTCCTACCTTGCCGAAAGGCTAGGGCTGCATCCGCAGGTCATTCTCGCGGGGCGGGGTGTGAATGACGGAATGGCAGCATGGATAGCACAAAGGCTGCATGATTGCCGGGCTGGCAGGCCTGGCAGCGTTCTCGTGCTTGGACTGACTTTCAAGGAGAATATTCCGGACCTGCGCAACAGCAAGGTGGTAGACGTCGTGACAGGACTTCAGACGTTAGGACATGATGTCACGGTGCATGATCCGCTCGCCGATCCTCGCCAAGCGCTTGAAGAATACGCCATTGAACTCGATCCAACGGCGTTGGATCGGAAATTCGACCTGGTGTTCCTAGCGGTACCACACCGTGTGTACATGGAAGCCGATCTTCGCGGTCTAGTTGCGGCCAACGGCACTTTGGCAGACCTCAAAGGTGTCATGGGCGGCACCGCCGATTGGACACTCTGATGACCAAACGTGTGCTGGTAACTGGTTGCGCTGGGTTCATTGGCTTCTCGGTCGCGCGCAAACTTCTCGAGCGCGGAGACGAGGTGATCGGGATCGACAATCTCAACGACTATTACCAGGTCTCGCTGAAAGAGGATCGGCGGGAAGAGTTGCTACGACTGGGCGGTGACCGCTTCAGATTCTTCCATACCGATTTCTCCGACTTCGGCGCCCTCACAGAGACCCTAGGCAATCTCGTTGTCGATGAGATCATCCATCTGGGAGCTCAGGCGGGAGTGCGTTACTCGATTGAGAATCCGCACGCCTACGTTCAGGCCAACCTCGTCGGACATCTCAATATCCTCGAGTTGGCGCGGAGCCGGCACCTGCGTCACACGGTTTATGCAAGTTCAAGCTCGGTGTACGGCGGGAATTCGAAGTTGCCTTTCTCGGTAGACGATCGG
>Ga0315910_10005310_pt1 | contig 10568 bp, 10 predicted proteins | sample EdamamesoilMG_FD_204470 | JGI IMG/M metagenome (GOLD analysis project Ga0315910, IMG submission 204470) | Garden soil microbial communities collected in Santa Monica, California, United States - Edamame soil | ecosystem: Environmental > Terrestrial > Soil > Garden | place: USA: California...
GGCCAGGGCGCGCTGCTCGGCTACGACCGCCTCGCGTACGGGACCGTGGGCCGAGACCGTCGAGACCTGGCGCGTCACCTCGGGACCGCGGATGGCGGGCTCGCCCGGCCGGCCGTCGACGAGGATGTGGCCCTCGGCATCGAAGGCGAGCTCGAGCTCGCGCGCCACGCGCCCGCAGGCCGCGCCGTCGGCGGGGTCGAGGCCGCGCTCGAGCACGCTCCAGGTCACGGCCCGGTACATGGCGCCCGTGTCGAGGAAGAGGAGGCCGAGCTCCCTCGCCAGCGCGCGCGCGACGGTGCTCTTGCCCACACCCGCCGGTCCATCCAGGGCCACGATCATGGCGGGCGAGAAGGATAGGGGCGCGCGCCCCCCAATCAACCGCCGGGGCAACCGCCGGGTCAACCGCCGGGGCAACCGCCGGGTCAACCGCCGGGTCAACCGCCGGCCGCGCGGCTGGAGCTGGGGACGAGCGAGTCGCGGCGGACCTCGAGCAGGTCGCGCGGGCCGCCGAAGGCGTCCAGGACGGTCCAGGAGACGCCGCCGGCGAGCTCCTCGAGCCGGTAGCGGTGGGCGTGGCCGCACACGACGAAACCCGCCCCCTGGGCGGCCGCCAGGGCCGCCGCGGCCTCGGCCTGGAGCTCGACGTAGTCCGCGCTCTTCTGCGCCACGGCCTTGCGCGACCCGCGCCGCAAGCCCCGCGCCAGGGCCGCGCTGGCCCCGCCCGGCAGCGCGCGCGCGAGGGCCCGCACGGGGCGCGAGCGCAGCACGCTGCGCAGGCGCTGGTAGCTGCGGTCGCGCGTGGCGAACTCGTCGCCGTGCACGCACAGGAGGCGCGCGCCCGAGGCGAGGCGCCCGACGAAGCCGGAGGCGTGCACGCGCGCCCCGCTGGCGCGCTCGAACTCGGGCCCGAGCAGGAAGTCGCGGTTGCCGTGCACGACGTGCACGGCCGTGCCGGCGAGGGCGCGCTCGGCCAGCGCCGCCAGGCACTCGGCCACGGCGCCGGCGCGCGCCTGGGCCGGGCCGATCCAGTACTCGAACAGGTCGCCCAGCACGACCAGGGCGGGCACGTTCCGCTGGCGCGCGAGGAAGGTCAGGAACGCGCTCCAGGGCGCGCGCTCGCCCGGGTCGAGGTGCAGGTCGGCGATGACGCGACTTCCCGGCGCGAGCTCGACCACCGGGAGCGCGCGCGCCTTCACCGCTCGCGCGGCTCCGCGGCGCGCTCCTCGGGCTCGGCCTTGTCGGGCGGCTCGAGCCCGAAGTCGCGCAGCTTCTCCCACAGCACCTTGCGCGAGATGCCCAGGAGCTCGGCCGTCTGCGTGCGGTGACCGCCGGTCAGCTCGAGCGCGCGCTTCAGGTGCGCGGTCTCGGCCTCGCGCAGCACCTCGCGCAGCGGGCGCACGGTCTCGGGCGGCTCGGTCGCGCCGCGCCAGCGCGGGTCGAGCGGCAGCAGGTGGTCGCGCGAGAGCTCGAGCGACTCGCCCGCCAGCGCGACGGCGCGCTGCACGGCGTTCTCGAGCTCGCGCACGTTGCCCGGCCAGGGGTAGCGCTCGAGCAGGTTCATGGTCGGGCCGCTGACCTGGTAGGCGCGCCCCTTGCCGTAGCGCGCGATCATGTGCTGCAGGAGCAGCGGCACGTCGCCGCCGCGCTCGCGCAGCGCCGGCAGGCGCACGGGCACGACGTGGATGCGGTAGTAGAGGTCCTCGCGGAAGCGGCCCTCGCGCACGAGCTCCTTGAGCGGCTTCTTCGTGGCGGCCACGACGCGGATGTCGATCTTGCGCGTCTCCTCGCTGCCCAGGCGCTCGAAGGCGCGCTCCTGCAGCACGCGCAGGAGCTTGACCTGCACCGAGAGCGGCATGTCGTCGATGTCGTCCAGGAAGAGCGTGCCACCGTGGGCCAGCTCGAAGCGGCCTTTTCGCTCGCGGTGCGCGTCGGTGAAGGCGCCCTTCTCGTGCCCGAACAGCTCGGCCTCGAGCAGCGTCTCGGGCAGGGCCGCGCACGAGATGGCGATGAAGGCCGCGCGCGCGCGCGGCGAGCGCTCGTGCAGCACGCGCGCCACGCGCTCCTTGCCCGTGCCGCTCTCGCCCTCGATCAGCACGGTGGCGTCGGTGGGCGCGACCGTGGCCAGGCGCTGGAACACGGCCTGCATGGCCTCCGAGCGCCCGACCATCTCGCCCATGCGCTGCGGCGCCACCTCGCGCAGCTCGGCCTTGAGGCGCTCGTTCTCGGCCGCCAGCGCGCGCTCGCGCCCGAAGCGCTCGACCAGCGCCACCACGGCCTCGTTGCGGAAGGGCTTCTGCACGTAGTGCGCGGCGCCGATCTGCATGGCCTCGACCGCCTGCTCGACCGTGCCGTAGCCGGTCATGAGCACGACCGGCCGCAGGGGATCGAGCTCGACCGCGCGCTTGAGGACGGCCATGCCGCCCGCGCCCGGCATGCGGATGTCGGTCAGGACGACGTCGGGATCGTCCTGCTGCAGGCGCTCGAGCGCGGCCGTCGTGTGCGGCGCGAGCAGGACCTCGTGGCCGGCGTCCTCGAGCGCGTGCCGCAGGGTGACCGCGATGGTCTCCTCGTCCTCGGCCAGCAGCACGCGCATGGGATCAGCGCGCCGAGCGCGCCTCGCGCGGGCCGGGCACGCGGTAGACGAAGCGGTCGCCGCCGCCGCGCTGGGCCTCGCCCAGCGCGCCCTCGGCCGCCTCGACCAGGCTGTCGAAGAAGAGCGTGTTGTCGTCCTCGTAGTTGGAGATGCCCACCGACAGCGTCACGCGCAGGGCCGAGCCCTGGGGCTGGAACGAGAGGCCGTGGGCCGCGCTCAGGATGCGTCGCGCCGTGACCTGCGCACCCTCGGCCGTGGTGTGCGGCAGGATGGCCATCAGGCGGTCGTCCATCAGGCGCCCCAGGTAGTCGCAGGTGCGCGTCTCCTCCTGCAGGAGCTCGATCACGGCCTCGAGCACCGACTCGCGGAACTCGTAGCCGTACAGGTCGCGCAAGGATTCCAGGCGGTCGACGCCGATGACCAGGCACGACAGCGGATACCCGTAGCGCTGGGCGCGACCGAACTCGACCCGCATCAGGTGGCGGATCTGGGACAGCGAGAACACGCCCGCGCCCGGGTCGGAGGAGTACTCGGACATGGATCGCTAGCCTTCCCTCGGAGGACCGGCAAGGTACGTCGTGCGCGCGCCGGAGTCGAGCGCTCGCGCACGGTCCGCGCGCGGGCCCCGCTCGGAGCGCGCTTCCGCGGCCCCGTCCGGCGCCCGGGACGGAAAGTCGTTCCCCTACCCGAGCAACGGCTCAAGTCACGGGCCGAAAGCGCTCTATAATGAGTCCACCGGCGACGGCCCGTCCCGGTCGGGGCTCCGGCCCCCACCCTCTCTCACACCGAATCTCAGTGCGCGTCGGACTCTCGCAGACGGCCCGGATGGAGCAGCGACTCATGCAGTCGCCGCAGATGATCCAGGCCATGCAGATCCTGCAGCTCTCCTCGCTGGAGCTGGAGGAGCGCGTCGAGCAGGAGCTGACCGAGAACCCCTTCCTGGAGGTCAAGGAAGCCGGGTCGGAGGAGGAGGGCAAGGACGGCAAGGAGGAGACGGCGCAGCTCGAGGGCATGATCGACCAGCTCGAGCGCTACGAGCGTGACGCCCCGCCGCGCACGCGCGCCTCCTCCGACGACGTCGACAAGAAGATGGAGGCGATGAACAACACGCCCGCCCAGTATCACAGCCTGGGCGACGCGCTGCTGGACCAGATCGCGCTCTCCGACTTCGACGAGCGCCGGCGCGCCATCGCCGAGTACCTGGTCTATTCGCTCGATCAGCGCGGCTACCTGGCCGACCCGCTGGAGCTGCTCGTGGCCGAGGCGCCCTTCCCCGATCTCACGCTCGAGGAGCTCGTGGCCGTGCTGGGCGAGCTGCGCGCGGCCACGCACCCGGCCCTGGGCGCCAAGGACCTGCGCGAGTGCCTGCTCCTGCAGCTCGAGCCGCTGCAGCTCGACACGCCCCTCGTGCGCACGCTGATCTCCGAGCACCTGGAGGACATCACCACCAACCGCTTGCCGCGCGTCGCGCGCGCGACCGGGCACTCGCTCGACGACATCAAGCAGGCCATCGACCTGATCCGCACGCTCGACCCCATCCCCGGGCGCGAGTTCGGCACCTCGCCGGCCGAGACCATCCACCCCGACGTGGTGGTCGAGGAGGTGGACGGCAAGTTCGAGGTGCGCCTGACGCGCCAGGGCGTGCCCGAGCTGACCGTGAGCCCGGCCTACCGCGAGCTCCTGCGCCGCGCCGCCGGCGGCGGCGAGCAGGTGCGCAAGTGGATCAAGCAGCGCCTGGAGTCCGCGCGCTGGTTCATCGAGGCCGTGCACCAGCGCCAGAGCACGCTCCTGCGCATCGCCTCGGCCATCTTCGAGCGCCAGGCCGAGTTCCTCCAGAAGGGCGTCAAGGGCCTGGCGCCGCTGCGCATGCTCGAGGTGGCCGACGCCACGGGCGTGCACATCTCGACCGTGAGCCGCGCGGTGGCGGGCAAGTACTCGCAGACGCCCCACGGCATCCTGCCGCTGCGCTTCTTCTTCTCGGGCGGCACCGCCAAGGAATCGGGCGGCATGGCCAGCCAGGCCTCGATCAAGCAGCGCATCAAGGAGCTGGTCGAGAAGGAGGACCCCAACGACCCGCTCTCGGACGACAAGCTGGCCGACCTCCTGAAGGAGAAGGAAGGCATCACGATCGCGCGCCGGACGATCACGAAGTACCGCAAGGCGCTGCAGATCCCGTCCTCGAACCAGCGCCGGGTGTTCTAGCAGGCCGTTGAAAAAGGCCCCGTCGCGAGGCGCGCAGCCGGAGCAGGGACCTTTTTCAACGGACTGCCAGGGTTCCGCCGGGCGCGGCGGGCTGGTATCGTCCTCGCCCCCGAAAACGGACGGAGAGATGCCATGGGTGTGCGCGCGACGGAAATCCGCAAGGGTCAGGTGATCCAGCTCAACAACGACCTGTGGGTCGTCACCGAGTACGAGCACAAGACGCCGGGCAACCTGCGGGCGATCATCAACATCAAGACCAAGTCGCTGACCAGCGGCGCCACCTCGGCCATGCGCCTGGGCTCCTCGGACGTGCTCGAGGTGGCCTACCTCGACCGCAAGACGGCCGAGTACCTGTACCAGGAGGGCAGCGGCAACTTCGTGTTCATGGACACGGAGAACTTCGAGCAGTTCGAGCTCAGCCAGGAGTTCGTGGGCGACAAGATGCCCTACGTGCGCCCCAACACGCAGGTCGAGGTCACGTTCCACGGCACGACGCCGGTGGGCGTCGAGCTGCCGCCCCAGGTGATCCTCACCGTCACCGAGGCCGAGGCGGCCGTGAAGGGCAACACGACCTCGGGCGTGAAGAAGGAAGCCGTGCTCGAGACGGGGCTGAGGATCAAGGTCCCGATCCACATCCAGACCGGCGACCAGGTCAAGGTCGCCACCGAGACGGGCGAGTTCCAGGGGCGCCTGAACGAGCGCTAGGTCTGGCGCGCGCAACGCGCCGAGCACTCGGATCGATCCGCGCCAGGGGGGCCGGCCGGGCGGACCCGGACCGGACACGCGGCCTACGGCCGCGTGACGTACACGCGCACGTCCAGGTCGCGCGGCGTCAGGGGCACGGGGAAGTCGGCCTCGAGCGTGCAGTCCTCGTCCAGGAAGCGCCGCATCTCGGCGCGGTCCTCGGGCTTCCAGTCGTTCATGAGCTCGTCGTTCACCACCAGCCAGGTCGGGCGCCGGTAGCGCGACCACTCGCCGGCCAGGCGCGCGCGGAAGGTGTCGAGCCAGGTGACGCTCGTCCACTGGCGCAGGTCGGTCGAGCTCGGCTGGAGGTAGTACTCGGCCACGGGCGCGTCCATGCCGAGCACGAGGTCGTCCGGCGCGCGGTGCTCGAAGACGTAGGCGTAGGCCTCGCGCCAGCGCCAGCGGTCGCCCTGGCGCGGGCCGAAGTAGAGCCCCGTCTCCACCAGTCCCGGCAGCGCCACGGCCAGGGCGAGCAGCGCGCGCCTGCGGCGCAGGCCGGGCGGCTCCTCCTCGCCCGCGCCCGGCACGAAGGCGAGCCCGGCCACGACCGCGACCCAGGGCAGGGCCACGAAGACGTACTGCGCGCTGACGCGCGCGAAGCACGAGACGATCCCCGCCGCCAGGAACAGGAGCGCGGTCGCGTACAGCGGCACGAACACCTCGCGCTGCCGCCGCGCACGCCACAGGCCGGCCGCGCAGGCCAGGCCGAGCGTGGGCGAGATCAGGTAGCCGCTCGTCTTGACGAAGTGCAGCGGATCGCCCGCGCCCTTCTGCGAGTCGTGCGTCATGAACACGCGGATGGCCCAGCCGAGACCGATGAGGATGGCCACGAAGCTGGCCGTGCCCAGCGTGCTCCACGAGCGATCCTCGGCCGCCTCCTCCGGCACCCACTCGAGCCAGCGCGCGATCCAGGGCAGGAAGAGCAGCGGCGCCCCGAGCAGGGCCGCGCTCGGATGCGCCAGGGGAGCGGCCCCGAGCAGGACCAGGCCGAGCAGCGTGCGCCGGTGCGACGCGCCGTAGAGACCGCGCAGCAACAGGCCGCCGCCGAGCAGCGCCAGGAGCTGGGCCAGGGTGTAGAAGCGCGCGTTCTGCGACCAGTAGAGATGCCAGGCCGAGGCCGCCACGAAGAAGGCGCTCATCGCGGCCGCGCGCGCGCCGATGAAGGGCCGCAGCGCCCAGGCCGTCGCCAGGATCGAGCCGAGGCCGCAGACGGCGGCGGGCAGGCGCATCCACCACTCGTCGGGGCGCTCTCCGGCCAGGCCGTAGAAGACGTCGAAGAGCCAGTAGCCGAGCGGGTTGATCGGGTGCTCGCCGGCGTGGGGCGCGTCGGCCAGGGTGAAGGCCTCGTCCAGCCACAGGCTCCAGCGCCCCAGGGCCACGAAGCGCAGCAGGCCCAGGAGCACGGCCGCCGCGAGGAAGGCGCGCGCCAGCGGGTCGCCACCGCCGGCGGCGGGCGGATCCGGGCGCGAGGCTTCAAGCGGCGTGCTCAAGGCACCCGAGAGTTCCATAGCCTCGCCGGGTTGTAAACTCTCTCGGCCGGCTCCCATGCTCACCGTCCCGCGCCTGCTCGTGCTCGCCTGCGCCCTCGCCGGCGCGGGCTGCCTGCGCCTCACGCCCGACACCTTCGTGATGAGCGATCCGACCGGGGCGCGCGTGGCCGTGGACGGCCGCGACTCGGGCTGGGTGACGCCCTGCCAGATCGACCTCGAGCGCGACGTGCCGCACACGATCGCGGTCTCCCTGCCCGGATACGCGGTGCGCGAGTTCGTGATCGTGCCCGAGCGCCACATGTCCATGGTGACCTGGCCCCTGGGCGCGAACGGCATGAGCAGCACGGCGCGCTTCCCGTTCCTGCTGCCCTTCGTCGACCTCTTCTTCCCGCTGCGCGAGAAGGAGTTCCTGGCACCCGGGCGGCTGTGGGTGCGCCTGCGGCCCGTGGCCGAGCCCGAGGAGCCGCTCCCGGCCGAGCCCGCGCCGGACGCTCCCGCGCCGGCGGAGCCCGCCGAGGCCTCCCCGTGACGCGCGCCGCGGTCTTCCTGGACCGCGATGGCACGCTGATCGACGAGCTCGGCTACCTCGCGCGCCCCGAGGGCGTGCGCCTCTTCCCCGGCGCGGCCACGGCCGTGCGCGCGCTGAACGAGGCCGACCTCGCCGTGGTCGTGGTCACGAACCAGAGCGGCATCGCGCGCGGCCTCTTCGGCGAGCCCGAGCTCGCCGCCGTGCACGCGCGCCTGCGGGAGGAGCTGGCGCGCCAGGGCGCGCGCCTGGACGGCATCCTGCATTGCCCGCACCATCCGGACTTCGGCGCGCCCTGCGCGTGCCGCAAGCCCGCGCCGGGTCTCCTGCTCGAGGCCGCGCGGCGCCTCGGGCTCGCCCTGGGCGCGAGCTGGCTCGTGGGCGACGGCAAGCGCGACCTCGAGGCCGGCTGGCAGGCCGAGCTCGCCGGCACGGTGCTCGTGCGCACGGGCAAGGGCGCGCAGGCGCTGGCCGAGCTCACGCCCGAGGAGCGCGCGCGCACGCTCGTGGCCGCGGATCTCGCCGAGGCGGCGCGGCTCGTGCTCGCCCGTCAGGGCAGGTAGCGCGCCAGGCGGTCGGTCAGCGAGCGCGCCGCCCACAGGGGCAGCTGCTGCCAGGCCGCGCGCAGGACCTTCGTGCGCGGGTTGGAGGGGGTGAAGGTGGGCAGGTGGCGGCTCTTCTCGAGGTGGTAGAGGTACTCGAGCGGCGTGGGCTCGAAGCCCTGGTGGCGCTTGAACTCGAAGGCGCCCGAGTCGCGCCGGCTGCGGCAGAAGTCGAACACGCGGAAGCCGCGCTCGACCGCCCACTCCTGCAGCGCCAGGTACATGAAGTTGCTGGCCGAGACGGCGCGGTCGGCGCCGGGCGTCGTGCCGGCGTAGTAGGCGATCAGCGTGTCGCCGTGCGCGAAGGACATCACGGCCGAGAGCGGCGTCCCGCCCTGGCGCACGAGGTGCACGAACACGTTGCGCTCGTACTGCTCGAGCAGCCCGCGGAAGTGCGCCGAGGGCAGGCCGGGCGAGCCCAGCTCGTGCTTGTTCAGCAGGAACATGCGCTGCAGGTCCTCGAGGTACCAGTGCCCCGAGCCCAGCTCGAGCTTGTGCTTGTCGCGCGCCTTGCGCGCCTCGGCGCGCGCCTTCTTGGGCATGCGCGCCAGGACCTGCGCCGGATCGGTGGGCAGCTCGCGGATGAACGTGCTGTAGAGCTGGCTCTTGGGCAGGTCCAGGCCCGGATCGCGCAGGCAGCGCAGCTCGAGGTAGGCGGCCGCGAGCTCGTGCGCCATGCGCTTCCCCTCCTCGACCAGCGCGCGCTCGATCGCGACGTCGTCGCCCAGCGGCCCGCCGTAGACGGCGTAGGGCATGGAGAGCAGCGTGCGCCGGCCCAGGGCGCCGTGGCACAGCATGAGCGGCAGCACGCCCACCAGGCGCTCGCCGCGCCAGGCGTACACGTCCAGCGGCTCGTGGCCGTAGACGTTCTGCACCATGCGGCGCCAGCCGGCCAGGTGGAAGAACGTGCCGCGCGCGTGCGTGCGCACGTAGGCGTCGCGGCGCGCGTCCTCGGCCGGCAGGCCGGCGCGCACGACCAGCGCGGGCGGCGGCGGAGCCGGCAGCTCGCCCGCCGGCAAGGGCTGGGCGGAGCTCACGTGGGCTTCTTCTCGTCGGTGCTGTGCGCGCCGGAGCGCGGCAGGGACTCCTCGCGCGGAGCGTCGTGCTCGTACACGCTCTCGATGCGGTACTCCTTCAGGTTGCGCGCCTGGGTGAAGATGATGATCTCCCCCACCAGGCCGAAGCCCAGGATCTGCACGCCCAGCACGACCAGGAGCACGCCCAGCAGCAAGAGCGGCCGACCGGCGACGCCCGTGCCGAAGCCGAGCTTCTGGATGGTCAGGTACAGGCAGATGGCGATGCCGATCAGGCTGAAGGTGCCGCCGATGGTCCCGAAGAAGCGCAGCGGCTTCAGCGTGAACTTCGTCAGGAACATCACCGCCAGGATGTCCAGGAAGCGGCGCGAGTAGATGCCCACGCCGAAGAAGCCCGTGCCGCCCCACTCCTTCAGGTGGCGCACCTGGATCTCGACCACGCGATAGCCCTGGCGATAGGCGATCACCGGCAAGTAGCGATACATGTCGCCGTACACGGCCACGTCCTCCAGCACCTCGCGCCGGATGGCGCGGAAGTAGCAGTTCAGGTCGTGGAACTCCATGCGGATGATCTGGCGGATCACCAGGTTGAAGGCGGCCGACTGCAGGCGGTTGGGCCAGGGATCGACGCGCGGGTTGCGCCAGGGCGTGACGAAGTCGGCGCCCTCGTCGAGCGCGGCCAGCATGGGCCGGAGCTCGACCGGATCGATCTGCACGTACTGCGGCGAGGTCACCAGGTAGCGCCCGCGCGCGCGCTCGACCGCGGCCGACAGGCACACCGACTCGCCGAACGGGTTCTTGAACGAGATCGAGCGCACGCGCCCGGGATAGTCGCGGCGCAGCTTCTGCACCTCTTCCCAGGCGCGCCCGGCCACGCCGTCGAAGACGAACACGACCTCCCACGAGCGGTTCTCGAGGGCGAGCTCGTTGCCCAGGGCCTCGACCACCTCGCGCACCTCGGCCTGGGCGCTGGAGACGGGCACGACCACGGTGACGTCCAGCTCGAGCTCGGGCCATACGCCCGTCTCCTCCAGGGCCGGCTGGGGCGCGCCCTCGGCGCGCACGCTCTCGCTGGTGGCCATCAGTGCAGCTCGTTCAGGATGCGGTCGAGCGTGCTGCGCCGGTGCATGCCGCTGGCCTTGACCGCCAGCTCGCCCAGCAGGCCGAGCAGGGCGAAGTAGACGAAGGCGCTGAACACGATGCACAGGATCGTGACCACCGCCATCTCCCAGTCGTTCAGGCCCCACGGGCCGTCCGTGCCCCCGGGCGTGCCCGAGCTGCCCATCGTGAGCAGCGCGCCGGCCGCGAACACGAGCCCGCCCGCGAGCGTGAGCAGGGACAGCGTGCCGAAGTACTGGATCGGGCGGTGCGAGAACT
>Ga0315910_10005311_pt1 | contig 10568 bp, 8 predicted proteins | sample EdamamesoilMG_FD_204470 | JGI IMG/M metagenome (GOLD analysis project Ga0315910, IMG submission 204470) | Garden soil microbial communities collected in Santa Monica, California, United States - Edamame soil | ecosystem: Environmental > Terrestrial > Soil > Garden | place: USA: California...
TCCGCGTGCACTCGGGGGGACACGGCGCATCCGGGGGAGGAAGGCGCAGCGAAATTTCCGCGTCCGTGCTCTCGAACGTGACGGGCACGGCTGCATCATCCTCGGCCCATGCCGGCGCCGGGACCAGGAGCGTGGAAAGGAGCCCAAGCTTCGCCAGCCTTCGCGCGGTCATCGGAGCTTCATTGTGTCATCACGCGCCGGACGTTGATACTCGTTCGACGGTTCTCCTGGAAACCGCAGACGGAGCGGAGCGCCGGGCCTCCGGGCCCTCCTCCCGTGCGGGTGCTAGTCTCCGCGTGCCATGCGGCGGCAGGGACAGGAGCTCGTTGCGTTCTTCGTCGCTGCGCTCCTGCACGTCGTGGCGCTGCTCGTGCTGCGCGCGACGCTCTCGGGTGTCGTCGCGACCCCGAGCTTGCCGGCGCTGTCCGGCCCGGAGCTTTCGTTCGACGTCGAGCTCAGTGAGCTCGCGGCGACGCCACCGACCGGGAAGGTGACGGGCGACGCTGCCAACGCCGGCAAGGAACGCCTCGCGCGCGTCGAGTCGCGGCGCTCCGGGGCGGAGCCGACGACCGGCCATGAAGCGGCGACGAGCGACGAGGCGAGCGACGCCACCCCGGCGGTGGAAGGCGTGCTCGACGAAGCGCCCATCGACTCCGCACCGTCGCCCGGGGTGATCGATCTCGGCATCGGGCCGGACGGCTGGCAACGCTGGGTCGCGCCGTCGAAACCCGGTGAGACGGTGCGGGCAGAGCGCACGACACCGCGCGCGAATCGTTTTCACGTTTTTCGACCCCGGACGAAGAGCAGCACGGGCGGGCTTCAGGAAGGGCTCGATGAGAAGGATCGCACGCTCGGGCTCGGGCCTCAGGGGCGCGTTCTTTCGGCGTCGCACAAGGCAGCGCACGCGACGGTGGCGCCGCAGCTCGGTGTCGCGCGCTTCGACGTGACCGTACTCCGCACGGGCGCGGTGGAAGTGACGCTCGGGTCGGCGTCGCGGGACGTCGAGCAGTGGCGGCAGGTGGCGGCGCAGATCGCGGGCGACCTCCGCGCGTCGCCGCCGCGGATCGCGCCGCCGCGCGAGGGGCTCAAGCTCGTGATCGAGGTCGTCGCCGAAGAGACGATGCCGAACGGCACGAAAATCACGTCGCTCCACGGGCCCAAGTTCGAGGTGACCCCGCCCGCGCTGAAGAGCACGAAAAAGACGCAGGAGCAGATTCTGGAAGACAACCCGACGACCCCGGAAGCAGACGCCGAGGGCCTTCCGCCTATCCAGCTCGACCTGCCGGGGGTGTGGCTCGCCGAGCGCGGGAAGGTGTGCAGCTACCGCCTGGGCCTGAGCATGTTCGGGCCGGTGTTTCAGGGCGGTTGCGATCCGAGCCACCTCGGAGCGAAACCGCAGCGCATGGTACGAGCGCGAGTCGTCGAGCAGCAGCTGTTCTGATCGGAACGGGGGGAGCTAGGCGCGTCGTTGCGCCGACCGCTCGACGCCGCGGCGACGGACGGTCGCGAACGCGAGGAGGACGAGCGCGCCGAGCGCGGAACCGGGGGACCTCGGCTGCGGCGTGATTCGGCAGCCACAGCCGCCGGTCTCCCCCGCTAGAGCAGGCCTTGCACGAGGCGGGCTCGCCCCTTCGCCTGCGAGGCCGGCATCCGGGTCGTCACCGGCGCCACCGTTGCTGGCGGTGCCACCGGAGCCGCTGCCACCACCGCTCGTCGAGCCACCCACGTCGGCACCCGGTTCGCCGGCGTCTGCGACGTTGCCGCCCGAGCCGCCGGTCACCGCCGAGGTTCCGCCGGTCGTGCTCGTGCCGCCGGTTCCGCCGGTCGTGCTCGTGCCACCGGTGCCGGGATCGGGTGCGCCCGCGGCGCCGGCGTCGCCCGTCGGTGCGTCGTCGCAATCGCCGTCGTTCTCGTCGATCACACCGTCGCAATCGTTGTCCGCAGCGTCGCTGCAGGTCGTCGCCCCCGGGGGCCCCTCCGCGCCGCCGGCTGCCGGCGTGCAATCCTCCACGCCGAGCAGGCAGGTGCTGTTCGCCGCGCAGGCACCGACGCCGCAGCTCGTGCCGACATAGTCCTCGTCGACCACGCCGTCGCAGTCGTCGTCGATCCCGTCGCAGTCCGTCTCCGCGTCGCCCGTCGTGCCGCACGGGTATTCACAACCGTTGGTCGGGTCTTGATCGAGGTCCACGTTGCCGGCGTCGCAGCTCTCGATCGCGCAACCACCGCTCTGGCACGAGCCGGTCGCGTGATCCGGCGCACAGGCCATGCCGCAGCCACCGCAGTGGTTCGGGTCGTTCTCGAAGCCGGTGTCGTCGAACTCACAACCGTCGTCGGCGAGCTCGTTGCAATCACTGAAGCCGAGCGTACAGCCCGTGATGACACAGACACCGGAACCACAGGCGCCGCTGCCGTGTTCGGGCGCACAGACATTGCCGCAGCCGCCGCAATGGTTCGGGTCGGTCTGGAAACCGGCGTCCGCGTACTCGCAGCCGTCGCCGGCGAGGCCATTGCAGTTGCTGAACCCGGCGTTGCAGGTGCCCGTCGTGCAGGTGCCGGAAGCGCAAACGCCGGCGGCGTTCGCGGGAGCGCAGGCCACGCCGCAGCCGCCGCAGTTGGTCGCGTCGTCCACGATTGAGGTTTCGCACACCGAGGCCGGGGGCGAGCAGTCGGCCGTTCCGGCGGGACAGGAAGACGCGACACAGGTGCCGCTCTGGCACACTTCGTTCACGCCGCACCGGGTCGTGCAATCACCGCAATGGTTGTTGTCGGACTGAAAACCGGCGGTGGCGTACTCGCAGCCGTCACCGGAGAGCGAGTTGCAGTCGGCGAAACCGCTCGCACAGGTGCCGATGGTGCAGCCGCCCCCGACGCAGGCCCCGGTCGAGTGCACCGGCGCGCAGATCCTGCCGCAGGAGCCGCAGTTGGCTTCGTCGGTCGGAAAGCCGCTGTTCGTGTATTCGCATCCGGTCGCGTAGGCCCGATCGCAATCGCTGAAGCCCGAGCTGCAGCTCGAGATCGTGCAGGCGCCGGCGCTGCAGCGGGGAGTGCCGTTCGCGACACTGCAGACGGTGCCACAGCCGCCGCAGCTCAGGATGTCCCTGGAGTTGTCCTGGAGCGGGTTGTAGTCGTCGGGGCAGTTGTCGGCGCTGTCGATGATGCCGTCGCCGTCGGTGTCGTCGTCGAAGGCGGTGGTGGTGACGTTCGACTCCAGGGTGAACCCGTTCAGCCCAACACGGTATTCGAGCGACGCCTGGTTTTGATAGGTGCCGTGGGCGCCCAGGGTGACGGTGACGCTCACGCTGCCGTTCTCGTCGTCCCCGAGGTTTTGCAGATCCCAGGTCACGACGCCGCTCGAGAACGTGCCGCCGTTCGTCGCCGAAACGAAGGTCGAACCGGCCGGAATTGGATCGGTGATCACCGCGTCGAGCGCCGTCGTCGGACCTTCGTTGGAGTAATACAACGTGAAGGTCAGGGTCGCGCTCGTCGTCGTGTCCGGAGCGACCTTGTCGAGATAGATGAGGGGCTGCCCCGCCTCGGTGGCACACGGGGCCTCGAACAGGGAGTTCAGGAACAAGCGTGCCCCCTGGCTGCCGGCGTGCGTGGAAATGGGGACGTCCGTGTCGTACTCGTGCCCACCGAGGTAGCTCACCTTGCCGATCTCGAGGCAGGCTTCCTCCTGCCCTTCGCCGTCGTTGGCGATGTCGCAGGTGCCGTCGAGGTAGCCCGTCATCCAGACATCGCCGATGCCGATCGGCGTGCCCTTGGTCGTGAGCATGACGATGTCGGTGCCCTTGTAGACATCGCCCACCGGCAGAGAATAGGCGGGCTCGCTCCCGCCCGTGGTCTTGAAGGCGCCGTCGAGCTGCGCGAACGGATAGTCGGCGTGGTAGAAATCGACCGCGCTCGGTTTGGATGCGATCAAGAACCCGTTCGGGGTCAAAAAATGCCCGTGCGTTGGGTCGTTCTCGAACGCGTTCACCGCCTGGCATTCGGCGAAAAAGTGCGTCGGGTGCCCGAGGAACGAGCGCACCTCGGCGACGACCTCGGGCTTCGCCCGCGCGTCCGCGACGCCCCAGTGCATGCTCATCAGCTGGCAGTAAACGGGATTTCCCGCGGCATCGAAAAGCTTCCCGTCCGCGTGGTTCGACGTCGTCATGCCGGCGACCTCGTTCGGGTCGAGCATGTCGGGGCTCGAGTCGGGCCAGTTGTAGTTCAGCGTCGAGTCGGGGATGCCGGCCGCCTGCATGTACCCGCGCGCGATCTTCTGATTGCCGTCGGCGAACATGGCGATCGTCGGCGCGGTGACGAGCCAGCGGGCGACGTCGATATCGATGCTCGAGGTCGCGACGTGAACGGTGGTCGTGTGTTGAGCCTTCCAGGCCTGGATGATCGGCAGTGCCGCGGCGGCGTCCTGTTCGTCCACCAGCCAGGGCCCCCCGCGGTAGCCGTGACCCGTGACGGTGGGCCCCGACGGGTAGGTGGTGCCATTCGCCGTGAAGTCGACCCCGCCATAGGCTTTCCCCGGGCGGATCGTCCAAGCCACCGGGACGCCGTTGCGCAAAAGCTCGTATACCAGGCCGTACGCCTTCAGCATCCCGCTGTCCTGGTAGGTCGTGTCCATCGGGATGATCAGCGACCCCGGATCGAAGGTCCGAGCGAGCGCCGGGCGGCCGACGAGCCCGAGTGCGACCAGGGAGGTGACAGCGAAGCCTTTTTTCACGCGGTGTCTCCGAAAGGGACGGGTGCCGACGTCGCAGCGGCGACGATTCGCCGGCTGCGCGTCCAGAGACACAACGGTGCGGTCTTCGCCGGCGGTTAATAGGCTCGCGCCCGGCGTCGACACGTTCGATAGGTTTTTTCCCTACACCGGGAACGCTAAAGCGCCGGATGCTCCTTCAAGGCTCGCTCGATGTGGAGCACGGCGAGCGCGTACCTGAGCCGGTACTGTGCCGCGTAGCGCGCGCCGGTCTTGTAGATCTTGTTCTTGTGGTCGCCGCCGCCTTCATCGACTGCGATCTCGTCGTGGTGTGGCAATGAGCCGACGAAGAAGCGCGCTTTCGGCGTCGGGAATGCGTCGGCGGGCGCGTCGTTGACGAAGTGCCGCTCGATCAGGCCCTGCTGTTTGTCACCCGGGAGGCCGTAGCGTCCCGAGATCGGGCGGCCCTTCCAGCTGCCGAGCCGATCGACGCCCGTTGGGTCGAACCAGCGCGGGTAGTACGAGAGCGCGGCGTCCTTGAACTCCTGGTCGTTGGCGTAGTCGTACTTGAGCGCCGGTTTTCCCGATTGAGGGTTGTACGGAATCGTCGCCGCGAGCTCTTTTTCCACGAAGTGCGCGTAGGTCGAGTGAGCGTAGAAATCCGCGATTGCGTGCGCGGCCCAGCACGCCCCGCGGAGGCCCTCCGTGTCGGTCAAGGGTTTTTGGTAGAAGGCCCGGAGCCAGCCGAGCACGTGGGCCCAAGTGGGGGCCATCAGGCTGCTGTCGAAATGGTGCCGCGGGTCGTAGCGGGCGAGATCGGGTTCGTCGATGACGTTGCCGAAGAGGGTCGTGAACGTCCGCGAGATCCGCGTGCGAATCGCTTCGGGCACTCCCGCACGCGTCGCCGCGTCCGAAACGATGCTGCGATGGACCTCACCGTGGAACGTGGGGTCGAGCTCGTTCCAGCGCCGGCGCATGCGCGGATTGGCGAGCGCACTCACCGCCCACTGGTGGTCGCCGTTGAACACGTAGTCGGGCTCGTACAGGAAGCTCACCCGTGCGTGCTTGGAGCTGCCTGCCGCCACCGGCTCGAGCGCCGCCCAGCCGCCGCGCTCCGCCCGATACACCACCCACGCGTGAGTGAGCCGTTTCGAGCGGCCCTTGCCCTGGGGCGAAACGACGAGGCTCCCGAGCGCGACGCGCACGTTGTAGGGGCTCACCCCCGCCGCAATCAGCGCTGAAGCGAGCAGCGTCGCGCGATCCTCGCAATCGCCGCGACGGAGCGCGAGCGTCTCCTCCGGGAGCTGCCACGCCGCGCCGTCCCGGCGCTCGTACTGGATCTCATCGAACACGATGTCCGCGACGAGGTGCGCCACCGTGTCGAACCAGCACGGCTGCCGGCGGCTCTTCAGCGTCTCGGCAAGAAACGGATCGCGCCTGGCCATCTTGGCGAGCTCTCCGTTGATCCAGGCCGTGACCACCGACGACGGACGCGTCGGGACGAAACCCCGAATATCCATCGTCACCGGTTGCGCGCGCGTTCCGCGTCCCGGTAACAGCCGTTGAACCACGGTGCTCGGCGGGTTGACGATCGCCACCCCACCGTAGTCGACCCGCTGCCCGATCTCCGCTCGCGGCGCCGTGATCGAGCTCGACCGCGGAGCTCCCACACCCTTCTTACGTTTTGCTGCCATGGCTGTCCCCTGTTCGACTAGATGACCTACGAAGCGAATCTCACCCTAGAAACGCTTGCAGCGTACCGCAAGAGAAGTTGCGCCGCGAACGGGATGAACGTTGTTGCTCTACCCCTAGTATCCGATCTACCCATGAAGGATGGCGAAGACTATCAAAGGGGCGTCGGCGCTCTTGCTCCTAGCGGCGGGAGCCCTCCTCGGCAGCGCGGGCTGCAGCGGTGGTGAGGCATCGGGAGCCTGCGTTCACACCTTCAAGAGCGACGGCTGGCAGTACTGCAACGAAGACTGGGACGAGTCGGAGTGCGGCACCATCGGCGCCAACGACAGCAAAACCAGCGCGTTCCACGAGGACGACAGCTGCGACGACCTCGGCTTCACGTACTACTGCGACAGCACGTACACCTATCACAAGAATTCGTCGCGCTGCGATTAGCGGCACCTTCGGCTACTGGGTTCTGGCTTTCCAATCCGCAAACCGTCGATCCAGAATCGCCGCCATGCGCTGGTAGTTAGCCGGCCGATCATCGAGCTCGTTCGCTGTGGTCATGATGCGGAAGTCCTCGGCGCGGTGCGCAGCCGGTCCGCTGATGTAGTCGTCCGCAAAGCGCATCGCCTCTTCCCTGAAGAGCCCCGGCTCCTGCCAGGCGCTGAAGAGCGCGTTTGCGTCGAACTCGAGCTCCTTTGCGCGGCGTGCGAGCTCTATCTCGGCGTCCGACGCGTCCTCCGCGATTAGTCCCCGGCTGAGGCCCCATGCCACGAACAACGCGGTGAGCAGAATGGCCATCGGGTCTTCGAGGTCATCGCCCGCATCGTCATCGTCACCGGCCTGGCCGCGCTCGGCGTAGTAGCGATCCTCGGCCTCGAGACGTTGGTCGCGACCTGTGATTTCACCAACAATGGAGCCACCACATCGGGTGCACCTCTCGTCGTCGCGTTTCAGATCCGCGCGACAGTTCGAGCATTCGTCGGCGCGGATCCGGTGCCCCACGGCGAACCCGACGCCCGCGCCAATGACGGAGAGCCCCCAGAACGCGACTGTTTCCGCCCCGGCCACTCCACAAGCCGTCGCGGAGGCCAGGCCAAACAGCCCACCGACGCTCGCCGCTCGATGCTGCCTGACGCGAAACACGATAGGTCCGGTGCCAAGCTCCGGCTCGTCCTCGCCCTCAGCGGGATCATCGGGCAGCCCCGCGTCGTCCGGCGCCTCCTCGTCGTCCGGCAAGGGCGCCAGCTCGCCGAGCTTGTTTCGAGCGGGCCAAGACCCCCGCTCCGGCACGGCAAGTCGCCGCCGGAGGCCTTCGACATCCTCGAGGAATTCGTGAAGCCCGCTTTCGAGGAGCGCGGCGTGGTTCGGGAGCAGCTCTTTGCAGACGGCGCGCTGCTCCGCGGCGTCATTCCGCGCGGCAAGCTGCGCGGCGAGTAACAGCGCCAGCTCAGGTGGCGACAGATATCCGAGTGATCGCGTCTCGTAGAGCAGTTTTTCGCCGGTCTGGCTCATTCCGCCAGTCTCGACGACGTGGCTCGCGTTGAGTGCGAACAGGCCGAATCCGAGGTAGACGCTCGTGAGATCGGTGAGCTTTTCCTCGAGGTCCCGGTCCGAAATCACGAGCCCATGATGATGCCGATAGGCATGCGCGACCTCGTGCCCGAGCGTCGCCACGAGCGACTCCTCGTGCCTGAGCTGCTCGAGCTCGACCGCGAACTCGAACGTCCCCTCGTGAAGCCCTGCAAACCACGCTGCCGCGTGCCCCTCCTGGTGAAACGCCCCCGCTATTCCCCGAATCGCTGCCTGCTCGCGCCAGCTATCGAGCCGCACCCTGAATTCACCCAGGCCGGCGTAGTGCATCAACCGTCGCAGCAAGCGCTGCGCGCCAACGACACTCTGTTCCCAACGCTCGGGAAAGTACTCGCTTCGCGGAAGGAGCACCGGCGCGACGACCAGCGGTTCGAAGCCGCGGCGGCGCACGACGTTGGCGAGGGCGTCGAGCAAGGTGTCACGGTGAGCCCCACGCGGGAGGTCGAGCTCGAGGGCTGTGCTCGGAGGGGCGACCATTCCTGGTCAGACTATCCCAGCGTTCGCCCGATCTGCCGTCCCTCAGGTCCTACCGATTGGCGCGCGACATTTCCAGCAGAGCTCGAAGTTCGACGGACTCTTCTCCCCGCACGCCGAGCAGACGAGTTCACCTTCGATCGGCGTTGTTCGCCGTTTTTCGTAGTCGCCGACGATGGCCAGTGCGGACTCCCAGTCGGAGGCGTCAACGAGCCAGACCTCCGGCCATGCCACCTGAAACGGGACCTCTCCAATCAGACCGGTCAGCTGCTCGTTCCGGAGGGTGGACGCGATCCCCTCGCTCTCGAGTGCATCGCGAACCATCTGCGCTTCCATCACGGTGGACGCTCTGAAAATCATCGTGCTTGCAGACATCGAGCTCTCCGAGGATTGCGGAAGCGAGGGTTATCTTTTCCGCTTCTGAAGCTCCGCCTCGAGCTCGCGAATGCGCTCCTCGGCGACGTCCGCGCCCTGGCGTGCATGCTCGACGGGCGTCGGCAGAAGATCCTTGCCCTCCGCGTCTCTGCTCAGACGAAGCAGCGATCCGCAGCGATCGTCCGGAACTACGATCCAGGTCGCGGGCAAGCAGAGGCTTGGGGCGGCGAGCCCATCCACCGCTCGTTCGACCAGGTCTCCTTCCACCGAGTCCCAGACGCGGAGCGAAGGTGGCTCCCTTTCCGAGTCGAAGACGACGAGCTCGCGAATGCCGAGGCGGCGGTACTTGTCCAGGTTCGCCTCCAGATTTCGATCGCGCTCGTCGAAGTCGCTGAGGATCTCCACGGCGACGTCTGGCGCTCCCCGCTCCCAAACTTTCCAGTTGTCGAACATATTGTCGGTTGCCCCCATGCGGATGAAGGCGTCTGGTGCAAGGGACTGGCGCGGGTCGGTGGGATCCCAGTAGACGAACTGGTTGCAGCCGATGGCGGCCTGCTTCCGAAACGCGAGCGTCAGGATCTCCCAGAGCGTCGTCCTCTGCTCGAGATGGCGCTTGGTCTGAGGCGCGAGCTCGAAACTGGGAAAGTGGACCGGCACCGGTGCTCGGAGGTAGCCCGGAACGGGGGGCGAATCGGGGGCCCGGCTCGGCGTGGTCACGACCACGGGAGTATACCTTTCGCATTCGATCGACCCAATCGGTCGAACCGGGGCGGGAGTTGTGTGCTGTCGCGAGCTGCCTCCGTGCTAAACTGAGCATCGGTGCGGAGGAAGCTTGCTACGTGGCTCGCGCTCGCGACGCTCGCTTGCGGCGGCGAGAGCACTACCGTCCCGAACGAGGGCGCGGGTAGCGGAACGGGCGGCACCGGAGGCTCCGTAACGAGCGGTGGGGCATCCGGCGTTGGCGCAGCGGGTGGCACGACGGGCGGCAACGGCAGCGCGGCGGGTAGTAGTGTTTCCGGTGCGTCCGGCACGTTCACCGTCGAACCACCGCCCGGCGGCACCGGCGGCAGCGGCGGCGAGCCCGCGCCCCACGTTGGCGTGGCGTGCGGAAACCCGCGGCCGCGCGAGACCGGTGGCGGCTATATCGAGTGCGAGGACGGCTCGTACCGGCGCACCGCGACGGGCGAGTGCGTCTCACACCTTCCGTACGTGCCCGATTCCGACACCAAGGTCGGCGACGAATGCCTGGTGGACACCGATTGCCCGTCCGAGCACGACTACTGCAAATGGGGCCTCTGCCAGCACGGCTGCATCCACGATGGCGAGTGCTCCCAGGGACAGATCTGCTTCTGTGAAGAGCCGGTCGGTCGTTGCGTTGCGGCCCTTTGCACGAGCAACAAGGACTGCCCCGCGGACTTCCCCTGCAGCGGCACCTTCGGCTTCGCGTGGAGCGGCTTTGCTTGCCAGTCGCCCGACGACGAATGCTTCCAAGACAGCGACTGCGGCTCCAGTCGCTACTCCCAGTGCGTGATGGAAACGCCTCGCAAGTGCGTGGTGGTGCCCGGGTGAGGTGGATCGTCCGATGAGCGGAACGGCTCCTGGTCTCACTCGAGCTTCGCGCACGCGGGGGTGCCTCCTCGGCGGTGCCGTCGGCGATGCGCTGGGTGCGCCGGTCGAGTTCATGTCGATGAGAGACATCGTCGACGCGTTCGGTCTGCTGGGCATCCAGGAATTCGCACCGGCCTATGGTCGG
>Ga0315910_10005312_pt1 | contig 10567 bp, 5 predicted proteins | sample EdamamesoilMG_FD_204470 | JGI IMG/M metagenome (GOLD analysis project Ga0315910, IMG submission 204470) | Garden soil microbial communities collected in Santa Monica, California, United States - Edamame soil | ecosystem: Environmental > Terrestrial > Soil > Garden | place: USA: California...
CGACGCGGCCGTGGGCGGGCTCGCTGGTGATGGTGTAGACGAGGTCGGAGCGTGTGCCCGGGCTGAGGATTTCCTGGGCCACGAGGAGCTGGCCGAACGCGCCGCCGTCCTGGGCCTCGACGGTCATCGGCGCGGACGAGACGATCGGCTCGACCTCATCGGTCGAGGCGGGTGCGTCGGCGCCGGGCGCGGGTGACACCGCGAGCGTCAGGCAGAGGATCAGGCCGGAAACCCGCGTCAGGGCGCGGGAGAAGGAAGAGAGATGCATCGATAGGGATGTGAAGACTGCGCAGTCCATGAACCCAATGCGTCACCTCGGCAACGATTTGGTTCCGGGGGCGGTGGGCGGTGGGCGGTGGTCAGAGGACAGAGGGCAGGTGGCGGGCGGCATGGATCCGAGACGGCACCGGGTTGGCGGCAAGGAGGCGACGCCCGTTCCGGAGCGGCCGTGGGACACGGCCGACCACCTCGGACTGCGTGAGTCCGACTTGCAGCTCTCCGACCACGGTCCACCCGCCGCCGCGGCCATTCAATCGGCTGTAACCGATTTGCGGATTGCCGGGTATGGCTCGGGAGACAACACGATGGACACCCTCGAACCCTTGATGACGACTTCGATGCACACACTGCGGCGCCGGGACCGGCGAGGCCCGGGTAGCGGCGGCACCCCCGTCTGGCGCGCGCTGGCGACGATTCTCGCGGGGGCGCTGGTCGCCTCCGTGGCCCTGGCCGGAAAACCGAAGCCGCCGCTCACCGTCGAGGAGGAGTTCGGGTCGAACGTCGAACTCGCGCCGTTCGTCGTGCGCGGCCAGCAGCTGGCCATCTCCATCCACGCCCGGTCCAAGCGCGACCGCAAATATGCCGAGGGCTTCGCCGAGGACGTCGTGAAGGTCGTCCATGACGGCGTGACCGAGCGGACCGGCAAGGGCCTGGTCATCATCGGGGCGAAGGGCGAGCCGCACCCGGTCGTCATCTTCCGCAAGTTCCAGGAGATGGCCGAAGCGGGCCAGCTCGATCCGGAGGTGGCGGCGACGGCGGTCGAGTTGACCGCCTTTCTCGACACGTGGAAGGCGTCGATGAACGAGGGACGCTTCGGCGATCATTGGGGGCGTAAACAACAGCCCGCGGACGAGCACACAGATGAGACCGAGGCCGCGGACTCGCCCGACGACGCCGACGAGCATGAGAACGGGCACGACCTCGAAATCGACGTCGACGCGATCGTCAACGCACTGCCCCTGCCGCTCGAAGGCGTCGGCGCGCGGTTGTATCAGATCGCGTGGGCCGAGCGCTTCGACGATGCGAAACTCACGGCGCGGCTGCGATCGCTCAAGGCCGAGGAACTCCAGCGCGACCTCTTCGTGCGTTTCGACTGGGTCTTCTACCTGCCGCCGCGTGGCGCCTTCGACCGCGTGCTCAACGAGTTCATCGCGGCGGCGCTGAAGAAGGAGGAGATGGGCTTCTTCACGCGGGCGGCGGTGAAAACCGTGCTGGTCATCGCCAAGCCCTTCATCCGCCGCGCCGTCGAGGGCATGCGCAAGGGCGTGCTCTTCATGGCCGTGGTGCGCGCGCAGACCGACTACGACGACGGACAGGTCACCGCGATGATGGGCGCCTACATCGAGACCATGATGCCGGGCGCGCCCGCCCGGGGAAAGGGCTCGGCCCACGACCGAGCCGTGCTGGCCGTGCGCGAGGCGCTGGCCGGTGTTCCGGCTGCGGAGCCCGGGGAAATGTTCACGTCGGCGTTTCTTGCCGAGACGACACCGCACGAGGCGGAGTCCGAGGACGTTGACGCGGACGACGAGGCCGGCGGCGATTGACGCACGCCGCGCGGACCGCGCGAACGCGTATCCGTCCGAGACTCACCATGCCGAGTCGCCCGCGCCCGGGCCCGGGCGGATTCATGCCGTCGGGGCTTTGACCCCGGAGTGAAACAACGGCACCGAGAGGTGGATGCTCCCGTCCGCAAGCGCGTGGTGAGGGCACCGCGCCGCACCACGGACGCGCAGAACGACTGCTCCAGAACGGCCGTGGGAAACGGCCGACCACCTCGGACGGGATGAGTCCCGCTCAGACGCGGTCCGGGTGCGGGTGCTCCCAGGGGCCGCGGTAGGCGCGGGCCAGGCGCGCCGTGGCCTCGGCATCGCCGGGGATCGTGCGTGTGGCGGGATCGTAGGCGAGGGGGCGGCCGAGCTCCTGCGCGAGGTTGGCCAGCACGCAGCTCGAGCTCGAGATGTGCGCGTCGGCGATGTCCGCGCACGGCCGTCCGCGGGTTGCACGCGCGGCGAGAAAGTCCCGCGTGTGTTCGTGGAGGTTTTGCTGAAACAGCTCCTGGAACTTCGAGAAGTCGGCGTGCGCCGGGTCGCCGTCGGGCGCGCACAGGTGCATCGCCTCGCTCCTGCCGCCCTCGATGGGCGTGAACTCGTAGCGCAGCGACGTGAGCGTGAGCGTGCCCTTGGAGCCGAGGATGCGCACGCCCCACTGGTCGGTCCAGTGCGGCCCCGGGACTGGCGGGACGCCCCAGGTCCGGTGCTCCCACGTGACAGCAAATTCCGGATACTGGAAGACGCAGTGCTGCGTGTCCGTGATGTTCGCATCCGAGTCGGTCTCGACGAAAATGCCGCCGGTCGAGCTGATCGACGTCGGCCAGCCGAGGTCGAGGAGGTGGCGCGCGAGATCGAACATGTGCACGCCCATGTCGCCCACGACGCCGTTGCCGAAGGCCTGGTAGCGGCGCCAGCGGCCGCGCTCCATGCCGGGCTTGAAAGGCTGCATCGGCGCCGGGCCGGTCCAGAGTTCGTAGTCGAGGTCCGCGGGCGCCGGCGCGGGATCGAGCCGGCCGGACCGCCCCATGCCGAGGTAGCAAAAGGTCTCGACGTGGCCGATCGTCCCGAGGCGGCCGCTCGCGAGGTATTTCGCCTTCACCTCCGCGTACATCGGCAGGCTGCGGCGCTGTGTATTCACCTGCACGACACGCTGGTACTTGCGGGCCGCGGCCACGAGGGCCTCGCCCTCGAGCACGTCGACGCCGATGGGTTTTTCCAGGTGGACGTCCGCGCCGGCCTGCATCGCGGCGATGGCGGGCAGGGCGTGCCAGTGGTCGGGCGTGCCGATCACCACGATCTCCGGCGGCTCGGCCAGGAGCTCGCGATAGTCGGCGAACGTGCGCGGCACGCGCGACTGGTGCTTCGCGGCTGTCTCCAGCGCCTGCTTCAGGTGGACGGCGTAGGGATCGCACAACGACACGACCTCCGCGCCGCCCACGATCTGGAGGTTCTCCATGTTGACTACACCGAGCCATCCGCACCCGATCACGCCCACGGTGGGTCGGGCGCCCGGGGTGGCGGCGAGGAGACGGCGGGAGGAAGCGGCGACGGCGCCGGCCGCGGCGAGCGTCGAGACGAAGGATCGACGATTCATGATGGCGAGGGGGATGGGGGATGGGGCGGTGGGCGGAGGGCGGGTGGGCGGGTGGGCAGACGTCAGAGGTCAGAGGTCAGAGGGCAGAAGTCAGAGGGCGTGGGCAGAACTCAGAGGACAGAGGACCGAGGGCAGAAAAGGGCGGTCGAGGGCGGGGCGTGAGCCTGCGGGTGATCGTCGCGTCGGGGGTCGGGGCGCTCAACGCTGATCTCTGGCCTCCGACCGCTGGACCATGCGATCCGAACCGGTGCCATATATCACGCGGGCGCCGCGCTTGAAGGTCCAGTAGGAGTAGGTCCACGAGAGCAGGACCGAGAGCTTGTTGCGGAAGCCGATGAGAAAGAGCAGGTGGATGAACAACCAGGCGAGCCATGCCAGAAATCCGCTGAACTCGAGGCCGCGGATCTTGGCGATCGCGCGCGAGCGACCGATCGTGGCCATCGTGCCCTTGTCGAAATAGAGAAACGGCTTCCGTTGCGCCGGGTCGATCGGTGCGCGTGCGCTCGCACTCGCGCTCGCGGGCGCAGTCGCGACCGCCGGCGCGGTTTCGCCCGGCGCGGCGCGGCGGGCGGCGCGGAGCTCGGCGGCGAGACTGGCGGCCGCATAGGCGCCCATCTGCATCGCGGCCGGACACATGCCGGGGACCATCCGGCCCTTGGGGTCGGTGTGCGCGAGCATGTCGCCGAGCACGCGCACCTCGGGGTGGCCGGGCACGCTGAGGTCGGGCAGGACCTTCACGCGGCCGGCGCGATCCGTCCCGGTGCCGAGCATCGCGCCGATCGGCGAAGCGGATACACCGGCGGCCCAGATGATGTTGCCCGCGCGGATCGTCTCGTTGGGGAGGATCACCTCGCCGGCGCGGCTGTCCCTCACGTGCACGCCGACGACGACCTGCACGCCGAGACTCTCGAGCTGAGCGCGGGCCTTGTCGGCGAGGTCGGCGGGGTAGGCGTTGAGGATGTGCGGCGACCCCTCGATCAGGATCACGCGCGCCATGCGCAGGTTCAGGTGGCGAAAGTCCCGCGCCAGCACCTTGCGCTGGAGCTCGGCAAACGTCCCGGCCAGTTCCACGCCGGTCGGGCCGCCGCCGATCACGACGATCGTCATGAGGCGCTGTTTCTCCGCGGGATCCTCGGCCATCTCGGCGCGCTCGAAGGCGCCCAGCACGTTGCGGCGGATGCGGATCGCGTCGTCGATCGACTTGAGGCCGGGCGCGTGCTCCTCCCACTCCGGGTGGCCGAAGTAGCTCGTGCGTCCGCCGAGCGCGACGACGAGGTGGTCGTAGGCGAGCGTGCCGCCGGTGTGCTGCACGGTGCGGGCGGCGAGATCGATGCCGGTCACCTCGCTCATCAGCACGGTCACGTCGCGCTTGTTCGCGAGGATCGAGCGCACGGGCTGCGCGATGTCGGGCACGGCGAGCCCGGCCGTGGCCACCTGATAGAGCAGCGGCTGGAAAAGGTGGTGATTCGTGCGGTCGACGACCGTGACGCGCGCGAGGCCGTCGGGAAACTTCTTCGCAAACGTCAGTCCGGCGAAGCCGGCGCCGAGGACGACCACGTGAGGGCGTGGATCGCGAGTGGGTGCGTTGTTCATGGCTGTGGGACCGAGGCCCGATGTGAGTGTGCCAGAGGAGCCAACGGACCAAAGCGGATTGTGGGCGAGAAGCGGGTTTGAACCACGGAGGACACCGAGGGTACGGAGAAAGAAAGGTAGGGGGAGGTCTCTGACCGAGCCGTGATCGTGCGCCTGTCGGTTGCGCGGCCCGGCCGGCCTGCCCTGCGTAGCTCGCGGAGCGAAGAAGGGAGGCCTCGCTCGGTCATGGATCGATCGCCGTGTCCTCGGTGGTTCAAAATCAGCGTCCGTTTGACCTTCGCACCGGCGCGGTTTGGTTTCACGGTTTCAGCCGCCGCGCGCGTTTCTCGCCGCCGCAGTGTCCGCACCTCCATGCTCTTCCGACTCAACGCCGACTACCAGCCGACCGGCGACCAGCCGCAGGCGATCGAGAAACTCGTCGCCTCGCTGCGCGCGAACAACCGCCACCAGACGCTCCTCGGCGTCACCGGCTCCGGCAAGACCTTCACCATGGCCAACATCATCGCGCAGATGGAGCGCCCGGTGTTGATCATCTCGCACAACAAGACCCTCGCCGCGCAGCTCTACTCGGAGTTCAAGGGCTTCTTCCCGGACAACGCCGTCGAGTACTTCGTCAGCTACTACGACTACTACCAGCCCGAGGCCTACGTGCCGTCGAGCGACACCTACATCGAGAAGGACTCGTCCATCAACGACGAGATCGAGCGCCTGCGCATCGCGGCGACCAGTTCGCTCATCAGCCGGCGCGACGTCATCGTGGTGGCCAGCGTATCGTGCATCTATGGCATCGGCTCGCCGGAGGACTTTGTCGCCATGATGATCCCGCTCGCGGTCGGCGGCTCGATGGCGCGCGACGCCTTCCTCGCGCGGCTCGTCGAAAACCTCTACGAGCGCAACGACGCCGTGCTCGCGCGCGGGCGCTTCCGCGTGCGCGGCGATGTCGTCGACGTGATGCCCGCGTATCTCGAGACGGGGCTGCGCGTGGAGTTCTGGGGCGACACGATCGAGAGCCTGCGCGAGTTCGACCCGCTCACCGGCGCGATGGGGCGGAGCTTTGACCAGTTCAACCTGTATCCAGCCAGCCAGTTCGTGACGCCCAAGGGCAAGATGGAGCGCGCCGTCGAGGCGATCAAGGCGGAGCTTGCGCAGCGCATCTCCGCCTTCGAGAAGGCGGGCAAGTTGATCGAGGCGCAGCGGATCGCGATGCGGACCAACTACGACCTCGAGATGCTGCAGGAACTCGGCTTCTGCAACGGCATCGAAAACTACTCGCGCCACATGAGCGGGCGCGGCGAGGGCGAGCGGCCGGTCTGCCTGATCGACTTCTTCCCGAAGGATTTCATCCTCATGATCGACGAGAGCCACGTGACCGTGCCGCAGATCGGCGGCATGTACGCCGGCGACCGCTCGCGCAAATCGACGCTTGTCGACCACGGCTTCCGCCTGCCCTCCGCCCTCGACAACCGGCCGCTCAGCTGGGACGAGTTCGCGAAGATCGCCGTGCAGACGCTCTACGTCTCGGCCACGCCCGCGCCCTACGAGATGGAAAAGTCCGCCGTCGTGGCGGAGCAGGTCATCCGTCCGACCGGCCTGCTCGATCCCGAGATCAGCCTGCGGCCGACGAAGGGGCAGGTGGAGGACCTGATCAGCGAGATCCGCCGCGCCGTGGAGGCGGGCGAGCGCGTGCTCGTCACCACGCTGACCAAGCGCCTCTCCGAGGACATCACGAGTTTCCTGCGCGAGTCGCAGGTGCGCGTGGAGTACCTGCACTCCGACATCGATGCGATCGAGCGCGTCGAGATCCTGCGGCGCCTGCGCCAGGGCGGGTTCGACGTGCTCGTCGGCATCAACCTCCTGCGCGAGGGCCTCGACCTGCCCGAGGTCGCGCTCGTCGCCGTGCTCGACGCCGACAAGGAGGGTTTCCTGCGCAGCCGCACGAGCCTGATCCAGACGGCGGGCCGCGCCGCGCGCCACGAGAAGGGACGCGTCATCTTCTACGCCGACGTCATCACCGAGTCGATACGCGCCACGATCGAGATCACCAACACCCGCCGCGAGCGGCAGATCGCCTACAACCGCGAGCACGGCATCACCCCGCGCAGCGTCAAACGCGCGGTGCAGGCGAGCCTGCACGACGCCGAGCACGAGGCGGAGAAGAACGCCGCGCTCGTGGCCGAGCCGGGCATGGACGACGCGGAGGTGGCCTCGGTGCTCGTGCAGCTCGAGTCCGAGATGCAGGAGGCGGCGGAGAACCTCGAGTTCGAGCGCGCCGCGCTCCTGCGCGACCAGATCAAGGCGCTGCGCTCGGGGGAGTTCAAGAAACCCGCGGGCGAAGGCGGCCGGAAACCGCGCAACGTCAGCTACGCGCGATCGGGCGTCGGAAAAGCCAAAGGCAAAGGCAGGAAGTGAGGAGATCGACGATTTCGATCTGAATTTGAACCACAGAGGACACAGAGAGCACAGAGAGGATCCGGACAGGAAATTGCCACAAAAGGCACAAGAGCCACAGAACTCCGAATCTGCTCTCTTGAGCCTTCTGTGCCTCTTGTGGCCCTTTCCTTCGTTTGTGTTTCTCCGTGTTCTCTGTGCCCTCTGTGGTTCAAAATCCGTCTGCGAGTTGAACCGCTGCTTGGAGTCGCCAAGGGGCCAATCCTTAGGTGTGCCCTTCGGCTAGTCGCCTTCGGAGCCAGGATTCGTGCCCGCTAATCGCGGGCACGGGACTTCACGATGTCAGATGCTGGCCCGCGATTAGCGGGCCCCGAAGCCTGGTAGCGGAGGCGATCAGCCGGAGCTTGTGAATGAAAGTTTCGGCCATTGCCGAAACCCCATTCGTGGTTCAATCCCTCTTCCGACTCCCTCTCCGCCACATGGCCGGCCATTTCGAACTCATCACCACGGATCCGCACAGCGCGGCGCGGCGCGCGCGGCTGCGCACGCGTCACGGCACGATCGAGACGCCGATCTTCATGCCCGTCGGCACGCAGGCCACGGTCAAGGCGCTCACGCCGGCCCAGATCCGGGAGACCGGTGCGCAGATCATCCTGAGCAACACCTACCACCTCGCCCTGCGCCCGGGCTCGGAGCTGATCCGCGAGTTCGGCGGGTTGCACACCTTCATGGGCTGGGATGGCCCCATCCTCACCGACAGCGGCGGCTTCCAGGTCTACTCGCTGGCGAAACTTCGCCGCATCACGGAGGAGGGCATCAGCTTCCAGTCGCACCTCGACGGCGCGAAGATGTTTCTCGGGCCGCGCGAGGTGATGAAGCTCCAGATGGATTTCGGTTCGGACATCGCCATGGTGATCGATGAGTGTCCGCCGTACCCGTGCAGCCGCGACGAGTGCGCGCGCGCCGTGGCCCGCAGCAGCCGCTGGGCGAAACAGTGCCTGGATATCGCGCGCGACGCGGGCTTTCTCGAGGCCGGCCATCATGTCTTCGGCATCGCCCAGGGCTCGACCTTCGAGGATCTGCGCCAGGAGGCGGCGGAGGCGCTGCGTGCCCTCGACTTCCCCGGCTATGCCGTCGGCGGCGTGGCGGTGGGCGAGGAGGAGCCCGAGATGCTGCACGCCGTGGCCTCGACCACGCCGCACCTGCCGGCCGACCGGCCGCGCTACACCATGGGCCTGGGCACGCCTGCGCAGATCCTGAAGATGATCGGCATGGGCGTGGACATGTTCGACTGCGTGCTGCCGACGCGCCTCGCGCGCAACGGCTCGGCCTACACGCCCGACGGCGTGGTCAACCTGCGCAACGAACGCTACCGCGCCTCGCGCGACCCGCTCGTGTCCGGATTCGACAACTACACCTGCCGGAACTTCACGATGGGCTACCTGCGCCACCTCGTCATGGCGGGCGAGATCCTCGCGTGCACGCTGCTCACGCTGCACAACGTCTCGTTCTACCTCGACCTCGTGCGGCAGGCGCGCGAGCACCTCGAGGCCGGTGACTTCACCGCGTGGAGCCGCGCGTGGATCGCCCGCTACGAGGCCGGCGGCGCGACGACGTAGGCCGGGCGGAGGCGGAGCTGGATGGAGGCCGCCCGCTCGCGGGCGCCTTTAAGGCTGTCCGAAAACCGCAATCGAGGTAGGGCGAGGCCTCTGGCCGCGCCGCGGCTCACCGGGACGGTGGCTGATGTCGCGCCGCGGCGCACACTGCGCTCGGTACGCCCTACCGACTGTCCAGTTCGCGTCACGGTTCGGGTTTCCGGATGGCCTCTAGTACGTGGCGGATACCCAACGGCCGCCCGCAAGCGGGCGGCCTACGGTCGGGCGCGTCGGACGGGCTCGCGCGAGCCCCGACGTGTCGGGGCAGGCTGGGCGGCCTACAGGCCGCCAGCCCGCACGGCCAGGGTGTTGGCCGCGAGGTCGAACCACGTGGCCGTCAGCGCGTGTTCACGATCCGGCGACAACGGCCGGGCCAGCTTCAGCTCGAAGCTCGCGAGGCTGCCGGCCGGGACTTCGCGGGCGAGGTCGCCGGCGCGTCCGATGTCGGCCGCGCCCGGACCGGCCGGGCTGACCGGCTCGCCATCGAGCGTGATCTCCAGCCCGATGGGCCAGGTCTGGCCGGCGGCGGTGACAAAAGGAATGTAGCGGAGCGGGCCGGCGCCGAGGTTGTCGACGTGGACCACCACGCGGTCGGGCGACTCCATCACGGTCGACAGGCGCACGCCGCGCACCTCGGGGCCCCACGCGCCGGTGAGGCGGTGCAGCTCGAGCGCGAGCTGGCCGCGGGCGGCGGCGTCGGCGGCCGGGGCGAGCGAGGCGCGCTTGGGCGGCGGGGCGTCGATGGCGGCGCGGATCTCGGCGGCGGCCGAGGTATCGCGCAGCGTTGCGAGCGCACGGGCGCAGGCGACCTTGGTCTCGAGCGACTGGGCCTGCTTGAGCCAGCGGCGCAGCTCGGGGGCGGCCGGGGCGAAACGCAGTCGGTTGATCTCGACGGCGAGGCGCACGATCGTCGCCTCGTTCTTCGCGGTCTGGAGCGCGGTGACGAGGGCCGGGCCGTGGATGTCGAGGAGGAGGGCCTGGCAGGCGTCGATCGCGGCGAGCCGGCACGCGTCGGCCGCGTCGTCGCGCGCACGATCGGCGATGATCTTCGCGAGGGCCTCGCGGGTCTGCTTGCCGGGGAAATGGCGGAGCGAGCGGATCGCGGCGAGGCGCGACGGATGGCGCGCATCGAGCGCGGCCTCGCGGATCAAATCCTCGGCCGGCACGCCGAGCGCGATGAACGAGGGCACCGCCTGCTCGCGGGGCGCTCCGCCCTTGCGCAGGAGCGTGCGCACCTCGGCCTCGACCCGGTTGTACTGGCCGGCGTAGGCATCCGTGGTGCCCTCGGGCGAGGCGAGGGAGGCGTCGGCCGGCGCGAATGTCGCCAGCCAGCTGATACGCGCCGGGTCGGTGCCGGCGGGAATGATCACCTTCGCGGTCGCGCCGCGGCGCACCTGGTCGGGCTTGCGGCCCTTCGACTGCGAGCCGACCCAGTCGAGCGGCACCACGCAGATCGCATGCGTCTCGCGGCCGTCGCCGACCTGGAGCAGCGTCGCGACGGGATCGGC
>Ga0315910_10005313_pt1 | contig 10566 bp, 7 predicted proteins | sample EdamamesoilMG_FD_204470 | JGI IMG/M metagenome (GOLD analysis project Ga0315910, IMG submission 204470) | Garden soil microbial communities collected in Santa Monica, California, United States - Edamame soil | ecosystem: Environmental > Terrestrial > Soil > Garden | place: USA: California...
TACTCCCTTCCTCTATCCCCCCATGCACGACCTCCTGATTGAATTCCGCCGCGCGCTGCGCCTGCTTGCCAAGTCCCCCGGTTTCACCGTCGTCGCCGCCGGCACGCTCGCGCTCGCGATCGGCGTGAACTCCGCGATCTTTTCCATGGTCAACGGCCTGCTCTTCAAGCCGGTCGCATTCGACAAGCCCGAGGAGGTCGTCCACGTCTTCTCGGCGCGCAAGGACGCCACGCGCGACTTCCGCCAATTCTCGCATGCCGAATACATCGAGCTGCGCTCGACCGAGGGAACTTTCTCCGAGGTCGCCGGCATCGGCTTCGGTCTCGCCGGCGTGGGACCGCAGCCCGGCGAGATGAAGCGCAGCTTCATCTGCGTCGTCTCCGACAACTTCTTTTCCGTGCTCGGCGCGCGCCTGCATTCCGGGCGCTCCTTCAACGCCGAAGAGTCACGGCCCAACTCCAGCATCCAGGTCGCCATCGCGAGCTATCCGTTCTGGCAAAAGATGGGCGGCCGGCCGGATTTCCTTGGCAGCACCATTTACGTCAACGACCGCGCGCACACGATCATCGGCATCGCGCCGAAGGGATTCTCGGGAGTGAGCGTGGCGCTCGCCCCGCAGGTCTATCTGCCGTTGGGCGTGTTTCACCAGACCTCGGGCGCGTTTGGCGATACCGAGCAGAGCAACCTCGAGAGCCCCAACGCGTGGGTGTTCAACATCACCGCGCGGCTCGCGCCCGGACTCGACCTCGAGAGCGTGAAGGCGCGGCTGCCAGCGCTCGGCGACCGGCTCACCGCGATCCAGCCGGCCGATGCGCAAGGCACGCGCGAGGTCATCGTCACCAAGCCCGCGAAGTTCAGCATCAGCACAACGCCCGAGGGCGACGAGTCGGTCACTTTCCTCGGCGTCCTTCTCATCGCGATGGCGGGTGTGGTGCTGCTCATCGCGAGCCTCAACCTCGCGAACATGCTCCTCGCCCGCGGCACCGCGCGTGCTCGCGAGATCGCCATCCGCCTCGCTGTAGGCGCGACGCGCTGGCAGATCGTGCGGCAGCTGCTGGTCGAGGGATTCGTGCTCGCACTCCTGGGAGGAGCCCTGGGCATTCTCATGAGCGTGTGGTCGAACAGCCTGCTCGAGCAGTCGTTCGAAGGGCTGCTGCGCACGTTCAACTTCGCGCTCACAGCCGAGCTTACTCCGGATGCGACCGCCGTCGTTGCGACTTTCGTTGCGTGCATGGGCGCCACGCTTGTCTTCAGCCTCGGGCCGGCGCTGCGGGCGTCGAAGGCCGATGTCGTTCACGACCTCAAGGCCCAGTCGGGCGACGAGGCCGCGCACGGCCGCTGGAACCGTTTCTTCGCGGGCCGCCACATACTCGTGATGGCGCAGATGACGCTCTCGCTCGTGCTGTTGTTCGCCGCCGGTCTCTTCCTGCGCGGCGCGCTCAATGCGAGTGGCGTCATGCCTGGCTTCGACCCGCAGGGCGCGATCGTCGTCGAGATCGACTACTCGCTCATCAACACGAAGGGCGCCGAGGCGGCTAGCCGTCAGCAGCTCGTTCTCGAGCGGGTCCGCTCGATGCCGGGCGTGCAGGCGGCCGGCATGTCGACCCTGATCCCCTACGGAAACATCACCAACACGTCCCGCATCATGCCGGCGAACGCGCCGATCCCGGAGTCGACCGGGCCCGACGCGCCTCGCCCGGGCGAGGGCGGCATCTATGCCGCGATCACGCGCGACTACCTTGCGTCGATCGGAGTGCGCTTCCTGCAGGGACGCGATTTCACCGACGTGGAGTCGATGCAGAAGGACGCGCCCTCGGTCTGCATCGTGGACGAGCTCATGGCCAAGGCCCTCTTCCCCGACGGCGACGCGCTCGGGCAGCGCGTGCGCTACACGCAGCCACCGTCGGACGGATCGCCGGCCGAGATGGAGATTGTAGGCATCACATCGTGGCACAGGCACGACATCCAGGACGACGCCCCGGCGCGCCGGCGGATCTACGTGCCGCTGGCGAAGAATTTCAGCCCCGGTGTCTACATGATGACGCGCCTGCAGACGGAGGATGCCGGTGCGATGCTCAACTTCATCCCGACGCTGCGCACCGCGATGCGCGAGGTCGATCCGACGATGCCCGTGCTCAACGTCAGCCCGTTTGCGGAGGAGATGGCCCGCACGATCACGCTATGGATCACACGGCTCGGCGCATTCATGTTCGGCGTGTTCGGCTCGATCGCGCTGCTGCTTGCGGTCGTGGGCGTCTATGGCGTGAAGGCCTACGCGGTCGAGCGACGCACGCGCGAGATCGGTATCCGGATCGCGCTTGGCGCGGAGCGGCGCGATGTGTTTGCGCTGATCATGCGCCAGGGCGCCGCGCAGATCGCCGTGTCAGTGGGCGCCGGTATCGTCCTCTCGCTGCTCGCCGGGCAGGTGCTCGCGAGCCTCCTCTACGACGTGAAGCCGTGGGACCCTGTCGTGCTAGGCGCCGCCAGCGTTTTGCTCGTGGCGGCGACTCTCGTGGCGTGCTTCGTGCCGGCCCGCCGCGCCTGCGGTGTGAATCCGATCACGGCGCTCAGGTCGGAGTAGGATTTCCTCGGCTCAGGCAATTCGTAGCGCAGGCGACCTGCCTGCGGCCCGGTGCAGAGCACAGTCAGGTTGACTGTGCTACGGCTGCGAATCCGCCGGGAATAATCCTCCCGCCCCGCGTCTCGCATCCACACGAATGAACAAGTCCGCTTCCCTTTCCAAGCCGCTGGTCGTCACCGGCTGGGTCCTCCGCATCGCCGCGGCGGTCATCCTCCTGCAGACGCTTTTCTTCAAGTTCACCGGCGCGCCCGAATCGATCTATATCTTCTCGACGCTTGGCCAGGAGCCGGTCGGCCGGATCGGCTCCGGCGTGGTCGAGCTGATCGCAAGCATCCTGATCCTCCTGCCGGTCGCGCCCGCGGTCGCCACCGGCGCCCTCCTCGCGCTTGGCACCATGAGCGGCGCGATCTTCTTCCACCTCACGCGGCTCGGCATCGTCGTCATGGACGACGGTGGCACGCTCTTCATGCTCGCGATCGTCGTGTGGCTTTGCTCGGCGGTCGTGCTGTTCCTGTATCGCCGCAGCTTGCCGATTCTTGGATCGCGGCTCTAGTTCCCAAAACCCGTTTCACCATGACCACTGCAAGAATCCGAATCGCACTCCTGTTCGCGCTCGCGGCCGCGGTTTCCGCCGTCGCTGCCGACCCGGTAAACACCAACTGGCGCGGCCTTGCCATCAAGGGCTACGACACGGTCGCCTACTTCACGGAGTCGAAACCCGTCGAGGGCGACGCAAAGATCACCTTCGAGTGGATGGGCGCGAAGTGGCGCTTTGCGAGCACCGAGAACCGCGATGCGTTCGCGAAGGAGCCCGAGCGCTACGCGCCGCAATTCGGCGGCTACTGCGCCTGGGCCGTCAGCCAGAACTACACGGCCGACGCCGATCCGCAGGCATGGAAGATCGTGGATGGAAAACTCTACCTGAACTACAACAAGGAAGTTCAGCAGACCTGGGAGAAGGACGCCTCCGGAAACATCGCGAAGGGCGAGGAGAACTGGCCCAAGCTGAAGGACAAGTAGGCGGTCTTTCGCAGTCGCAAGACACAGAGCCCTTTGCACTCGCGTCGATCACTCACGACGTCTGAAGGCAACCGCGCGGAGTTGTTCTCGCCGACATGTAAGGCATGCTTGGGAAATGATTCATTCGTCGAAGCACTGCAGCTAGGATCCTTTCTTCTCTTCCGTCTTTCTGAGAATTTCCTCAATCGCCGCCATGAGCGCCGCGTCATCGGGGTCCAGGGAAGCCTTCGTCCCAAACGATCGAGGAGTCTTGGATATCCGACTCCTGAAACGATCCCAGACCGTCATCGCATCGGTATCTGTAATGCCGACGTGCGGGGGTAAAGCGCTTTTGATCTGAAACACATGTTTCAAATACAGATTGAAGAACAGCAGGGAGATGACCAGGACGATTGCTCCAATGATTGAGGAATTCATCGAGAGCTTTCCTGCGGTAGCTACCTCAATCTCAGTTTTTAGAGCGGAAATGTCTCCCAGAGCGATTGCTGCTTTCAGCTGAATGAACGAGAAGACCAGGCCTGCAATAACCAGCACAATGACAAGAAGCGTGAGAAGCCAACTGTAGATGAACTGCTGCCCGAGCACGCGCTTTGGATATTGGAACCTCCACTTCAGATGCAGGAGATACTCTCGCTCCAATTGTTTCCACTCGTCAGTCGCAAGCTCCTCCTTCTTCTGAGCTTCGCGAAGACGCATCCACTCCTTCATTAGGGTGGCAGTTACATCAACGGCGGCTTCTACGAACATGAGTGTATTTTCTATGCGTTTGGGATTCCGATCAGTGGGTCAAATATGGCACGAAGTGTTGCTGGTTTCCAAGCACGTATGTCTCGCAAGATTCCGGTGCAAGACCCGGACAAATTTCGAGGTTCTTGTCTCAACTAACTGACGGGCTTCAGGGAACTACCCAGCGCCGGTTCAAAGACTACCGCGCAGCAACTAACTTCCGCTGCTGATGCTCGCAAAAGAGGCACCGCACACCAGGCGCGTGATCGAGCTTGGCGCAGGCGACCTTGGCGCGGCTGCGCACAACAGGGTAGGCGAGCGACGCCGCGATCATCCCGGCGAGCGGCGCGGTCAGGTAGATCCAGAAGCCGGTCCAGTCTCCCGCGACGATCGCACTGGCGAACGTGCGCGCGGGGTTGAGGCTCATGCCGGAGAACGGCGCCTCAAACGTGATGAACAACGCAACGCACGCGCCCGCGCAGACGCCGGTGAACCGCGCGAGCCGCGGCGTGTTCGAGACCCACAGCACTGTCGTCATCATCACGAACGCAATGATCGCCTCTCCGGCGAATGCCACCGCGGCTCCGCGGGTGGGAAGTGTTGCGACGTAATTCACCGCCGGGTTCGCGAGCGCCGCGCCGAGGACCGCCGCGGCCGCGATCATCCCGAGCGCGCCGCCGGCAACCTGCGCGATGATGTAGCCGGCAAGATCCGCGCGCGCGACTTTGCCGAGACGAAAGAACGTGATCGTGACCGCCGGGTTGTAGTGCGCGCCGGAGCGTTTGCCCCAAGGCGAGTAGATGAGCGCGATCGCGGTGAGCCCCATCGCGAGGCCCATGAGCGCTCGACGCAGGTCTGCGCTCGCGATCGCATTGCGCACCTGCGAGGCGGGATGCTCAAGCAGCACGCCGAACGCGCTCGCGGAAATCATGAACAGCCCCAGGCCCGCGGCCTCCATGCCGTATTCGGCCCAGTTCAAGCGTGGGTTTTTGGAATTGCTAGGGTTCATGGTTCAACCACAGAGGCACGGAGGCACAGAGGTCCTGAGTCTCGGTTTGGTGTGGGTCGGGCTTTACGCCCGACATCTCCGATATCGCGAGCCCATCTGTCGGGGATAAACCCCGACCCACAACGGAGGCAGAATTTCGAAACCATCCACTCATGAGTTTTCGTGTCTACTTGTGCCTTTTCGTGGCCATCTTTCCGACCTACGGCACGAGTTCCATCAAGTGCCCGTCGGGATCGCGCACGAGCGTCGGCGAGACTGCGGTGCCCGCGGCCGAGATCGCGTTGGCGTTCGACTCCGCGACGTTGTCGACCTCGAGGGAGGTGCGCCAGGCGAGGAGGTCGTTCGGTCTCGCATCGTCGGGAAGCGGACGTCCGCCGGGCGGCGCGATGTATTCGAGGAACTCGATCCCGGGTCCGGCGGGTGCCTTGAGCACCGTGATGCGCAGGCGCGCGCCGAACACCTGGTTGAGGTGCTCCTGCTCCGTGCCCCAGTTCTCGGCGCCGCCGCCGACGTTCATGCCGAGGGCGTCGCGATAGAACGCGAGGCTCCGGGCGGTGTCGTCGACGACGATCGCCGTGTGGTCGATTCCGAGAAAGAGCGCGTCGGTCGGCTGCTGCCAGCGAGGGTCGCCCTTGCCCGGGGGAAACCAGATGATCTCGAGCACGTGGCCCTCAGGATCCTGGAAGTAGAACGCCTTGATGCCGCCGGCATTCGCGTTCCACGCGGGCAGCGTTTGCGGCGCCGTCGAAACGTGCTTCACGTTCGCCGCCGCGAGCATCGCGTAGGCAGCGTCCATGTCGCGCACGACGATCGCGATGTGCTGAAACCAGTGGTCGGTGCTGTGCGAGTCGGCCGGAACCTTCCGGCCGCGCGGCGACACGAATTCCGTGAGCACGATCGCCTCGCGCCCGAGCCGGAGCGTCGCCGAGCGCGTGCGAACCCCGGTGAGCGCAAAGTGCCGGTCGGCAATCGGCCCACTTGCCTCGGTGCGCGAGACGAGCTTGAACGGGAGGACGGTGGTGTAGAACGCTACCTGCCGGTCGAGGTCTCCGACCGAGAGCGCGATCGGCCCGACTGCGCGCACCGCGGCAAACGCCTGGCTCGCGAGGGCGAGGAGGACGAAGGCGAGTGCCGCAAACGATCGCATGCCTCCATGTAGCCCTGCGCGTGAGCGCAGGGACTCCGACCTTGCGTATGGTTCTGTCCCGCCGCTCACGCGGCGGGCTACGGGAAGCACATGGCATTCGGCGGGCGAGTTCCGATGTAGCCCTGCGCGTGAGCGCAGGGACTCTGGTATCGCGTCTGATTCTGTCCCGCCGCTCACGCGGCGGGCTACGGGGAAGGGATTGATCCTCATGGCATCAGTTGGCTGCAGCGGCCATTTCGCGTTCGGCTGTCATCTTGGCTCCGGTGCGGGCGAGCAGGTGGTCGCCGACGCGCAGCGCGTTGGCGATGATCGTGAGTGCGGGGTTCACCGCGCCGCTCGATACAAAGAAGCTGGCGTCGACGACGTATAGGTTGTCGAGCTCGTGTGCCTTGCAGTTCACGTCGAGCACAGAGGTCGCCGGATCGTGCCCGAAGCGCAGCGTGCCGTTCTGGTGGGCGACGCCCGCGAGCGGGATGCGCTGGCCGACGAAGAGATTGCGCGGAATGAAGTGCGTGCAGTCGGCCTCCTTCAGCATTTCCTTGAGGCGCGCGGTGAGGCGCTTGTGACCCTCCTCGTTGTTCGGGCGGTATTTGAGGACGATCCTCCCGTCGCGGTCGATCTCCACGCGGTTGTCCGGATCGGGCAGGTCCTCCGAGGTGAGCCAGAAGTCGAGCGAGTGTTTTGCCATGATGTCGAGCGTCATGCCCGGCACCAGCGGCGGCGCACCCGCGGAGAGCGTGACTCCGTCCGTCTTGCCGACGAACGAGATGTGGCCCATCGGAAATTCCCACTCGCGCGACGCGAAGTAATAGTCGTTCAGCGAAAGCGTTTTTTGGAAGATCGTCGGGTTGGGCTGCTTCGAGATGGCGAGCATCACGGAGTTCACGTGCCCCATGTAGTGGCGGCCGACCATGCCTGAGCCGTTGGCGAGGCCGTTGGGATGACGGTCGCTTGCCGAGCGCAGCAGCAGCGCGGCCGAGTTGATCGCGCCGGCGGACGAGACGACGATGTCGCCGGTGATCCGGTCGGCCTTGCCGTCGCGCAGGACGTGCACGGCGGTGACCGTGCGGCCGGACGCGTCGGTCTCGAGGCGCGTCACGATCGTGTCGGGCATCAGCGTGACGTTCGTATATTCGAGCGCAGGATCGACGCAGCACACCTGGGCATCGGCCTTTGCGCCGACGAGGCACGGGTGGCCATCGCATGTGGAGCAGCGGATGCACGGGCTGCGGCGCGGGTCCTTCTCGTTGAGCATGACGCCGAGCGGCGTGTGGAACGGCCGGTGGCCGGTCCGCTCGAGCGCGTCGTGAAGCTGCTGGATGCGCGGTTCGTGGCTGATCGCGGGAAACGGGAAGTCGCCGCTGCGGTGCGGCTCGGTCGGATCCTCGCCGGCGCGGCCGTGCACATGGTAGAGACGCTCGGCTGCGGTGTAGTAGGGCTCGAACTCATCGTAGCCCACGGGCCAGGCGGGCGAGACGCCGCCGTGGTGGCGGATCTCGCCGAAATCCTCGGCGCGAAGGCGGAAGAGCGCGGCCCCGTAGAACTTCGTGTTGCCGCCCACGTAGTAGTTCGTATGCGGGTGCAGCTCTTTGCCGTCGCGATCGAGCCAGTGCTCCTTCGTGTTGTAGCGGCCTTCGACGTTGACGGCGCGCGTGCTCCAGTTGGCCTGCTCGCGCGGCACGTAGGGCCCGCGCTCGATCAGGAGGATGCGCTTGCCGCTCGGGGCGAGCTTGTGGGTGAGCGTGCCGCCGCCGGCGCCGCTGCCGATGATGATGAAGTCGTAGTGATCGTTCATGGGTGATCGGAGGTTTGTCACCTAATAGGTGACAAACGTCTGTTGAGTCTGCTGGTGGAACGTCGGGCCACTTGTCACCTAATAGGTGACAAACGGCTCGGGGTGGTTTCAGGGTGAGTGGTGCAGTGTGGCGCCGGAGCCGGGGATGTTGAGGCGGAGGCGGTAGAGGCCGTTTTGAGCGGTGAGGTAGAGCGTGCGGTGGTCGGCGTCGCCCCAGGCCATGTTGTGCGGATGTTCGGGGCCGGAGATCTTGCCGAGGCGCGTGCCGTCGGAGGCGAAGATCCACAGGCCGCCGGGGCCGCTGACGTAGACGTTGCCGGCGGTGTCGACCTTCACGCCGTCGATCGCGTCGTCGCCGGCGTCGGCGGTGAGGTCGGCGAAGACTTCGCGCGTGGCGACGGAATCGCCGGCCGTGAGCGTGTAGCGCATGACGACCTTCCGACCATCATCCCAGTTGCCGACGTAGAGGTGTTTCTCGTCGGGCGAGAGGGCGATGCCGTTGGGGCCCGTGAGTTCGTCGGTGACGAGCTGCAGGTGGCCGTTCGGGTGCAGCGCGAACACGCCGGTGAACGGCAGTTCGCGCGCCGGATCCTTGTCGAACCCGGGCAGACCGAAGAACGGATCGGTGAAGAACAACGTGCCGTCGGAGCGGTAGATGAGGTCGTTCGGGCTGTTGAGCCGGCGGCCGAGATGACTGTCGGCGAGGACAGTGATCAAGCCGTTCGGCTCGAGGCGCGAAATACGTCGGTTGCCGTGCTCGGCGATGACGAGCCGGCCCTTCGTGTCGAGTGCGAGTCCGTTCGATCCCGGCTGACGGTAGCGGCCGATGTCGACGCCCGAGTAGCCGCTTTTCGTGCGATAGACGGACACTTCGCCGTCTTTCGGCGACCAGCGGTAGATGCGGTTGTTGTTCGGATCGCTGAAGAGCAGGAATCCGTCGTCGGCGTGGAACCAGACCGGGCCCTCGGTGAACGCGAATCCACCGGCAAGCCACTCGAGTTTGGGCGCGCTGCCGAGGATCGAGTCGAGGCGCGCGTCGAGTCGATCGACCGTCAGAGGAACGTCGTGACCGATTGCGAGGCGATCACCACGATAGAAGTCGAGCGTTGCCGAGCGGATCCAGACGTAGTTCGCGGGCGGGTCGGAGAGTGGGCCGTTCGCGGCGAACACGGCGATGTTGATTCGGCGGCCTGGCTGCAGATCTCGGTCGAGCACGACGCGCTGGACGGAGTTCCAGCCGCTCGCGAGCGCGCCGGACTCGGAGCCGAGCACGGGCGTGAGTTTCCCGTCGACCCAGATTTCGGCGTAGTCGTCGACGACGAGTTCGAGCACCGCAGTCGAGCCGGTCGTCGCGAATGCGCCGAGGTTTTCCGGGACAGTGAACGAGAGCCGATACCATCCGAACGAGAGGCGGCCGTCGGTGCGACGGGCTTCGAGCGAGTCGCCCGGGATCACGGGCCAGGACGAGTCGTCGAAGTCCGCCGCGTGGGCGTGGGGGGCAATGTCGTGCGTGCGATTCGCCGGACCGGTGGCCTTGAGGTCGGGGCCGACGGCGCGGTGGTCGACCTCTACGATCGCGGCGTCGTGGTAGCGCCATGTGCCGCCGACGAGACCGAGCCCATCAACGGTGCGCAAGTCGACGACCGCATCGGCGAGGACGGCACGCGGAGCGTGCGCAGCGGTGGCCACAGAGGTCGCGGCGAGGGCGAGCAGCGCGATATGGATTGTTAAGGAATGTTTCATGCGAGGTTTGGTTGTGTAGCCCGCTCCGTGAGGAGCGGGAACATGCGACGCCTTTTCTGCTGCGGTCCCTGCGCTCACGCGCAGGGCTACGAAGGAGGAGACAACGCGCAACCCAGGTTCAGTTTGTGGTGTTCTCCTTCTCGAGTGCGGCTGCGCCTGCAATGGCGATTTCCTCGTCCTGGGGCGCGCTCTTCGCGCCGCTCACACCGACGGCCCCGACGACGTGGCCGTCGACGACGATCGGCACGCCGCCCTGGAGTGGCGTGAAGTCGGGAAGCGAGGTCATGGCGAAGCGGCCGTTGGCGATGATGTTCTCGAACGCCGCGGTGGGCTTCATGAACTTCGCGGCGGTGCGCGCCTTGCCGATGGAGATCTCGGGGCTGCCGAGAAACGTGCCTTCGCGGCGCACGAGGTAGAGCAGGTGTCCGCCCGCGTCGACAACGGCGATGGCACCGCCGGGGGCGTTGAGCTCGGCGGCTTTCGCTTCGGCCGCGTCGCCGACCCGCTTGGCGCCGTCGAGTGTGAGGGTGGGATGGTTGGCGAGA
>Ga0315910_10005314_pt1 | contig 10564 bp, 11 predicted proteins | sample EdamamesoilMG_FD_204470 | JGI IMG/M metagenome (GOLD analysis project Ga0315910, IMG submission 204470) | Garden soil microbial communities collected in Santa Monica, California, United States - Edamame soil | ecosystem: Environmental > Terrestrial > Soil > Garden | place: USA: California...
CGCTCGCAGGTACGAGCCGAGGAGTGTTCCAACCGTAGTGCGGGGTGCCTGGTTCGAGCGCGGCCACGGTCCGAGGGTGGTAGCATGATAGCGATGCTCGAGTTCACGGCGGTCTTCCAGCGGGTGCCCGAGGGCTATATCGGCTACGTCGAGGAGCTCCCGGGAGCGAATACTCAGGGGGCGACGCTCGACGAAGCGAGAGTGAATCTTCACGAGGCCATCCAGCTGGTGCTCGAGGCGAACCGTGCGCTGGCGGCGGAGGTTTTGGGAGATGGGGAGGTCGTGCGCGAGCGGATTTCCGTCGGGTGAAGCGGCGTGAGTTAGTGCGGCACCTTGAGTTGCATGGTGCGAATTACTGCGCGAGGGAGCTCGCCATTCGCTCTTTGTCAACCGTCAAACACGGAGAGCCGTCGCTGTTCCACGCCACACGGAGGTCAACGAATTTCTCGCGCGAAAGATCTGCGTGGACCTCGGGATCCCGTCTCCTTTCGCGCAGGGGGCTCGACCAACTCCTACAATTTTGCGAGCAACTGTTCGGCGACAGGAGCCGAGGAGTGTCCATGCGGCCGATTGGGGTCGCAACTCAAAGCAAGGACACTCATGACTACTTCGACCGTGCCGGAGCGCTGGATCAAGCGCGGCTGTCTCGTGCAGCTCATCACTTGCGTTGCATGCAGCGCTGCGAATGACGCTTGGGCCGCTGAGCCCGCGTCCACCACCGATGCCAACGCGCCAGTGCAGACTGGCGATGCCGAAACGCGGCCAGATGCCCCAGTCACTGCGGCGGCGCCGGGCACCGCAGAAAATCGACTTACGCGCGGCATGTTGTTGGGGGGCGGCATCGGCGCCGCCGTCCCTGGCGGAGACATCAGCGAAGGGCTGCCGTTCGACGACGTCGTCGACTCGTTCACCCTTGGCCATCTCGATGTCGGCTACCGCTTCAACGAGCGCTTTTTACTCGGCGCCTATCTGGAAGGAGGTAACGGATCCATCAATACCTCCGTTCTGGAGGCGTGCGACGACCCCACCATCGACTGCAGTGCTAGCCTCGTCCGTGTTGGCCTGCAAGCACGCGCGTACTTGCTCACCCAGTCCCGGTTTCAACCTTGGGGCGGGGTCGGTTTTGGCTACGAGTGGTTTGTTTTCAGTGCAGAGTCAGAAGGCTACGACGACTCGTTCACGCTTCGAGCCGAAGGCGCCGAGCGTCTTCGGCTCACTCTCGGGCTTGACATATGGGCGGGGCACAACCATTTCGCGAGCGTGCAGATTGGGTACAGCCTCGGCAAGTATGGCGAGGCAACCTACTCAGACAGCCTCTACGAAACCACGAACCTCGACTCCAGCGAGCACCACTCAGTCACGGCCGCAGTGACGTACAACCTCATGCTTTGACAGCGTCAAAATCGCGGCGAACGACTCACAGCGAGCCAAGTTGGCGTGCTCAGCGGGTGGGTGGCGCTTGAACGAAGCAAACTCCGGCTTGTGGAAGGCACGCTGAGTGATGCGCGTGCCTCTCCGCTGGTCGCCTACTTTCTCGACGACCCTGGCGGCTCACCTTCGGTTGACTCGTCGTTCTCCGGGACGCGCTCGAGCTTCGCGCCGTCCAACTGGCGCGTCAGCTGCTTCTTCGCGAGTTCGTCGCGCGCGCGTTCTGCCTTGGTGCGGCCGTGCAGGCGCCGGTTGGTCTCGGCGCGCTTGGTCCGTTCTGCCTTCGCCTTGCGCTTCCGGAACTTGTTCAGGTTGACGACGTCGCCCATGGCCGCCTCAACCTGAGCATGTTCGGAGTCGGAGCGCCAGCCGCGTACGTTTGCCGTCGCTCATGCGGAAGCACCATCCGCTGTGACCTCATTGCTTGCCCTGAGATGCCGTTCGCACCATTTCGCGAAACGTCCCGACGAGTTCGGGACAATGCTTCGTGGGAAAATCGGGCGGAAGCAGCCCCCGCGCGGGCGGCGCTTTCGGTCCCGCCCAACACGCCTCGTCGAAGAACAGTTGCTGCGTTCCTTGCGAACCGACCAAGTTGCCAACGTGGTGGAAGGTACCGTCGTTCGTGTCGAGAAACATCGCGGAGTGTTGGTCTTCCGAAATGTGCCAGTGAACGTTGTCGGTAGCTTCGCCAGGGCGCTTCTGATCTCGGTGCCAGATCACCTGCCCCGTGACGGCGCTCCAGGCGACGAGACTCGGTGCAACGTCGTTCCCGACGGCAGTCTGGCCAATCACGGAGCGTCCGTCTGGGCTGAAGCCAATGACCCCGCCACCTTGTGGCATTTGTAGCTGTGTCACACGGCGCCGGGTCTTGACGTCCCAAACACTGTCGAGCGCGACCAGCTTGCTCCCATCCGGGGAAAGTGTCGGCGCGAGCGCGCCCTCACAATCCAAAGTATGGGTTTTCGCCCCCCGGGCGCGGTCCCAGAACGTCAGCTTGCTTCCTTCGACGAATACCAGGCTGCCCTCGTGCCACAGCCATTGGTAACCGCAGCCAAATCCGGAGCTATCCCAAGCGGCCAGTGTTCGCCCGGTCGTGACATCGAACACGGAGTAGCCGCTTCGTGACATGCCCACTCGCCAGCGGGACGAATTCGAATCTGCGGCGTCGCTCTCGCGATCTTCGTAGATCGCTATTTGCGCTTGGTCCCAGCGTTTGGAAAATGGCGCCAACGCATATGCAGTCGAGTTAGGGAGTCCATCACCGGGCGGCTCGCGCTCGACGATGAGCATATCGAGATGGAAGGCTGGGTCACGACCAGCGACGATTTGTACAGCGCGAAGCGAACTGGCTTCGTAGAGCGCTGCTTGGGTGTCGTTGTGTTGCAATGCGAAGTAAGCGCCGTCCCCACTCACGGCGAGGTGATCGAAACGCCCCGCCAGCTTCTTGACGGGAGTACCGCTGGCGGCGTCATAGACGGTCACCGCGTGCGCGCCGTTGACGAACAACCGGCCACTCGCGAATGCCGCATCTAAAGCGCCGGCAATGCCCTCGCGCAACGCCACGGCGACACCTTCCCCTAGCAAACGCGCGGGTTCCGGGCTGACGCTGCTCACGACACGTCGCGTTGGCAAATCGAAAACGAAGTCCTCCTCGACGCAATGCTTGATTGCGGATTTGCCGCGAGACAGCGACAGCAGCCGACCCTCGCCGCTCCAAAGAGCCGCCGAGCCCGACGTGCTCACTGCTGCAACCAGCGACCCTTCAACCGCTGACGCGGCGCAGGCGATCGCTGCGCCGTCTGGCATGCGGACCACGAATCGATTCAACCCGGTGCTGAAGTCCAGCATCCCCAAGTGAGCGGGCTGCCATGATTTGATCCGTGGCCAACACGAAACCCCTCTTGGGGGAGCCCTGGCCTGTCCACGCGAACGTGCGCCAGAGGGCGAGAGACGCCGCGCCCTCCGCTCTACCTTCGAGTCGCCCTAGCAAGTCGCTCGCGATAGAACGACGGATCTGGAGGGTCGCGCGCATCACTCAGTCACTTTCGCCGTGGCTCAGTCAGAATAGAGCAAGCCGAAGCCGAGCGCGGTGATGACGAGCCCCAGCGTAACCCAAGTGGGCATGAACCCGATCCAGCCCGCATTCGCTGTGGCGAAGGTGGTCCCCCGGTAGTCGCGATACCCTGCTCGCTTCATGGCATTTCGTACTGGACCAATTGTCCAGGTGATGAGTTTGGCGAGCAAGACTAACGGTATGGACCCCACCAACCACAGGCCGAGCGCCAGGACATCACTTACGCTCGACCTCTCGGTCCCCTTCAAAGCCACTAACTCTGGCCGGGCCATGGTTGCCACGGCGTCGGCGACTTCGAGTGACAGACCCGCTCCCACAAGCCAAAGGACGCCCGTCAACGTCAGCGGTAGCAATAGCCAGAGGTTTAAGGGCTCCTCGTTCCGTGGCCCGGCGCGTTTCTTACCACCCATGCGGCACGTAACCCTCGAAGAGGTTTCAGCCCAGCTTAGCGCAACACGGCGCTACTTCGGAATCGGGACGGTTCCAGGTCGCCTCAACGCCTCGGCGCGCGCACCCCGTCCGGCGCCGGCGGAAAGCTTTGTAGCTTCTGGGTGAGCCATTTCTGGCCGGCTTGGGCTTCGAGCTCGGTGTCGCCGCCGTTTTTGAAGATGCCGAGCGAGACGCTCTTGCCGCCGACCACGAGCGCGTAGCGACCGTGCTTGTCATCGACGCGGACGCGACCGGTCAGGTCGAGGACGTCGCTTTCCACGTCGTCGAGTACGATGTCGAAGATGCCCGGGCGTTTTCTGAGCTTGGCTTCGACTTTGAGGTTGTCGAGGTCGATCAGCTTGGCGACGACTTCGGGGACCTCGTCCTTTTTGGCGAGTGCGGTCAGGATGGGTTCGGCGTCCTTCGCAACGATGGAGAGATCGGCGGTGACGCGTTCGGGGGGCCAGCCGATCGTGCTCACACGCGGGCTTTCGAGGCGCAGCCACCAGTCGCTGACGCGGGCGTCTCCGGCGCGCAGGGTGACGGGGCGCAGTTCGGCGGAGAGCTTGCCGATCGCCGCCGCGCGCGCGTGGAGGTCGACGTCGAGGTAGCCTTCGAGGCGCCCGCTGGCGCCCACGGCGAGGCCCAAGAAGCCGACGGAGGCGTCGTTGAAACGCAGGCGGAGCGGGCCTTGCAACGAGCCGCGTTCGCTCTGGGTGAGCGTGAGGTTGCCGCGCAGCGAGCCGCGCTTGCTGTCGATCGGGCGCTTCGGGCCCAGCAGGTTGTCGAGATCGTCGAGGTCGCCGGAAAAAATGCGGGGGAAGTGCAGGTAGAAGTCGCCGAGGGTCGTCTGCTGGTCGATTTGGAGCGAGCTCAGCGCGGCGGACTCTTCGTGATCGTGGAGCTGGAGCGTAAACGGCGCGCGGGTATCGCGGGCCCAAGACAGCGTGCTGAGCTTGGCACGCGAGCGGAGGCGCGGGAGTTCGCTCGGATCGCCGGCTGTGACGTGCTCGGCCTTGCCCATGAACGCGGTGAGCTCGCAGTCGCTCGCGACGCTGTAGCCGTCGCCGATGACGCGCACCTCATCCGTCGCGAAGTCGATGCGCGTCGCCGGGCCTAGTTTGCCGGCCTGCATGCCGAGGCGGATCTTCAGGGGGCCGTCGCCGCCTTCGACGCGGAGGTTCTTGAGGTAGTCGCCCAAGTGTGCGAGCGAGAGCAGGTCGCCGTCGAGCCGTATGTCGGCGTCGACCATCGCGAAAAGTCCGAGCACGCCGCGGTCGGAGGGATCGATTTCAGGGATGTGCCCTTGAACGCGACCGCGGAAATTCTTCGAAATCACCTGCTTTTCGCCGAAGCTGAGCTGGCCGGGTGAGAGCTCTTGGACCGAGTTCGCTACGGAGAAGCGCTCCGGGTTCTTCATGAATCCGCCTCGCACACGCCCTCCGCCGAGGTAGCGATACTGGAGGAACCAGAGCTCGCGCATCTCAGCGTCGATGTTGTCGATGCGCACCGTCCATTTCTTGCTCTTGTCCTTCTCCTCCTCCTCGTTTTCTTTCTCCTGCTTGGGTTGGCGCACGATGCCGGCGTCGCCGGGCAGCTCGGGCATGGGGGGAAACGCAGCGACGTACGGGTCGTTCTGCTTCGATTCCGGCACGCGGGTGCGCAAGCGAAACCGAATGTCGTTGGCTTCGAGCGAGCTCGCGTGGAACCGTCTAGTGAGGAGCTCCGTGAGCACGACGTCCACCGTGGCGTCCGCAACGGAGAGCGTGAGCTGCGTATTGCCGTTCAGGTAGACGCGGATGGATTCTGCGTGGACCGTGCCCGGCCAGACCGTCCAGGCGCCGTCGACTTCGAGCTTCACGTCGTCGCCCGAGACCCAGCGCTCGATCCAGCCGAAGCTAAGCGCTGCGTTCGCGACCACCGGGTACGTTGCGATCAGGGCGAAGGCGACGGCGATCCAGACCCAGCGCCGTCGAAGGAATGCAACTGCTCGTGTTCGCACCCCCACTTTAACTGCAAGTCGAGTGCCGCGACTCGAGCCGACGGGGGAAATCGGGGTAATCGCTCGGGTGTTGCTCCCGCGAACGGGCTACGGCAAGACAGTCGCTGCATGAAGCAGCTCGTGATCCGAGTCGGTGCCGTCGTGAGCGTTGTGGCGTCAATGCTCGGCTGTGACAAGAGTGACCCAGGCGCGGCGAACGCGCAGCTGAAGGAGCTGAGTGCGCCAGCACACACGCTGGAGCAGACGTTCCAGCGTGTGTACGCTCAGCTCAAGGGCAACATCGAGCCGGGGCCGTGTTCGGACCTCACGATCCGCAGCGCCATCAACCAGAGCCAGAGCCGCACGGCGCCGTTCATCGACGCTGGGGCGCTGGCGCTTGCGGCGCAGGGCAAGCCGGTAGATCCGGCGCTGCCGCTCGCCCAGTTCGTGTCGAAGGTGCTCACGAAGCGCCGACCGAGCGGCGGCGTCACCGACCAGAAGTCAGCGACCGACGCAGCTTTCGACGCCGTGACCCTGACCAAGGAACACGACTTCTTGGCGGCGATGCGCTACGACTTTCGGCGAGCGAAGGCCGACGCTCAGGGCTTTCACGGTGGCGAGCTGAAGGGCACGCTGGCGCTGTTCGAGCTCCGCAGCGGCAAGCTGCTCTGCGCCGCGCCCGTGTTTGCGCAGAGCCACGAAGAGATCGCCGGAAAACCCGGGCAAAGCCCGCAAGAAGCCGCGGACGTGGATCTCGAGCTCGAAAGCCGCCGGGCGCTCGAAGAGACCTTCGCGGGCATGACCCGCGAGCTGAATTTGGACCTGGGTTAGCTCGCCGCCTCAGTGCGCCGGGTGGTGGATCGCCTCGAGCAGCTCGCGTTTGAGGTCGTTGAAGGCGGGGGAGGTGATGTCGCGCGGGTGCGCGAGCCCGATGTCGAGGACCTTGGTGACGTGGCCCGGGACGCCGTGGGTGGGGCCGCCGCCCATCACCACCACGCGATCGGAGAGGAACACGGCCTCTTCCACGCTGTGGGTCACGAGCATGACGGTGGGCGACAACTCTTGCCAGACCCGGATCAGTTCTTCTTGCAACGTCTGACGGGTGAGCGAATCGAGGGCGCCGAAGGGTTCGTCCATGAGCAGGACCGCGGGGTCGTTGGCGAGCACGCGCGCGATGGCGACGCGCTGCTGCATGCCGCCCGAGAGCTGATGGGGGAAGCGGTCACGGAAGCGATCGAGGCCCACCATCTTCACGAACCGGTCGACGATGCTGCTCACCTGCGCGGCCGGTAGGCGTCGCTGGCGCGGGCCGTAAGCGACGTTGTCCGCGACGTTCAGCCAAGGGAACAGGCCGTAGTCTTGGAACACGACGCCGCGTTCGGGTCCCGGGCGTTCGACGGGCTTGCCGCGGACTTTGACGGAGCCGCTGGTCGCGCGTTCGAAGCCTGCGACGATGCGCAGCAGCGTGCTCTTGCCGCAGCCACTGGCGCCGATGAGCGACACGAACTCGCCCTGGGGGAGCGTGAGCTCGACTCCGCGCAGCGCCTCGGTCGCGCTTTCGCCCTGGCCATACTTCTTGCCGACTCCCGAGAGTTCGACGCCTGCGATGCCGGTCGCGGGTGCTGGTGTGGCGGGTTCGTAGGGGACTGCTGCGACGCTCATAGTCCATCAGTTCGGGAGCAAGGGGCTGTTGCCGAGGGCGCGGCGCACGCCGTTCACGAGCAGCTTGTCGGTGGCAAGGCCCGCCAAGCCGATGAAGATCATGCCGGTGATGATGATTTCGGTGCGGCTCACCTCGCGGGCCTCGGTGATGACCGAACCGAGCCCGTTCGGCACGCCCACGGTTTCGCCGACGACGACCACCACCCAGGCGAGGCCGAGCGCGATGCGCATGCCTGCGAAGACCGAGGGCAGCGCGGCCGGCAGGATCACTTTGTAGAGCATCTCGCGTTCGCTCGTGCCGAGCATTTGTGCGGCTTCGATGAGTCGCTGCGGGACACGCTTCACGCCGAGCAAGGTGTTGATGAGGATGGGAAAGAACGAACCGATGAAGATCAAGATGATGGCAGAATGCGACCCGAGCCCGAACACGATCAGCACGAGTGGTACCCAAGCCGTGACGGGGATCGGTCGCAGCACCCCGAGTGTGGGTTCGACCAGGTCCGAGAAACGGGCATAGCGCGCCAGCAAAATCCCGAGCGGAATCGCGGAAAATGCAGCCAGAAAGAAACCGCCGAGCACGCGGCCTGCGCTCGCGAAGAGGTGCGTGAGCAGCGTGCCGCTGTAGGCGTCGTCGTAGAGCGTGCCGAACGTGAAGTCGATGATCGCCAGCAGCACCTCGAAGGGCCCCGGAATGAGGGTGAGCCACTGCTGCGACACCGCGAAGGACCAAAGGGCGAGGACCATGGCGGGCACAGGCAGCGCCCACAAGAGCTTCTTCATCCGAGTACCTTCCCGAGCTCGCGCGCGAAATGCATGCTGATGAAGCTTTCGTACGCGGGTTGCTTTTTTACCTGACGCAGCCGTTCGAGCTCTTCACCGAGCACCTTGGTCTGCTCGATGTAAGCGTCGTCGAGGCGCCAGCGCAGATCGATGTTCTTGATCGCTAGCTCGACGGCCTCGAGCTTCGCGCCCCAAGCCTTCGTGGTCGCTTTCGCCCACTCCTTGGCATTGGCGCGCAGATGGTCGGTCGCGCGCGCGTGGGTCGCCACCAGCGTGCGGCAGAGCTCGGGTTCTTTGTCGAGCAGCGCCTGGCTCGTGCCGAACACGATGTTGATCTTGCCCATGGGCGTCGCGTACGGATACGCGACCACGTTCGAGCGGCCGCGCAGCAGCGCCACCGACGGCCCCGTCTCGGCGCCAGAAAATGCTTCGATATCGCCACGTTCGAGCGCGTTCGGCATGTCGCCGAAGCCAACTTTCACGAGGCTGACGTCCTTCGCGCTGAGCCCGCGCTCGCGCAGCGACAGCCGCAAGAGCACGTCCTGCGCCGACCCCGGCACGTAGCCGATGCGCTTGCCCTTCAGATCTTCGACGCGAACGATGCCGTGCTCTTTGCGCGCCACGATCGCTGACGCCCCGTCGGCCGCCGCCGCGAGCACGCGGAACGGCTCGCCCCGCGACGCCGCCATCAGCGCCGCAGTGACACCGGTCACGGCGAAGTCGACCGATCCGGTGACCACCGCCGTCTTGATTTCGGTGGAGTTGTTGAACGCCAGCGTCTCGACCCGGAGCCCGGGCGGAAGGAACCGCGCATAGAACCGCGGCGCCATCAGGTGCGGACTGATGCGCAAGTGCCCGACGCGCACCACCCGGCTGCCGTCGCTCTTAGCGCCACCGTCCGCCCCACCCCGCGCTGTGCATGCTGCCGCGACCAAGCTCGACAAGCCCAGCACCAACGAACGACGGCTGACGGCGTGTGGCTCCACCGCGTCCGTGAGGGTTCTGGGGTAGGGCGTCCGAGCCACCCGACAAATCTGGCTCAGGGACCTTTTCGGCAGTGTGTCGCGGTGGTTGCTTGCGGCTGTGGTGTAGCATCGCCCCTGGTGCCCCCTTCCAGCGACGACACACTCGTGCTTCGCGCCCGGCCCGTCGGGGTCGTGGTTCAGGCGAGCGTCGTCCTCGTTGCGTGCGTCCTGATCGCACTGTTCAGCCCGGAGGCGCGGGTATGGTGCCTCTTGGGCGCTATCGGCGCACTGATATGGGCACCTTGGCGCCTCCGTCGTACGGAGCGATTCCGTGCGGATCTGACGCGCTGCCTGCTCGAGTACCCGAGCGCGGCTCCGCTCAACCTGCGCGCCATCCGCGAAATCGTGGTGAAGGAGCCTGAGCAAGAGGCGCCGACGATCGCGACGGTCATGGTCGACCTGGGCCAGGCGAAGTGGATCCCCGTGTACTTCGGCCACCCGGATGCGGCGGATCAAGTCGCACGCTTCGTTCGCCGAGCGGTCGAGCGCCTTCCGTCGGAGCAGGAATCGACGACCGCTGTGGTTGCCGCGACGCCCGCGCCCGGCGCAGCTGCACCGACCAGGCTCCGCGTGGAGACGGCGCGTGGGGTCTACCAGGTGGCCCTGTCCGCACGGCGCGCGAAGTCGCTGCCCGAGCGCGTCATCCTCGTGACCCGCCACTTCGACGACAGCCCCGGCGAAGCCCTCGGTGAAGGCTGCGGGCGTTACCTCGCGATGCTCCAGCGGTTCGAACGCAGCGGTCCTCCACCCAGACCCTGGGTAGCGATCACGCGCGACGCGGCCAAGAGCACCCTCGCCGAGGCGCTCGGCCGGGAGCTTGCGTACGGTTACGAGTTGCTCCAGGTGGCCGAACGGGAGGGTCTCGCCGACGACTTCTTGCGGTTGTTCTCGAAAGACCTCGAGTATTTCGGCGTACCTCCGCACGTGCGCATTGGTGTTTCCGCGCAGTTCGACAGCGGCATCGTCGTGCGCCACCGCGACGGCGTTGCGCTGTGCTGGGTCGAAAGCGACAGTCCGGGGCGCTGAGGGGGTACCGAAGCCCCAGAGGGGCGAGCGCGGATCTCTGGTACTCTCTGCTGGCTTGGAGACGGTTCGCAGCCACTCGATGATTGCCACCCGATTGGGTGCGCTGATCCTGTTCGTGCACACGGCCGAAGCACCCAGCGACGCCGAGTGGGACCTAGC
>Ga0315910_10005315_pt1 | contig 10564 bp, 9 predicted proteins | sample EdamamesoilMG_FD_204470 | JGI IMG/M metagenome (GOLD analysis project Ga0315910, IMG submission 204470) | Garden soil microbial communities collected in Santa Monica, California, United States - Edamame soil | ecosystem: Environmental > Terrestrial > Soil > Garden | place: USA: California...
GGCCGCGCCCTTCCTAAACCGGGGCCCGGCCGCGCCCCGCCCGGAGTGCCGCGCCCTACCCAGCCGCTTGACGACGTATCGAAATGTGTTTGTCGCCGTGCTGGGTTTCTCGTCCGCTTTCCAAAAAAGATTCCGGATCAAGATTGCGCTCGCGCATGGGATCGGGCATATCACCGCCCCTTTCATTCATGAGCAATAACAAAACAACGAAGACGAAACGCAACGACGAAGTGCAACTGCTGGCGTTGCTGAAACTGGTGCTGCCCAAGGCGACGCACGATGCCAAACTGGCGGGCAAGATCTATCAAGCGGTGGAATCCGAACTGAAGGCCAAAGCCAAGGCGGTGGCGTTCGAGAAATTCTGCGACCGCGTCGAACTTCCCGATCTGGATGCGAAGACGCTGGACGAGGTGAAGCTCCAGTTCGCCGCCGCGTTTGGTGAAGGCGATGTGACGATTCGGCCGAATCGTAAGGAGAAGAGCCTGACGGTTGAGGTTTCCCTGGCGGACGGCGCGCAGTTTAACACTGAGATCAAAGTGCGCCCGGTGGCCAAGGACGAAAGCGAGGATCCGGAGGTGACGCTTAAATTCGTGCCGTTTCCCGTGAGTCTGCCGGGCGATCCGGAATTGGCGTGGTTGCTGGCCAAGCGCGAGAATCTCTCCACTGATGAGGCGGGCATCGCTTTGTCCAAAGTGGAGGAAGAATTCTGGGCCTCCAAGGCGGGGCAGAAAATGTTGCGGGACCGGGTGGAACGCAGCTTCCCCGAATTCATCTCCCGGGCGCCGGCGGGCCTGCTCAACGAAGCGGGACTCAAGCGGCATTACAAGACGCCGGAAGCGATCCGGATTCATCGCGCCCTGACGCCGCGGAAGAGCCGCAAAGGTTGAATCGGGGTCTCCCGATCCGGGCGTTAAATGTTTCTCGCATGAAACTGCCCGCTGGATGCGATCTGGCGTGACGCCGGACTTTGGTTGGCTACACTCACGCCCATCACCTTGGGCCGGGTTGTTCAATTAACCAAAGTCTGGCTGCCCATTTTGATCACAATGACGATGAAATTGTTTTTTGGATTTTTGTTCATGTCCGTGGCGCTCGGTGTGGCGATGGCCACTCCGGCGCCGGAGATTGCCGAACCGTTGAAAATCATCCGCGCCGTCGGGCCGGAAGGGCAGGGCAACGAAGCCGCGTCTGCCGCCTGGCGGAAGCTGGCTGGTGGCAATGTGACCAACCTGCTGCCCATGCTCGAAGCGATGGATGGCGCGAATGATTTTGCGCTCAACTGGCTGCGCGCCGCCGTGGACGCCATCGCGGGCCGGGAACTGAACGCGGGGAATCCGCTTCCGCTGGCGGATCTTGGCAAGTTCCTTTTGGATACGGGACACAGTCCGCGCGCCCGGCGGTTGGCCTTCGAACTGGTGGCGCATGCGGACGCCGCGACTGCCGATCAACTGCTCACCGGCATGTTGAATGATCCGAGTCTGGAGATTCGCCGCGATGCGGTGCAAAAACTAATTGATCAAGCCGATCAATCGCTCGCCCGCACGAACAAAGCCGGGGCGGGCCTGCTTTTTCAGCAGGCATTGAGCTATGCGCGCGACGTGCCGCAGATTGAAGGCATCGCCAAGAAACTCAAGGAACTGGGACAGCCGGTGGATTTCCAGAAGCATTTTGGATTTCTCACGCAATGGAAAGTTATCGGTCCGTTCGACAATCCGCGCGGAGGGGGTTTTGAAACCGCTTTCCCGCCCGAGCAGAAGATTGATCTCAGCGCGGAGTACGACGGCAAGAGCGGCAAAGTGCGCTGGCAGGATTACGCGACCACTCATGCTTACGGCATGGTGGACATGAACAAGCCTTGCGGAAAACTCAAGGAAGTGGCGGCCTACGCGACGACGGAGTTTTTCTCGGACCGGGCGCAGTCCGTCGAACTGCGGCTCGGCGGCAAGAATTCCTGGAAAGTCTGGCTGAACGGCAAGTTCCTTTTCGGTCGCGACGAGTACCACACCAATGTGGAAATTGACCAGTACCTCATGCCCGCCCAACTCCAGCCGGGGCGCAATACCATCCTCGTGAAAGTCTGCCAGAACGAACAGGTCGAGGAATGGACGGAGGAATGGGAGTTCCAACTGCGCGTGACCGATTCCCTCGGGACGCCGATCGCTTCCGCGCGCCAGTCGCACAACAATTCGCCAAGCAACCTATGAAGGTAATCTCACTGTCTCTCTGCCTGGCTGCGGCCACCACACTTTGCGGCGCGGACTGGCGGCAGTTCCGCGGTCCAAATGGCAACGGAGTCGGCGACGGAATGGGTGTGCCGACCACCCTGGATCTCGCCAGTGGCAAGTCCTGGAAAATCAGCCTGCCCGGCGAAGGCCTCTCCAGCCCGATCATTGTCGGCGACCGGGTGTTCGTGACCTGTTCCAGCGGTCTGAACCAGCAGCGATTACACGTCATCTGTTTCAACGCCGCGACCGGCGCGAAGCTTTGGGAACGCCGGTTCTGGGCCACGGGTCGCACCATGTGCCACGAGAAAACCGCCGTTGCCGCGCCCACGCCCGCCAGTGACGGCGAACGCGTCGTCGCCATCTTTTCCTCAAACGACATCGTCTGCCTGGACCTCGACGGGAATCTGATCTGGTTTCGCGGATTGGGACGTGATTATCCCAATGCGAGCAACAGCCTCGGCATGTCTTCATCGCTGGTGATTGCCGGTGGTGTTGTCGTGGCCCAAGTGGAAAGCCAGAGTGAAGCTTTCACGGCGGGTCTCGATTTGCAGAGCGGACTGAACCGCTGGAAACTGGAACGCGCGCGAGGCCCGAACTGGACTTCGCCCGTGCTGTTGAAAAATGGCGCGACGGAACAGGTCGCGCTTCAGTCCTCCAAAGGAGTCGTTGCGGTCGAACCGAACACAGGACGAACCGTGTGGCATTACACCAACAGCGCTTCATCGGTTCCGTCCAGCACACCCAATGGCGGCACGTTGCTCGTGCCGTCCCAAGGATTGACGGCGCTGGAGTTCAGCACGGGGACTGAATCCCCGAAACCGCTTTGGCGTTCCAGTCAGCTTCGCCCAGGCACGCCGAGTCCGACCTTGGTGGGCGGGAAAATATTCTCGCTGAACGACGGCGGCGTGCTGACCTGCGGTGACACCGTCACAGGTGAGCGCCTTTGGCAGCTCCGGCTCAAAGGCCCCTTCAGCGCTTCACCGGTGGTGGCGGGAACATTCCTTTACTGCGCGAATGAGAAAGGACTGGTCCAGGTCGTGGATACCACCAAGCCGGAAGGCGAAGTCGTCAGCGAACTTGAACTGGGCGAACCGATCATCGGCACGCCCTCCATTGCCAATGGCGCGATTTATTTTCGTAGCGATGGTTGGTTGTGGCGGTTCAGCAAAACGTAGGCTGTGCCGACACGCCGCCGTCCTTGGAATCCATTTCCCGCCTGACATCGGCAGCGAATTGCGCTGTCATCCCGCCAGATGATCGGAACCAAATTTGAAACCAGCTTGCAGGTGCGGCCGGACGACATGGACATGAATCAGCACGTCCACGCGAGTCGTTACCTGGATTACGTTCTCGCGGCGCGTTACGACCAGATGGAACGCTGTTATCAGATGACTGTTTTAGAGGATGATTTTCAAAGACTGCTTGGTGTTCCCATTGAGCATGAAAACAAGCCTTGAACTATGGACAAATGGAAGTGGATACAACTGATTTGCACAATCCTCTTGGCCTTGCTGCCGATAGGATTTGAGCATCGCAATTCCAGATATCCTGACCGCCGAACAAACATCTACCATCGGATAACACGGTCATTATTTGCAGTCTGGTTTGTCGCCTGCCTTGGTCTTGGTGTGGTGATGTATCAAGATCTTTCCAAGGAAGTACACGCCCCAAAACTGTTGCTTTATGGGAATGATACTCTGCTTACGAATGGGAGCACGCTGCTAGTTGCGACGACCAACGAGTATGCCAGATTGAAATTCGCCGTTGCCAATAGTGGCGACCTGCCGGCTGAACGAGTGAAACTCTCACTCGGTGTCCCGGCAACTTTTCAAATTGGGGCTGCTAAATTGGTAAACTGGCAATCTTGGACAGAGGGGGCTTTTGTGGATAGAGACAGCCCCGGGACGCCAACGCCGTTGGTCAAGGGATATTTTTTAGAACTAGACACAATCCTGACACCTAATGATTACTTGTACTACACACCGATGGACATTGTCGTGTCTAGTTCATCACTTGTTACGAGTTATCCAATCGCATTGAAGATAGACGCAAGGCAAATCACACCGACAGTTGTTCATTTTATCCTCGTGATTACCAATTCGCCATGAGAATGCCCGCCGCCATTTCCCGCCTGACATCGGCAGCGAATTGCGCTGTCATCCTGCCAGATGATCGGAACCAAATTTGAAACCAGCTTGCAGGTGCGACCGGACGACATGGACATGAACCAGCACGTCCACGCGAGTCGTTACCTTGATTACGTCCTCGCGGCGCGCTACGACCAGATGGAGCGTTGCTATCGGATGCCGATGGAGGAATTCCTCAAGCTTGGCTTCGGCTGGTATATCCGCACGGCTCACCTCGAATACAAACGTCCGCTCGGACTGGGAGAACACTTCATCGTGCGAACCTGGCTGGCGGAATTCTTCAAGGACGGCGTGAAGATTCAGTTTGAAATCCTCAAGCAGAAGAACCGCAAGCTCGCCTGCGACGGCTGGTTTCATTACACCATGGTCAACCTCAAGACGGGCCGGGCGGAAGCCGTTCCCGACTGGATCGTGGCGAAGTATTCCATTTGATGACTGGCCAGCGAATTTTCCAGATGTTCGCGACCAGGTAAACCGCGTAAGCTTTCGAACATGCCGATTCGACTCCTGCTCATCACCAGCCTTTTGCTTGCCTCATTTGCTTCGGCGAAAGACTTCTATGTTGCCCCTGACGGCACTGACGCGAACCCCGGAACGCGGCTCAAACCTTTCGCATCGGTTGCTCGGGCGCGCGATGCGGTGCGCGAAGCAAAGCAGCAGCAGGAGGCTCGCGACTGCACGGTTTTCATTCGCGGCGGTACGTATCGGCTTCAGGAAACACTTGTATTCTCACTCGAAGATTCGGCGCCGCCGGGTGGCACCATTACCTATACCGCTTTTCCCGGTGAAACGCCGGTTCTGAGTTCCGGGGCGATGCTAAGAAACTGGAAGCGCCTGGAAAAGGAGCCGGAGAATCTTCCGCCAGCCGCGCGCGGGAAATTGTGGGTGGCCGATGTGCCGGAAGGAATCGAAGCCGTTCGCACACTTTACGACGGCATGGAGCGGCTGCTTCGCGCGCGAACCGAAGGATTCGCTCCGCCGGACTTCGTGAAGGCGAACCAACCGCTCGACCTGTTCCGGTTTTCGCCGGGAACGATGAAGAACTGGCCGGACCTCGAGGAAGCCGAGTTGTTAGTCATCCCAAGCTGTGACTATGAAATGAACATCCTTCCCATCCTTTCTGTGGACGAGTCAACCGGCCTGGCCACGACAGCACAGTCGCCATCGCGACCCATCGGAAGGGTCAAGTATTTCGACAAAACCATGTGGGTGGAAAACATCCTCGCAGCGTTGGATCAACCGGGTGAATGGATTTTCATCAGTGCTGAACGAAAAATTTATCTTTGGCCCAAGGGTGAGCGGCCCAGCGATAATATTGTTGCCCCGAGGCTGACAGAACTGGTGAAGGTGGAAGGGGAAATCGATTACAATGGCCCGGCGGATCAGTCCGTGACGGGACTGGTGTTTCAAGGCCTGACCTTTGCCCACACTGAACGCTTCCTGTGGCACGGTTACACCGGTTGGAACCTGCAACATTGCTGGGAGATGTTTGACCGTCCGACCGCGGCGCTGCGCTTTCGTGGAGCTTCCCAATGTGTGGTCCGGGAGTGCCGCTTCACCGCCACTGCGGGAACGGGCGTTCGGTTGGATCTGACGTGCCAGCAGAATCGGATTGTCGGTAATGAATTCAGTCACGTGGGTGCGGTTGCCATTCTGCTGGCCGGTTACGGCCCCGGTACCAAGGACGCGAATAATCACAACGAAGTGATCAACAACTGGGTTCACCACACCGGAGAAGTTTACTGGGCCGCGCCCGCAATCATGATCTGGCAGAGCGGAAACAATCGCGTGGCAAACAATCTGATCCACAACACTCCGTATACCGGGATCGCGGTTAATGGACGCGTCTCCATGGGGCGAGGAGACCCATCCGGCGACGCGTCCCGGGCGGTCCGCTGGCACGAAATCGGCGATGCGAAAACGTCCTTTGATTGGAGTGAGTGGTACCTCTACGAGAAGTTCCTCCATGCCCGCGAAAATCTGGTGGAGAAAAACGACATTCATCACGTCATGGAATCAATGGGTGACGGCAATGGAATTTACATTTCCGGTTGCGGCCGGGCGAATCACATCTATCAAAACTTCATCCACGATTCCACCGGGACGCATATGGGGGGAGGAATCCGCTGCGACGATGTTCAGAATGAAACCATTGTTGAAGGGAATGTGATCTACCGGAACAACAGCGTGCAAGTTGGCATCTCCATGACGGGTAGGAACCACATCTTCAACAACATCATCGCGGATATTATTCCCAGCCCGAGGCAGATGCGGCCCGAAAACATCGTCCACGGATATATCTGCGTGCCGGGTCTTTATCCCTACGGCACCAACAACGCGAAGCTGGACATCACCGGTGCTCGCATTGAGCGGAACATCATTTACTCTCCGCGCAAGGATTACCTTCCCATCCTCGATTACCGCTCCTTTTCCACCGGGCCGGGGGAGCGGTTGATCGGCACCCACACCGATCACAATCTTTACTGGTGTCCCAACGATGCCGATTGGGGCCAACGCTACCTGAAAGATCAGCAACCGCGCGGCGTGGAAAGCAACAGTCTAAGCGCTGACCCGTTGTTCATGGATATTGAGCAAGGCGACCTGCGCCTCAGGCCGGAATCGCCGGCGTGGAAACTCGGTTTCCAGCAGGTGGACTTTTCGAGCATTGGCCTGCTGCCCGGCCATCGGTACTACCGCGTAACCAAAGCCAGAGCCGGGCGCTAACTCCAAGAACCCTCTCTCAAGTGTCGGCTAGCCGTTCAGCGTCCAGCCCTTGCGATACGTGCGACTGAGGAGTGCGTTGGCTTCCGGATTGTCGGTGACGCGACCGGATGCGCCGTCATAACTGATCTTCTTGCCGACGCGATAGGCCACGAGGCCGAGCAACATCTGCTCGATCATATTGCCGCTGTATTCAAAGTCGCACGAAGTCTTCAGGCTGCCCTTGCAGGCGTTGATCCATTCCTTTTGAAAATCGCCGAGCGGTGGAATGAGTTTGTCCGCGGTGCGCGGTTTGTAATACGTCATGTCCGCCTTGTCGCGGGCGGGTAGCAGCATGCGCGTGTTGAAATCGGCGACGAGCGTGCCTTTCGTTCCCTCGAACATCGCGCCGTGCCCGATCTTCTTGAGGTCAACAGATGGAGCCGGGGATTCCGGCATGTCGCCGCCTTGATACCACGCCACACGGATGCCGGGACGCCAGTCGTTGGCGGGATGTTCGAACCGGGTCGTGAGCGCCACGGGCGTGACATCAGGATTGAAAGGATCACCCTTGCCTTCGGCGGAGGTGGGGAGCTTGGCATCAATCGCGTTCCATACGAGGTCCATCGTGTGACTGCCCATGTCGCCAACCTGACCGGTGCCGAAATCCCAAAACATGTTCCATTGCAGACAATTCATGCCCGATTTGCCTGAGAAGTAATCAGGGTTGTAAGGATGATACGGCGCAGGACCGAGCCATAGATCGTAATGCAGATGCTTCGGCGGTTCGCCGGCGGCGGGCAGGTAGCCGGGTTTGGGCAGCTTGCGATTTCCCCAGGCGCACGCTTCCTGCAATTCGCCGATTGCGCCGTCTCGGATCAACTCCCGCACGCGATTAAAGTTTTCAATGGCGTGGCGTTGCATCCCGACTTGCGTGGCGAGCTTGCTTTTGTTCTTCAGATAATTTGCGCGCACGATGCGGGCCTCTTCCACGGTGTTGGCCAGCGGCTTTTCGCAATAGATGTGCTGGCCGCGATTCAAGGCCCAGTTGGAAACGAACGCATGCGTGTGATCCAGCGTGCAGCAGACCACCGCCTGGACATCTTTTTGATCAAGGCACTTTCGCCAGTCCACGTGGGTCTTTGCACCGGGGAACTTCTTCGCGCCAAACGCGAGATGTTCTTCGTTCACATCGCACAGCGCGACGACGTTCTCGCTGGAGATGGCGTTGAAGTGGGCTTCGCCGCGGCCCCAGGTGCCGAGCAGCGCGATGTTCAACTTGTTGCTGGGCGCGTCCGCCCCAAAGATCGGCGTGCGCGGGAGGAGTAATCCAGCGCCGGTGACAGTAAGCGATTGGAGGAACTTGCGTCGTTTCATAGGGAATGGAGGGTTAACCAAGCCGGTTGAGATTTACGTTCTTGGGCATGGCGGAGAGCATACGAGCGTGAATAAGGTGTGAAAGCAAAATTTCCACTCCATCTGCGGTCAGCGATCTCGCTGTCATCTGCCATCAAGTGCAGCGTGCCTCAATACGAACCAGATCGGCAAATCTCGTAATCCTCGGCTTTGGAAACACAACCCGTTGGAACTGATGCTAAACGCGGCAACGTCCCTACGCTTGCGGCACTTCACCAGTCAACCGACAAGTCAGCGCCGCGATCTTGTCGTCAGCGACCGTGAAACAGTGGTCCATTACGAGTGGATCGGGCAGACCGGTGCGGTCGAACGTGCCATCAACCTTCACGGTAACAATCGTCTGGCCCTCGCGTTCGACCACCTCCATGACTTCCAACGTCACTTTGACGGCGAAGATTTCGTGCTCGGCCCATTCTTTGATCGCGGCGATGCCGCGGATTTCCCGTCCCACGTCTTTCACGACGGCATCAAGGGCGAAGCTGGATTGAAAGGCATCAGCATCACGGGCATTGATCGCACAGATGTAAGTTTCGACGGGTTTAGGCAAGGTTGTTTCTTTATTCATACCCGCACCATAACACGCGCCACTGACAACCCTATGTCAGGAGAGTTTCTAGCCGCGCGATTCCGCAAGCCGCAGCCATGAAGCGGCGGCCGCGTTGCGGGCCGGTGTTGGCTACTCTTTCTTTTCCGCTGGCGGCGCGGTGGGCACGGGAGCAACCGTTGCAGTTGCCGCTGCGGGAGTCGTCACAGTCGTCGCCGCTGAGGGAACAGTTAAAGCGACCGGGGCGTCATGCCAATGGCCGTGCTCGGCGGACCATACTTTTCCCGGCGGCGCTTCGCCGGGTGGCTGGGGCGCCGGCGTAAACTGCTTTTGCGGCGTCATTGGCGGCACGGTCAGGGTTTGCGCTTGAGGTGTTCCGCCGGGGGCGGGAGGAGAGGGAGCAGCGGACTGCTTCGGCGCAGCCTGAGGTTTGGATAAGTAATAAGTGCCTGCCGATCCCAAGACCACCCCGCCGGCAGCGGCGAGCGCGATCACCAAACCGAGCGGAGGGGACTTCTTTGACGGTTCACGGGAGCCGGTGAATTTCTTTTTGTCATGGTTCATGCCGGAGAAGCTACGGCCTTACCGGGTGACGTCAAGCGCCCTTCCGGGCAGGCCGGCATGCAACCTCCTCTCAAAGGACGCATCATTTGATTTGTTTTGAAAGCTTCGCCCCTGAGTTTTCGGCTATTATCAGTTCGCAGAGTTGTTCCAATTCCAATTTCCTTGGTGGCGTGGACGGGCGTGCCGGACGGGCCTTTCGTGAAACTGCGGTCGCACTGCGGATCGGGTTGGCGCAGGAGCCGAACACGTCCTGGCTGGCTGGCGCTTCCGGACGCTTACGAAGCGAAGCCATCTCAATTCGCTTTCGGCAATTCGATCCAGAACCGGCTTCCTTGGTCGGGCGTTGATTCGAACCCCACGCCGCCGCCCATGCGCTCAATCCCTTTGCGGACAATGGAAAGGCCGATGCCCGTGCCAGGATAGCGCGACCCATGCAGTCGCTCGAAGACACGAAACACCCGTTCGTGCTGATTGGTCGGAATGCCGATCCCGTTGTCCTCCACCCAAACCCGGACGTGTTCGCTTTTGCTCTCGGCCCGACAGCGAACCTGAGGTCGCACTCCCGCCGTGGTGAATTTCAGGGCGTTGCTCAACAAGTTGGCCAGACACAGCCCCAGTGTTGGCTCGTGCGCGCGGACGGTCGGTAGCGGTTCAACCGTTTCGACCTGCGCCCGGGTCTGCTCGATTTGCGCGCGGCATTGCGAGAGCGCCGTCTCCCACGCCTGGCGGACGTCCACGGGCGATAGTTCGATTTCGGCGTGGGCGGCCCGACCATAGGCAATCAGGTCCAGGAGCAACATGTCCATGAACTCGGCCGAGGCTTGAATGCGTTTGAGCAGATGTTGTGTGGTTTCATCGAGTCCGGCGGCGTGATCACCCACCACCAACTGCGCATGGCCGGTTATCGAACGCAACGGGGCGCGCAGATCGTGCGCGATGGAATACACAAAGGTTTCCAATTGCTCATT